>Ga0255756_1004129_pt1 | contig 14286 bp, 9 predicted proteins | sample 011ome_20_FD_179956 | JGI IMG/M metagenome (GOLD analysis project Ga0255756, IMG submission 179956) | Coastal salt marsh microbial communities from the Groves Creek Marsh, Skidaway Island, Georgia - 011509CT metaG (version 2) | ecosystem: Environmental > Aquatic > Marine > Intertidal zone > Salt...
ACACCCCGGTCAGGTTGCCATCGAGCGGACCATGCAAGTACCAGTTGTCCTGCTCGTAGGCATGCCCGGTCAGGCAACCCAGTAAACAGGCGGTTAAAAGACAGGTGAGTGTACGGATGGATGTGTTCATGATCGTTGGTACTTAAAGTAGTCTTTGCTTTTATGGTAATTAAAGAAGCATTTTGATAGAAATACAATTCATTAATGTAATAAGAGGACCTTAAAAGTCTATACCAAATATTATCTTATTCCATTTATTTTACCCATGCATATTCTTCGTCTGAATTGCCAATAACGGTGGCATTCCAATGTGCCGGGGGCAGGCGATTTTGAAATTAAAGCAAGCGAATCGCTTTTTCGGCGGAATAATCCCAAAAGATTTGCAGGTTCGCCTTGAGATGGAGGGGGTAGATCCAGTCCGAGGAGGAATCCATCCAATAAAAAGGGGAGGCGGACTGGGATGTCCATACCCAATCGAGGCCTTCTTTCCATAACCACAGGCCCCCCTGCTGATCGGAGAGTATATAAACCCAGCCCAGATCAGCATGATATACCCAGCGGTCTTCCGCGGTGAGCAGGAAGGAGCCAAACCAGTCAAGGGTACGCCACCCCCCTTCGTGCACCGTGGCTCCAGTCCACCAAGTTTCGGGGTCCAGGTTGTGGGCTAAGGAAATCTTGCGGGTTGCTCCACGGGTAATCCCCAGTGGGTTGAGGGCATAGGCCCGGTAGAACAGCCTTTCCCCTGTGGGGTAATTTGCTAAAAAGGTGGAGAAGGTACCGTTGCTATCCGATGCATGCTTGAATGGGTAAAGGCTGCCATCGGACAGGGATGGGCGTGTGCCCAGTTCTATCCCGACCTCCATAAGGTTGAGCCCGCCGGAGGTGATGAGTTCTGCCTGTAAAAGAAGAGATTGGTTTTGTTCAAGCTGGGCAGGGAGGGTGCGCACAAGGGGCAGGGTGGGGTCTTCTACGGTAAGGGTTCGGGTGACTTCCCTGGCAGGGTTACCTGCCAGGTCTTGGTATTGGTAGCGGAGGGTGTAATTGCCTGCCTGGGTGGCATCAAAGTCAGAGGGGGAGGCGAAGGCGGTACCATTGCCATCGCGGTCGTCTGTCCATCGGGCCCCAGGGTCGGTAAAGGAGGCGCCGGTTATGATAGTGATGTTGGCATTTCCAAGAAGGGTGAGAGTGGGGGAGATTTCATCGATGTCGATGAGTTTAAGAATGAAACTTTTCTCGAAGGTGGCATTCCACTCATCGCTAACTTTTACGCGAATGGAATAGGTGCTCGCGTTGGTTTCAAAATCGAAAGGGATGGCAGTTGACAGAGATCCATTGATATCGATTCGGAAGAGTGGGTTATCTGTGGAGCCTTTACCCGTAACAAGGTGGTACTTAAAGTTTGCTCCTTTGTCGGGATCGGATGCATTGAACTCACCGATCATACTGCGGGGTGGGAGGTTTTCAGGGAATTCCAGGGAGGAGAGAGCAAGAGATGTAGGAGCCTGGTTGGGGATGGAGGCAGGGTTGAGCGGGTCAGTGCCCAATTCCGTTTCCAAGATGTCGCTGAAGCCGTCGTTATCATCATCGGGGTCGATGCTGTCCTCGATCCCGTCCTGATCAAAATCTTCCACTACATTGATGACGGTGACCTGAAGGGAGTCTTCAAAAAACAGGTTCTCGCTGTCGCTGACCCGGACCCGGATGGTGCGGTTGGCATCACCAAACTCCTGGATAAGGGCTTCGTAATCAAAAACGGTGGCCGTGGATAGGGCCCCCTCGGGTGTGAGGTTGAAAAGTTGATTGTCTCGGGAGCCGTTGCCATCCACAAATGTGAAAAGATAGGGTCCGGTGCCCTGGGGATCGTTGGGGTCCAAGCCTTGAACCTTGCCCACATGGGTATCCACCGGTTGGTTCTCCTCGACCTGGAGAGGGGATAAACTCATAAGGCCGATAGGGGCGACATTGCGGAAAGAGGAGGCAAGGAGGGGGTCGGTGCCATCGGATATTTCATCGGGATCGGAAAACCCATCCCCATCGGTGTCGACTTTTCTGGTATTGGTGCCCAGTTGAATTTCTTCCGAGTCAGTCAGGCCGTCCCCGTCGGAATCGGTGGGGTCATTGGGGTCGCGGACATAGGAGTGAGTCTTGGACCTGCGGGCCGAAATGCTGCCTTCTGTAATCTGATCAAAAATAAGGGAGCTAAGCCCGAGTTTGTTTTCCTCGGCCAGGGTAAAACCATCCCCGTCCGGGTCCGAGGTGCCATTGAGGTCGAGGTTCCCCTGTTCGTGCCACTCAAACCAGTCGGGTATACCATCCTGGTCGAGGTCTTCGTCTTCGGGGTAGTACTTGGCAATGAAACTTTTGTCGCTGGTGAGTTTTTGAGTCACCTGGTTAAGGCCGAGCCCAGTGGAGTCTGCCTGGCGGACCCCATTTACCTCCCAGTGGGAAAAGTAATAGCCGTTTTGCAAGCCGCTTAAGGAGGGGGTGGTGTAAGTGGAATTGATTTCGGGGTAGGTAAGGCTGGAGCTGACCAAGCCAGGGGGGGTGCTTTGGAGGGTGACCTTGCTGGCACCGCCAAGGTTTACAAATACCTTGGCTGATCGACGGACGGAGATACCGCCCTCAGAAATGTTGTCATCAATTACCGAGCTGAGCCCAAGCTTGAGTTCTTCGCCCAAGGAGAAACCATCCCCATCGGAGTCAGATGATTGATTTTGGTCCAAGGTCCCAAGATAGTGAGACTCATACCAGTCTGGGATCAGGTCGTTGTCCGAATCCTGATTTTCGTGGATATATTTAGCCACGATCACTTTGTCCTCATTCATGGTCTGGGATACCTGGGGCAAACCCACGCCTTTGTTGTCAGAATATCGTACTCCGTTTACCTCCCAGTGAGAAAAATAATATCCATTTGACAACCCGTTGAGGGAGTCGGTCTCGAAGGTTGCGTTGTTTTCCAGTAGGCTAACAGAGGAAGTGACCAAACCAATAGGGTGACTCTGAAGGGTAAGTTTTTTGGCACCGCCAAAGTTAACCAATACCCGGCCGGACCGGCGAATGGATATACCGCCCTGGCTGATATTATCATCGATGGAGGGGTTGAGCCCAAGGCGTACTTCATCTCTCAGGGAAATACCATCTCCATCCGCATCGGTTTGTGCTGTGGAGGATAAATTGCCGGTGTTTTTGATTTCTATCCAGTCGGGTATGCCATCCCCATCCGTATCCATCTCTTTATTGAGGTAATGGGCGATAGCCACGGTGTTTTCAGTAATGGGGAAGTTTAGGCTGTGCAAAGCCTGGCCCTTGGCATCATTTTGCCGGACATTGTTTATGGTCCAGTGCGTGAAAATGAAATCGTTAACCTGAGTCGATATCGCACGGGTTTGTACTGCCGTGCCACTGTTGTAGTTTTCAGAGGATGAGGTGAATAGGCCTCCGGGCTCTGACTTTTGCTCCAGGGTGTACTGACCAAATACAAAAGCCGGGGAGGCAAGGAGTAAGCCCACGACTAAGGATTGCATGCGATTGAGCATGGGTGGGGAAATCCGCAGAGGAAATGATCTCATGTTTTCCTGTTGGGCGAAGTGTCGCTGCCTTTCAAAAAAAACCTGATCACTTCGGGGTCACCCACACACCTGAAGTGGAGCCCGTATCAAAGCCATACTCGTTTACCTTATTTGGGCGGTCCCCCGGACCGACTTGAAGGGTGGGGGTGAACTGGTTGGTGGAACCAGGAACGGACCCATTTTTTGCCCGGGTTACTTCATGGGAAGATGCTTCCCGCAGGTTCATCTTGTCAAAGAGATAAGCCCGTCCGATGGAGGTGGTTTGGGCACCTTGAACAAGGGCCTGTCCCAAAATGGAAATGCCTGACCTGTAGGAGAGGTATTGCAGGACATCCTCACGCTCCCCCCCCAGCTCGTATTCGAAGGCTAGGATTTCAATAACATCAAAATCGGTAGTATAATTGTCATTCCTGCCAATCTTGTAATTTGACTTCGCGGAGGTGTCATTTTCATTTACCAGGATTTCAAGAATCATAAACTGGTTGATGACGGCTAAATCAAAGTCATTGCCTGAGTCCAAGCTTTGACCATTTCTAGAGACAAATAAAGGGTTTTGGTTGGAGTGGAACCCTTTGTTTCCAGATTGAAATAAGAAGTTTGAATTCCTTCCACTTTGGTGGCCCAAAATGCCTCCGTAATTCGACCAGTTTTCGGTGGGGCTACGGCAAATGAAAAACATGTGCCTGGCGAAGAATTCGCTGCCTGAAACCTGAAGGTAGTCCTCACCACTATCCCGCCTAAATTGGATGTAAGGCAAGCCATTGATGCCGCCAGTGCCGGAAAGCTTGGGAGTGCCACTCTCAGCAAGGGCATGCCTGTCGTTTCCACTCTTATCATTCCATTGGGTAACCGTGTCTCCGGAGAGGGTGAGTGATTGCGAGTCACTCGCATTGAACCAGAGGACAATACTGCTGTGGGTCGAGGGATCAAAAGAGGATGTGCTGGTATCGGGTGCCGGCTTGTTAATCGATGATGTTTCCGGATTAAACACAATTCCTTGTTCTCCGGAGGCAAGCAGCCAGTACCAAAGGTCGAGTAAGTCAGCATCCGTGATGGGGGCACGGTTAATGATTAACTCGGTGGCGTTGTCATCGGTGCCGGGCAGGGTGAGGAAGTGCAGGTTGAGGAGGTTGCGGTCATCTTTTGCCATGATGGCCACTTCCAGTTCCCCAAAGCCCACGCTCCAGTCTGCCCCCACATTCCAGGTGATATTGTGATCCTGGTTGGTGCTGACATTGTTATCGAGTTTGCCCACGGTGGACCCAACAAAGGTGGTGGGGATGATGACTTTGGAGATGTCATTGCCGCCGTCGATGAAGGCAATCATTTTGGCTTCCACTTTGGCACTGTCCGGGTCATCTATTCGGTAGGTTACCTGCAGGTGGTTGGAGTTATTAGGTTGGACAACGCCCAGGACCTGAGGAAGAGGGATTTCTTTGGACTGGGAAGGACGAACCGTGCGGTATGCTGGTTTGTAAAAAAGGATCTTGTCATGATCGTAATCGAGCCAGGCAATTGTGCCATCCGGATAGGTGTCAAAAGCGGAGCTGCTTCCTCCCTGCTTGACCCACCTTTTCAGCCTGTCACCATTGGCGTCATAGAGTTCCATCCTGCTGTCCCTGGAAACGGCAGTTAAGCCATGAGGGATGTCTTTAACAAATCTCGGGTTTTCCTGGGTGCTGAAATGCTTTATGAACTCACCGGCTTTGGTGAAGTGGATGATTCTCTTGTTGTTCCAATCGCCCACCATGATGTTTCCCTCATCTGAAAATGCGATGTTGTAGACATGACTCATCTGACCTTCCAAGGTGCCGTAGCTACCAAATTTCCGGAGAAAAGTACCGTTGGTATCGAATACCTGAACCCGGTGGTTGTTGTAGTCGGCCACAAAAACTTCAAGTTCGGGGGAAACAATAACTGCGTAGGGCTGGTTGAAATTACCATCGCTGCTCCCACTTGTTCCAAAAATCCGTACGAAAGTGCCGTTGCGTTCATATACTTGAATGCGATTATGGCTGGTGTCGGCAATGTAGACCCGGTTGTCAGAGGCCAGAAAGGCGGAGCGGGGATTATTGACACCATAGCCGGAAAGATTTTGGTGCGTGGCAATCATGCGAAGAAAAGATCCATTCTCATCGATTTCGAAAACTCGATGACGCTCCACATCTGAAATTAAAAATGTATTTTCCGGGGTGATTTGAAAGCTGTACGGACCAACGCCTGCCTGTCCATACATGCCATAACTTCGAAGGTAACTGTTATTGCTATCGAATACCTGGATGCGATGGTTGTGGTGATCGGCCACATGTAATTCACCGTTGGGTGCATAGGAAAGACCATATGACTCCTTGAATTCCCCTGGGGCACTGGAGTCGCCACTGGATCCAATGGATCCAAGCTCGGTTCCATTTTTATCAAAAATTTTGACTGTGTTGTATTCGTTATTACCAACGGCGAGCTTATCTCCGAAGAAATCAATGTCAGAAGGGTGAGCTATGGTTGCAAATGAGCGCACATAAGTACCATTGGTTTCAAAGACTTTAATTTTGTTCTGATTTCTGGAGGATACATAGAGAAGACTATCGGGGCCAATTGCGACGCCAGATACATATTGAAATTGATGGTCTGCACTACCATTGCCTCCAATAAACCTCTTAAAAGTCCCATTGGCATCATAAACCTGAACACCGTGATTTTCCCAATCTGCAACAAAGACTTCATCCACCACGGAACCGTTAAAACTTAAAGTGATAGATCGTGGGCTTCTAATTTCTCCCTGCCCAGTCCCGTGACTTCCCCATTTTCTAAGGTAAGTCCCATTTTTATCAAAGACTTGAATACGATGGTTATCCCGATCCACCACATAAATTTCATTTTGGGTTATTTCAATATCGGCCGGGCTTGACAATTGGCCGTCTCCTGAGCCATGAGTGCCAAACCTCCGAAGGAAAGTTCCATTTTGATCCCACACGGTAATGGTATGATTACTCTGATCGACCACATAGGATTTGCCAGTTGAGTCGATTGTGATACCCAAAGGTTTCCGGAAGCCCGGCATCTCAGGAAGTTTTACTTCCCGATCCAAATACCAAGAGTCTTGAGGAGAAGGATCCGCCTGAAGGGAGAAAATAAAAGTAAATAAAAATCCGATGAATGCGGTTGTAATAGTTTTCATGGTAAAAAAATGATGATTTAATAAAAACCTAGACTTTATTCTACCCCTACTTGATCGTAAGTCGAATTATATATTCTTATAATAATGATATATGTTACCTGTCGCTCACTGATACAGATTGATCGTTCCTAACTTGCAAATTTCAAGAGGGTCTTCCATTACTTTTCTTCATGCTTGCCTTCATTCTTCTTTCAAGTTGCTTGATCTGTTTCTTAGCCTATCGATTTTACGGCAATTTTTTGTCCCGGCGTTGTCAACTTGATGATGGGGTTGCAACCCCTGCAGTGGAAAAAGAAGATGGAGTGGATTACTCGCCCACCCGGGCATCGGTTTTATTTGGGCATCACTTTTCTTCCATTGCCGGAGCGGGGCCGATTGTTGGGCCGATATTAGCCGCCATGTATTTTGGCTGGGGTCCCACTTGGGTCTGGATTCTTATCGGAGCGATTCTCGTGGGGGGAGTTCATGATTTTGGGAGCACTCTGATGTCTGTGCGCAATGGAGGCCGATCGATTGCAGACACCATGAAAAGTTTGGTTGGAGATGGAGTGGGGCGAATCTTTATGCTCTTTGTGATATTAGCCTTGATCTATGTGATTGTGGTTTTCCTGGATCTGACCGCGAATACTTTCACCAAACAACCCGCAGTGGCCACGGCATCTGGTTGGTTTATTGTAGTGGCGGTGGTGTTTGGGCTCTTGATGAGAAGCCAAAGATTTTCTTTGGGGCAGTTAGCCCTGATCTTTTTTCCACTTACTTTTGCCGGTCTTGCGGTGGGACACTTTTTTCCGATGATTGAGATGGGGAAAGAGGTATGGGTGTGGGCGACATTAATCTATTGCTTTGTTGCGGCGGTTTTACCTGTTGGTTTACTTTTGCAACCCCGGGATTTTTTAAGCGCAGGCTTTTTGTATGCGATTTTATTACTCGGGGTGGTGGGCATGCTCATGGCGGGGGAAACCATTCAGATGCCAGCTTTTACAGGGTGGGAATCTGAAAAGCTGGGTATGCTGGTGCCTTTTCTCTTCATTACCGTCGCCTGTGGGGCTTGTAGCGGGTTTCACAGTATTGTTTCCAGTGGTACAACATCCAAGCAGATCATTAAGGAGAGTGATGTCCGCAGAATCAGTTACGGGGGCATGCTGGTCGAAGGGGTCCTGGCTGTTTTTGCCATGGGTTGCGTGGCGGTATTAACTTTGAGTGAAAGGGAGGCGGGGGGGACGCCTGTGGGGATTTTCGCGGCAGGGGCCGCCAAGTTTTTTGCTGCCGTGGGTATTCCCGTTTCTTTGGGTGCAGAGTTTGCCATGCTTGCCATCAGTACATTTTTGCTAACCACGCTCGATACCTGTACCCGGCTTACCCGCTTTTTAATCGAGGAATTGCTGGCCTGGAGAAATCAGGCAAGTCGGTTTGGCGGGACCTTGATGGCCTTGGTGTTGCCAGGTATTTTAGTCTTTCAGCAATTCCCAGGTGCGGATGGAACTATGCAGCCCGCATGGAAAGCGATATGGCCCCTCTTCGGGGCAACCAACCAATTGCTCGCCGCCTTGGCCCTCCTTACCTTTGTGGTATTTCTGAAAGCCAGTAAGGTAGGTTTCAAGTTTGCTTTGCTTCCCGCACTCTTGATGATTTTGATGCCTATGCTTGCCTTGGGCTTTATGGTTGAAAGTTATGGCTTTCAGTCCCTGATCGGAGGCACCGCCGCAGCGATGTTCGTGCTTGGTTTGTGCTTAAGCTATTTCTCGCTCAAAAAATTACGAGCGTAGTACTGACCAGGTCAGACCCCGTAAAGCTAAAGAACAAAGTCGGGCGGCTTTTCTTCCTGAGGTTTCTCTTGGGTCCGGAAAGCCAATGCATTTTCGATCGTAGCTTTTAAGGTATCTGGAGGGCAGGGCTTGTTTAAGATTTTAAATAATTGTCCTGATTGTAAGGCTTGGGGGCCACCAAATTCAAAATCAGCATGACCGGTTAGAAGTATACAAATCGTGTCAGGTTGTTTTTCCTTGATCTCTCTCATCATCGTGGCTCCATCCATCCCGGGCATTCGCATATCTGACACAACGACGGCAAAAGGGCCATCTTCGCTTACTTTTTGAAATGCTTCCTCCGGGCCGTTGGCCGTGGTAATATCCAAGGAGCGTCCCAGGTTTAAGATAATTCCTTTAAGGATGGATTCCTCATCATCAACAACAAGTATTTTTTCATTCATAGGGCAATTTACAGGGCAGGTTCTGATTTTGTGCAGAATCATTAAAGCAGGGCAAGGATTCATTTTAAATATAGCTAAAAAGAATCAAATTTTCCTGCATGTTTCGCAATCTCTTCAATTAAGTGATTAAGAGACTTACAATTTGCTCGATTCCCGCAAATTTTTTGTTATGAAATACTATATGTTGCCCGGGTGGCGGAATGGTAGACGCTGCGGACTTAAAATCCGCTGCCAGTAATGGCGTGAGGGTTCAAGTCCCTCCCCGGGCACTCTTATTTTAGCTTAGCGAAGTTGCTTTGATTCAATTCCCAAAATAAGCGGGGTATATGACTTTCATTTTTCACTTTTTGGTGTTCCTTACGGTTTTGCTGTTTTCTTGCAGTGACGTTAAGGAACCATTAGATAAGGAAACGCATCCAAATCCTGTTGATACGGATGTGCTGCAAGGAGTTATTTCCAAGGAAGCACAACCTCTCCCCTCGATGATCAAGAGTACCGAAGGACTCCCTGGCCTGGTCTTGGAGGAAAAGATAGGCGAAGCGGAAGGACCTTTGTTGTTAACAATTGACCCAGCCTCTGAAGGCAAGGGAATCGAGGAAAAAGCTGGGGAAACTCTTCGGCTGGATAAAGGCAGAGCAATTGTACCTACTCATTCTTTAGTGAAAAGTAAGGAAGAAAAAAATAGGGACCTTTCAATGTTTGATCTTAGCGAAGAGGAAACAGTACCATTGGGTTTAGGGGAACCTTTCTTTTTACCCGCAACTCCCCTCTTCGACAAAGGTTTTAGCGGGATCAAAAAAGAAACTTTTGAGGATGGGTCTGTAAAACGGGAAAGCCACTACCTTGGCGGCAAAAAGCACGGTCCTTACACTGTGTGGTATGAAAGTGGAGGGATGCAAAAAAAAGGCTGGATGAAAGATGATAAGTGGCATGGTACTTATCAGGAGTGGTGGCCCGAGGGCGTGTTAAGAGTGAAAGGAGCCTACTTTGAGGGTATGCAGAATGGTGAATGGAGGTTTTTTGATACGGATGGCAATGCACTGCCGACTCTATACTTTGATATGGGGCAGGAGGTAACCCGGGACCTCAAGAAGTTAAGGCCCCAATAGAGTGCCAATACCATTTTGGAAACGGGTGACTTTTAGGACGCTTCCATTTTCTTCATATTGATAAACCGTTCCATTGCCCTCCTTCAGGTCTGTTTTTTTGCAAGGTTGACCATCGGGGGTCCAAACCAAGGCGGAAACCGCCAACCCCACCTGACTCCATGATTCCGATGCTTGGATCCCGGACTGGTAGAAGTCTACCCATTTCCCGTCCACCTCTCCCTCTTTTGTCTGCCCAAGTGCCTTGACCTGGCCATGGGGATACCATACCTGGAAGTGTCCAGAATAGTGATCATTGTGCCAGTTTATTTGAGATTCAAGTTGACCGTTGGAGTGCCATGAAAGCCAGGTGCCTTCTTTTTGTCCATCCTCCAAATAACCAAGTCTCTTTATGGTTTCGTTGGAATATTCCTCTTTCACCCAGCCCGTGTAAGGGTCATCGGTCTGGTCTACATATAACTGGATCATGCCATACATGAGTTTGCGATCGAGACTGCTCAGAGAGATTGCCTCCGCTTTTGCCTCTTCCAAAACCTCCTGGTTAGTGATATCTGGAATCCCGCAGTGAGAGAGGAACAGGCAGGCAAACAAGGTGAAGAGTCGATGGAGACACCTTAGCTTTACCGATGGAGATTTATTCATTCCTTGGAAGCATAACAAAGGTAATCTCATTGCCCAAGTTTAGAAAAATCTCTATAAAAAAATCTGAATGATTTTTATCAAAGAAGTGAATTTAGCCTTCGGGCATAAGAAAATTTTTAATCATATTTCCGAAACGATTGGGGCACGCGACCGTATCGCACTCGTGGGTTCAAATGGTTCGGGGAAGACAACATTGCTGAGGATGTTAATGGGAGAGGTGGAACCGGATGAAGGGGAGATCCAAAAACCCGACTATGCCACAGTTGGTTATTTGCCTCAGGATGGAATATCGGTCGAGGGCCATACGCTGAGGGAGGAAGCATTATCTGCCTTTGCTGGAGCTGTTGATTTAAAACAGACTTTGGATGAGGCTGAAACCCGTCTTGGGGAAATGGACCCTGACACCGAGGAGTTTTATGATTTAATTGACCAGATGGGAGCTTGGGAGGAACAACTGGCTTCTTTTGAACCGGAAAAAATGAATGCCCGGATTGAAAAGATCATGATGGGGATGGGTTTTTCCGTTGCCGATATGGACCGGCAGGTGGATGAATTTTCCGGAGGGTGGCAGATGCGGATTGCCCTGGGTAAACTGCTTTTGCAAAGTCCCTCTTTATTAATTCTGGATGAGCCGACGAATCATTTGGATATTATTTCCCAGCACTGGCTGGAGCATTACCTTCGAAACTACCAGGGGGCGATTTTACTGATCTCCCACGACCGTGCCTTTCTGGAGTCGGTTACGGAAAGAACCATCGAGTTGAAATTAGGCACCCTTAACAGTTACAAAGGGAACTACACCTTTTATCTAAAAGAGAGTGCGGCCAGGCTGGAACGCCAGAGGAAGGCATCGGTGAATCAAAAAAAAGAAATTCAAAAGGAGAAAGAATTTATCAACCGGTTTCGCTCCAACATCAAAAAGGCGGCCATGGTACAAAGCCGAATCAAGGCATTGGAGAAAATGGAAATCATCAAACCTGAAGCGGAGGAAAAGAAGATCTATTTTCGCTTTCCGCCTTCTCCTCCAGCGAGCCATAAAGTGGTGGAGCTGGAAGGCTTGGAGAAGTCCTATGACGATTTGCGTGTCTTTGACGGGTTGGATTTACGGATTGAAAAGGGGGACCGTATTGCAGTGGTGGGCGTAAACGGTGCCGGTAAATCAACCCTGGTGCGTATTCTGGCAGGGGTGGAACCTTTCCAGGCGGGCACCCGGGATGTAGGGGTCAATACGGTGATCGGTTATTTCGCCCAGCACCAGGCCGAGGAGTTAAATCCTGAAAATGAGGTGCTGGCTGAAGTTGAATCCTCCCTGCATGATAACCCGGATGCAAACCCGCGTGCAGCCTTGGGTGCTTTGTTGTTTAGTGGGAATGATGTGTTTAAAAAGACTTCGGTCTTATCCGGAGGGGAAAGAAACCGGGTGGCCTTGGCCAAGTTGCTCATGAAACCCTGCAACTTTCTGATCATGGACGAGCCAACCAATCACCTTGATATCAGGAGTAAGGAAGTCCTGCAGGAAGCACTGAATTTATTTGATGGAACCGCCATTATTGTAAGTCACGACCGGTCCTTTTTGGACAAAGTGGTAACCAAAGTACTGGAAGTATCTCCAAGCAAAACCCGGATGTTAACCTGCAATGTCTCGGAGTATATGGAGCGGTTGAGTACCGAGCAGAGTGGCTAGTTTTTTGTTCCTGGTAGCGGATATTTAAAATTCGGGTGAGGCGGGCCCCTCAGCTTGCTTTAACCGTGACTGGTCAGGCTTTTTAAAAGAGCAAAACCGCCAACCAGAAGGACGGCAAAAACAAAGGCCAGGAGGTTGAAGTGTTTATCAATTTTTTCCTTCATTGGCTCTCCAAATTTAGCAATCAGGATGGCAACCAGGAAAAATCGAGCTGAGCGGCTCACTGCCGAGGCCAGAATGAAGGGAAGTAGGCTCATGCTCAAAACCCCACTGGCTATGGTAAACACTTTGTAGGGTATCGGGGAGAACCCCGCGAGGAAGACCAGAGGCCAGCCCCATTCCGCATACCATTCGGTAATTCGCTCGAATTTGGCTTCGGTAAAGCCAGGGACGTACTGGAAGAAGTAGGTTTGTAAACTATCCCAGCCCACTGCACCAATGCCGTACCCCGCGAGTCCACCAAGTACCGAGGCAATGGAGCAAATGAAGGCAAAGCGAAGGGCTTTCTTGAGGGCTCCCAGGCAAAGGGGGATAAGGAGGACATCGGGAGGAATGGGAAAGAAACTGGCCTCAGCAAAGGATATCCCTGCCAGCCAAGTCGTGGCGGATTTTCTCTCCGCGAGGGAAAGAGTCCAGTGATAAATTTTACGCAATGGGTTCTTGGTGGTTTTGTCCATGGTGAGAGTCGTTTACGGGTTATAAACCGATGGTTTTAAAGTAGCAACATAGGGTAGTTGCCGGTACTGGCCGGCGTAATCGAGCCCGTACCCTACAACAAACTCATCGGGGATGGCGAAACCAAACCAGTCCGCCCTGAAATTATTCTGCCTTCGGTCTGGTTTGTCCAGGAATACACATGTGCGAACCGACGCTGGTTTCTGCGACAAAACTTCCTTGCTTACCCGTTCCATGGTGTGGCCGGTGTCAAGGATATCATCCACGAGAAGCACATGCCTGCCCTGCACCTCTGATTTTAGAGAACTGAGAATACGGGGTGCTGTTTCGGGATCCACGGAGTCCCCGTAACTGGAGACCCGTATACAGTCCAGTCTTAAGCGGATGGATAAGTTCCGAATGAGGTCAGCGGTGAAGACAATGGCCCCATCAAGAAGAGTGACAAGCAGGATTTCTTTACCTTGGTAGAAGAGGTCAATTTCCTTACCGAGAATGGAAACCCTTTCCCGGATATCCTCCTCAGAGTGCAGGATTTTTTGAAGGTCGTTTTTCAAGAAAAATGGGCTACAAGTTCATCGATACTTGACTGGGCAGAGTTTGCATACCCACCGCCAAATAAATTAAAATGATTTAGCTCATGGTATAAATTATATAATGATTTCCGCATGCTGAATCCTGGGTCGAGTGGGTACATATCGTGGTAGGCCTTGTAAAAAGCAGGAGAAAACCCACCAAACATGTAAGTGAAGGCAAGGTCGGCCTCCCGGTCACCGTAGTAACTGGCGGGATCAAAGATGAAGGGGTTGCCGGCTGAGTCAAAAGAGGCATTTCCTCCCCAAAGATCACCGTGCAATAAGGAGGGGTGGGGCGAGTAATCCTGAAAGAAAAAGGAAATTCCATCCAGGAGTTCATCCACTTTATTAAATGTTTTATTTTTCTTTTTGGCCAATTCGAACTGGTGCCCTAAGCGGTGGGTTCGATAAAATTCCACCCAATTTTCACTTTTAGGGTTGGGTTGTGGGGTTGCCCCGATGCAGTTATCTAATGTCCATCCAAAAAAAGTTTGCTTAATCGAGTGAAGCTTGGCGAGATTGCGGCCCAATTGAGCGGAGCTGGAATTGGATGAGCTTCCTTCCTTGATGAATTCGAGAACCAGGAAGGATGAGCTTGGGGTTTGACCATATGTGATGACCTCAGGAACCCGAATGGTTTGCGTTTTTTTTATT
>Ga0255756_1004139_pt1 | contig 14257 bp, 19 predicted proteins | sample 011ome_20_FD_179956 | JGI IMG/M metagenome (GOLD analysis project Ga0255756, IMG submission 179956) | Coastal salt marsh microbial communities from the Groves Creek Marsh, Skidaway Island, Georgia - 011509CT metaG (version 2) | ecosystem: Environmental > Aquatic > Marine > Intertidal zone > Salt...
GGGAGGGGTCGGGGAGGGGGTTTTTGTAAAAAAAAGACCACAGGGGGTTTTTGTAAAAAAAAGACCACAGGGAGGTCCACTTAGGACTACTTCTTACATCTTACAACATTTATAGTCATATCTAAATTTACCCTTTCCATCTCGTTTAAGTTTAAACTGTGTAATAACTTCATTGGGATTGCACTTGACATTGTGTCGATCAAGATAAATATTCTTATTACTTTCCTGATTCCACCCCGTATTCACACCTCGACATGCGCCACTCACTTTTTTCGAATTACATGTGTAATCATATCGTATCTTGTTACCAGCGGGTCTGACCAGTCTAAACTTGGTGATTGGATTTTTACCACAGTCTACGTTGTGTCTATCCAAGAATATAGTATTTCCTCCACCCCAATCATTAGCACCTGTGTCTTTTTTGATATTTGCGGGACTATTTATACCTTCGAGACACTTATAGCTGTATTGAATTCTATTACCAGATGGTCTACCAAGTTTGAACTGATTCAAGCCATCATCACCACAATCAAGGGTGTGCCTATCCAGGAATATGACATTTCCTCCACCCCAATCATTAGCTGGAGTTTTTGCATCGCGAAGTTTATAAGTTGGAACCGGGGCTTTCTTGGGAGCTGGCTTGGGAGCTTTCTTGGGAGCTTTCTTGGGAGCTTTCTTGGGAGCTTTCTTGGGAGCTGGTGTGGGAGCTTTCTTGCGAGCTGGTGTGGGAGCTGGCTTGGGAGCTGGTGTGGGAGCTGGTGTGGGAGCTGGCTTGGGAGCTGGTGTGGGAGCTGGGATTACCGCGGATGTCGTTTCATCGCCACCCATCATAGTGTAGGTTACAGAGGAAATCAAACACAACACCATTAAAATTACAACACCGATGATTATCGGGGTCCTAGACATATTTATTATATGCACATATAATAAATGCAAAGACCAGTTCAAACTGTTATGATTGAAGCCCTCGTGATTGGTATCATGAATGCAGTACTCTTCCATCTTCTCAAGATACTCAAGATTGTTCTTCCAACACATGTTCTTCTTGTCTTGTGTGGTGCCCTGATCCACATCATCTTTGAATACACAGGAGGTAACCAATGGTGGTGCCGTCAAACTTATAAATGTCCAATTTAAATATTTATATAGTATAGAAAATGGCAACTATTATAATTGTACTCTGTTTATGTAGCTCACTATCATCCTCAGTAGGAGCTGGTTTATTCACGGGTGGTTTAATTCCAAATACAGCGCCACAATACTTGAAAAATATTAAAGCTGTTAAAATTAAAGAGGCTGTTGATCCCCTCTCGGGAGATCTTCAGAGTTTCAAGGATAAATCTTTTAAATCTGGTTCCGAAGAAGAAAATAAGTTTGTTAGTAACATTGATAAGACAAAATGTCAAAAATTGATAAATGTAGTGAATGAAACTAAACCTCTAATTAAGGCTGAAAATGTTCGTTCAAATGAAGTTTTTTCGCTATCCGGCGTTGTGAACAAGCGTGCGGTACTTTATGATTTTCTTGAAACATCACTCGATGATATTGAAACGATTGGGCGTATATGTGCAAAGCGTTTAGAAAAAGATTAAATGTCCATAGTTCCGATTTAAATTACAAATGGTCTTACAGATGGTCGTCCAAGTACTTCTAGATGAAGAGTATTGTACAATGCTGATTGTTCTTCTAAATACGAAGTAAGCTCTTCGATGTCATCTTTCAAGTCATCGATAATACCTTGTGTAAGTATATTCTGTCGATCTAAATAATTTTTGTAAAAACTTCGTTCATTAGCCACGTTATGCCCTTTTGCACGAAGATTTTCAATCGTATATTCTCTCAATCTCACACCAAGTTGTTGCGCTCTCTCCCGTACTGCATCCTTCCGCACACCCGCCGTGATTCGTTGCTTTATCTTGAGATACCTGAGACGACTTTCTCGTTGTTTTATAAGTCGTATAGCTTCACCACACGCCCGTGCGACATCACTAAGATGATCAACCGTAGCTCTCGGTGGATTCATTGGCATTAATAACACAGCGTCGTCTGTTTCATCTTCACTATCAACCGGTGACTGAGGTAGGGGTTGGAAAACGGGTCGAGTTGCGGGAAGGGCTGCCTCGGGTGACGTGGGTCTTGGGATGACCTTGTAAATATCTTTCATATCGTTACACATTTTCAAGTAATCCCCCTCTGGAATTGACTTGGAAATGAGGTCGATGGATTGCATAAGGCTGACAAGCGAGTCCATGGTTACAGTTGTAATTACAAGTAATAGTCCCGACTTAGGTTATACACTATCGAGGTCGTCTATCATCCAGTCCATTCGTTCTGCTCGTTTTTCAACGAGATCACGTAGTTTATATCTATACTGGTTCTCTACATACATATACGATTTGTACAATTTATCCAATGCCACCTCGAATGTATCCTGTAGGTCACCAAGTATGTATCCACTTTCTTCGTGAAACGATTTTAGACACTCTGGTGTGTTTTCATCTAATATGATATTATGCATCGTACAATAATGGGAAATTGCTGTTTCTCGTATACGTTTTGTAAGACGCTTTATTGGTTTATGTGCATCTCGTTCTCTCAATATATAGTCCATTTGTATTTCTAGAAAGCTTTTGTCTACGTCAAGAGCTCTATCAATATAATGATTCTCAAAGTAGTCTATGGTAGCATCACTTTGATTTAGAGTATCAACCATGGGTTCCTCATAATTGAATAGAGTTCTGTAGCCCCCCTTTGTTTTGTACAACTTCTTCATTCGATTACATAACTCAAGATAGTCACCCTCTGATATTGAATCAGAGTTCCTATCTATTATTTGCATAACGGCTCGGAGGTCTTCCATTCTTATAGGATTGTATCACGTCATTTCTAAGTAACTTTCTGTTGATGTTTCCAAAATTGGGTGAAATAACCGTCGAGGTCTTCTGGAGTTGTCTCGTCGGTTATTCCAATGCGTAATCGTATCATCTTATATTCATTCGTACTTTTTTTTCATTGCGTCCTTGTACGCATCATATTCATCAGCCTTCTTAAAGGCTTTGAGTTCAGCCTTGAAGCCCTTGTCAATGAGAGTGAGATCCTTCTTCTTTTGGGTGGCGGTCGGCTTTTCCAACTTGTCTAATGTACGACCATACTCAACGGATTCAGCTTGCGCTTTGACCATATCGTCACCTGTCTTTATCCATTCCTTTTGAAGCTTCTCGTATTTCTTAGTTTCTTGTGTAGTCATCTTGGATGTGATTTTCTTGGGGAGGGGTTTGGGTCCTTTCATATCTGATATAGGTACATATTTTTATTATGCATACTTTGTACACATTTTTTTCTGATATTCTTCGATTTTCCCGTCATAATAATACATGAGTTTCTCGTATTTATAACATTTGAGATGCGTCATGCGAACTATATAGTAATCCATTTTCGCCATAGATGTTTTTAGACCCCGTTTGTACCTAAATAGTTTGAATCTTTCAAATAGCGACATTTTCTTACGAATATAGTTGGGGAGTTCCATCTTATTATAATATAATTATTAAAATCCAAATGCAGTCATAAACTTCTTTTTGTCTGTATGGCTATCGAAATACACGCGGAAACCAGGGCCAAAGAATGGCTTTGGGTCATCAAGCTCTTCGGAATCCGACTCTGGTTCGGTCTCCGATTCGTAGTCGGTACCTTCTTCAGAATCTGAAACTTCCTCGGGGTCAGAGTCCGAGTCGAAGTCCGATTCAGAGTCACTCGGTGGTTCATATTCGGAGTCTGAATCAAGATAGGTTGTACGCATAACCATACGCTTTTGGTTGCGGTTGTAACATTCAACTTGTACGACAGTCTTTGCCATCTTTTATTTGTACTTGGTGGATTGTCCTTATCTAAGTTTTTAGAAAAACTCTAATCGGTGTGCCAGTGTTGGGAATGTTCGTCTTTTCCATTCCATCTCAAGGTGGTCAAACATCTTATGACGACATTGAGAATATCGCAGTCTTTGGCCAACGGGGAATGACTGGCACTCCTGTCTTTCGGGTAATTGTACCCAATTATCAAAATGTTTATTGTACCATATCTCTTTGTCGATATTTTCAAACTCCACTTGCAACGATTGTACGAGTGTATCATGTACATCTGAAATAGTTTCATTCAAACTCGAGTACTCATTGAGAAGAGTATCGATGAATTGATTATCCTCAGTCGCATCAATATCGCGGAGTTCATCAGCAACTTTGTTCGTTAACGAGAGAAGGCGAGAGATATGTTCATCGTATTGAGTATCACCATATCTTACGAAAGTATCACGGCGCTTCTTTTTGAATTGTGAGAGTGCATTCTCACACTTCGAAAGAAAGTTTTCAAGATGGCTACGACGAAGTGAATCCATTAATTATTGTAATTCTAATTATAACTTAGGCTATAGTTTTTCGGCATATGCAAGATGACGATTTCACCCACCTCATTGGTCGCTTCGATTACATCATATTCAGGGTACACTGGTACTCTGGGGGGAGGCCTAGGGGCGATAAGTTCATAGAAACTCTTGAGTATCTTATACGACATTTTGTAGGTGCCGGTGGTGGTTCCAACCTTATAGTGTCGTAGAGAACTTTTTCCCAGATGAGACGCTGAACGTCTGGACACAGTGGTTCAGTTGCCTGGCAGAATGCAATTCTAAACTCGTCTGTAACGAGTGGAATATAATCCATTTATTCACTTGAACTTTGTCTATCACCAACACGACTTAGGTCCCGTTCAATCTTTTGTCTTTCCAAGTCCACATCCAAATATATACGACGAGGGGCATCCCATATGGCGGTCTTTACCCAAAGACAGAAGTTTTCAATATAGAATGGGGTCATTGTTAAAACGGTTCGGTATACAGCTTTGATGTACATCTACAGGGAAAGTGGGGTTATTTTTTATATCAGTATACTTCAGAATGTCACTTGACGACATACCTAAGAAGGTTCAATATGTTATCATAGATTCAAATTTTGTAAACGGTACGAACAATACATTTTCCCTAGATTTACGATTAGAGTCCAATACACACGTGGAGGATATGAGTAGAGTTTTGGGTATCAAGATGGTTGATTTCTATATCACACAGGTGGGTGAGGCTGATCATGTTAATGGTAGTCTCACAGACATTGCAAAGTTTGTGGATATTGTGTGTCCAGAAATTCCAAAAGTTGCTCAAATACTTGACGAGAGGCATGGCCAGGTGTTCGCGAGAGTGCCGTTAGAGAGACATATGACCCCATCTTCTTCAACTGTCATGCGAGATAAACAATGGAAAAGTTTCAATCGTCACACTAATTATTTTAACCCTATATCAATCAAGAAGATGAATTTTACCATCTACGAACAACAAGACGATGGTGATTATGTAACGCTTCAACCTGACGCGAAGTGGTATATGATTCTTGAGATTACTACTGTGAATGTTAAGGAGAAGCCAAAGGATAGAGAGCTTCAGATATTACAAGCACTCGAAAAACTACTTGGTAAAATTGACACCCTCAACCATAATGTTCAAAAGTTACCAGATAAACCCCCTGAAGAGGCCCCAAAGAAGTATTCATTTGGGGTACTCGTCGCAATATTGGCGACTATTTTTGGAACCTTCGTTTGGATGGTGAATCGCGGCGGGGCTTCGACTCCTTCGGCCATGTGATCGTCTTCGTGAATAAGATGCGTTCATGTGGAGGTTTATCGCGTAGTCTCTTAACACTTGGATTAATGAGACGTAAAGGTGCCGAAAAATTAATATGCTTCATTTACTGGTATAAAATATACAATTTATTTCAGTAAATGATTGAAGATAATAGAAAGAGTACTCACTAAGGTTGAGTTTAGACTCACATCATTGTGGGAAAAATTATTCGGTGGTGCTAGCCTTCTTTTTAGATGACGTAGCGGTGGCAGTGGCTTTCTTTTTGGGTGCTTCTTCGACCTTGGTGCATACACACTTACACACACCCGCTGGACCCGCTGGACCCGCTGGACCCGCTGGACCCGCTGGACCCTTGGGACCCGCTGGACCCGCTGGACCTTGGGGGCCTGCAGAAGCTTCACCACCCACACTTGTATCAACAATCTTTAAAAGGAGATCATAAAGGCGGGCCTTGTCAAGACGTGTACGTCTCATTTCATCTTCGATTTCTCGGCGTAATTGTATTGGATCCATTTTAATATACATAAAAGCAAGATTATCTTTATACCAAATGATCATCATAGGTCCAACGTTACTCTGTGGTATTGGTCAACACGCAAAGAAATATACACAACTATTTGATGATGCGAAATATTATATAATCGGTAGTGAACTCCCTGAGAGTGAACATGGTCTGGCATTTCTTATCCCGACGAAACGTGACATAGAATATATCAAATATCTAAAGACCCGTGTAAAAAATCTCGCCTGTATGACTGTGTGTGAAACTGAGACGGTCCACGAGGATTATGGTCTCATCATGAAAGAATTCAAGAAGGTGGCGGTACCGAGTGAGTTTTGTAAAAGGGTTCTATCCAGGCAATTTCCGGATAACGAGTTCTATGTGATACATGCACACATCCCACCATCAGGTGAGAAACCCTATACATTTTATCACATTGGTAACATATTAGATCAACGGAAAAACTTTAGGGACATCCTTGAGTCATTTGTTCGTCTAAATGAACCGAATACCAGGCTTGTCGTAAAGGCGACATGTAACAGGGATGTTGAAATAAAACTCCCAAATGTTGAGATCATTAATGGACTTATATCAGACAAAGAGATGGACGATATTCACCATCGGTGCGATTGCTATGTAAGTTTTTCAAGCTCGGAGGGTGTTGGTATGGGCGCTGTGGAGGCTGCGTTACGAGATAAACCAGTGATCATTACGAATTATGGTGGCGCACCTGAATATGTCAAGACCCCGTATACGATTGAGTGTGAACTTCAAGAATTGGAAAGAGATGATTTTCTCTTTAAAAAAGGGATGTCTTGGGGTAAACCAAATAAGATCCAACTCTTGGAGTTCATGAGAGATGCATATGAAAAGCGTGTTCGTACAATGAATCATGATCACACTAAAAAATTGGTGGGAAAAGACAATGTATTACATGAATTCATCTTCAATATAATTGGTTGCGAGAACAACGAGGCCAATGATAATAGTACCACTCATTAGAGATCCTTTTTGGGCAATGAGAGTCATAACGACATCATCAACTGGTTGAATACCCGTTGGTTTCTTAACTACACGTGGTACGAGAGTGGCAATAGTGAGGTAAACGGCCATTGCTATTATTACAGGTCTAAGGTTCTCTTGATCGAGAAACATTGTTTATATTAACTATTGATTTTAATTCCGTCAAGTTGGCTCAACAGACTGCTTACATCCATCTTGTCCCCCAAGCTTGCTGAGGACACTTTATGTTTTCTACAGTACTCACCACACACGGCTTTGAAGCTACACTTTTTACCAGACATTGTGATGGCACCACATATCTTGTGCTGTGTCCTCTGTTCTTGAATAACAGCTGGTACACTATCAAGTACAATAATTGCATTATTCTTTTTTGTATTGTTGTATTTGATGTATGACATCTTACACTTCCACGTCGCATCCGCGAGACGATAACACTTTTCAGTTGGCTCTCTGAGACGGTACATCTTTACCGCGTCAGAGAGGCAGGCATTCCACATAGTATCACGAATGACTTGCATTTTAATAGTTACTATTTTATAGTATTTTGGGTGACTTAGGCAGCTTCTCCACCAATTTGGGCCAAATAAATATCAACTTCACCTACAAAATCTGGGCATTTTTCCGATGTCTTTCGAGTTACCATGTCTTGTACATTTGTGATGTGTTCTTTGAACTTCTTGACGTCAATTCCAGTGGCGTTATGGATTTGAGACTCTGATGCAATGTCCTTAAGTGCATAAAAGTACGCGGATGCATAGTTGGCGTGTAAAATGGCAATAACTGGGGACGCATCCTGCTGTGCGGCAACGGCATAGCGGGCTGATTGTCGAACAAGTTTTTCAATTGCTTTGTTCATGCCTCTAGTCTTGTTCTGCATCATAAGATAGAGAACAACGATTGTAGCTATAAGATAAAGGTAAGCCATCTTCTATATATAAGTATGAAAATAAAATGGACCCATAAGTGCTACATGTGCGAGGCTCCGCTTGATATGATGTGTCGCAAGGATCATAAATACGAATTGGAGTTACTTGATCAATTTATAAAACTTACCAAAATTTCGTTCGAAGATAACGTCACTCGATATAAATTCTTTGGGCAAAAAGTAAAGCGTGTATGTGTGTGCTGTTTCGAAAGTAATATCTATTACAACCCTCAGTTACATACAGCGAGGCAATGTGGTCTTATAAAACTCGTCAGACAACAAGAAGGTGCAGTGTCGTACCAGAAACTTGAGACCTGGACCCAAGATCTACATAGATTCATTGTTGAGAATAAACCTAAGTAAAGACATGACGCCCTAAAAGTTAAAGAAACAATGGGTGAAAGCATTCAAAAACTCACCCACATTGAACATGTCCTTAAGAGACCTGATTCATATGTCGGTCCGATTGATATCGGCACTGAACCGTACTGGATACTTAACAAGGCTCATAACACATTCGAAAAGAAAAATCTAAACTATTCCCCCGCTCTTCTCAAAATATTTGATGAAATATTGGTCAACGCAATCGACCGAAACTCAGTCCACCCAAAGAGTGTTACAAGCATCTCAGTGGAGGTACACAAGGACACTGGTGCCGTGACCATCGAGAACAACGGTCCTCTCGGCGGTATTGGTGTGCGTATGCATGAAAAGGAGGGGGTGTGGAATCCCGAACTTACCTTTGGTCATCTTCTTACGAGTACGAACTACGATGACACAAAGAAGCGTATCGTTGGAGGTCGCAATGGGTACGGGGCAAAGCTTACGAATATTTACTCCTCAGAGTTCTCAATCGTCATTAAAGATCACGAGACCAAGCAGACGTATACTCAAACATGGAACAATAATATGACGGTATGCCATCCACCAAAAATTACAAAACATGGGGGTGCCTCTTCATCGGTGTCTATCACGTTTATCCCTGATTGGAAACGATTTGGTATGAAGAAAATGGACGCTGCGATTTACAAGATTTTTGAAAAGCGGGTACTCGATGCAAACATCTGTACAACAGCAAACTGCAAGGTAAAGTTCCAAGGAGAAGCACTCAAAAAGATGAGCTTTGAGGCGTACGCCAAGATGCACGAGGGTGTTACAGAGCTCTGTTCTGTGACTACCGATCGTTGGTCGGTGTGCGTTGGTCCAGCTGAAAATGGCCTTGAACAAGTGTCTTTCGTGAACGGCATCTGTACGACCAAGGGTGGGTCTCATGTGGACCACGTGGCGTCCCTTTTGGCGTCCGGTGTGATTGATGAATTGGCGAAGAAGATTAAGTTGAGACCTCAACAGGTCAAAAATACATTCAATATCTTTGTGAAGGCGACCCTTGAAAACCCATCGTTCTCAAGTCAGGTCAAGTCTGAGTGTACCTCAAAGGTTCAAGATTTCGGGAGTAAGTTTGAGCCACCGAAGACGTTCATCAAGAACGCACTCAAGACTGGTATCCAAGATGAACTCCTGGCTCTGTCAAAGTTTAAGGAGATGAAGGAACTCTCAAAGTCTGATGGGACTCGTAAGTCCAAGATTACTGGTATTCCCAAGTTGGATGACGCCAATAAGGCTGGGACTGCACACTCTGAGAAGTGTACGCTGATTGTTACGGAGGGGGATTCTGCGAAGACTCTCGCAGTCGCGGGTCTCTCCGTGGTTGGCCGTGATCACTACGGTGTCTTCCCTCTTCGGGGGAAGTGTAAGAATGTTCGGGACGCCTCGGTAGCGCAACTCACATCCAATCAAGAGTTTAATGACCTCAAGAAGATTTTGGGTCTTCAACAGGGGAAGGAATACACGACTGTATCTGAACTTCGGTATGGACGTCTTATGATTATGACTGATGCCGATAATGATGGTTCACACATCAAGGGTCTCATTCTCAATATGATTCACTATTTCTGGCCAAGTTTACTCAAGTTGGGCTTTGTTGTCTCTATGGTCACACCAATCATCAAGGCTACCAAGGGTGCCACAGTAAAGTCGTTCTACACAGACTCTGCGTTCCGCACCTGGTATGGCAACGGGCAAGCTGGGTGGAGAATTAAGTACTACAAGGGTCTCGGTACCAGCACAAGTGCTGAGGCTCGGGAGTATTTCAAGAAGATTCAAGATCTCACTGTCAAGTTTGACGCGGATGTTATGACCGACAAGTCCATCATCCTCGCGTTTGATAAAAAGAAGGCGGACGACCGAAAGACGTGGCTTCTTGAGAGTACCGCAAAGGAGGCAAAGGATCTCGAAGTTCCCTATGGGTCAATCAAGAAGTTGGATATCACCAATTTCATCCACAAGGACCTGGTCAACTTCAGCTTGGCAGACTTGAAGCGTTCTATTGCCCACATGGCAGATGGTCTCAAACCGTCCCAACGTAAAGTCATGTTTGCATGCTTTCACAAGAATCTCAAAGATGAAATGAAGGTGGCCCAATTGGCGGCGTATGTTGCAGATAAGTCCTCCTACCATCACGGTGAGGTGTCCCTCGCAGATACCATCGTCAAGTTGGCGAATGACTACATGGGTTCAAACAACATCAACTTACTTCAGCCGTGTGGTCAGTTTGGTACGCGTCTTATGGGTGGGAAGGATGCGTCTCAAACGCGTTACATCTTCACCAAGTTATCCAAGGAGACTCGTAAGATCTTTGATCCCCGCGATGACCCAATCCTCAATTACTTGGAGGATGACGGTCACCAAATTGAGCCAGACTTCTATATGCCAACACTCCCTCTCGTACTCGTGAACGGCACTGAGGGTATTGGTACTGGTTTCAGTTGTTATGTACCACCCTTCAATCCCAAGGATATCAAGGAGAACATCCAACGAATGCTTGATGGTAAGGCTATCGTACCTATGCGTCCCTGGTTCAAGGGGTTCAAGGGTGTGGTACACAAGGAGGACGACACTTGGATGATGGAGGGTGTGTGGAAGTGGTCAGGTACAAGTATTATCATCACGGAACTTCCACCGGGTCGTTGGACGCAAGATTACAAGGAATATTTGGATGGTCTCGTTGAAAAGAAGTTGATTGGTGGTTTCACAAACAACAGTACCACGGAGGATGTTCACTTTGAAATCTCGGGATACACAGGAAAGGATCTGGTCAAGGATCTGAAACTGCGGAAGACGTTCCATGTCTCAAATATGCATCTCTTTCACCCAGTCAAGGGTATCTACAAGTACTCAAGTCCCGAGGAGATTCTCAAAGACTTTGTGGAACTTCGCCTTGACCACTACGTGAAGAGAAAGGCGCACCTCATCAAGGTTCTTGAGACACGCGCCACTATGTGTGGCTACAAATCAAAGTTTGTGACTATGGTTATTGAGGGAGATATTGTGGTCTTCAGACGCAAAAAGCAGGATTTGGAGCGACAATTGTCTGCAATCTTCCCCCAAATTGGTGGAACCTATGACTACCTCCTCAATATCAAGACGGTACAGTACACCGAGGAGAGTGTGAAGGCGCTCATCGATGAGGCGAAGCAGGCGAGAGCTGAATTGGAACAGATGAAAAAGACAAGTCACATTGATATGTGGAAATCTGACATTAAAAATATGTAGGCAATAGATAGGTATGGGTGAAGCTGCAAAGACTTCTCTTAAAGCTATCGGAAAGCAAGACACGTACTTACTTTCCAATGACCCAGATAATTCGTTCTTTAATAATACCAACAGACAACATTCTGAATTTAGGAAATATCATAGAAGTAAACGTGTTCATAATCCTGGGCAAGTTTCAGGTTGGCCATTCGCACAAACTGTGAAGGTTCAATTTGATCCCAGAAATATGGGTGATCTCCTCAGTAATATGTATTTAAGTATCGATATGCCAGGTCTGACACCAGGTTCGAATGAAAATTACGCAGACCAGTTGGGGCGACATATTATTAAAAGTGCGACTATATTTGTTGACGACATAGAACTTGAGAAGATTCACGATGATTGGGGTATTCTATACGACGAGCTTTATCTAGAAACATCTGAAAAGGTTGCAAATCGGTTTCTTGTTAATAGAAACTTGGGATATGACGCATCCTCGTCAAATCCACAGTACGCGGTGTATGAATCTAAACTACTCATCCCAGTGCACTTCTTTTTTTCTAGAAAGTACGCGAGTGATGAGTACGCAACAAATAAACCAAATCGTCCTTATTTTCCGTTGTGTGCCATACACAAACAGAAAGTCGAAATCGCGTTTGAGTTTCACAAACAATCGTTCTTTACTGATAGTGCGACGCGTTTAGAACTCACTTCATTCAACGTCATCACAGAAGAGATTACGGTCAGTCCAGATGAACGTCATTACTTGGCAAATACACCACATGTGTTGGTCACGGATTTGGTCCGAAAGCACCCATCCATTGTGACTGATCTAAACAAGGATACGATAAAGAACAATCTTGTCCCAAATATACCAGTTAAATGCATACACTGGTTTTTAAGAAATACAAAGTTTGAGGATGAAAATATAGCGACTGGAAGTCCAGTTCCGGGTGACGATGAATTGTATAATATTCACAATCGTTTCAACTTTTCCTCAAATGTGAACTTTGACGAGACGTATACATTCTTTGCCCCAGTTATGGCGGATTCAAACTTCAATATTAATGGTAATAAAATGCCAAACGTGACGAAGACTGGACACACATACTACAAGTATCTTATGCCATTTCACAAAAGATTGTCGAGACCAACGCGAAATATATACACATATAGCTTCTCGATGAATCCGGTAAATGTGGAACCATCGGGAAGTTTGGATTTTAGTCAAATACAGTCAGATAAGACAAATATAGAACTTAAATTGGATACATCACTTGTTAATATAGAAACTGATACATATACATTACACATGTATTATACAGGATATCAAACATTCTCATTTGATCGTGGGTTTATGTCAGTTGCTTATTAAATAATGTATCGCGATTATTTTTTATATACTCAATAATATTATTTCGTATACACCATTTGATGAAATTCAATTGCGCGATCGTCGTTTGGATTTCGTGAGATGACCCCGGTATAAAATATGAAAACTTCTGCGTTCTACAGAAAGGATCAAATAATTTTTTACTATAACCATCTAGACTTGATTTATATGCACAGTGGACGGTAAATAATTTTCCGTCGTTTGTTTTGTAAGATATATGATTTTTTTTTGCGTAGTTGGTGATAAACCACTCCAAGTTTCGGAGTGAGATTCCACTTTTCTTGTCAAGGATGGTGAGTAGGGTAGATCTATTCTTTTCATTATCGTAAAATTGGTTTATGGAAGTTAGTAGAATATCGTTTTTGCTCATTATTATAATATACCACCCAAATCTATAAGCTCGTTCGAAGATTGGCATCCCGGACACCCACTCACAAACATCTGATCTGGGCCATGTGTATGGATACTTGAACTAGAAAAGCTTCGTTGTTTAATTCTATTTGCTTGTGCAGTGTGATGTTTACAATACCCATTGTTCACACCTCTAAATGTACACCGTTGACCATTCGGTTTTGTACCCTTACACGTACAGCTCGAATATGTATCCGGTATCTCTTTTAATAAAAGTTCAAGTGAAATGCCATGTTTTTTTGATATTTTTTCGGCGTATTCGTTTATTATACCATTGACTCTATGTTCCAATTCTTCATCAACAAGCTTTGTAATTTTATCATAGAGACTCATTCTTACTATGATCTAGCTCGTAATTTTTAAATAGGTCTTCAACGGATTCATTCTTTTTCATTCTCGCATCTTTAAGGCGAGTACGGAGAGTCGCCAATGTCCCAGTCTCCTCAAGACCGAGACGTGTACACTCCGCGATGAGTTCGTCTTTCTTCATCGTACTGAGTGCGGGTTCTCGCTGGGGTTTTGGGGGTTTGTGTTGGTTGATGATATCACCGAAGATCTCCTCCTTCACATTCTCGTAGAGTGGATCCAGGAGATCACACACAGGGTTCAAAAACTTGTTGAGGAAATAATAATGATAGTCCACCGGGATGTTATGTTCTTCAACATATTTGGGGTCTTCGGCTTTCTCGTACGCCTTGGCTTTGGGGTCTGCAGTCTTTGTGAGAATAT
>Ga0255756_1004160_pt1 | contig 14214 bp, 13 predicted proteins | sample 011ome_20_FD_179956 | JGI IMG/M metagenome (GOLD analysis project Ga0255756, IMG submission 179956) | Coastal salt marsh microbial communities from the Groves Creek Marsh, Skidaway Island, Georgia - 011509CT metaG (version 2) | ecosystem: Environmental > Aquatic > Marine > Intertidal zone > Salt...
TTGATGATCGATCAAACGTGTCCAAGCGTAGTCCCAAATTCTATGGTAATCGTCTAAATACCGCTGTTCGCCAGTCAGTCTAAAGAGACGATAGGCAGCTGCGAATGCTTCCGCATGCACCCAGAAATACTTGTCAGCACTCGCAAAGGAACCATCCGGAGCGACTCCATAAACCAAGCCACCGTATGTATCGTCCCACCCAGTATCAATGGCTCGTTCATACAAAATGATCGCGCGTTTCAAGTACCAAGATTCATTGGTGATCTGAAATAGTTCAGTCAGTAGTTTCGTCCACTCTATTTGGTGACCCGGCTGAAACCCCCAAGGCTTAAACAGGTCATTGGGTTGATCTCGATGAAAGTCCCAATCAATCGACCAATCCTCTGAATAATGCTCCCAAACCATGCCACCGGCTTGATCAGCCAATTCTCCTGCGAACCGTTTGGCTAACATCTTAGCCCGCTCCAAATAATGCGAGCTTTCTGTCGCATGATAAGCAGCAATCATCGATTCACACGCATGCATGTTGGCGTTCTGACCTCGATAAGGGCTGAGTTCAGTTAAATCGGGCGATCGCTCGTCTGCATAAGCTGATGCATGCATTTCAAAAAAATATTTTTCTAAAATATTTTCACCCAATTCCAGGCATTTAGCCCCGCCCTCGACACTAGCCCGAACCGCACTGGCACCAGCTAACATAACGAACGCATGACCGTAAGCCAGGGCTCGATGATCGGGCGACACACCTAACATCCAAGAAAAATGTCCTGTGTCGCCCAGATGTTCATTCAGCAGATAATCAACGCCGTGTTTGGCCCAGGCCTGATAGTGACTTCCCAGTCCACGCCGGTAGGCCTCGGAGTAATTAAAAACAAACCGCGTTGAGGACACTAGATGGCGGGAGTGTGGGTCAAACACAGTCCCATCATCTTTCAGGTTTTGATAAAAGCCACCGGCGGGGTCAAAAACAACCGGTTCATAAAACGCAAGGATCGTCGCCGTGTGATCGAGCAGAAATTGTCGGCTCGCGAATTCTGTCATCGATACCTCATCTTATTAACCGATCCAATACGGATTCAAGCTTACACAAGAAATCGGAGGTGGCGTAACAGCCAATCATTCAAAAGGAAGTGAGAAATTTTTCAATTCCATTGACCAAGGATTCGACAGCTAGATCGTCAACGTCTAAATGCGTGATCATTCGAATCTTTGAAGTGCCGACAGCCATCACCTGAACGTTCCGAGAGGCTAGAAACGTTCTGAGTTCTGAGGCCGAGATCTCGAATCGCGGATCAATTTCTGCGAGCACAATATTGGTTTCAACCGGATACACCTGACGGAATAATTCACAGCCATCCAATCGTGTTTCAATCCGCTTTGCGCGAGCATGATCTTCAGCCAATCTCGTCACATGATGATCCAGCGCGTGTAAACACATCGCTGTTAACACACCAGTCTGGCGCATTGCGCCACCAAACATCCGCTTGAAATGCCATGCACGCTCAATAAAATCTCGCGATCCTGCCAATACAGCACCCACTGGGCAACCCAGTCCTTTGGTAAAAGCAAGCCAGGCGCTGTCATGATAATTGGCATAGGTGGCGAGATCGATGCCGGTGGCAACAGACGCATTAAGCGCTCGCGCTCCATCCATGTGGACAGAAAGCCCTAACTCTTGCGCTGTTTTTGCCACATCTGCCAATTGTTCGACTGGCCAAACAGCACCTCCACCCAGATTCGATGTCTGCTCAGTCACCACCAGTCGCGTACGTGGTGCAAAGGATGATGGGCGACGGTAAAGCCGGGAGACGTCACTGCTTTCAAATAGACCCCGTTCACAGTCAATCACCGACACCATAGCGCCTGACAGTTTCGCGAGCCCTCCGGCCTCAGCAAACACAATATGGCTCTCACGAGAGCAGATGATCTCGTCTCCTGGTTGGGTATGAACAGCAATGGCAATTTGATTACACATACTGCCAGACGGCAGAAACACTGCAGACTCCATCCCAAAAAGATCAGCGACGCGTTCGCATAGTGAATTGGTAGTCGGACAAGCACCATGACGTTCGTCGCCTGTTTTCAGGCCGATCACACTTTTCAGCATGTCGTTGGTCGGCAGGGTCTGCGTATCTGAATAAAAATCGGCTAGCGGAGTCTGAGAAACGCTCAAATTAGGAGGCTCCCAGGCTTTTCATCACCGCTTGCGCGCAGGCCAAATCTTGCAGGCCAACACCTGTACCATCAAAGACCGTAATCTGATTGTCTCCTGTCCGACCCGTCGCCGTGCCCTGAAGGATGGAACCGATGGTTAAAATCTCTGTGTCAGCAGACACATGTTGGAACTCCCCGATCGTTCGAGATTGAGCGATTTCATCGGTGATGCGTTTCGCTCGCTGACTGAGGGTTGGATCGAGCTCCTGCTTCCCTTTGGTGTCAGTCCCCATCGCAGCAATATGCGTCCCGGGGGTCACCCAATCACTGGGAAATAACGCCTGCATACAGGAGGTGATGGTGATGATGACCTGGGATTCTCGGACCACCTCTTCAAGACTGGCCTCGTTGCAGGCCACTCCATAGGACTCAGCCAGAGCGTGATGCTTGGACAGATCACGGCTGGATCGGTTCCAAATCTTGACCTGTTCAAATGCTCTCACACGGAGTGCAGCCTCTAATTGGAAGATCGACTGGTGCCCCGTACCGACTAAACCCAGAGTGGTTGGATCGGTGACCGCTAAGCGATCGATCGAAATCGCAGAGGCAGCAGCGGTTCGCAACGCAGTAATGGTATTACCTGCCAATAAAGCCTTGCACTGGCCCGTTTCTGGGTCAAACAAAAAAATGGATGACTGATGATTGGCTAGTCCTTTGTCAGCATTGTGAGGCCAGTACCCCCCTGCTTTCAGACCAAGCGCACCAGAGACTGGATCAAATCCAGACTTAAACCCATACAAAGCGTCCTGAAATCCCAACGATTCTCGAACCACCGGGAAATTCCAGGCTTCGGTTTCCATGCTCTTAAAGACATCCAGAACGGCAAAAAATGCAATTTCCGGATCCAAAATCTCAGCAATTTGCTGCTCAGTAATGATCTGCATGGTGTTCCTTCTCTCCGTTTGGATGTTTCAACAATTAGTACGCTTTACCACGCGCTGAAACCGGCCAAACGACTTCCACAACACCTTTACGCACCCCAACATACCAGTCGTGTACATTACAGGTCGGATCGCAGTGACCAGGGATCAAACGTAATTTGTCGTTGACCTTGAGCACGCCATGGGTGTCCTCAATCACTCCATGCTCATCTGAGCACTTCACATATTTCACGTCATCACGACCGAAAATCACCGGAAGGCCACTGTCGACTGACTGAGCTTTCAGGCCGGCATCACAAATTGCTTTGTCAGCTTTCGCGTGGCTCATCACAGAGGTCAGGATGAATAACGCATTCTCCCACTCGCCCTGGTCAATCCGCTGGCCCTTATCATCCAGAATCCGACCGTAGTCGGCGTCCATAAAGGCATAGGAACCGCATTGAAGCTCGTTATAGACGCCAGACGCCCCCTCAAAATAATACGAACCAGTTCCACCGCCACCGACGATGTCGCATGTCAGTTGATGTTCAGCGAGCGCATCGACTGCATCTCGTACCATCGCAATCGCGCCTTGGATCTTAGCTTCACGCTCTGAATACAAATCCAGGTGTTGCATCGCACCATGGTAGGCCTGAAGACCCGCGAATTTCAGACCATCAGCGCGATCAATCGCAATCGCAATTTCAACCACCGCCGACGTCGTGGTCACGCCACAGCGACCCGCACCGCAATCAATTTCAACCAAGCACTCAATCTGAGTTCCGGCTTCCGTCGCCGCCGCTGACAATTCAGCAACGTTTGCCAAGTCATCAACACACACGATCGTGCGCGCCCCTAACATTGGAATTCGCGCTAATCGTGCCAACTTAGCTGGATCACGGACCTGATTTGAAACCAGCACATCTTTGATGCCTCCGCGCGCAAAGACTTCTGCTTCGCTCACCTTCTGACAACAGACACCACAGGATCCGCCAAGCTTTTCTTGGAGTAGAGCTACGTCCACTGACTTGTGCATCTTACCGTGGACCCGATGACGCATCCCATTGGCTTTTGCGAAGTCACCCATCTTTTTGATGTTGCGTTCAAGCGCATCCAGATCCACCACAAGACACGGTGTCTGCACTTCACTTTCGCGCATACCAACCCGAGCCGGAATATCGTATCCGACCTCTAATTCATTCCAATTCACTAAACTGTTCATCATCTTTCTCACTTCATCCAAGGTAATCGATCTAAGTCGACATTTCCGCCGGTCACAATGACTCCAATCCGTCGGCCACGAAACACATCCTGATTCTTTAAAATGACTGCTAAGGGCACAGCACAACTAGGCTCCATAACAATCTTCAACCGCTGCCATGTGAGTTTCATAGCTTCAATGATCTCTTCTTCTGAGGCTGTCAAAACGTCCGCAACATAATGCGAGACAAAGTGCCAAGTATTGTCTTTCAACGGCACTTTTAGGCCATCAGCAATGGTCACAGGCGCATCATCAGCGATGATGTGGCCGGCTCGAAATGATCGAGCAGCATCATCAGCCTGCATGGGCTCTGCTGCGAAGATCTCAATCTTTGGTGCGAGATGGCTAACTGTTAAACACGTTCCTGAAATCATGCCGCCCCCGCCAATTGGCGCGACGATAGAATCCAGCCCATCCACAGCCTCGAGCATTTCTGCCGAACACGTCGCTTGTCCCGCGATCACTCGGGGATCGTTGTAGGGATGCACAAATTCGGCACCAGTTTCCCTTTGAATCTCAGCAAAAACCGCCTCTCGGCTCGTTGTTGAGGGCTCGCACTCGGTGATCAACCCACCATAGCCTCGCACAGCATCTTTTTTCGCCTTAGGCGCAGTCTTTGGCATCACCACATGACAAGGAATTCCCCGTCGCCCTGCTGCGTAAGACAAACTTAACGCGTGATTTCCCGATGAGTGTGTGGCTACCCCCAGTGCGGCATCCTCGTCAGTTAAACCAAAGACCGCGTTACATGCACCCCGAACTTTAAAGGCACCCGCTTTTTGGAAATTCTCACACTTAAAAAAGAGTTCCGCCCCAATCCGTTCGTTAAGATAGCTCGACGTCAAAATCGGCGTGTTATGGACATAAGGAGCGATGCGCTGTCGCGCCTGCAACATATGGTCGATGGTGAGGTCAGCTGCTCCCACCACCTGCTCCATCCCAACACATTTCACTGGGTTCAATTGGTCTTCAATCGATGCATTCATCAGGCAACGTCCTCACAGGTGGCTGCTGTTATCACAGGTCGCATTGCGTCTGTATTCAATGCAGAGCGATACCACTCTTGAGCCGCAGCAACACCACTGCCGCTCACAATTGGATAATCCAAATCCCTCATTGCCATTTCAATTACGGCAAGTCCACTCAACGCTTGGGCCTCGGACAACATCCCGAGGTGACCGATCCGGAAGGCACGTCCAGCGAGTTTGCCGAGACCAGCACCGAAGGACATGGCATATCTCGAATAGGCATGCTCGACAAGCCGGTCCGCATTAAAATCCTCGGGAACCATGATGGTCGTCACCGTATCAGAGGCATATTGCAAATCCTCACAACAGAGACTCAAATTCCAGGCACTCGCAGCCTGTCGCACTCCTTCACCCATCTTAAAATGTCGGCTAAACACCTCGTCGAGTCCCTCGGCTAGTAACAAATCAATTGAGTGTTGCAAGCCCGCTAGGAGTTGCATTGGAGGGGTATATGGAAAACCACCTTGGTGGGTCATCTGGCCCATTTGCTTAAAATCAAAGAAAAATCGGGGAAGAGTTGCTGTCTGACCTGCATCTATCGCTTTTTCGCTGACTGCGACAATGGCCAATCCAGCTGGCATCATGAACCCTTTCTGGGAACCCGTGACGGCGGCATCAATACCCCACGCATCCATCTGGAAATCCATCGATGCGATGGAACTGACTCCATCGACAAAAAACAGCGCATTATGTCCGGCTCGGTCGATTGACTCCCGAATCGCCTTGAGGTCGCTTCGAACACCGGTTGCAGTTTCGTTGTGCGTTGCAAGTACTGCTTTGATCGCCTGGTTTTGATCTGCCAGTAATGCCGCTTCGATGAGTGCTGGATCTGCTGGACCCCTCCAATCGCATTCAATTACGTCGACAATCAACCCGAAGGCTTCACACATCCGAATCCATTTATCAGAAAACACACCATGGCGGCAGGCCAAAACCTTGTCGCCTGGAGACAAGGTGTTTGCAATGGTGGCCTCCCAACCGCCGGTGCCGGTTGATGGGAATACGAAAATATGCGGGCTTTTTGTCGCGAAAATGGATCTGAGACCAGCGAATAGCTTTGGCATCGCTTCGGCAAATGCTGGTGATCGATGGTCAATTGTTGGCAAATCAATTGCCCGTCTAACCGATTCCGGTAAGTTGGTCGGGCCTGGGATAAACACTGGGTTTGAGTAGCTCATCAAACACTCCTTTATAGTTATGTCAGCACTTTACGGACTCGTAATACTTCCGTATATTTATTCAAAATAGGAATTTTTTTATTTTTGGTAAAAAAATAGTGATTATATTCAATAGGTTAAATTTTCCAAAAATTAAATAAAAATAAAAAATGAAAAATTTTGATTGGGACTTCAATGCCAAATTTGGAGCAAAGCGGTGTCCCGGGAGGACGAATGAGCGCGACTGATATCAAGAAACCAAGGGGTCGACCGCGCCAAACCGCGATCGAAAGCGCTCCCGCCAAAGCACTCGACAAAGGGTTAAGTGCGCTCCGTCGAATCGCTGAATCAGATGGGATCTCGTTAAATGATTTGTCGCTTGATCTTGAGATGCCACTAGCTACCCTTCACCGCTTGTTACTAACGCTCGAATCTCATGGATTTGTTCGCCAATCGAAATCAGATGCAACTTGGTCGATTGGTATCGAGGCTTTTCGTGTGGGGAGCGCCTTCCCGAGGGCAGCCAAGCTGTTAAGTATCGCTCGACCTGTGCTCAAGGATCTTGCGTTAAAAACCGGTGAGACTGCCAATCTTGGTGTCATCGATCAGTCCGAAGTCATCTTCATCGCACAACATGAAACCCACCATGCCATACGAGCGTTCTTCAGACCGGGCTCGAGAAGTTCATGGCACTCGTCTGGCATTGGTAAGGTGATTGTGGCGTTTAGCGACCCACTTGATCAGCGATCACAACTGGAAAAAGCGCCTTTTGAGCAATTTACGCAACATACGCTAGTTCAGGTGGATGAGCTCATTCAAGAATTGAAACGCATTCGTAACGTCGGTTACGCATTTGATCAGGAAGAGCGGTTTATTGGGATGCGCTGTATTGGCGCCCCTGTCTTTAACTCAAATAACCAAGTGGTTGCTGGGATTTCAATTTCTGGGCCCGTGGCACGCATGAGCGATGATCTCATTGTGCAACTAGGACAAGAGACCGTTCGACATGGCGAAGAAATCTCCAAACAATTAGGCGCTGGAGCAGACAGCTAATCGAATGCTCAATCGTATCGCATTCGATCAAAAGAACCTTTCAGGCATGCAAGCAGCGCGTGAAACTCGTCATCGACAGGCAGCGTTTTGTAGTCGAATGTTGAGTATGCTACGGTAACCACAGTGATTGGAAGCTCGCTACAAACATCCATGCGGCTACCCTCGTCGATGTTTTTTATATCGCGAGATAATCGTGCCTCAGCTGTTCGTCATTGAGGACTTCTTCAGCAGATCCGTCAAACACAACGGAGCCTGTATCCATAATGACGGATCGATCCGCGAGTTTTAGAGCAGCAACCGCATTTTGTTCAACGATAATCGTCGTAATTCCCAACTGCTTAATTTCCCTCAACGTTCTCTCGATTTCCTGAACAATGACAGGGGCGAGTCCTTCATAGGGCTCATCAAGAAGTAACAACTTCACATCCCGCGCAAGCGCTCGTCCCACGGCGAGCATCTGTTGTTCGCCTCCGGACAGTGTCACTCCTTCTTGATTTCGACGCTCTTTGAGCCGCGGAAATAAATCATAAATCCGCTCAATGCCCCAGCCAATTGGCTCTTCAATCTGCGCCAGAATCAGATTTTCTTCGACTGACAAACCTGGAATGATTCGCCGATCCTCAGGAACCAAAGCAACGCCACCTTGAGCTGCCTGGTAAGCCTTCATCGTATGCAATGGCTCATGATCAAGCCAGATTTCTCCACGACGGACTTCAGGATCGTCACATCGCGCGATCGCTCGTAATGTTGAGGTCTTACCCGCACCGTTACGACCCAACAACGCAAGGATTTCTCCTTCGTGAACGTTGAAGCTGACACCCTGGATGATATAGGACTCAGCGTAGTAAGCATGAATATCAGCAACTGAAAAGAAAGCGGTCGGGGTGCCAAGGTTCGTTGTCTTAACGATCTCTGTTGGCCCCTTAAAAACGCGCTCTTCGGTCATACTTCGGCTCCTCCTAAGTAGGCTTCCTTCACTCGTGGATCGCCCTTGATCTCATCGGGTAATCCCTCAACGATCACATGTCCCTGAGCGAGAACGCTAATGCGCTCAGCCAACGAAAAGACAACATGCATATCATGCTCAATAATCGCCATCGTAATCCCACGCCCAGCAATCGTTTTCAGTAGATCAATAGTGTTGTTCGTATCAGCCCGAGCCATACCCGCGGTCGGCTCATCCAGCAACAACAACTTCGGTTCCTGCGACAAACACATCGCTAACTCTAAACGACGCTTATCACCTCGAGACAACGAACCAGCTGAAACGTCACGCTTGGTCCATAGATTCATATCGTCGAGAAAATGTTGAGCCTTCTCTAGGATATCGCGCTGTTGATCGCCGCGAGACCAGAGATTCAGTCTGAACGCACCATCACGGTGAGCCAATAGTGGAATCATCATGTTCTCCAGGAGTGTCAAATCACCATAAATCTCCGGAGTCTGGAATACACGGGAAATACCCAACTGATTGATTTCATGTGGCTGAACGCCCAACATGCTCTTCCCATTAAAATCAATCGAACCCGAATCAATCGCCAATTTTCCAATAATGCCATTCAGCAGGGTTGATTTACCTGCGCCATTGGGTCCGATAATCGCGTGAACCGTGCCCGCCTTGACAGTTAGATTGACATCATCAAGCGCCTTTAATCCGCCAAACGATAGATTGACGCCCGAAATTTCAAGAATATTCGACATCTTCTCGCCTCCTAAGCGTCATTGCTAGCGTGATCTTTACCGACAAGACGGCGCTTAATTCGATCGATACCTTCCATGATGCCTCCTGGGAGATAGATCACAACGAGCATAAACAGAATACCTAGGGTTAAGTGCCATCCCTTCCCAACGAATAACGAAGTGACAGCAGCGAGTCCCGAACCGATTGCGTCTGGCATGAACGAAAATAAGTCGACCAAGACCGATTTATCGATTGCCGAAAAAATATTTTCTGCGTATTTGATGACCGCGGCTCCAATTACTGGGCCAACCAACGTACCAATGCCTCCCAAAATGGTCATCAAAACCACCTCACCAGATGCCGTCCACTGCATGCGTTCCGCTCCGGCCAGAGGATCAACAGCCGCCATCAGACTACCCGCGAGACCCGCGTACATACCCGAAATCACAAAAGCAGCCAGTTTATAGGGCTTCGTATTGAGACCTGTGTACATCATACGGGTTTGATTGGTTTTAATTCCGCGGAGCATAGAGCCAAAGGATGACCGAGTGATCCGAATCGAAATATAGAACCCTAGAATCAAAAACACAGCGCAGAAGTAGAATCCAAATAGGCCATCCCACGCACTCATTTCGATGCCAAAGACGTTCGTGGGAGGGATGCCAGAACCAACCTCCATTGCAGTATCAAGGAGTCGTGGATCTTTGGTGGTCAGCTGCAGTCCTGTCTCACCATTGGTGATTGGCGTCAACACCGAGTACGCGAGGTTATAGGACATTTGAGCTAATGCCAGCGTCAGAATCGAAAAGTAGATTCCTGTTCGACGTAGGCAAACAAATCCAATGACTAACGCGAAGACTCCTGATACCAGCACGCCAAAGATCATCGCGGGAATCACGTTCATAGTCATCAATTTAAAGACCCAAACGGTGGCATAGGAACCGACACCGATAAATGCCGCGTGGCCAAAGGATAAGTATCCAGTTTGCCCAAATAGAATGTTAAATCCGATCGCAAAAAGGCCAAAAATCGCAAACTTCTGCATTAGGTCCGGGTAGGCGGCTCCGAAAGGTTGAAGCCAGAGAGGCATCAGTAGGACAACGGCAGTGAATCCCAAAAATAATGTGAGATCAGAACGTGGAGTGATTGTTGATTTCGCCATAATTAGTCCTCCATTACCCCTTTACGACCCATCAACCCACGCGGACGAACGAGTAGAACAATCATCGCAATCAAATAAATAATGATTTGATCAATGCCAGGGAAAATTGACTTCACTTCTGTCATCGACGCCAGGGATTGCAAAATTCCCAACAAGAAACCAGCGGCCACCGCTCCTGGAAGCGATCCCATCCCCCCCACGACCACGACGACAAAGGAGAGCACGAGAAAATCCATCCCCATGTGATAGTCAGGGGGAAGAATTGGTGTATACATCAGCCCAGCAAGACCCGAGACGACCGCCGCCAAGCCAAAGACGATACTGAATCGCTTGGTAATGTTAATGCCCAGTAATTGCACTGTCTCACGATCCGCCATCCCGGCTCGGACAACCATCCCGAATGTCGTGAACTGTAAGAACGAGAAAACTGCTGCAATGATCCCCATCGAGAAGATGAAATACACTAGGCGCCAGGTCGGATAGGTGAGATCCATTCCAATTAACCCACCCAAATTCAAAGTTCCGGAAAATAAGTCAGGTGCTGTTTGAGGGATTGGATTCGCCCCGTAGAAGGCCTTCACGATTTCTTGCAAGACGATTGCAAGACCAAAGGTGACCAAAATCTGATCGGCGTGTGGACGTTTGTAAAAATGCCGGATCAGGCCACGCTCCATCGTAAGGCCAACCCCTAGCATAACAGGTATCGCTACCACCAATGAGATGGGAATCGACCAATCGATGATTAATGAACCGGTTTCCCCGAGCCACATTTCCAGATAAGGGACATCTTTGTAGGCCTCGAAAAATGTGACTGACTCATCGCGCACCTTCGCAGACAGCGTGATCGCTTTATTGACCGTCACCGCGCAGAATGCGCCCAGCATAAACAATGCACCATGGGCGAAGTTGACGACCCCCAAGGTACCGAAAATCAATGTAAGGCCGAGTGCAATTAGCGCATAAGCCCCGCCTTTATCCAATCCGTTTAGGATTTGCAGAAATATCGCGTCCACTTCGATTCTCTCTGTAATGAAATAAAAAACGGGAGGAGATTACCTCCCGTTTCGTTCAAAGAATTAGGCTGCGAAAGTCATCACTTTCTTGCCTCAAACTTTGTAAGGACCTAAGTCTCCAGCATACAAATCTGGCGAATAGGTGACCTTCTCACGATCGACGATATCGACGACCGACAGAAGATCAAACTGGCTTGATGGATTTTGATTACCACGAACGACAAGGACGTTCTTAAAGACTTGGTGATCAGCACCACGATACAGCGAAGGTCCATTACCCATGCCATCAAACTCGTGATCTTCCAACGCCTTGATGACCTGAACAGGATCGAATGTTCCAGCGCGCTCTACAGCATCTGCGTACAGAAGCGTTTGGCAGTAACAGGTATGCGCCGCCTGTGATGGAGGGAACCCATATTCCTGGCCAAATGACTTCGTGAAGGCTTGAGATCCCGCGTCCTGAAGGCTCCAGTTCCAGCCTGTTGAGCCAATAATGCCTTTAATGCTTTCGCCTGCGCCTTGAGCCATCAACCGTGAAAACAGCGGTACGACAACCTGGAAGTCTTTGCCATTGACCTGCTTATCAAGAAGCCCGAATTGAACCGCCTGAGTCAATGAGTTGACCATGTCTTTACCGTAGTGGTTAAGAACCAAAGTATCCGCACCTGAATTTAATACCGGTGTGATGTACTGCGAGAAGTCACCTGCACCTAGGGGCGTACGCACCGCATTCACCGTTTTCCAGTTTGCTTGCGTAGCCGTAGCCTTTTGGATCGATTCTTCTTGAGACCAACCCCAAGTGTAATCCGCGGTCAAATGATACACCTGACGCTCGTCACCATACTCTGCCTGAAGTACGGGAGCCAGAGCAGCACCTGACATATGCGCGTTGAAGAAATGACGGAAGCCATAACGACGGCGGTCCTTACCGGTGGTGTCGTTAGAATGCGTCAAACCTGCCATGAAAATGGTGCCCATTTCTTGCGCGAGCGCTTGAACAGCGATTGCCACGCCAGAGGATGAACCGCCCGAGAACATGATGACGCCGTCTTTCTCGATCATCCGCTTAGCAGAAGCCCGTGCAGCATCAGACTTGGTTTGAGTATCACCAGTCACAAAGTCAACTTTCTTTCCGAGGATACCGTTACCCTTCAGATTCATTGGCTTCATGGTTTGCATCATGCCGCCGTCACCTTCACCGTTGAGATGTTTGACAGCAAGTTTAAATGCACGCAGTTCGTCCGCACCTTCGTCTGCGTAGGCTCCGGTCTGAGGAACGTTGAAACCAAGAGTCACAGTCGCTTTATTGGTTGGGTCATTTCTGAACCCGTGGCCACCCGCGTAAGCACCCTGAACCCAAAGTGCTGGAGCACTGAGTGCTGCCCCTGCAGCAACTGAGCCCTTCAAAAACGAGCGACGCGAGATACCATTCTTATAATCAGTCATAATATTCTCCGCAAATTATATTTATGTCTGCCTTTAACAAAGACGGGGTTACATTACTCAAAAGAGGATCACAAGCAAACTGTATTGCACATATTTAGACCATTTGACGATAATCCATCGTTGCCAACAGAAGCTCAACCCCGGATACGTAATTGTTTGGGAAAGACACAAATTCACGGCACAGTGCAAGACCTTGAGCGGACAACCACTACTTTACGATCGACCTAGCTATCGACGATCGCCAATAACATCTAGATCAGCCCTAGCGCCACCAGCGCTCATCGCTTCGCGAGCTTTCTCTAGAAAATCCGTTTTACTGACGTAACGCCACCCAACCGACACCAGAATATCGTTCCTGAACACGTACGGCGTAAAATCTTCATCACTGTTAGCAATACCTGACGCCAAGTCAGTCCGGGCAAAATGAATCTCAACCGTTTCACCATAGCTTAGATACTGCTCGTGGCGTCTTCTAAAATGCGCGGGGATTAAGTCTTGATTCGATTGAAGAATCGACAAAACATACTCTTTGGCATCACCAATGGAGACTGTTGACGCCAAGACTGGGTAATCCTCAACCGCCCGTTGAGTCGTCATAGAGGGAGCACAGCCGGCAACTCCGGATCCTACCACCAAAAGAATGATGAAGCGGTGGATGCAATTCTTGAATATTGTAAATCTTTTCATGGACTATTTATCGGTAAGGGTTCCACTTTCTAAAGATCAAAAAGCCGGAATAACCCGTGCGCTAGAAACAAATGGAATGATGCAACTAAACAGTATCAATTGTGCGCTGGATTTGTACTTACGATGGCTTCCCAAGTTCTTTTGGGATTCGAGGGCTTCCGAGACCAATTTTAGATGCCGCATTTTGAATATTGTCCGAGCAATTCAACTTCGGTTGAGCGCCTGATGTTTCCGAGTTGTGCCACACTAGGACCATCTAATATCATCAATGAGAACCTGTCCGATGCATCGCTCAGAATTTTTTGAACTCCTTTGGAAACAATATACGCAGGTCACGCCGCAAGCGCTGAAGATTCAATCGCTTTTACAGGCGCGTGGAGAGATCGTCACGAATGATCATGTCGCATTTCGGACTTTCAATATCGATGGCTACGATTTGCAGGCGATCATTCCGCTGTTCGAAAGCCTCGGTTATGAGATGTTTGATTCTTATCTGTTCCCAGACAAACAGTTGCGCGCGCATGCTTTTGTGGTTCCTGATGATCCAACTGCACCGAAGGTGTTTTTCAGTGAGCTAGTTTGCGAAGCATTTGATGTAGAGGTCCAGTCAATTATTCAGGAGTTAACCTCACCACTCCACGATCCATTATCG
>Ga0255756_1004173_pt1 | contig 14188 bp, 12 predicted proteins | sample 011ome_20_FD_179956 | JGI IMG/M metagenome (GOLD analysis project Ga0255756, IMG submission 179956) | Coastal salt marsh microbial communities from the Groves Creek Marsh, Skidaway Island, Georgia - 011509CT metaG (version 2) | ecosystem: Environmental > Aquatic > Marine > Intertidal zone > Salt...
GTCCCTCAGCACCTTCATATAGGCGAGAAAGCGCAATACCGTCGGACGAATGAATGCGGCGGCAGTGGAAGGTGTCGGTCGATCGCCTCAATTCTAGACCAGCTCAATCGCCCGCAATGGTTTAAGTGCCTGCCAAGCCTCTCGCTTCAATCCCGAATTTCGGAGCATTGCCATGGTCGATGGGATGACCACCGCTGATTGAGCAAGACGGTCTGGCAAGTAGGAACAAGCCCCCATGACAACAACGCGCTTCGCATCGACCTCACGGGCCATTCGCTGAATAAGACCATGCAGAGCCTGTTTTGCTGACTCTGCATCACCGGACAATGTCGAATTGCCCCGCATTGGCCAGTCGAATTGCTGCTGTCTTACCGACACATCGGAGCTGAGCGCTCTTGCCATCGCGTTAATCAAGGCGAGCTGATCTTGACGGATAAGTCCATCAGCCAACTGCTCTACCCATAAAAATGGGCCTGCGGACGCTAGTAGCATGGAAAATTTCACGGTCTCTAAGGTTCGTGCCGACGACAGTGACACACTTGGAGCGGTGCCGGAGGCACGCTTAGATGCAGTCACTGAACTCTCGCGCGGTTCAGGAACAGAACTTGGGTCCATCCCATGTTGAACTGACACTTGGCTCGCCGTGGGCATAGTTGCGGAAGACTCAATCGGAGCCACTCGCCGCCTTACCGAGGGGGCGGCTCCAGGCATGTCATAGCGAGACACATACACGTCGATGCCCATCGCCTCTAAGGCCTGACGACGCACCATTTCAGCAGCGACAACTGATGGCTCAGCTTGCGGGATATCAGACAATTCACTCATGACGACAGTGTCTCACGAGCCAATCCCAAGTTGTATCACTTTAAGCTTGCTCGCACTCATAGCCCTGAATCTCGGCCTTCCGCCTTCCGCCAGCAGTTTATAGCTCTGGCTTGAAGTCTGAGGGCTGAATCTGGGCTTAGGTGCAGACTCGGACTCGGTCGCTACGGTCATTCTCGACGCTGCCGCCAAACTTTTTACTTAACCTTGTTGACGCAAAAAGAGTCCGCGGTAGATGCCAGGTCAACTGTGAAGACTAAAAGACCGTGACTGTCCATGCGATGGCAGGCGCTTTCAGCAGACGTGTTTAATAGCTTGCGTTATCCTCTATGCTCTGGGAACAAAAAAATAATAGGTAGTAAACATGTCACTTATTCCAGCGGAGCAGCATTTCGCTGTGTTCACGGCCATCCTCGTTTTATCAGCGATGGCATTTGCTTCTGAACGCACTGTAGTTGGACAAAAAATCACTGGCACCGTAGTCGTCATATTGCTGGCGATCGCCGCTGCTAATATAGGACTAATCCCCCACTCAGCACCCGCTTACAGCTTCATTTTTAGCTACGTGGTGCCGATGCTCATTCCATTGTTTCTATTTCAAGCCGATGTGCGCCGGCTAGCCAGAGAGGCATCTCGGACAACAGCAGCCTTTCTTGTTGCAACCTTGGGCACTGTGGCGGGCGTCGTGGTCGCAGCATTGCTGCTAGATCTCGGTCAATTGGGCGCAGCGTCAGATCTAGCGGCCGAGAGACGAGAAGCTGGGATAGTGGGACTGTTTGCCTCTACCTATATTGGCGGCTCCGTGAACTATGCAGCTCTGGGTGAAATAACGGGACTTAGTAAAGACGCATCTTTCTTCTCTGCTGCCACGGCTGCAGATAATCTTTTCTCTGCCGTATTTCTCAGCGTAATAGCCCTGATCCCCGGCGCACAATGGATCGTCCGACGCTTTGCCCCTCATGCAGTCAGTGAGGGCGTGACGCTTGAAAAGCCCGAAGTCAATCCCGCAAGCATTGTCTACTCGCTGGCGGCAGCAGGCAGCATTGTTGCTGTTACTGATTTGCTGTGTTGGTCGTTAGGCTTTCCAAGCTGGCGCTACGCCATCATGACGGTCCTCACCGTTGGAATTGCAACCGCGTTGCCGCAGATACGGGTATGGTTTGCGGGCGCCTTTGAGATTGGCGTCGCACTCTCATTCACATTCTTCGCCGCCATAGCGGCGGGCGCGGACATCCGCGCTATGATCAGCGTTGCACCTTTGCTAATAGTTCTAGTGCTTATATTACTGAGTGTACACCTCATTGTGTTACTCACATTGGGCCGTAAACTAGGCCTTACGATCCCCGAATTATTGACCGCGAGTAACGCTGCCATTTTGGGAGCAACAACAGCGCCCGCGATGGCAGCCGCAAAAGGCTGGCATGACCAAGTGACGCCGGGGGTACTCGTAGGCGTCATTGGTTACGCACTGGGGACCTTTATTGGTACTGCGTTATTCCAGTTATGGTGAACAATCAAGCTGGTGGCGCTTACAACGAACTTTCGCGGAGTAAGAGCGTAACGAAAACTTCATAAAACAGTCATAACCTTCGACTGGTCTCTCAGGCCAAAAGAAACGTAACAGTAAAGATAAAAATGGATAGGCAAAAATGGCAATGACAGATTCCACCGCCATCAACGACCCTCGATTTACACCGGACGTCGATCCGATGTTCGAGTACTACATCGTAGAGAAGCCTAGGCTCACCTACGAGTCACCGGAGGACGGTCCAATGACGCGTGCCTTCGTTCGGGTTCTTGAAGGCTTTCTGGGTCGCCATGAAATGGAGGCGCACTACCAACGACTCAAGTCGATGGATATTGACTCCAAAGCTTTCTTCCGCGAGGCCTTTAAGCTCACCAATATCACGCTCGATGGCGACACCAGCCCGTTAGCTGATATACCCAAAGACCGACCTGTTCTATTCATTGCCAATCATCCGTTTGGCGTGATCGACGGACTCATTATGTGCAATATGGCACTCGATTACGCCGATGACTTTCAAGTCGTGATCAATTCTTTGCTCTGCCAAGACCGGGACCTCGTGCCGCACTTCCTCCCCATCGACTTCACCGAAACAAAAGAAGCGACGAAGCGGAATGTGCGATCCAAGCAATTGGCGGGAAAAGCACTCGCGGACGGTGTGCCCCTTATACTTTTCCCCTCGGGAATGGTATCGACCGCAGATGCACCTGGTTTTGGCGATGTGGTTGATGCGCCATGGACAACGTTTATTGCCAAGCTTGTCATGCAGTATCAACCCACTGTTGTCCCTGTGTATTTCCACGGCCAGAACACGCGGCTGTTTCATGTTGCCTCAAACATCGCAGAACCATTCCGAATGGCAATGCATATGAGGGAAGCACTCAAGCGTTTCGGATCGACCGTCTCTCTCGATGTGGGTGCACACCACTCGCCTGAGGACTACGCGCACATTCGTAGCCGTCAGGAAATGACTCAACATTTCTACGACATCGTGCAAGGCACTCGGCGGCCCCGCTGAGCGTGGAATGACCCCAGAGGGAGTGACTGCGCGGCTTCCTCGAGAGACATTCATCAATGTTTGAACAAGTGAGCGTTAACAACTGGAGATGCCCGTCACTTTAACCGCTGAAAATTACCCGTTGTAGACACCACTTGAACGCGGTTGAGCGGTATTGAGTGCCTCGGGTAGTGCTAAAAGAGACTAAGTAGCAATCCCGCAGACATAACTTCTATGGCCTATGCCTACGCCGGTGCGTGCAGTGGGCGCCCGCGGTCAACAGAAGCCGGCTCAACCAAACGCGTTGATCAGACCTACCCAATCAAACAAGAACGAGCAAGGCTAGAGCACCCAGCCAAAGCAAAAAGCTGCGATCAAGCAGTCTGAAAAGCCCAGTCAGCCGCTCGTAGACAGAAGAAGTATTTGCATCACCCAAGGCGGCATCAGCAGCATCTTCAAAGAACTCATCGGTACTTGGTTCAAGCGAGATACCCTTCTCCGTGATATGTCCGAGTGTTTTATCAAAGTCACCAAAAACGGCAAAACTTAGTACCATGAGTCTGGACGGCAACCACTCGATAACGCGCATCACGGACTCACCAATAGGCGTGGCAGTTGGCTGTGTTGCATGAGCCAACCGATAGGCGACAGCACCCGAGGGGCCCAGCAGAAAGAAATAGATAACAGGGCCAAACCATCGTTGTAGCGCCATTTTGCTGAAAAATACAGACGCAACATCGGCAAAACCGTCTTCGTCCTCCGCTTCGGCATTGCCTCCAGCACTCTCAATGACCATGGCCGCACCTTCGTTATCACCGGCGCGCGCACGTGCGAGGAATCGTTGAGTAATAGTTGGGTAGTCTTCACGCCCAAACGAGAAAAATAGCGCCGCAGTACCAACAAAAAGCGTTGCCATCCCCCCAAACAGACCTTCCAAAACAACGAGCGAAACCGCAAACGCCGCGGTTGGTGCACCAACGAGCCAAAGCAATACTGTGTTTGAAGAGCTATCCGCGTCGACCCGCGCCCGGAATAGACTTTGAATATCTATCTTGTGCAATGGCCCACCGGGGCCCATAAACCAATAAAGCCCTGTCGCTACGATAAAGGTCAAAAACGCGAGGTAATCCAACTTCTCTCTCCCCTAACACTGATTGGTGCTACGTGCCTGGCAGTTCTTCGACGCCTAGCTCTCTACTCAAGCGATCCCAATCAAAACTTGGCCCCGGATCTGTTTTTCTTCCAGGGGCAACGTCACTGTGCCCGACAATAGCGTCCGGCTCAATCTCAAGATGAGCCTGCCTGCAGGCTCTAATCAACTTGCTCAGCGCGCTGTACTGCGCTCCAGTGTAAACATGGGTGTCAGTACCCTCCAGTTCAATCCCGATACTAAAATCATTACATTTTTCACGCCCACGCCAAGTTGATTCCCCGGCGTGCCATGCATTTTTATTCGTGGGGACAAACTGAATCACCTCACCATCGCGACGAATCAAAAAGTGCGCCGACACCCTTAAATCGGCAATCTCGGCAAAATAGGCATGCGCCTTCGGATCCAGACTATTGGTAAATAGCTCCTCGATATGCGGTCCACCAAATTCGCCCGGAGGAAGCGAAATGTTGTGCACCACTACGAGCTCTACCGAACCGTCTGCAGGTCGCGGTCCGCAGTTCGGCGACGGTAATTGGGTGCAACCTTGCAGCCACCCAGAAACAATTTGCCCGTGTTTATTGTCGGTCACGTAAAAATCTTGGCCTAGCTTGTGTTTCAATACCGCATCATAACAGGGCTCGCTTAAAGGACACTGCTGCGTGCTGACGCAAGACGACATCAACCCTATTGTAAAACTCGCGCTGGACGAAGACATTGGCAGTGGTGACATCACTGCAGGGTTAGTGGATAGCCGCGAGTACGCAACTGCGACTGTCATTACACGCGAGGCGGGCGTGCTATGCGGCACGCAGTTCGTTGACGCGGTTTTTTCCTCGGTAGACCCAGATGTCAAAGTTGATTGGAAAAAGGTGGACGGTGACCGACTCGAACCCAACGATGTGCTATTCACCTTGGCAGGAAATGCACGAAATATCTTAACAGGTGAGCGAGCGGCGCTGAACTTTCTTCAGATGCTCTCTGGGACTGCGAGTTACAGTGCGTCGCTTGCTGCTATTGTCGCAGGAACTCAAACCAAGTTACTGGATACACGGAAAACCATTCCTGGCTTTCGAAACGCTCAGAAATACGCAGTCACTTGCGGCGGCTGTTTCAACCACCGCATTGGTTTATTCGACGCCTTTCTAATCAAAGAAAATCACATAGCTGCCTGCGGTGGCATCCGTCAAGCAGTGGATCAGGCCCGCCAAAACGCACCCGGAAAACCCGTGGAAGTTGAGGTCGAGAATCTTGAGGAGCTCGAGCAAGCACTGGCGGCTGGCGCTGATCGAATCATGCTCGATAACTTCACACTTGAGGGCATGCGAAAAGCGGTTGCCATAACGGCGGGGACAGCAGAACTCGAAGCCTCGGGGAATGTAACCGAGGCAACCCTGCGCGGCATTGCCGAAACCGGCGTAGATTTCATATCCATTGGCGCATTGACCAAGTTGGTCATGCCCTTAGATTTATCATTGCGACTCGACTGATAACTGCTGAGACGCGCTATTGCCTCAAATTACTTTGAGGTGCTCTCACGCACACTGTCATTAAAACCCCGCTATTTGCGACCCATCGCACATTTACTCAAAGATTGGGACACTCTAGGGATTGGACACAGAAGACAGGACGCACAAGCAATTGAGTCGAGTCGTCCGTTTCCAAGATGCAACCTGAGAGGGCCCCATACCTTGCGCGTGCTGACACTATGACTGCACAAACGGCCCATCGAGCACAAGCACACCGTTCTCATCGGCTGCAAGAAAATCACCGTCACAGACCTCAACGCCATCAAAACTAAGCGTCACTCCACGCTCACCGACACCCAGCTTTTCGGTCTTGATCGGCGACGTGCCGAGGGCCTTCACCCCGAAATCGAAGGTGTTGATAACTTCAACATCACGGACGGCACCAATGATGACCATGCCCGCCCAGCCATTATCCATAGCACTTTTGGCCACCATATCACCGGTCAGTGCTTTGGCCAGTGAACCACCGCCATCAATGAGTAAAACGCGTCCTCTCCCAGGCTCGCTCACCGCTTGCTTGACCATGGAGTTGTCTTCGAAACAACGAATGGTCGCCACGTGACCAAGGAACGCGATCACTCGCCCAAAGGCTTGAAATTGAAATGGCAAAACCTGCGCGCGAGGATTGCGATCTGAGAGATCTGGGGTGCTCAACATGCGATCACTCCAATGTGTTAACTACAGCCAATCAGTGGCGTAAGTGTCCAGCTGACTCAGCGGTGACAAAATTGCATCAGCGTGTGCACTGGCTCGGGGCATAATTCGGTGTAAATAGAACTCGGTGGTCGCTATTTTACGCTGACAGAACAATGTTTTTTCATCCTTGGCCAACAGCTCAATCGCAACCAGTGAGCTTGCAGCGAGATGCCAACCGCCGAACAAATAGCCAGTCTGCATCATGTAATCAAAAGAAGCCGCGAGCGCCGCATTCTTGTCCGCTTTGCACATCTCGAGAATGGTTTGTGAAGACATAACATGCGCAGACAACGCGTCAGACAGCGCCGTACCCATCGCTGCGAGACGATCATCGCTAGACCCTGCCAGCGCGTCAGCCACCGATCGGATCTGCTCCTGCATCGCTTCCATGGTCGCGCCGCCATCACGAGCCAGCTTACGATTCACTAAGTCGGCAGCTTGAATACCGTTCGTGCCTTCGTAAATAGGTGTAATTCGAACATCACGCAGATACTGTGCTGCACCCGTCTCCTCGACGTACCCCATACCGCCATGAATCTGAACACCCAGTGACGTGACCTCCATCCCGATTTCAGTCATCCAGCCCTTAATCACGGGAATCATTAAGTCAAGCCGCGCTTTCCACTGACCGCGCTCTTCAGCAGGCGCACCGTGCGACAAATCCATGGTCAGCGACTCGATATAAGCCAAGGCCCGCATCGCCTCGTTGAGCGAACGCATCGTCATAAGCATGCGCTTCACATCGGCGTGCTCGATGATAGGGACACCGCCCTGCACACGCTCGCGCGCGTAGGCGACTGCTTTCTGATACGCACCTTCAGACGCACCAAGGCCTTGAAGCCCGACCTTCAAACGCGCTTCGTTCATCATGGTGAACATACACGCCAGACCGTTATTTTCCTCGCCGATGAGGTAGCCAATGGCACCGCCGTTATCGCCGTAGGCCATGACGCAAGTCGGGCTGCCGTGAATGCCGAGTTTGTGCTCAACCGAAACCGGATAGGCATCGTTACGCGCACCGAGACTGCCGTCCTCGTTAACCAAGAACTTCGGCACGATAAATAAGGAAATGCCTTTACTACCCGCAGGCGCATCTGGGAGGCGCGCGAGGACAAGGTGAATGATGTTCTCAGTCGCGTCGTGGTCACCCCAGGTGATGTAAATTTTCTGCCCAAATATCTTGTAGTGATCACCGTGACGCTCGGCACGAGTCTTCATGGGTCCCAAGTCCGAACCGGCACCCGACTCGGTGAGGTTCATGGTGCCTGACCAGACACCGGCGTTGATGTTGGGTAGATACTTGTCTTTAAGCTCAGGACTCGCGTGTGCGGAAATGGCAAGTGCTGCGCCCGAGCTTAAAAAAGGCTCCAGCGCAAAGGCCATATCTGCCGAGTTCCACATTTCACAGGCCGCGGTACCGTAGAGCTCAGGTAAGCCTTGCCCACCATGCGACGATTCCGCAGCAATACCAACCCAGCCACCCTCGCCTAGCGCACGGATAGCTTCACCGTAGCCAGGAGGAATGGTCACTTCACCGTTTGCACAGCGTGAGGGCTGCATATCGCCTACGCGCCTGAGTGGCGACACCACATCAGATGCGAGCTTTGCCGCCTCTTCAAGAAGCGCCGTCGTGAGGTCAGCGCCGACGTCAAGACCGTCAAAGCGCGGCAAGGTGCCAAGCCGATCGCCCGCCTTGCAAACGTCGTCGATTAAGAACTGCATATCATCGAGTGGTGCGGTGTACATAAGCCCTCCAAAAGTTGTCGCTATTGTAGCTGTTCACCCCTTCAGACCAAGAATTTCTCTCGAGAAGCATAGAAGGTGTATTATTCATACGATGAATAATAGTTTCCACGGGAGAGTATACGCATGAGCCGATTGGGTCGCGTTGATTTAAACCTTCTTGTCTATCTTGATGCACTACTTCGCGAGCGCAACGTAACGCAGGCAGCGCACAGCCTAGGGCTTTCTCAACCAGCAATGAGCAACGGCCTCAAACGCCTGCGCGAAGTGTTTAACGACCCACTTCTTATTCGCACTTCGGACGGCATGACACCAACGGCAAAAGCCGAGGAGTTAGAGCCGCAGCTTCGAGAGATTCTGACCAACGTCGACAGAGCGCTCCAGCCAACCGAGGAGTTCATACCGGAAACGGAAAGCCGTGTCGTACGGCTGATGGCGAGTGACTACGCGGAGTCGACGTTACTACCGTCGGTACTTAAGGAGCTTCGTGAGAAAGCACCCGGCATCACGCTGGACATCATGAACCCGTCTGACGTGAGTTTTCTCGACGTGGAGCGTGGCAAGGTCGATCTTGTCATCAACCGGTTTGTTCAGATGCCGCAGTCCTTCCACCAAATCACCCTTTGGAAAGACACCTTTTCCTGCCTTTTGAGTCCCGACAACCCGATTCTTGAAGACTTCAATCTCGACGCCTATCTTGCCGCTGACCACATCTGGGTCAGTAAGACCGGCATGGGCGTGGGCGTTGGGGTAAACCCTGATGATGTGCAGCGTCTGGGTTGGGTTGACGCTGCGCTCGATGAGCTTGGCAAAAAACGACGCATCCGTGTTTTCACCCGACACTATCAGGCAGCCATGACCTTGGCAGAACAGAATGACCTAATTGTCACCCTGCCCACACGCGCCACCGAACTTAAGCGAGACAACCCAAGAGTCGTTGCCAAACCAGTGCCCTTCGACATTCCCCCGCTGGAGCTCAAAATGGCATGGAGTCCTCTGCTGCAACACAATCCCGGACATCGCTGGGTCCGACAGCTGATTACGCGAATCGCTAGAGAGATTTAAACTGTCACAGAGCAATGGCAGGGTTAGGCGCATCATGACCAGTACGATCGATCTAAAAAGCCACTACGAGGCCACCGAGCTCTATTCCGACGACCCTTTGGTGGGCGTGAGAAACAACGTTATCTCGCCGATTGAGTGCGCTTATTTGATCGAGCTCGCCAAACCTCATATCAAACGCGCGGGCGTCGTACTCGACGAGGGTTACAAACCCAGCGAAGGCCGAACGGGTTCCAACCACTGGCTGAAGTACGACGAGGACGATGTCGTGCAGGCTATCGGCCGCCGCATTGCTGACATCGTAGGTCTACCGCTCGAAAACGCAGAGTCGATGCAGGTTATCCACTACGGACCAGAGCAGGAATACCGCCCCCATTTCGACGCCTTCAACCTATCAGTGCCCAAGGGCCAGCGCGCCGCTAAATGGGGTGGTCAGCGTTTAGTCACCGCGCTGGTCTACTTAAACAAAGTTGAAGCGGGTGGTGCCACGCAGTTTCCAAAACTCGGCATTACAGTCCCGGCGCTGCCGGGGCGCATGGTGATCTTCCACAACACCTCCGAGGATGTTGGCGGTCCGCACCCCAACAGCTTGCACGCGGGCATGCCCGTCGAAGCTGGCGAAAAGTGGGCCTTCAATATGTGGTTCCGCCTTCAGGACACCACGACGGCGTTCGAAAACTTCAGCTGGTTGCCGAGCATAAGAATCAAACCATCGGGCGAGTCCGCCAACGCGACGCTCCGAGCGGCAAGCAATACCAAGAAAAAAGAAGCTGAAGAACAGACCGTATTAGCCACTGAGTCTAATCCTGCTACGAAAATATCCGCCACCGGCATCACGGTTCGAGCCAACCGAGCCGACAGCCTCTGGCAGCGCGCTGCGAACAATATTCGCGGGATGACACAAGGTTTCCCCGCCCTGTACGTCAGCTACTGGGACACCTATGGCAATAAGCCGCAACCCGAAGCCCCCGACAACTGGCCCGGCGCGCGATTTAGAACGGCTAATCGTAAAGTGCTCAACCCACTCTCGGATGTGGGCCTTGTTGCTGCGACACTTGCGAAAAACGGCAACGCGCACTTAGTACCCGCGACCTTTACCCAAACTGCCGCTGCAGCTGCCGGTGGTTCAAAGGCCGACGATCTATGGTTTGTTCGAAGCAAGCTGAGAAATGTCAGAGATAAAACACTGTGTGTGCCCACGCCGATCATGATGGCGGCCACCCTTCCCGAGGGGAGAGTTATCCAGAAGGCGGTCGATCGGCTCGCGCTGATTGACCAGCATAAATTTACGGCCCGTTTATATCTCGCGATTATTGGAAACCAGCTCTATTGCAGCGACGAAACCGTGTTGATTGTGCACGGTGCAAGTTACGCACCCAACGACCCTAATTTCGCCTCGCAGGTGGATAATCTAAGCTACCGCGAGCAGGGGTCTCCGATTCGCCTGATACGCGGGAGTCAATCGCCTTACTCAGAGGCGCTAAAGGCCAGCGCTAGGGCCTTGGCTGAAGGACTAGAAGGACTATTGACCGATGTGATTGCTGACTGCGCCGAGGGCGCTTTTACCGTTCTTGCGCTCGATACCTTGCTTACCCAAGCCAACGAGCTAAAACTGCTTCGCATTCATACTTTTCCAAACTTTGTCACCACCGCCGACATCGATGCGGGCGTGCACACGCCCTTGTTTGAGGATGTGTTGAACGTCATGGTAGGGAACCCCCCTCAACACCTGAGTCTTATCACCAAATAAAATCCAAGGCTGTACTTCCATAATAATTATTTATTATGGTCATTAATCAGTTCGCTTGGGTTCCCCGTAACAACCGAACGACAATAACGTCACGTTAATTCAGAAAACGACGTCACTCACTTCGGGAGCTCACCATGTCAGAACGTATCCATTGCGCCGGTCTTCAAGTCGCTCCAGAAATTCACAGCCTGCTTGAAAACGATATTTTGCCAGGAACGGGTGTAGAGCCCGCCCACTTTTGGGCTGTCTTAGCCGATATTGTTGCGCGCTTTACGCCGCGCAACCACGAACTGCTGGGTATTCGCGACGAGATGCAGGCCAAAATCAGCGCCTGGCACAAAGCAAACCCGGGCGCAGACTACGACCGTGCTGCCTACAAAGCCATGCTCGAAGAGATTGGCTACCTCCTACCTCAACCCGCGCCGTTTAAGATCGCAACCCAAAACGTTGACCCAGAAATTGCCGAAGTCGCGGGACCGCAGCTCGTTGTACCGGTAATGAACGCGCGATACGCGCTCAACGCCGCAAACGCCCGCTGGGGTTCGCTTTACGACGCACTTTACGGTACGGACGTCATTTCAGAAGAGGACGGCGCGATTCGCGCAGGGGGCTACAATCCTGTGCGCGGCGATAAAGTAATCGCGTGGGCTCGTAGTTTTCTCGACTCACACTTCCCGCTTAATCAAGGCACCCACAAAAACGCGGCGCAATACGCAGTGGTCGACGGCGGTTTAATCATTAACCAAGTCGACGGCAGCCTAAGCATGCTTACCTCCCCCGACCAGTTCGTGGGCTTCACCGGTGACGCGGACGATCCATCAAGCATCCTCCTGAAACACAACGGTCTGCACGCAGAAATCCAGATCGATCGCGAGCACTCAGTGGGAAGCACTGATGCCGCAGGCGTTAAAGATGTTTGTCTCGAGTCGGCTCTGACAACGATTCAGGATTGTGAAGACTCAGTAGCCGCGGTAGACGCTGAGGATAAAGCCGTTGTTTACAAAAACTGGCTCGGGCTGATGCGCGGCGACCTCAGCGAGAGTTTCAATAAAGGCGGCCACACGCTGACCCGAAGCCTGAACAAAGACCGTGAGTTCATGTCCCCAGCGGGTGAAGCCTTCACCCTCCCTGGTCGCAGCCTCATGTTTGTGCGCAACGTCGGTCACCTGATGACTAACCCTGCCATTCTTGATAGTGAAGGTAACGAGATTTTCGAGGGCATTATGGATGCGCTCTTTACCACCGCCTGTTCGCTACACGACCTCAGAGGCACCAACAAAGGCGGCAACTCCCGAACAGGCTCCATGTACATCGTAAAACCTAAGATGCACGGCCCTGACGAAGTCAGCATGACCGTCGACTTATTCAGCGCGGTAGAGGACGCCTTCCATCTGCCACGCAACACATTGAAAGTCGGCATCATGGACGAGGAGCGCCGTACGACTGTGAACCTGGCAGAGTGCATCCGCCGAGCGTCGGAGCGTGTGGTGTTTATCAACACAGGTTTCTTAGATCGTACCGGCGACGAAATCCACACCAGCATGGAAGCCGGCCCCATGGTCGCTAAAACCGCGATGAAAGGCGAGCTGTGGATTAACGCTTACGAAGACTGGAACGTCGACACCGGTCTCAACTGCGGGCTCCGTGGTAAAGCCCAGATCGGTAAAGGCATGTGGGCCATGCCGGATCTCATGGCCGCCATGATCGACACCAAACTCGGCCACCCCAAAGCCGGTGCCAACTGCGCCTGGGTACCGTCACCCACAGCAGCAACGCTGCACGCCACGCACTATCACGATGTGTCGGTCAGCGAGATTCAAGCAGACCTCGAAGGTAACGACCGAAGAAGCGTAGACGACATTCTCACCATCCCACTGGGCGACTGCAGCAAGTTGTCAGCCGAGGACCTCCAGCGAGAGCTCGATAACAACGTACAAGGCATGTTGGGCTATGTGGTGCGTTGGGTTGATCACGGTATAGGCTGCTCCAAAGTCCCCGACATCAACAACGTGGGGCTCATGGAAGACAGGGCAACACTCAGAATTTCCAGCCAACACATTGCCAACTGGTTACACCACGGGGTCATCACCGAAGGTCAGTTCGAGGCATCAATGCTGAGAATGGCGGCAGTGGTCGATGAACAAAATGCCTCAGACCCGAGCTACACACCCATGGTGAAAGACAACGCCGGGACCGGCTATGCCTTTGAAGCGGCGGTGGACCTCGTTAAAAACGGGGTGGTAGAGCCCAGCGGATACACCGAGCCAGGGCTTCATCGTGCAAGGCAGGGTTTTAAGCAGACATAAAAAAACGGGGCACATGCCCCGTTCATTAAAATCCACTAGCATTCTTGGCTGGGAATTATTGTCCAGTACAGTTGCTTGGAAGTTGCTCATCATCTGCGGCGGCACTCGCGCAAGCCCAAGCCAGCCCAGCACCGGCGGTAGCCGTGGGTGTGAGAGTGATAGTGTCAGTAGCTGCAAATCCGCCTACGGCGTCCATAGTAACAGTGATAACACCATTGGCGCCTACAGCAACTGCGCTGACGACATCTGTATCTATGGTTACCATATTAATGTCGGTAAGTGCGGATGGGAGCGTTCCGTTAACAGAGTAATATTCTGCCACCCCGGTTTTGTAACCCTCAGCCAACGCGAGCGCCTCAGTTGAGTAGGCGCGCGCGGTGTAATTTTGGTAGGCAGGCAACGCCACCGCAGCCAAGATACCAACGATCGCCACAACGATCATCAGCTCGATTAACGTGAATCCCTTTTGAGTCTTTGCTTTCATTGTTTTTCCCCTGTTTGACAGTTAGTAGGGCTGACAGGTTTGTCGCCCTCACGTACTTATTACCAAACACTGTGCCAACTTGACGTTTACTGCACCAAGACGTCGGTTTCGCGCCAAACACCAC
>Ga0255756_1004175_pt1 | contig 14185 bp, 15 predicted proteins | sample 011ome_20_FD_179956 | JGI IMG/M metagenome (GOLD analysis project Ga0255756, IMG submission 179956) | Coastal salt marsh microbial communities from the Groves Creek Marsh, Skidaway Island, Georgia - 011509CT metaG (version 2) | ecosystem: Environmental > Aquatic > Marine > Intertidal zone > Salt...
CTCAATGGTCGTGGTGGTTCTAAACTTTATCTCCAGGTTCCCAGGATGAAGGTTCCCTTTGGTCTTGGTATTTTTGAGGACGCCAATGGAAAGGTCAGTTACAATCTTCCTATGACTGCTGATGATCCGACATTTGTGGACTTTCTCAAGAAGTTTGATGACTTGGTGGTGACCAAGGTCGTTGAAAATGCTGAGACCTACCTGGGCAAGTCTATGAATGAGACTGTGGTGCGCGAGGCACTCTACACTGCACTCTTCAAGCCCCCGGCTGACGAGAAGTATTCTCCTATTTTCAAGACCAAGGTATTGGCTAACCAGGATGGCACCTTTGTTCCTCAGGTTTTTACCACCGACCGCCAGCCCTTTGATCTCAACAAGATTGAGAAGGGTCAGTACGCAACTGCGATCGTACACATCGCAAGCATCTGGTTCGTGGGAACCAAGTTTGGTGTCACGATTCGCCTCCAGCAACTGAGAGTTACGCCTTCTCAGAAGCTCACCGAGTACGCCTTTGTTGATGATGACGATGATGTTGACGAGGATGATGGGAGCTTCGAAGACTCTGAGTAAAATCACAAACTAAAAAATCAAATAAACTAGTAGAATGGAATACAACTGTGGAAAGTTCCTGAATCAATATGTGGAACGCAGTGATATTCAAGCTTCCTACAACCATAAAGGCTCCAAGGCCATGGTTATAGTGGAGACTCGGTGTGGTTATTGGCTTCCTTTGGTTATAAAGAATGCCATCGATAAACTTCCTGACTGGAACTTATACGTGGTGGGTCCCAAGAGTGTTATAGAATTTGTAAAGGATAAGGTTGGTGGTGTATTTATACCAGTTGTTCTGGATATAGAACGTATGAACATTGCCATGTACAATTATTTATTAATGGGTTCATCATTCTGGAAAAAGTTCCGCGAAGAACACATTCTCATATTTCAGATGGACTGTTTACTTCTCAGGGAACCAAGCGAAGACATGCTGGCATGGGATTATATTGGCCCACTCTGCGGAACTTTAAGTGAATCTGAGTTCATCATGAATGGTGGTCTATCACTTCGTAGAAAGGACGCCATGATAAAGGCGTGTGAAACATTTACTGACGAAGAACGAAAACTTCCAGAGGACGTGGCGTTCACCAAATGCATGAGACGCCAGAAGGATTTCAAATTACCCACCATGAATAATTGTTTCAAGTTTGGAATAGAGACGCTAGGTGACATCGACACGGCAGTTGGGATTCATGGGACAGACAAATATTATGCAGTTGGAACTGGTATGTATGAAAAATTATTTGCTATTGATAAGTAAAGGATGCCTGCCTGCTTTCCTGACATGCAACCCCTGGTGATTGATCACAATCCCTTTGTTTACGTCAAGCCCAAGGCGGCTGACAATCAGTTCCCGGCCAGTCACGTGACCCCGGACACCAAGTTTATGTGCAATACTTACACCAACCGCCCCACCCAGCTCCTCGCCAGGGCGCCAGGAGGGACGGCCGTGCGCTCAGGTGACACGGTGACCAAGGTGTATCTGTATTCCACCCAGCGTCCGTGAAATCGCTCTTAAAGATTTCAAACCTAATATTAGTAAAATGAAGATCCAGAAGCGCAATGGGTCGTTCGTTGCCATGAAATTCGATAAGATCACTCAACGACTTAAGAATCTCATGACGACCGAGATGAAGAAAGCCATCGACGTGGAACTCATTAGTCAAAAGGTCATAGACAGTTTATATGACGGAATCCAGTCGACCGAAATTGATGCCCTCGTGGCAGAGACAGCCGTAGGTATGTCCACCATCCAGACCGAATATGAGGATCTCGCCGCCAGGGTGGTGGCCAGCAGCATCCGCAAGCAGATTCCTATGACCTTTTCGGATGCCATGTGGAAGTTGAGGGAAGCTGAGATCATCAGTGAATACCTTTGGAACTCCATCGAGACCATAGGACGATCCACGGTCAATGAAGCCATCGTTCACGCCAGGGATATGCAGATCAATTTTTTCGGTTTGAAGACCCTGGAAAAGTCCTATCTCCAGCGACTCGATGGAAAACTCATGGAGAGCCCTCAGTATCTGTGGATGCGCGTTTCCCTGGGTATTCACGGTGATGACTGGGAGAGGGTCAAGGAGACCTACGAACTGATGTCTCAGGGTTTCTTCACTCACGCCACACCCACCCTGTTCAACGCTGGAACCCCCAAGCCCCAGATGAGTTCATGCTTCTTGGTAGCCATGAAGGATGATTCGATTGACGGAATATACAAGACAGCCCACGAGTGTGCCCAAATCAGCAAGTGGGCGGGTGGAATTGGCATGCACATCCACAATGTACGTGGGGATGGATCACACATTAAAGGAACCAATGGAACCTCCAGTGGAATCATCCCAATGCTCAGGGTCTTCAATGCCACCGCGCGGTATGTAAACCAAGCCGGACGGAGGAAGGGATCCATCGCAGTGTACATAGAACCTTGGCACTCAGATATTGAAGCGTTCATGGATCTGAGACTCAACCAGGGTGACGAGGAGGCGAGGTGCAGGGATCTGTTTTCGGCTTTGTGGATTTCAGACCTGTTCATGGAGAGGGTTCAGTCGGGTGGCAAGTGGTCTCTGTTTTCACCCGATGACACCAAGGATCTCCCGGAACTCTACGGAGATGCCTTCAAGGAAGCCTATGAACGCTACGAGCAGGAAGGCAAGGCAGTGAAGACCATGGATGCCCATGTGCTATGGCAGAGGATTCTTCGCAGTCAGGTGGAGACCGGTACGCCTTACATGCTCTTCAAGGATCCATGCAATGAAAAGAGTAATCAAAAGAATTTGGGAACCATCAAGTGTTCCAATTTGTGTACTGAAATTGTGGAATACACAGACAAAGATGAAACTGCTGTGTGCAATCTTGCTTCCATCGCGCTGCCAAAGTTTGTCAACCCAAAGACCAAGAAGTTCAACTATCAGTCGCTGATTGATGTGTCGCGAACGGTCACGCGCAACCTGAACAAGGTCATCGACCGAAACTTTTACCCAACTGAACCCGCGCGAAAGTCCAACATGCGTCACCGACCCATCGGCATCGGAGTGCAGGGACTTGCTGACACCTACATCCTAATGGATATGGCATTTGACTCCGAAGAGGCTCGAGAGTTGAACCACAAGATCTTCGAGGCGATCTACTATGGATCGGTCATGGAGAGCATGGAGGAAGCCAAGAAATATGGTGCCTACGAGACATTCGAAGGATCACCCGCGTCCAAGGGCATCCTCCAGTTTGACATGTGGGAGCCGTCCAAGTACCCACTGAACCAGAACTGGGACGAACTCAAGGAGAAGGTCAAGAAACATGGAATGCGCAACAGTTTGCTTCTTGCACCGATGCCCACCGCGTCAACTTCACAGATTCTTGGGAACAATGAGTGCATCGAACCTTACACAAGTAACATGTATCTCCGAAGAACCTTGGCGGGCGAGTTTGTGGTCATCAATAAACATTTGATTAAGGAGTTGATCTCACTGGGCATCTGGAACAACGAAACCAAGAATGCGATCATTCGTGACAATGGTTCAGTGCAAAACCTAACAATTCCAGACGAACTCAAGGCAAAGTACAAGACCGTTTGGGAAATGTCACAGAAGACGCTGATCGACCAGGCTGCCGATCGTGGGCGCTTCGTGTGTCAGTCTCAGTCTTTGAATCTATTCTTGGAAGATCCAAACACGAGTAGGCTTTCATCCATGCACATGTATGCCTGGAAACAAGGACTAAAGACGGGTATGTACTATCTTAGGACGCGCCCGAAGGCAAGAGCGGTGCAGTTCACCGTGGATCCGGTCGCTAAGGCGGCTTGCACAATAGAAAATAAGGACGAGTGTGTTATGTGCTCTGCTTAGACATGATGTCCTTGAATTCCTCTGAATTCTTACATTCGTCCAAAAACTTAGAGCGTCCGTCACCGTTGGGATCCATCAGTGACGCGATCATTAAATATTCAACTGAACCTTCCTTTCTGCGCTTCCACGCATAAAAGATGGCCATCGCAGTCAGACCTAGTACGATTCCAACGAACATCATTTTGTAATTCAGCAATTCAATGATGCAGAATTTATCACCGTCATCGCAGGTTTGTATAGCGAGTGTCGCAAAGAAACTGGTGAATAGCACGGTGAAAAAGATTGCCGGAATCAAAAGCATCCATCGAATGAATACAATCTTTCCCACGCCACCCCACGCCATCAACTTGCATGTACTCTTGGTGGATCTAAGCAAAAACATAGAGAAAAGATCATGAAGGGCTACCACCATGACCATGCTCATAAACAGGAAAGGTAATGCTCCGAAATACAACTTTGCATCATACTGAGCATCTGTTCTCTTTAGTCTGGTTGTTAAATAATTGAAATAATCTGTGGCAATGCTGCGATATTTACGAGGTTGATTGTCACTCATCTATTAATTATCTGATAATTTAAATTTAGGTTTGAAATTTTTGCATCTTTCCTCTAGGCTGTCCGTCTTGAAGAACAGAAACTTCTCGACGGGAATTCCAAAAAAGGTGAGGAACACAAACACAGCCATACCAAGTGATGCATAAACGTAGAATTGTGTCATATTGCTGGAACCGAAGATGAATAATCCGACTATCAGTGAGAAACCCAACGCAAGAAGGCGAATGAACCACTTTGTTCCGCGCATCATGTTTTCTTTGTCTTCACTGGCGAGGTAGTCTGGACATCCAAATGATTTCACATAAATAAAAGGAATGAGTTCAAGTAAGAAAACATTAATAGCCAATGATGCGATACTTGCCTGTATCATCTTACTTTATGGTGAGAAAATTGCCAAGGATGGTGTAGGTTGGTGCACCACCAGAACCAGCCACGATGGCATTTATGAAATATACCAAAATTAACGAACCTGTGACATAACCAATTATATCCTTGTCTCTTTGTCCGAACACATCTCCAAACAAAAATGGACCAGCCAAGTACATAATAGAACCAAAAACAAGTATAGTACCACTTATCCATGAAAAATAGGTCATGGCTCGAATAAGTTGTGAATTTCCCTTGGCGAACTCCTTTGAGTCTTGCGTCTTGAAGTACGAACCCCACAAGGTTTCAATCGCCAATATGAAAATGAATGTAATCATCACAAATAACACTGTTGGATTTAAAAGCGCAGTTTGGATCTTTTTTATAAAGTCACTCGTTTCCTTTGTGAATCCAATCAACCTTTCTTCTTGTGCCTCAAGCGCCGAGGCATCAACTGCCACTCCCGAAGCTCCTTTGATTTCAATCTTTTGACTCATCTATTATGACCTGACATTAATTTTTATTCAGGGATCGACGAAGTCCGTCGGACTTCAGAGCTCAGAGTTCAGACAATGAACCTCTTTTTACTTTCATGGGATCCCAAAGTTTGTGCAAGTAGGCACATCAATAAACATGTGGGCAAAATGATTTTAGAAATCACTCAGATGATGTATACGGCGTGGCACATACTTCATCCGGGTGGTGATTGGATGAACCAATGTCCACTGAACAAGAAGGGCGAACATGGCTACAAACGCATCTCTAACATCAACCATCCCATGGCCATCTGGGTGAGATCGGCAGAAACCAACTACATCTTTGCCGCCCGGTTGGCAGTCGAGTTGGGCGAAGAGTTCGAGCGCAGGTACAAGCACCCTCACGCCAGTCTGGAGCATGCCCGGTGGCTGGCAGAGCATATTCCAGAATGTGTTCATAATGTTTCACTAAAATCGCAGTATGGTGTTTTGAACTTAGAAGAGGACGTCGAGCCAGTGCCATTGTGCATGCCAGACACCTATCATGATCCCGACCCGGTGGTGGCCTACAACAAGTACTACGTCGGTGAGAAACTTGCGCTCGCCTAAAAGTTGTCAAAGGAAAACATGGTCTCCAATGCCGTCGCCGTATTGATCTTCTTGATGACACAGACCTGGTGAACCCAGTCCGGTTTCTTCCACTTGCTGATGCCCTTTGGTAGGGTGATGTGCTTTTCGCACCACTCGCGAAGATCCTTCGCCGAAAACTTGTTGATTTGCTCCTTGGTCTCACACTGATCCACAGTGGTGATCTTGGGGATGAGACTCTCTAGAGGGTCACCCTTGTCACCGATCACCGGTGCCATAAGATCGTTCACCGGCTTCTTCAGCTTATCAAAGTAGTATTTATAATCCAATTTAACATTCTTTTCTTCCACGTAGACCGGATCCTCAGCCTTTTCGAACAATTTGTGCTTTGGATTCCCGGTGTCAGCCACGAGAAAACTCACTCGTTCTCCTTGCCTCGGTTCGGAACCCGGTTGGCGTTCCCACATCTTGTCACGAACCCAGACATGGGGCAAATTCCTCTTGTTGTAGACCTTGACCTGATCTTTTTCGTTTTTTGTTGCGTTGTAGGTTTCGTAGACCGATGGATCGGTGCCGAGGTCGGATCTAAAGCCGTCATCCTTGAGTGACCTGGTCTCCAAAAGCAACTCATTTGGAACCTTGCCATCTAAAAGTTCCTTGCCCTTTGTCATGGCATACTCCAGTGCTGGTGCCGAGTCATTCGAATCCAGAAGGATGTCTAGAATCTGCTTACCCACCTTTCGATTGAACGGCGACTGATCCCTTCGGATGACTTGCAGACCCTTGATGTCCACCTTCTCCAACTCCATCTCACCCTTCTTGTTCTGCACCCACATCTTGGCTGCGTAACGCTTCTTCGAGTAAAGAATATAAGGCATGTAGACCTTTTCCAATTCAAGTTCATTGGGTGGTGGAAAGACGCACATCGCCGCCGCCTTCTCTCCCAGGTTCCACGCCTCGGCGATCTTTTGTTCCGTGGTCAGTGATTCGTCCATCTTGAACTTGACCATCACAGAATCCGTATCTCCGTAGACCACCTCAGACCCTTCAAAGTTACCCTCTACCGTAGCCTTGGTCTCGTCAATCATCTGCCTCCCTCGGCAGGTCACAGCAGACGCGATTGCCTTCAGACCGAGCATCCCTTTGGTCACACCGGTGAACCCGTACACCGAGTTCATACAAATTTTATAGGCTAATTGTTTACCATTGAACACCGCTTCCAACGGAGTCCCCTTGGTCCTTGCCATGTCCTTCTTGGCTTGGCTCCGGAAGTTCTTGAGGTCGGCAAGAATCTTGGGCAAAAGCGCAAAGACCTTTTCGTCTTCACCCTTGCGCTTGGAGACAAAGTAGTGTTTCTCGCCTTGAATCTCAAACTCCTCATACTCGTAAAAGTTCTTGTTGATGCTTGCCTTGTCAAACACGTAGGTCGAATAGCACAGGTTGTGAGCGCGCATGATCGAAGGATACAGACTGGCGAAATCTAGCGCCACAATGGGTTCGTAGTAGGCACCCTTCTTGGGTTCCAAGACGGTGGCTCCCTGAAACTTCTCCTGTTCTTCTTCATCGTCTTGATCTCGCTTGGAATATATGGTTGGAATGCAGTACTCATAACCGGTGGCCGTCTTGACCATCAGACTGAATACCTTGATCTGCTGACCCCGTTCGATGAGAAAACTCATGGGAACCCATGTGGCCTTTGCCATCTCCACCAGATTCGGAATGGTCTTTAACTTGTCCATGATCTGAATCGGAAGGATGGTATCCTTGATACAGTACTCACTGACTTCTCCAATCTCTTTGGCATCTTGGCGTCTCCATCGGTCGAAGATTTCCATAGGCGGCATATCGATCTTCTTGTCACCCAGGAGATCCTTACTGACATTGTTAAGGGAGTATGAATCCAGGTTGAGGTCACGCTTGACCAACTGCATCAGGTCAAACACGAATCGACCACTCATAGGAAGCATCTTCAACTTGTTGTCTCCCAGGGCGCTTGAAGAAAGCATTTTTTCTGTCAACTTGCTTCGACCTCGCTCATCTTTGAAACGCCCAAAGGCGGTGAACTTTTCCATGAATTTCCAATCACCTTCATAACGACGCATGATGTACTCAAAATCAAAACCCCAAACATTCCATCCTGTGATGATGTCAAGATCCCATTCATGAACCAGTTTCTTAAAGCCCAGAAGCAAATCTTTCTCATTGTCAAAGACCAATGTCCGATCCTCTTGACACGGACCAATCGAAAGACCCTGTTGCATTAGTTCAGGACGACCATAGTCCTGACGTGTCACCGCGATCTGAAATACGAGATCTTCTTTTTTGGTTGGTTGGGGAAACGCCCCAGAATCACTGAAACACTCAATATCAAAGGATCCCGTGCGAAAGGGAGCAATGTCTTGGCGTTCAAGTGGCGTCAGTTGCTCGTAGCCATTGAGTTCAATTTCGATGTCACAAGTGGTCTCGTTGTGTTTTGGCGAACGATCAGGCACTTCTATCCAGCCCGTGGATGAACACCCGGACATGTGAAGTACCCTCAGGACCGGATCCAAGTTGGCTTCATAGTTTTGGAATGTTGAATCATAACTGAAATGAAACTTGATCTTGTTACCCATGGATCTCATGGACTTCTTGGTATTGAATAGCATCTTGACCATAGGAACCTTGTTTCCTCCCTGAAATCCCCACAAGTTTGTGGCGCGATGCCTTTCAAATTTATAAACCGTTGGCCATTTGTAATCAGACCATTCTTTGTGCTCCTTTATGTGTTCGGGACACTCGCGACACCACATTCGGTTGTGTCTGTCACAAGGCAGACGTTCTTCCTTGACGTCCGGTCTTAGAACTTTCTCAAAAAGAAGTTTCAAAATTTTCTCGTGGGTCATGTTTGGAGAATCTTTGTCCATTTTGTAGCCAAGATAGAAGAATGGTTTGAAGGGAAACTTGACACAGACGCTCTTGCCGTCTTCGGTTCGACCAAATGCATAGACCCTAAAGTGTGTTTCACCAGTTGCGGGATCCTCATAGTCATATCCTTCCCAGGTCAAGGTCTGAAACTGAACCCTGTCCATTTGGTTAATGTGGCGTAATTTTTTTAATACCCAATTGTAAAGATATGTCTGGAGCACTGGTAAATCTTGTAGCCAAGGGGGCCCAGGATGCCTTCCTCAGTGGTAAACCTGAGGTTAGTTTCTTCCAATCAATGTACAAGCGTCATACAAACTTCGCCCAGTACCCGGTGGAGTTGCAGGTGACCGGTAGCATTGCAGCGAACAGCACGGTCAGCGTGCCTATCACGCGCAAGGGCGACCTTTTGTCTTACATATGGGCAAAATGCACAGACAATTCCGGTTCGTTTGGCGTGAAAAATGTGAACCCCACGATGTTCCGGCTCTATGTCGGAGGTCAGATGATTGAGGAGCATGACTCTGTGTATGCTTCCAAACTCTACACTCAGTTCCTTGCCAATAGCGGATCCAAGGGGTTCGCCATCCAGTCCGGTGGCAGCGGCTCGACGGATGCTTACTCTCGCATCACCGATGGGGGTTATCTCCCTCTGCACTTCTCGTGCTGCGACGAGTATGGCTGCTCGCTTCCGCTTGTGGCGCTTCAGTACCACGATGTGGAACTCCGCGTGAACTTCAACGCCGGTACTGGTGCTGGTGCAAAGTTCTATGCCAACTACATTCAGCTCGATACCGAGGAGCGCGCGGCAATGGCCAACACTCCCAGAGAGATGCTGATCACTCAGGTTCAGCGAATCCAGAGCGAGAGCACTGGTCTATGGGATCTTTCTTATTTCAATCACCCCGTCAAGGCCCTTCTGTGGACCGACCCTGACTTGACGTCTACTCCCACCACGTTCTCGGAGGCCAAGATCACTCTCAATGGTGTGGACATGTTCGACCCCATGCCCAACGTCTACTTCTCTCACGTTCAGGCGTATCACCACAGCACCTACGGTAACGATCTTCAGGTGGGCGACAACGCGGTAGCTCCGTCTGCCACCAACCCTGGTTCAGGTGCCTGGATGTACTCGTTTGCTCTCAAGGCCGACAAGTATCAGCCCAATGGTACTTGCAACTTCTCGCGTCTGGATAACGGGCAACTTCGCCTCACCTCCTCGGAGAATGAACCGACCAACTATTACCTGTACGCAGTGAACTACAACATCTTCAGGATCCAGAATGGGATGGGCGGTGTTGCGTTCGCCAATTAAACAGTTCAAGCGAATCCTTAAAAATGGCAAAGGGAGAACAGTCCGATCGCGAACGAAAGAGGGACTCTAAGAAAAAGGAAAAAGATAAATCAAAGTTTAGTCAAAAACACATTAGGTCAAAGTCAGATTGTTAAACGAATAAATATCGTTTAATAATATGAAGAATAACTTGGATCTCGAAGATCAAAAATATGTAAAACGTAATCTTGGTGAATTTGTGCCAATCTACAAGGCTCAAGGACTTATTGAAGACAAGTTGAAAAACAAATTACCATCTCTTCTTAAAGATATTGCGAAAAAACACAATTTGGATTCCGTTATTTTGGGAATTCACAACAAAAATCCCAAAAAGTTCAAAAAGGATACCATAGGTCTTATTGAATTTCCAAACCATTGGGGATCTTTTTACTACATCCACGATGAAAATAGATTTTTGGTCTATGATTCATCTTATGGAAAAGGTGTTAGTCCATATTTCAAAAAATACATGAAATCATATGGTGGAACGGTTACACAGGTAGGTTGTCCTTGTGGCAGCAAGAAACCCATTTCAATAAGAGCGACAAGCATAAGACCGGTTAAAAAAATCCCAAGGCAACCAGCAGCGTGGAATTTTTCAGAACCTGATGATGAACCTGACAATAGAAAACTGACGAGTTATGCTTCACAACATCAGTTTTGCTACATGGAAGCATTGTTATTTTTAGAAGAACTTTTGGATGAGCGCAATGTGTCAAAATGTAAGAATGCAAAAGAATCACTAATAACTATAAAACACTACATTATGGAAAAAATAAATGTTCCAGAAAATTTCAAGTACATTTGGGATCCTTCAAAAAAAGAAACGGTGCGTATAATATGAACACTATACCATTGACATTTGCCTTTATAGCAGCATTCTTAAACGCAAAAAATGAAAACGGACCCGTGGCAAAGGCTTGGAGACTCGGTCGAAATCAATTTGTCAGAAGTCGTAGCAGTTCGGCACTCAAAGCTCTCCATAAAGCCGCAGAACGTCCACCACAGCCGGATGCCTCTCTACGTCCTCCACAGTGAACTGTACAATGGACATGTGAGTTCGATCTTCGTGACTGGCGCGGTTGATGCGATCCACAATGTCCGAAAGTCCGTTGACTTCATAACCACGGTCATGCTGATTGGGGTCGCCGGTCACTACCATCTTAGTTCCCTTGCCGATGCGCGTCAAAATCATCTTCATCTGGTTGGGCGTGGCGTTCTGCATTTCGTCTGCAATCACCCAACTCTTTTCAAACGTCCGACCTCTCATGAACGCCAAGGGACATATCTCAATCTTCTTTTGCTGGCAGAGACGAATGACCTGCTGGGCGCCCCAACGATCGTAGAACACGTCGAACACGGGCTGAACCCACGGCTCCATCTTCTCTTCGAGTGAACCAGGAAGGAATCCGTGCTGCTCCTCCACGCTGACCGCTGGACGGGTGATGATAATCTTTTCAACCTTCTTTTCTTCGATGGCTCTGACGGCATGTTCACAGGCTATCATGGTCTTCCCTGTCCCACTTGGACCGGTGGCAAAAATGATGGGTTTCTTTTTGTCCTGGAGTAGTTTGTCATACCGAACCTGTGCCGGATTTTTAGGCTCGATGCGTGCACTCCCCTCCCCAGTGAAATAACAAGACGATGCCACAAGTCTCATTAACATTTTGTCAGATTATAATAAGATGAACTTTTGTCCAACACCTAGAACCTATGGAGGGGTTTTTCCCCGTCCAACGATCATCGTGACCAAGAATATGACAAATAACATTTATATGAGCAGGGTTCCAAAAGGTGTTGATGTGCGCCTCATCTTCTACCGCAAAGGTAAAGCACACACGAAGTTAATTAAAATGGAGTACGCATTGGATCCGGAGATAGACTCCGAATAAAATGTTCTTGGGTAATAGTATGTTCGACGACAAGGGGCTGGTGATCGTATCGAAAGATGGGTGTAAATATTGTGACCTGGCCAGAGTGTTCCTTTCACAGAAGAAGGTAAGTTATACCGTGTTAGAACAGTCCGATGTAGATATTGACGATGTGAAGAAATGGACACAGCACAAGACATTTCCTTTCATTTTTTGGAACAGAGAGTTCATCGGAGGCTACGACGAACTCAGGTTGCGATTTTCCACAGGTGAGCTTCCCAAAAAGATGGGTCTGACCGTGGAACATTGCGATTTCTAGTTAAATATTTAAAATGACTATATAGTAGTTGTTAATGATTTCAAGAACAGTAACATCTATCAAACTTAAGACAAAGGGTTTAGGGACAAGAAAACCAGCGGTCGCCACAGACTTTAGACCGATGGCTTTGAACGCTCCTCCTACAAAGGTTAGTTACACGGACTTTATCAGAGAAGTCAAGGATCATTCTGTTATTGAAGCTCATTACAGTCGTAAAGATAGTAGTGTCAAATATCTCACAGTCACTGGTGACTACGCTGAAACCAACGTGGTTCCCAACGATCGCTTTTGGGATGTCGCCATCGACAACGGTCTCAATCTTTACATAGACGATGTGACTATGGACGTGAATGTACTTGACGTTGCCGGTACTGTGTTCTGGTTTGCGTTCATGATTTTTCTCATCAGGGGCGTGATGGATGCACAGAAGAGTCCCGGGGGAATTCCAGGTAATCCATTCACCAGAAACACCGACTTTGATATGGACCGCGAGATTACCACCCGATTTGAGGACGTCGAGGGGATTGACAACGCCAAGGATGAACTTGCCGAGTTGGTGGACTTTTTGAAAAATCCTGAAAAGTATGCTGGGACTGGTGCCCGAGTTCCGAAGGGTGCGCTTTTGTCAGGTGCGCCAGGAACCGGAAAGACCCTATTGGCTCGTGCCATTGCCGGCGAGTCCAGTGTTCCGTTCATCCAGTGCTCAGCGTCATCCTTTGTGGAAATGTTCGTCGGTGTGGGTGCAAAGCGCGTCAGGGATCTATTTGAACAGGCGCGAGCTAATCAACCTTGTATCGTTTTCATAGACGAAATTGATGCCATCGGCAAAAAGCGTGGCGGAACGGGTCCCATCTCCAATGACGAACGCGAACAGACCATCAACCAGTTGCTGACCGAGATGGACGGTTTTGATGACACCTCGCAGATTGTGGTGATTGCCGCCACCAACCGCGTGGATATTCTGGATGACGCCTTGATTCGCCCGGGTAGGTTCGACCGAAAGATTCAAGTGAACTTGCCCAATGTCACTGGTCGGGCTAAGATTTTGGCGGTTCACACAAAGGATAAGATTTTGGATGGAGACGTTTCACTGGAAAAGATTGCTCGGCAGACCACCGGATTCAGTGGTGCCGATCTGGCAAACCTGATGAACGAGTGTGCCATACGGGCGGTCAGGGACGGTGACGGAACGGGAACCATCACCGAAGCCATTGTGGAGGACTGCTTTCAGAGGGTCGTCGTGGGAACCAAGAACAAGGACATGATTATCTCGCAGGCCAAGAAGGAGTTGGTGGCCTATCACGAGGCGGGTCATGCCATTGTGGGTGCTTTGATGCCCGACTACGATCAGGTTCGTAAGGTAAGCATCATCTCGCGTGGAAATGCAGGAGGAGTCACATTCTTCCAGCCCTCCGAAGAAAATCAAGACTCGGGTCTTTACAGCAAGCAGTATCTCCTCGCCCAGATCAGGGTGGCTCTGGGTGGGATGGTCGCCGAGGAGGTGGTCTATGGTGAGGACAACGCAACCACCGGTGCTTCCAACGATCTCGCACAGGTCTTCATGATCGCTCGGCAGATGATCACCAACATGGGTTTCGGATTCACGCTCGGAAAGCAGAACGCCGAACCCCAGTACCTTTCGGAGGCCACCAATCAGGATATCGATGACGAGATCCATGACTTGATCGACAGGTGCTATGAGGAGACCCGAGAGCTTCTGGTGGAGAACCGCCAGGCACTGGAGTTGGTTAAGGACGAACTTCTGGAGAAAGAAATCATCGACGGGCAATTCGTCTATGATCTTTTCAAGGACCGCGTTGATTTGGAGTGAAAAGGTTTCTGGCCAACTATTGGTTCTGTGATGTAGTTGGTTATCA
>Ga0255756_1004179_pt1 | contig 14172 bp, 8 predicted proteins | sample 011ome_20_FD_179956 | JGI IMG/M metagenome (GOLD analysis project Ga0255756, IMG submission 179956) | Coastal salt marsh microbial communities from the Groves Creek Marsh, Skidaway Island, Georgia - 011509CT metaG (version 2) | ecosystem: Environmental > Aquatic > Marine > Intertidal zone > Salt...
ACGATTTCGCGCGATTCGATCGATTCGATTCGCCCCTCCTCCCGCGTCGCATCGCGTCCGCGCGCCCGCCCTCCCTCCCTCGCGCGGTCCGTCCTGACCCTCCTCCCTCCTTCCACCCGACGCGCGAACAGCTCAAACCATAACCCGGAGCCCGTCCGCGAGAGCGTCGCAGTCGCAGCGCCGCTCGTCGAGGAAGGGTCTCGCGTCCAGTCGCGTCTCCGAGCGCGTCAGGGGCAACTCGAGGAAGGCGCTCATGGTGAACGACGTGAAACACCAGACGAAGAGCGAGACGAGGAAGCTCGAGCGGTTCGAACAGATGCAGTTGGAGTACTTCTCCACTCGAGACGCGGACGTGGAGCAGACGCCGACGCCGGAGATGCACTACACGGTTTACAGAAACGACGGCGGCGCGGGGACGACGACGACGACGAAAAACAACGCGGACTCGATGAACCTCCTCTCGAAGATCGGTAAGGAGACGCGTAAAGAAAACACGATCCGATGGCTGCACTTCAACGGGATGAACGAGATGATGATGAACTACGTGTGCGACGCTCTGAAACTGGGCGCGTCCGCCGTGGGAGGGGAGATGGACACGACGAAGTGCGTGTTTCATCGGCACAAAGACGCGGCCGTGAGGCACTTCGACTCGCACGTGTACGTCAGCATGCAGCTCATCGACCGCGAGGAGTGCGACGGGGACATTCCTCTCGTGTCGGACGAGCAGGTGAGCTTTATATATCACCCGGAGAAGGCGATCGTGATCAGCGTGTGCGAGGACGTCGACGAAGAGAGCGACTTCACGGCGTTGACGCGTTTGCTCGTGGAGGGCGAGTCGAGGTGCAACGTCGACGGCGCGCACCCGGGGATTTTGCTCGCGATGATGGCGGACAAGTTCGTGGACGACGCGTACCCGGTCGCGGAGGAGCTCGGGGATTACCTCGAGGTTTTATCTCAAGCCATGGTCGCGCGCGAGTCCATATCGTTCAGTCAGCCCGTGGACAAAGTGCGCATGCAACTGTGGCGGATGCGTCGGTTCGCGATCCGCGTCCGGCGCCTGTGCGAGGCGTACGAAGAAGACGCGCTCGGTGTCTTCGACGACGAGTCGTTCAAGGAATACGTCGGTAAGGTATCGAAACAAGCGGACGGTCTCGAATCCGTGTGCGAGATGTACATCGGCCGCTGCCTCTCGATTCTTCAGAGAGTTGAGGTGTACCAAGAGCAGAGAACGAACGAGACGCTGTTCCTTCTCACGATCGTCACGACTCTCATGGTTCCCGTGGAGTTCCTGACCGGGATGTGGGGCATGAACTTCGTGAACATGCCGGATTTAGAGACGAGCTGGGGGTATTTCATGTTCCTCGCGCTCGTACCGTTTCTCATGGGGACGTCGTATATTTTACTGAAAGTGAACGGGTACCTGGACGACTCGCCGCTGGACTGGTCTTGCGGGTTAGGGGGTCTGTTCAAGAGTAAGGAGGGGAAGAAGGACTGAACGAGAAGGCGGATAACGCGCGAAGGTCGTGTTGTCGGATGTGTTTGGAAATAGTATTGTTCAACGCGTGTACCAGCCAGTGACTGGACGAAAAACAGCGAACGCGCGTCCGGTCAAGCCATCACTGCACTGTCTGCCAAATCGCGAGCCCGACCGATCGCGTCAGCGTCAGCGATCGATTTTCACCCACCGCGGTCGTTCAAACCGGTTCTGATTTCATCGCGATCGCAACACGTCCGCGATGAAAAATATCCGCAGCGCCCCAATCAGAAACGTCTTGGGTTGCCTACCGCCATCTCCGGCGGGCGCGCGCGACGGTCTACGACTCAAGACTCGGACGGGTCGCACGGCACCGCTACCGCTCGCGGGAAAACACAGGGAAAACAACGCACCGTCCGTCGCCGCGCGCCTCGATCGCACTCGCCCCGCGCGCGTCGTCGTCGAACATCCGACAGAACGATGCACAGCGCGTCGAGCTTGACCGCGCGCGCGCCCCCCCGCGCGCGCGGGGTCGCGAGAGCCTCCCTCGGCGCCGAGAGAGCGTCGCGCGCGCGCGTCGCGACCAAAGAGCGTCGTCCCATTCGCGACGCGCGGGGAGACCGAGCGTCGACGCGCGGCGTCGCGCGCGCGTCCCCGCCGTGCGCGCCGTCGTCGACGTGCTTCCGACGCGTCCCTCGCGCGCGTCGAGCGTCCATCGCGCCGTGGCGAAGAACGCTGTCGCCCCTCCACGACGCGGCGTCCATCGCGCGCGCGTCGCGGACGCAGACGACGCCCGTCGTGGACGCGTTCGCCGTGGACGAGATCGTGGAACGATCGATCGGCATCGCGCGCGACGACTTCGATAAAGCCCTCGGCGCGCTCCCGGAGCTCAGCGAGCTCGACGAGCTGATCGTCGCGCGCGGGTACGACCCGCAGGCGATCGACGCGTACTTCTTCAAACACCCCGGGCAGCTCGCGTCGAGGGCGGTGACGGTCACGCGAGCGCTCACGTCGCTCGCGAACCTCGCGAAGAGCAAAAAATACGACGAGCTCGTCGACTCGATCGAACGCCTCGGCCCGACGTACGTCAAGTTCGGGCAGGCGTTCGCGTCCAGGAGCGACCTCATCGGCGGCGACCTCGCGGCGGCGCTGGAGAAGCTCCAGGACGGCATGGCCGCGGCGCCGATCGAGGAGGCGAGGGCGATCGTCGCGTTGGAGTGTCCGAAGGCGCTGCCGGTGCTGTATCAGGTGCGTTCTATACAAAAGTTTTTCACCCATCGCCCGGTTTCAACACTTGATCGCATTCCCTTTCAACTGACCGATGAACTGTTTTTGTATGGAATGGCCCTCAGGGCGACGCCATCGCGGCGGCGAGTCTGTCGCAGGTGTACAGAGGCACGATCGAGGGGAAGGACGTCGCGGTGAAGGTTCAGAGGCCGGGCATCGCCGCGCGGGTCGCCGCGGACGCGACGCTGTTTCGCATGGGCGCGAAGGTTCTCGAGGCGACGGGGATGATCAAGGCGAAGCTCGTGGACTCAGGCGCGTTCTGTTATCACACTGGTCCCCATACGACCGCGTCGGCGTGGTGAACGCCGATCCTTAAGGACTTTTCCCGGCGCATCTCTCCGCCCACACCTCGCTTTCAATACCCGACACACCTCGACGCCTTTCAACTTCAACTGACGCCTTTGAACTCCACCCCAACGACCCTCAGTGGACGAGTTCGCGTCGAGGATCTTCGAGGAGATGGACTTCAAGAACGAGGCGCAAAACATCAAGCGGTTCGACGCGCTGTACGGGCCGAACGGGACGAACCGGAAGACGCTGCCGCCGCCCGGTTTCGTGCGCGTCCCGGGGCTCATCCCGCAGTTTCCCCCGTCCAGGCGCGTGCTAGTGATGGAGTGGCTCCAGGGCGAACGCATCTCGTCGCTGGTCGGGCGAGGGAGCGCGTCGTACGATGAGTACGAGGGCGAGTGCGACTTCGAGACGTGGGAATCGGAGCAGTGCGAGAAGCAGGCGGCGTCGATGGCGCTGATCGACCTCGGGATTCGATGCACGCTGTCGCAGCTGATCGAGACCGGGGTGATGCACGCGGATCCGCACGGAGGCAACCTCCTTCGGTTGAACACCACCGGCGAGCTCGCGTACCTGGACTTTGGGTTGATATCGGACATCCCTCCGAGCGTGCGCGACGGCCTCGTCGCCGCGGTGACGTTGTTGCTGTTCGACCGCGACTACGAAGCCGTCGCCGGGTTGTTTGGGGAGCTGCAGCTCGTGCCGAAGGACGTCATCGAAAACCCGTACCAGTTTGAATCCCTGGTCGAGTCCCTGCGCAACGCCTCGGACGCGGCGCTGTCGTTCAAGGAGGAGGACGCCAACCTCAACGAGGGCCTCACGAAGGAGGAGAAACGCGTCAGGAAAGCTGAACTCAACATCCCGGACGTGCGGTTCGACCAGCTCCTCGCCGCGCTCATCGCGCTCGTGCCGAGGTACCGGTTCGTCCTGCCTCCGTATTTCCTAAACAACGCGCGCGCGTTGGGGACGTTGGAGGGGATGGCGCGAGCCGCGGACCCGAAGTTTAACATCCTCGCAGTCGTGTACCCGTTCGCGGTGAAGCGCTTGCTGCGCAACCCGAGCCGCTCGCCGGTTATTTGGAAGACGCTTCGGAGGTTGGTGTGCGACGAGGGCGCGCGTTTGCTGTCGCTCAGAAGGCTGATCGCGATGGTGGAAGACGCCGCCGCGCTCACGGGGGTGAGCCGTTTTAGGGTGATCTCCGGCGTCTTGAAGACGAAGCAGGGGTGGGCGCTCGCCGCGGAGAGCGTCCTGAGCGCGGTGTGGTGGAGCGTCAGGAAGACGTTCGCGTTGGTGTTTTTCCTCACGGGTATCACGATGCTCAGAGGGATGTGGAAGCGGTGGATCAAGGGCATACGGGACGGGAAGCCGGCGAGGTCGTGAGCGAGCAGGCGCGGGGGACATCACGTCGCGACCGCCGCGCGTGCGACGCGTACTGTAGAAGAATCTAGTTCGTTTCGTTTGTAACAAAATGAGTTGAAAGTCAGCGCACGACGACGAAGGAGCGAGGCTGGGGGTGGGGGGGTGAACTGGGAGACTGAAAAAAAGCATCGGCCGAATTATTATTTTGCCGAAACAATCCGCCGAGCGATGCGTGCCGACGTCACAGAGAGAGACCCAGACTGCCATTGGCACTGAGACTGAGCCGCTCTCGACCAATCACAGGCTGGGATTTATTTTATCCTCGCCGCTCGATCGAGCGTCGCTCGACGCCGCGTCCGCGCCGCCGCGTCTCTCATACACGCTCGCACGACCTCGTCGTTACCGTTCATCTAAAACAATGGCGATCGCCCAGGTTTCCCTCATCTCCGCCGTGAAGGCCGCGCCGACCGCGCGCGTCGCGAAGTCCGCCAAGGCGCGCTCCGCGGTCGTCGTCGCCAAGGCTGGCAAGGCGAGCAAGGTCGAGGTCGCGAAGAAGGCCGCGCCCGTCGCGCTCTCCGTGGGTGCGTCCTCCCCCGACGACAGTCTCGCTCGCGGGCGATCGCGCGACGTTCCACTCGAACGCGCGCCGCGCGTCGCGATCGCGATCGCGTCGCGCTCGCGGCCGATCGCGCGCGGAATCGGCGTCGCGCCGCGTGATTCTTACCCCACGAACTTCTCGCGCCGGATCCCGGAGGGGGTCCGGTCCGACCGCGCCGCGATCGCGCCGCGCGCGCCGCGCGAACCGCCACCGCGCGCCGTCCGTCGTCTTACCGTTCCCTTCCCTTCCCTCCCATCTCCCGTCCGCGCTCCCCCTTTTAGCTCTCTCCGCCGCGCCCGCGATGGCCGCGGTCCCGGTCGAGGTCGCGCAGGTCGCGGACGTCACCCCGGTCCTCTACTTCGCCTTCCTCGGCTCCTCGCTCGCGTTCGCCGCGGGCACCTACATCGCGCTCACCAAGATCAAGCTCATCTGAGCGACGCGCGCGGGCGGTTCGATAGGATAACTAACACAGCGGTGGTCGCCGCGCGCGAGGAGGCGGCTGAAGTTCGTCCAAGGCTGAAGCGACGACGAGACGAGAGCCGAAGGGTACGGGGGCGCGGCGGGAGTGTCTGGCGGTGGGGTCTGAAGATTTTTTTAATCGATTCGATCGACTCTCGACTCGCGACGTTCGCCGCGCGCTCCGCTCCGTCGATCGCTACCACGCGCGCGGACTACTAGATCCCCATCCCGAACGCGTCGTTCATCTTCGCGACCGCGTCCGTCACCCGCTTCGGCTCCGGGTAAGTCTTCTTTTTGCTCGGGGAGACTGGTGGATCCGCGTCCGCCAGCGGCGGCGGTACAGCTGGCGCCGGAGCCTCCCCGCTCGCGGGTCCGGGTCCCGCCTCGCGCGATATCTCCTCCTTCTCCTCCGCCGCCCCCGCGCTCTTTGCCTCCTCCGCCCTGCGCTCCTTCTCCTCCAGCGCGCGTCTCAACCGCGTCGCCTCCTCCGAGCGCGCGAAATCCAGCTCCCGCAGCCGGCTCGCCTCGCGTTCTCGGCGCGCGAGCTCCGCGCGCGTCGCTTTCAACTCCGCCTGGACGAGGTTCAACGCCGCCGCGTGCGCCGCGCGCGTCACCGCCTCCGCTGGGGTGGCGTCGCCCGCGGCCGCGGCCGCGGCCGCGACTTGACTCGTCGTCGCCGCACTCGCCGCCATCGCCCTCGCGTGCCCCACCCCGCGGGCCACCACCGTCTCTCTCCTCGCGACGACGCGTCGCAGACGCAACACCTCCCTCCCGAGCTCCGAGACCTGGTCGCACATGTACCGGTTCAGCTCCGCCTGCGCGTCGCTGACGCTCTCGGTCGTCTCGCCGCGACGCACGCCGCGCTTGAAATCGAACGACGGCGACCACCCGCCGCGCGCGCGCCCGGTCTCGTCGTCGTCGTCGTCGTCCCCCGCGGCGTTGGGCGGGTTCAACGCCGACTTGGCGTCCGGCGGCGTTCCCGCGCGTCGATGCCGCCGCGTCCTCGCGATGATAACCCCGAGCGCGATCAGGAGCGCGACGCACTCGAAACCGAACGCGACAAACGCCGTCGCCGACGCGACGACGAACGGAGACGGCGCGCGCGTCTGGTAACCCGGGAGCAGCGCGCGGGCGATGCGGTCGGGCACGCGAATCAGCGTCGACGCGGAGGCGCCGTCCTCCGGGTCGACGAAAACGCCCAAGAGGATCGACGCCAGGCACGCGGTCGCGGTGCCGACGGACGCGATCGCGAACGGCGCTCGGAACGCGCGGCGGGAGGAGAGGTAGAAGTCGAGGTACCCCGCCCTGCGCGCCTTCGTCAGCGACGCGCACAGGAGCGGCTGCATCGCGCCCGCGAGCGCGAGGAGCGCCATGGAGAGGAGCGCGGGCGATCGCGCGTCGCGGACGTCGCCGAGGCGCGCGGCCGCGAGCGCGACGCACAGGACGAGGGCGACGTACGCGAACGGCGTGGCGTCCGCCCACGGGACGAAGCCGTCGTCGGTTTCGGCGTCGGACGCGGCGGATACCGCGACGTCGCCGAACGCGGCGTCTCGCCTCGGCGGCGTCAGCGGCAGCGCGGCTCCTCGCGCGACGGCGTTCGAATCCGACGAAGCGTCGTCGTCGTCGTCGTCGCGTCGTCTTCGCGCGTGACCGGTCGGGGGCGTCGACCGCGGGAGGAGCGGCTCCGCGAGCGAAGGCGGAGGGGGGTCGCGCGCGAAGCCGCGGCTCATCGCGGCCGTCATCGGCGATAGGCTCGCCATCGCGACGCGAGGCGCGCGCGACTGCTGTGTGGCGTGGTTCAAATATTTACCGGAGGTACGAAATAATCGGAGGCTCTTTTCACCCTCGTTCGGGTTCAACATTTCATCGCGGTCCGATCAACTGACCGATGAACTCGTCCCACCGCCTGGTTGAAATCCATCGGCCTTGCCACCTCGCGTCGCGATCGCGTCGGCCAAAACGAGGAATCGCGATTGATGATGGATGACCGACGCGACGACGGACCCGGCAGACTCGGAGACGCGCCGCGACGCGACGCGCGGTCTCGATGGCGTCTTTCTTCGGCTTGACCGCCCTGAACCCCACCGGGGACGCGTTCAGGGCCTCGCGCGCGAACGTCCTCGAGCGCGTGCGCGACGTCCCGCTGGACGATTACCTCGACGCCTTCGACGCCTTCACGTTGGCGAAGTTGTATCCGATCCTCGCGTGGCAGATACGCGTCAACGGCGAGGCGTTCATGAAACGCCAAGAGCTCCCGGACCTCTTGAAGACCGTGTTAGGCGGCGCGCCGAAACGCGAGGAGCTCGACGCGTTCCTGACCTTCTTCGACGTCACCGCGTCGGGGCTCATCGACCGGCGCGAGTACGCGCGAGGCGTGGAAGCGCTCCTCGAGCGATGCGCGGCGCCCGCGGCGCAGACGCACTACGTCTCCGCGGAGAAGCTGCGCGCGGACCGAGAAAAGTTCAAGCGGTTGCCGGATAAGCCCCAGCACGGGTACGCCAAGCCGCTGCTCTCGTCGCAGGTGTTCGGGTGGCACTGCGAGCAGGCGCGCGCGGTGAGCGCGGGCGACGGCGGCACCGCGGCGCTCGGCGTGACGAAAAAGTTTTTCCCGGTGACGAAGACGGACGTGACGCTCAAGGAGGGGAGGTCGCTGGCGGATTACTACGGCGAGGACGTCGTGTCGTGACGCGACGCGACCGCCGGGGGTGGGTTGGGGGGTTGGTATACTGTGGTAGTCTATGTCGAGTAGCTCTTACATCTGTGAACGCGTCGGCGAGAAAACAGAAAACAGAACGCCGACGCCCCGCGCGCGCGAACGGAACGCGACAGCTTGCGCTTCATCCATCACTCGGCGACGCCGGACGCTCGCGGCGCGTCGTCTCTTTCCTCCCCCTGCCCCCCTTCTCCCTCTCCCACACTCGCTTCCCTCTCCGCGCTCGCCTTCAGCAACGTCTCCGCGCACTCCCTCAGCGGGTGCTCCTCCCACGCGGATGCTCCGTCGCGTCGTCTTCTCTCCTCGGCCCACCGCGCCACGTCGTCGACGACGTCGACGTCTCGCAACGTCGGCAGCGTCCCCCTCGGCGCGACGTCCAAACCCGCGCTCTCCGCCGCTCTCACGGAGTCCTCGAGCACCGTCGCCGTGCTCCACGGAATGTCCGCGAACAGAGCCGGGTGCGCGCCGCCGTCGTCGCCGTCGTCCAGAGGAACGAAGTCGTCGCCGCCGCCGGCGTCGTCGTCGTCTCTCTCGTCGTCGCGTCGCCGCCGCCGGCGACGGCGCCGAACCCCGACGAGATAATACCCGCCGTCCTCCGCGGGGCCGAAGACGACGTCGTTGTCGTCTAACGCCCTACACGCGAGCGTTATGTGCTCCGCGCTGAGGTCCGGGACGTCCGTGCCGACGACGACCGCTTTCTCCGCGCCGAAGCCGTGCACGCCGGTGGACATGGCGCGGTTCAGCGCGTCTCGCATCCTCTCGCCGAGGTCCGGGACGTCCTTCTGCGCGCTCGCGCGCATGCCGTCGCGCGCGTCCGGGTCGCATCGCGCCAGCCAGTTCGCGATCGCGTTGGATTCCGTCGGGTCGGAGAAGAAGAGCGTTCGCGACGCCGCGTCGTCGCATCTCGACGTGGACGCGAACACGCGCTCCGCGGTCCTTCGATAGAACTCCGCGGCGTTCGCGTCGCCCACGCTCGCGGCGAGCCGCGTCTTCGCCTTGCCGGGCGTGGGGAGGCGCGCGAAGATCACGACCGCGACCTTTGCGGAGGATTTCGCGCCTTCGCGCTGCGTCGCCATGACGCGCGCGTGCGGGGAGCGCGCGCGAGTGCGGGCGAGGCGAGACGCTTCCGATGCTTCCGCAGCCTTCTTCTTAAAGTTTTTTCTCTGATGAACAACCAGACCGAAACCGACTGTCGTCTCCGCACTCCCCATCTCCCCGCAACGCCGCCGCCGCTCGCGCGACGCTCCCGCCCGCACCACCCAACGCCGGCGGCCTGCACACCCTCGCGAGGATCTTCCCGCTCTCCTTCGCCGCCTTGGCGTCCCCACGCGCTCTCAGCACCGCGCCGAGAAGCAACCGAGCCGCGGACGCCGCGCGCGGCGTCGCGCCCCCCGCGCGCGTCCCCGCCTCCGCGGCGCTTCGAGACGCGAACCGACACAGACGCTCCGCGGCGTCCATCTCGCCCCGCGACGCCGCGGCCGCGGCCGCGGCGAGGACGATCGCGATCGGATCGGAGTCCCGCGGAGGTTCGCGGAGGTTCGTCCCGGGAGCGGGTCCCGGGAGCGGCGACGCGTCGCTCCCGCGGGACGTCGCGCGTCTCCGCTCGGACGCGAGCGCGAGTAACGCGCGGACGGACGCCGCGTCCGGCGCGACGTGCGCGGCGCGAGATAACGCCCTCGCGATGGCGGTTACTTCCGCTATCGACTCCGCGTGGGCGCCTCCGGGCGCGGACGCGAGCGCGGCCGCGGCGGAGGCTGCCGCCGCGTCCGCGACGTCGCGAAGCGCGCGCGCTCGCGAGGACGGGTCGCAGCCGCGCGATTTCGCGCGCGCCGCCGCGGACGCGGCTTTGGCTCGCGTCGGCGGCGCGCATCGCGCCGCCGCGCGTACGGTCGTCCACGCGTTCTCCGGCGACGACGACGCGGGCAAGACGCGCGAGAGGCTGCCGCGGACGACGACGTCGTCCGGGGCGAGGTGCACCGCGCGCGCCAGCGCTCGAGACGCGGCGACGGCGTCGGGTCCGGACGGCGTCGAGAGAAGCGCCTCGGCGCGGATCGAAAACGCCGCCGCCGCCTCCGCGGCGGACGCGCCGCAGCCCGCCGCGCGTCTCACGCTCGGTCGTCCGCTCGCCGCGAACGCTTCGGCGACGCGCGCGATCGCGGCGATCGCGGCGGACGCGTCGGCGTCGCCGTCGCCGTCGGTCGGCGTCGCGCCGACGAGACGAGCGGCGCAGCGCGCGAGCCCGTCCGCCGCCGCCGCGCGAACGATTTCGCATTCGCGTTCGCTCTCGAAATCGCCGCCGCCGCCGCGCTCGTCGCAGAGCTCGATCGCGTCCTCGAACGCGCGCGTCGCCTCGCGCGCGAGCCCTCGAACCTCAGACGCGACCCCGAGCGCGACCGCGGCGACCGCGTCGACCGGACGCGCCTCTCGAGCCCGGCGCGCGCTCGCGTACGCGCCGCCGTCGCGCGCGCCGTTCGCCGCTCCCGTGAGCGCGCGTCCGACGTCGCCCTCGCCGCCGTTCGGGAGGTCGGAAGCGATGCGAAACGCGCCGGCGCACTCCGCGTCGTCTATCGTCGCGGCGCGAAGCAGCGCGGTCCCGACCCACGCGCTCGCGGAGTCCGGGTCGGACGCGCGCGCGGCGTCCAGCGCTTTCGCCGCGCGCGACTGGAAGAACGCGACGTCGGCGGCTTCGACGCCGACGCGACTCGCGTCGAGGTACAGCCTCCCGAGCGCGCTCCACGCGGGCGCGTGCCGCGGGTCGAGCGTCACCGCGCGCGAGAGCGCGGTCTCTCGCATCGCGAAGTCCTCGGGCGCGCGCGGCGCCCCCCCCGAGGAGGGCGACGGCAGCGTCCCCAGCGCGGTCCAAATCCGCGGATCGCAGGGATCGAGTCTCAACGCCGCGCGAAGCGTTCGCTCCGCCGCGGCCACCGCGGCGATCGCCGCCGCCGTGGAGCTCTCCGTCCGTTCTCTCTCCGCGATCGCGCACGATTCCGACGCGCACGCGGCGGCGACGTCCGCGCGCGCGGACGCGTCGCACGGGGAGAGGTGCGCGCATCGCGCGTACAGACGCCTCGCCTCCGCCGCCGCCGTTGCCGCAGATAACGCCGCGGCTTCCCCGCGTTCGCGCGCCGACGTCGACACCGACGCGAACGGGTCGCGGACGCGCGACTCCGTCAGCTTCGCGTCCGCGGCGAGTTTTAGCGCGGTGCGTTTCGGCGCGCCGGCGCCGACGGCCGCGCGCGACGCGTGCGCGGCGGCCGCGCGAGCCGCGTCCGCGGCGCGTCCCGGCGCGCCGCCGCCCGCGGCGGCGGAAGCCTCGAGCGACAGGCACTCCGCGAGACCGAGCAACGCCGGCGCGTACGCGGTCGCGTCCGGCCCGCCCTCGGAGCCCTCCTCTCCATATAACGCGCTCGCGTACATCTCGCGCGCGTCTCTCGCGCGTCCCATCTGCTGCAGGAGCGCCCCGGAGCGCACCGCGGCGTACGTCCGCTCGCCGCCGTCGCCGCCGTTCGCGGGGTCCGCGGCGGTTTCAATCGCGCGCGCGTACGCCTTGAGCGCGGCGGAGTGCCTCCCCAGCGCGTCGTACGACGCGCCGAGACACTCCCACGCGCGCGACGCTCTCGGAGATGCGCGCAGCGTCGCCTGGAGCGCCCGCACCGCGGCCTCGTGGTCGCCTTCCGCGTGCGCTATGGACGCGAGGCGCGCCGCCGCCCACGCGCTCTCACCCGGCGCGCTTTTCATCGCGTCCTCGCACATCCTTCGCGCGCGTTTCGCGTTGCCGGCGCCGACGAGGAGCGCGTCCACGGCGATCGCGCCCGCGGTGGGCTCGGACGCGTCGATCGAGAGAGCCTTCGCGCGGCACTTCTCCGCGCGCACCGCGTCGTCGCACGCGTCGTAGACGAGGGACAGATGCGCGAAGGCGGTCGCTTGCGTCGCCCCCGTCGCCACGGCGGCGGCGAGGAGCGCCGCGTGCGCGCTGCCTCGACCGCGCGCGGCGGCGACGGCGGCGGCGTCGCCGCCGCCGCGACCGCGACCGCGCCACCGCGCGATGCCCAACGCGCACGCGATGTCCGGCGGGAGCGCTCTCTCGTTCCCGTCCGGCGCGACGAGGAGACACGCGCGCTCGAGGTGCTCCGCCGCGGACGCGACGTCGCCGCGGTCGACGAACGCGGCGGCGAACGACGCCAACGCGCGCGGCGCCTCGGGCGCGATCGCCGCGGCGTTCTGAACGGCTATGAACGCCTCGTCCGCGTCCTTCACGACCGACGCGAGCCCGCGCGACGCCCTCGGCGACTTTGTCGGATCGAGCGCGGCGAACGCGGCTCGCGCTTCGTCAAACCGCGCGACGCGAGCCAACGCCTCCGCGGCGACCAACTTGAGCCGCCGCTCGAGACGCGGCATCCGCGGCGACGGCGTCGAGGGGTCGCCCGACGCGCGAACCGCGCGTATCGCTCGCAGCCCGCGCTTCGCGGCGTCGAGCGACGCGAGCGCGTCGCCGCGCATCGCCGACGCTTCGGCCGCCGCGCCGAAACCGAGCGCGAGCGCGGCGCGTCCGAGCGCGACGCGCGGCGCGTCCGTCGCGGCGGCGGCGGCGTCGGAGGACGCGGTCGTGATCGTCGTCGCCGCGGCGTCCGCGCCGTCGAGCTCCGCCTCGGCGGCGACGAGCGCGTCTTCGAGCGCCGCGGCGGCGGCGCCCGCGAGCGTTCCCGCCGTCGTCGCGCGTTCAGATCCGGGGACGTTCATCACGTCGCCGGTCCTTCCATGGTCGCACAGACGCGTCCACGCGGCGGCGACGGCGTCGACGACGTCCACGCCCGCGCCCTCGTCGGGCGGCGGCGTCGACGGCGACTGAACCAACGCGCGGACGCGGGATACCAGCGCGTCCTCCGACGCCGCGTCCCGCGTCGTCGAGACCGACGGCGATTCCGTCCACCCCGCCTCCTCCGGGCCTAAACCGAGGTCCAACGCCGTGGCAGCCTCGAGCGCGGCGGCGCGGACCGCGCGCGCGACGGCGCCGTCGCCGTCGCCGTCGCCGCGACGACGCGCGAGGACGCGCTCGCACTCGCCGAGAAGCTCGATCGCGGCGTCCGCGGGCGTCGGTCCGTGCGTCGCGCGCGCCGCCGCGCGGGTCAACGCCGTCGTCGTCAACGCGTCGAGCTCCGACGCCGTGAACAGGTCGCCCGCGTCGACTTCGCGCGCGTCGACGCGCGCGTCGCTCAGATCCTCGAGCGACGCGTCCAGCGCGTCGTTGCACGCCGCGTCGTGGCGTCCCTCCGCGGTGGTACGCGCGCGGTGCCTCGTCCCCGGCGCCGCCGCCATTTCCGCCGCGTCGCCCGCCGCCGCCCTCGCCGCCGCGTCCAGTCGCGCCGCGCATGCCGCGCGACCGACGAGCGCGAGCCTCCCGAGCTCCTCCGTCAATTGCGTCTCCCCCGGCCAACACATGAGCTCGTTCCACGCGTCGATCGCGTCCGCGTGTCGGCGCGCTCTCGTCGCCGCGCGCGCTCTTCGGAGCGTCCACTCGAGCCGGCGTTCGTCGGTTATCGCGCCCTTCTTGTCATCCGGCGGCATCGCGAGCAGCGCCGCGCACGCCTCGAGCTCGAGTACCGCGTCGCCGAGCGCGCCCGCGGCCTCGAGCGTTCCTCGCCACGCCGCCGGGTGCGACGCGTCGAGCGCGGTCGCGGCGCGATACGACGCGAGCGCCGCCGACGCGTCGCCGGCGGCGAATCGCGCTTTGCCGTCGAAGGTCCACGCGTCGTAGGAGTCGGCGTCGGCGTCTATCGCCGCGGCGGTCGCCGCGGTCGCCGCGGCGTGGTCGCCGCTCGCGAGCGCGGTCTTCGCGGCGAGGAGGTGCGTCCGCACGGCTTTGTGTGTCGACGTCGCCATCGCGACTAGTCCCTGGACGACGACGGACGATCGATCGGACGCTTTTCTACGCCGGACGACGACGAGCGGACAGGACGGACGCGACGCAGAGATCTCCTGGAGATCTCGCGAGTA
>Ga0255756_1004195_pt1 | contig 14117 bp, 10 predicted proteins | sample 011ome_20_FD_179956 | JGI IMG/M metagenome (GOLD analysis project Ga0255756, IMG submission 179956) | Coastal salt marsh microbial communities from the Groves Creek Marsh, Skidaway Island, Georgia - 011509CT metaG (version 2) | ecosystem: Environmental > Aquatic > Marine > Intertidal zone > Salt...
CTGATCGTTCTTCCATTTCTTTGTTGTTGTTGTTGTTGTTGTTGTTGTTGTCGTCGTCGTTTGAAGAGTGCATTATTCGCGTTATTGGATGATGATAACGACGTAAACGACGACGACGACGAGCCAGGTAAAAGTGATATCATTTGTTTTTGTGCTACTAAAACGGAGCGCGTTGTTCGGTGTGTGTGTTAACGCGAATCGAAGAATAAAATAAGTAGTGAATACGAATAACGACTTTTCCCTTTCTTTCTTTGGTCGCTTTTTTGAGAAAAAAACTTATATCAACCTCAAAGAAAGCTTTGGCGGCGGTTTTACGAGCTCGCACGAGAGATGATGTTGTTTTCTTCTTTGAGCGGAGCATTACCACGCGCGAATAACGATGGAACGACGTTTGGGACGATGAGAACGTCCGGCGAAAGGAAAGCGACCTTTTCTTCTTCTCCTTTTTCTTTAAAGTCATCGAAAAGAGGAGGAAAAGGTGTCGCGCGATGTTGTGCGCGATTTGGACGATTTCGTGCAACAACGCGTTGTTCGAATTATGGTTGCGGTCTTTTCTTCAATCGTGTTGGTTCCTTCTCTTTGAAGAGCAAAAACCACGCGTTGAGTTTTTCGACTTCACTTTCCTTTTATTCGACGACGACGACGTCGTCCTCGTCGTCGAATACTGCTACTGCTGCGTTCGGGAGTTTTCCGAATCGTCGACGGTTGAGCTTCATCAGCAAAGCGCAAGATGACGACGAGGAATACTTTGAAGAAGAAGATGAAGAAGAAGAAGTAGTAGAAGGAGATGTAGAAGAAGACGACGATCAAGATCAAGATCAAGATCAAGAAGACGAGGAATACGAAGAAGAAGATGATGATGATGAAGAAGGAATAGACGAGGAAAATGATGATGATGATGAAGATGATGATGGTGATGAAAACGTTCGTCTGTTGCGAGACACGTTTGAACTGGCAAACATTGACGTCGTAAAATGGATAGATTTAGAGGAGGAGGAAGACGTGGAAATAAGCGGTATTGTCTCGGACGCTCGGTACGCAATACCGGGTGATCTTTTCGTGTGCGTGGATAACTCGTCCGACGATCAAGATCCGCACGATGGACACGACGACGTGAGCGACGCGATAGCGTTGCGAGGTGCCGTGGCGGTTGTTTCCGAGAGAGAAGATGGGGTCGCGGAAAACGCCAACGGAGCGCCCGTGGCAGTGGTGAAGAGCACCAAAGGTATTCTCGGGAAACTCGGAAAGGCGTTTTACGAAGACCCATCTGGAAAGTTGGTCATAGCAGGTGTTCTAGGTCATCGCGGTAAAGATACCACGTGTAATTTAATCAAATCAATCTTCGAAGCAAGCGAAAGGACCTTGAAGAAGAACGGGGCAGACGACCAAAGCGAGGACGAGGACGACGAAGACGAATACGGCGACGAGGATGAGTACTCCAATCGCGCCGGCGTTGTTACTTCGAGTGGGTACTACGTCACGCCAGAAATATCGGAAGAAGACTTGGATGAAATTCCACACTCGTGCGCAGAGTGTGGCGCGACGTGCATTCCAAAAGATGTGAGAACAGAGATGGGATCGAGCGACTTTATTTCGTGTCCATCTTGCGGCGCTGAGGAAATACATCTCGATCCGATCGTTCCTGAAATGAAAATTACGCAACATGGCGGCGTTTGGATTCCAGAGGAGCAAGATTTAACCGAAGGCAGAGCGTGTTCCGCGCCCGGATGGCTCGCGCCGTATCAAGGGAAGTACGAGATTCCAGAGAGCGCTCCGGATGCGTTGCAAAACCAGCAAATTCTAGCCGGGATGGTAGACGCTGGCGCTTCCGCCGTCGCCGTGGAAATTTCTGATGAAAGTTTATTAAAAGGACACATCGATAGCGTCAACGTAGACATCATTGTCTTCACAAACTCTCCGAGAATGACCGCCGCGAATAACGGCGGCGAGGACAACGACGATGAAGACCAAGAAACGTCAACTTCGGCTTCCTCCGGAGACGACGAAGAGAAAGCAGACACTGAAGAAAAATTAATTAAAGAAGGAGAAGGAGAGAAAGAAGAAGATGCGTTCGAGACGAGTTATGAAAGCAATTTAACCGAAGAAGAGGTTCAGAGCTGGCGAGAGAGATCGCTCGCGTTTATTAGTTCTCTAGATGATCCAAAACATCAACGCGTCGTCGTAAACTTGGACGATGATTTCGCCTCTGAAATCATTTCTAACTGCAAAGTTCCAGTAGTAACGTACGCGCGAAGACGTGAACATAGAGACATTGCGGACGTGTATTGCGAGCGCGTCGATTTGTCTCTCTTTGAAACTGCGGTTTTAGTATCTACTCCAGTTGGGGAAACGGAGATTGTAACGGCGCTCGTTGGAGATGCGAACGTTTCCAACGTCTTAGCTTCTATAGCTTCAGGATTAGCGACAGAAATTCCTCTCGAAAATATCGCACAAGGTTTAGGTCGCGCAAATCCCGCGGGTGGCCGCATGGAACTCGTCGACGAGGGTCAGAAGTTTTGCGCCTTAGTCGATAGCGCAAAGACGCCGGAGGATGTCATGAACGCAATTCAATCGGCGAGAGCCATTCCACAATGTCGACGCGTTATTGTCGTCGTCGGTGCGGATGGTACTAACAACGATATCAACGCCACCATTGATAATGGAACTGAGAAAGCAATGCGACGTAAATTAGGCGAAACGGTGGATAAATACGCCGACGTCGTCTTTGTCACCACGCAATCGCCGAAGAACGAAGACGCGTACGATCTTTTAGAAGATGTCGTCGACGGCTTTCGGAGTCGCGTGTACGACTTACCCGAGGTCAAAGAACGATTACCAGATGGTATTATCACCGACATTCCTTTCATGAAAGATATGTATTTGATTCATCCGAACGCGCAATCCGAAGCAGTAGAGTTGCAAAACTTGGTCCGACGATACGTCATAGTGGATAGATTCTTCGCGGTTCGAGCGGCGATTGCGATGGCCGAAGAGAACGACTGCGTGTTAATTTTAGGTAAAGGCGACCAAGATTTCTTCGAGATTGAAGGTCAAAAGTATTGGTTCGATGATCGGATGGAATCCAGAGACGCTTTGAAACGTTTACCCGCTTTACAAGCCGAAGGGGTGGTGACGACCTCGCTCCCGTGGTTTAGAGTAGAAGACGGGGCCTTCCAAGGTAATATTCTTGGCATAACTGCCACGTAGTAGTTTAGAGTAAAGAATGAAAATGCGCGTATATACTATTATATAACTGTGAATATATGTATCAGTACTAAAGTACTACCACCCTACGTTTTGCTCACATCTTCGTAAGCAGCTCCATCGCTTCCGAGACTTTCTGTTTAATCAAAAGTTGATCTTGTCTCGTTCCAAGGTTTTTCTTTTCCATCTCCTCGCTTTTCCTCTCCAAATCGCTCAATATTTTGAACGCCTCTCTCGCGCATTCATCCGCGTCTGCTTTCGCGTTCTCCGCGATCAAAGCGCACTCTCTCTCCAGCTCGTCCACGGCGTGTTTGAACTGGTCAAGAAACGGTTCCAGTTTCGCGTGGATCCCTCTCCCCGCTTCGCTTTCCAGAAGGCCAGCCATGGTCGTCATCGTCCCTTCTTCTTCTAATTCCTCTTCTTCTCGTTCTTCTCCTCCTCCTCCTTCTACTAAAGGAGCCACGGGCGGAGTCGACGTCGGTTCCTCCTCGACGAGAGCATCTTCAAACAGCTCCTCGTTCGCGCGCATGTGCTCTTTTCTCTCGTTGTTATTGTTCGTGTATTTTTTTCCTTTTTTTAAAGAGATGAAATCTAGAGTGATTTTTCCTCTCTCTGTGTGAACCCCAAAAGAACACAAAAAAAGAGGAAAATCATCACAAAAGGAAACTCTTCTTTATATTCTAAATACATAAAAAGAGACGATGATGGCATCGAGAGCACTCGCACGATCGGTCGCGAAACGCTTCGCGATCAACAGAGGAGGAGAAACGATTATTCGACCGTTCGCGGCCATCGCGGCCTCGGACTTGGCGCCGGTGTTAGGCCAAGACGAGAACAGCGTCTTTTTGAAATGGAGCTCCCCGGAGACGCAGAACTTTACGCACAGAGGGATTTTGGCGCAAGACGAGTGCAAGGTTTGTGCGACTTTTTTTACATAGGTTTGGAGAGAAAGAGAGAGAGAAGAGAGTGAAGGCGATCTTTTCTCTTCCTCTCTCTCTTTCTTTCTCTCTCTCTTTCAAACTCTGTTCGTCAGAGGGAAGAGAATGGAAAAGTTGGATCGAATTTTTAACCCGATCGATCAACTTTTCTCTCTCTCTTTCTCTCTTTCGGCAAATCATTTCCACGCATCACTCACGCGGGCAATACTCTCTTCTCACTTCTTATTCTCAACGCTATCTCCTCAGGTCACGACTTTACCGTCTGGTTTACGCGTCGCCACGGAAGCGACGCCGTATAGCGAAACGGCCACCATCGGTGTCTGGATTGATGCCGGATCGCGATACGAGTCCAAGGAGACGAACGGCACCGCGCACTTCCTGGAACACATGGCGTTTAAAGGCACCGCGAAACGAACGGCGGCGTCTTTGGAACAGGAGATTGAAGATATGGGTGGACACTTGAATGCGTACACGTCGAGAGAACAGACGACGTATTACGCCAAGGTGTTGAAGAAGGATATCGGCAAAGCGGTGGACATCTTGTCGGACATTTTGCAAAGATCGGCGTTAGAGCAGAGAGCGATCGAGAGAGAACGCGGGGTCATTTTGAGAGAATCAGAGGAAGTGGAGAAGGAAATCGAGGAGGTTTTGTTCGATCACTTGCACGCGACGGCGTTTCAGCATACCGGGTTGGGTCGAACCATTCTTGGCTCAGCGGATAACGTGAGAAAAATCACGAGAGAGGATTTGGAAAAGTACATCAAAACGCATTACACGGCGCCTAGAATGGTTGTAGTCGGAACTGGCGCGGTTGATCACGATCAGTTGGTGAAATTAACAGAGTCTGCGTTCAAAGATTTGCCGACGCAAGGCGTCTCCACCAAGGATGCCATCACGTCCGACCCGGGACACTTCACCGGTTCGGAAGTGCGAATCAGAGACGACGATATGAAAGTGACTAACTTTGCGGTCGCGTTTAAGGGTGCAAGCTGGACGTCGCCGGATGCAATGCCGTTGTTGGTCATGCAAGCAATGTTGGGTTCGTGGGATAAAAACGCCCCGGGCGCGTCGGATGTGACGTCGAAGTTGGCGCAAATCTTTCACTCCAACGACTTAGGAAACTCTTTCATGACTTTCAACACCAACTACTCCGACACTGGTTTGTTCGGCGTACACGTAGCGACGGAGAAGAACGATGCGCTGGACGACGTTGCGTTTGCCGTAATGCGTGAGTTTCAAAACTTGATTTACCAAAGCCAACCGGAACACGTGGAAAGAGCGAAGCAAGCTTTGAAGGCGTCTCTTACTTTGCACCAAGAGTCCTCCACGTCGTCGAACGCGGAAGAAATTGGTAGACAATTGTTGACGTATGGCAAGAGAATGACGAGAGCGGAATTATTTGCGAGAATTGACGCGGTAAACGCGGAGACGGTGAAGGAGACGGCGTGGAAATACATTCGGGATCAAGAGTTGGTGATTGCCTCCATCGGCGCGACGCAATTCCTCCCGGATTATAACTGGTTCAGATCCTCCACGTACAATAACTTCTATTAATATACATATACCATCAATACTTGCATTCATACTAGAAAAAGTAAACAGAAGAAAAACCCAGCATACCGTAGTACGTATTTGTTCCTATATTTTGATTAGAAGTCTCTCTTTTTCTCTCTCTTCCCAAGCCGTGGAAGAAGGAAAACGCGCGACGGTGAAGTCGTAGTAAATACTTTCGATATAGTTAGTTTAATATATAATAATAAATGATTTTACAAGGGGTGTGTCTTTCTCTTCTATCAGTGCTTCTTATGGCCGTCTTCGTCGTCATCGTGGTGGTCGTCGTGTAAGAAATGCGGTTCGTGTCCGTAAATCAACGTCTCGCCGTCGTGGTAAAATCTATACATGACCCAAAACCACATCAACCCACCCATGGCGGTTCCTAGAATTTTATGCACCGGCGCGGCCGGGTGAATGGTTAACCCTTCGTGCGTCACGCCGCCTTCGCCTCCAGCTGAACATAATACGAAAGATTCATCAGAGAGGAGCGCGTTTGAAAGAGAGAGAGAAAGAAGACGACGTCAATCACACGGCAAAGCATAGTACGCACAGAAGGAAGAAAACCAAAATCAAACGATCGATTTCCCTTCAACTCTCTCACGAGAAGAAAGAGCAGAGGAAAGAAGAGTAAAGAGATAAAAAAAAACGCACCCATCCCTCTCTTCTGCGCGGTCGTTGCCAGTTTCGACGTTCTCGTTCTGCTGCTGCTGGCGAGCGCTCTTTCGGCGAACGTCACCGCGCTTCGTCTCAACATGATGAAGATGGTTTGTTTTTATTTGAAGAAATTTGACACAAGTCGTTCACTTCTTTTTCTGTGTTTTCTTCGCTTCACCACTGAAAAGTCGTTCGAGAAGAAGAACGAACGCGTGCATTTCTACGCTCGCGCTTAAAACCGCTCCGTTTTTCGCCCCAAGTCCCATTATTTTTGGTTTTATTTTGACCTCTCGTATATCACAACTTCGGCGGGGAAAAGAAGACCCCGAGAGAGAGAGAGAAGAATACGAGAGAGAAAAGAAGAAGGAGAAAAGCGCGCGTTGCGACTTTTATTACCGCGTCGTCGATCTCGTCGTCGTCGTCGTCGTTTCTTCTTCTTTTGTCTTCTTTCCTCTGCGTTTTGCGAGTAGTAGTTCGTAAACGAAACAAACGCGAGGATAAAAACGGACGACGACGAGAAAAGCTTTCAGTTGGTCGTCGCTTTTTCGCGTATTTTTTCCCCGCAAAAAGAGAAGACGAAGAAGGGGAGAACGAGGTTGCACGTGGCTAAAAATGATGTCGTCGCGAGTATATCCCGAAGAAGAAGGAGAAAAAGAAGAAGAAACGACGACGACGACGGAGTTGTTGAGCGATTATTTCGGTCACTACGTGGTCGCGTCGAAGAAAAAAAACAGCGGACGAAACCCAACAACAAAAGGACGAGTCTCCTCCTCCTCGACGAAAACGTCGTCTCAAAAAAATCTTCTCGGACGCAAAGAAATATTCGCGGCGCATAAAGAGGATAAGGCGAAAGACGTGTTCATTTGCGAAGGAGAGCAGACGAGGAATCGAGGGTCGTACACGTTTTATAGCTCGAAGAACTTACCGAAACCGTTCGCGAGTGTTGGAGGGACGTTGCGCGCGGCGACGAGAGACGAGTTGAAAGCGTGGCTGGAAAAGATGAACTTGGAAGGCGCGGTTGTTGAAAACGACAAAGATGAGACGCGAGCCGTTTATATGCACGAAAACGGTGGCGAAGATCATAAACGATTAGAAAATGCTCGCGTGGTGAACCCAAGGGCGAAAACGGGCATTCCTCCTCAAGGGATAGCGTCAAATTTGGCATATTCATCCGCGGTGCATACGGTAAAAGAATCTCACGAGAGAAAGATGACGGAGAAGCGTCTGAAACAGCGACAAGAGGAAGAAAGAGAAGCAGAAGAGGATGCCGAAAGGCAAATAGGACACAAGATGCGAAAAAAACCAAAGACGGAACCAAAATTCGTTTCCATCAAATACCCTTCTCCGACGACAAAGAAGCTGCGACGAGGAAGCAAAGATGCCGAGAATGAAGATTTTTTTGGGCATCGCGAAGATCCGTTCTTGCGCACGATTGCCGGTGACGAGAGCGACGACGACGGCGACGACGACAACAACGACGGCGACGACGAGAATAACGATACAAACAACAACGACAACAACAACAGTATCAAAGTTGTTCAATTTAAAACAGGAGAAGCAGGAGGTGACCTTCGTCATACATCGGATGTTGACAACGGCGGTGGCGCGTTCGACGAGAAATTTTCTTACGACTCTGATATCATGAACAGCCTTGCAAATTTCGATGAACAAGAGCTTAACGACTTGGATTGCGGAGAATTATCGTTATCACATCGTCGATTTTCCTCCTACGAAGAGATTAACGCGCCCTCCATTGCGTCAAAGAAAGATATGGAGGAAAATCCGTTCCACAAACGATCCGGTTTCTATCTTCGTTCGCGGGTATTGAATGAGAGAGGTATTTTTGCAATCATCAAGGAAAGAAAAGAGAACTCGAACGGTCATTACAATTATAACGTTTCAGATGAATTGCGTGGATTGTGCGAGCCGTCGTGGAACCCTCCGTCGTTTAAAAACGCCGCGGACGCGAAGGCGTGGTTGGACGAAGTTCTCAAAAAAACCCCGCTCACCAAGAAAGAGCGCAAAGATCTCGAGGAAGCTTCGGAGCAAGACGTGAACGCGCGCATGGCTCCTGACCCCGTGATGAAAACGTACAAAAACGGAGACGAAAAAAACATCCGTAAAACGATGTCTAGAAACGACACCAACGCCGCCACCACCACGACCAACAGAACTCACGCTGGAAAGAAAAATGGAAAAATTTGCGGTGGAGTTGCTGAAAATCAAAGGCAAAATTTGCAAGCCTCGTTCACGTGGACGATGCAAAGAGCAGACGCGTCTACGGTCGAAGCACTTCGCGACATCGCTCGAGGTATCGTCACCCGTCTCAGTTCGAACACGTTACCTCCGGAACGCGCTGTTTCTGCACTGGACGCTTTAAAAGATGTCGATATGAGTCTCGAACTGTTAGAGCTCTCTCCCATCGCATCCGCCGTAAGCGCTATTGCCGAAGACGATTGTAGCATGACCAATGAGGCGAGACAAACAGCGAAAGAGTTGTTACAAAGTTGGAAAGAAGCAGCTCAACGAGGTGTGAAAGCGATCGAGAGCAGAATCCAAGCGAGCGAGCAATACTTGATGAGATCCGGGATCAAGAGATCATCCGAATGAGTTGGGGTGAGATTTTAAAATAAAAGGAAAGTACAAACAAAAATACACCCGAGCGTGAGTACCTTAACCAACATCTGTTTATTTTTGATATTCACTTTTGAAAACTACATGTATATAACTGAAGATGAATTACAACGCAACCATAGTGCGAATTTCTTTCAAGACCAAGCGAGTGAGTAATAATCCCGCGACTAAATCAGCCGTGTAAAGCATATAGAAGACGTTGTTCCAATCATTCGTTCGACTAGAAATGTACCCAGTCAACATCGGTCCGATTGCCGCCCCTATCGATCCCGTACCATCAATAATCGCCGTCACCGTCGCTAGCGCCTTCGCGTTACCTTTTAAACTTTCGTGTGTTCCTAAATCCGCGGATACTGCGGTCGTAATGAGCGCGTATGGTCCATTCACTAAAACCCCCGCCAACATCATAAATCCAATATTCACGTTCATCGATAAAGATCCGTACTCTCGGTACAAATACAAAACTGGAATAGACGCGTACACAAACCCGGCGGAGACCATGGAGCGAGCGTTATATTTATCGCTCAAATATCCAGCTAAAATACCTCCAACGACACCCCCAATATCAAAAAGTGTCGATAACTCGCCCGCTTTTGCTGCCGATAAATACTCGCCACCAATTTCCGTTCTTTCGATGTAGAACGGAAGCCAATAAAGAAACGTATACGCGACGAGTTTGGTGAAGAACAAACACAGCGAGAACGTCACGACGCCAGGAATTCTGAGCGCCGCTCTAAATCCAACCGCCTCGCTTTGGTGTCTCTCCGCGAATCCTGAGCGCGATGACCCGCCTAATCCAGGCGTCGACGCTCTCTCGTCGTCCGAGGACGCCATGGAGGACATCGATTCACCTCCACCAGCTGCTGACGTCAACGCAATTCTATCTTCGCTAATATCCCCTCCTTCTTGGTGCGATGACGTGTCATGCGGTGACGCGTGTCCCGCATCCTCGGGATCGACGACTAAAAACAAGTTAATCACGAGGCCGCTTACCGCCATCAAGATGCCGGGGATAATAAACGACATACCCCAATTCGAGTCTCTCAAACATCTCGCCGCAATCAACGACCCAAGAATGTTCCCCACCGACGTGTGCGCGTTCCATATACCCATGATCAAACCTCTTTTGCTCTTTCCAAACCAGTTCCCAACCACAGACACGACCGAAGGCCACCCGGTTGATTGAAACACCCCGGCCATAATCTGCACCGGGACGAAATAATACATCGAGTGAATGTCCCAAAAATACGCCATACCGAACAAGCAGACGAAAAAACCAGACCCAATCATTCCAATGGTTAAAAACTTCCTCAAATCCATCGAATCGCCGATGTGCCCGGAAAAGAACATCCCGATGGAATACGCCGCCAAGAACGAAACGTCGATCGAGCCTAACAAAGAGTTCCCGTCCGGGCCGCTAAACGGTTCCCACCCGTCTCTCCCTAACTCTCGTTGCGTCGAGTCTGGATTTAAAACAGATTTCACAATCGAAGGCGGTTTCCTCGTCGCGTGATACATCGTGTAACTCAAGAATGTCAAACCTAACACCGACCATCGATACTTTTCGATGGAGAAATTTTTGCCTCCGTTTCGATTGATTAAATATCGAGTCCCGACCGGGAAATTTTTCTTCATCATTCGTTCTGTTTCTAAAACTCTCTCTTCCTCTTCTTCTTCTTCTTCGCCTGAGGAGGACGCCGATACACCGTCTTCTTCTTCTTCTTCTTCTTTGTCTTCTTCTTTGTCTTCTTCTTCCAACAACAACAACGAAGAACCTCTTCGTCTCTTCACTCTACTTCTTCTTCTCGATGATTGTAAAAAAAGAAGCTCTTCTTCTCTTTCTTCTTGGTCGTCGTCGTCGTCGTCTGATGAAACTCCTCTCGTCGCAGCCCCCCCTTTGCGCGTCGTCGTCGTCGTCGTCTTCGTGTTTCTCCCACCAAATCCGAAAATGATGACGAGAGAGCGCGTTGTGTGTTGTCTGTGTCGAAAGCGTGTTGTTATTAATGTGAAACGTTTCGGGGGCTCCTTTTTTTGTTGTCCTGTCTGTGTGTTTTCGCGGCTCTGAATCGCAGACGGAGAAGAGATGAAATCTCTTTTTTTGTTTCGGTTTCTCTTTTTTTTCGAGCAGAAAGAGAGAGACAGAAGAGACCTCGCTGGCTCGTTCTTATGAATGAACGAAGGGAAGAGAGAGAGAAACGAGCGCCGCCTTTGCCTCGTAAAGGACACTTTTTTATCCTTCTTTCTTCATCGACCTTCTTTTTATTTACTTCATTAGAGAGAGAGACAGAGAGAGATATAACAGAGACCCGAAAGAGAGTCTTAATTCACTAACTAAACACACACAAAGAGCAAATGACGACATCGATGGCATCATCATCCTCCGCTTTACTGTCCTGTTCTTCCAACGTGGTTTCCTCGAGAAGAAAAAATTTGACGACGACGACAAGCAGGCACTCGAGAAGAGGAAGACAAAATGTATCCGTGCGAGCGGAAATCATCGAAACTTCCCCGGGGTTGCAAGAATTGTGCAAGTGCGAGATTCCTCCGCACATTGGACGCGTGGATTTCGTGAAGCAAATGTACCGATGGGCGGACATGACGTACACCGACGGCGGTTTGGCGACGTTCGGGAAGCGAATGGAAATTTCGGCGATAAATGAAAACCAAGCGGGAGAAACGAACGGGTATTTGATAAGCGTGTTCGACTTTAAAGACGGTGAAGAGCAAGTGGTGGCGGAATTAATCTGTCAGATGGACCAAACGTTGATCCAAACGTACGATACGATTTTACCGCCGTCGAAACCAGGAGATATCGAAGGGATTAAAAAGATGAACCGCAGCGGTAAGGATGAGTTCATCGAGGGCGAGTTTTTCGTGATTTCGAGAAAGCTTCCGACCGATGAAACTGTCGGATCTGTTTTGAAGGTGATGATTAAGAGGATGATGTCCGCTATTAACGCGTATTACGCGTTTGGAAGTCCGTTTTCTGAGGAGTTTTAAGGAGAAGAAAGCGAGAGCAAAAGAGAGAGAGAGAGACAGAGAGAGTTTTTACACATATTAGGGACTTGTTTTCATTCGTACTATTATAATATACTTTACTATTTCAACTACATACCACTACTAGGACGACTACCGCTACTATATACTACCGCGCGTAACTCTCTCTACAACTCTTCCTCAATCAACTCAATCTTCGGGAGCGGCTCTGGCGCCGCTCTCATTTTCTTCACTCTTTCGCAGAGCGCTCGAAACGATTTCGGCTCGTTCACGGCCAACTCCGCTAAAATCTTCCTGTCCAAACAGACGTTATCAACCCCAATCCCTCGCATAAACTCCGCGTATTTCACCCCGTGTTCGCGACTGGCCGCGTTGATCCTTACGATCCAATCCTTCCTCGCCTCTCGTTTCTTCGTCCGTCGATCTCTGTATTGATACTGCAAGGCTTTTTCCACTCTTTGGTTGGCCACTCGGAAACAATTCTTCGCTCGGCCTCGAAAACCTTTCGCCAGGGCGAATATTTTTTCTTTTCTCGTCATTTAAATGACTCACTCAGCGTGGTGGTGCTTGCGCGCGCGTTCTCTTTTTTCGCGCGTTCTCTTCGCGTTTATCCTCCTCTTCAAAGTTTGCTCGTTGTTGTTCAAAAGTGAAGATTGGAGATTTGATTGGAAGCTCTTCTCTCTTTCGTGCTGTTTTCTCGAAAGACCGAAATTCTCCTCTTCGGGCTCCCCATAAAAATTTGCCCACGAAAACCACAGAGTGCGAACATTTTACCACACAAGAACACATCACACATAAAATACAATGGGCATCAGTCGCGACTCGCTCCACAAGAGACGCGCCACGGGCGGTAAACTCAAACCGTGGCGAAAAGCTAGAAAGTGCGTCCCGTTTTTACGTTCGCGCGTCGTCGTACTTGTATACTTTTTTTTTCCTTTCGCGCAAAAGTTTTTGGACGCTTGTGCGATTTAGAGGAAAGATGATGGTTTCCTCCGTGTAAAAAAAAGAGGGCTTCGCATTCGAAATGCGCGCGGTTCGCGTCGATCGGTCGCTCAGACGCGCGTGAAAGTGGTCGAAATGAATGCGCGCGCGTTTGATTCTCGCGTTTACGTCTTTTCTCGATGGATTGTGCGCTCGCGGAGTGGTCGTCTTTCTCTCTTTATTCATCACCATCGCGCGACGCGCTGGAAATTTTCGGTTTTGGCTTTCTGTCGTGCTCTCGCTGCTTTTGCTCTCTTCCTGAGGGCCAAGCTCTCGTTTATGCGCGTATGTAATAATATACTAACCAACTCTCTCATCATCATCATCATCATCTACAGACACGAACTCGGACGACAACCGGCGAACACGAAGCTCGCGGCCGCGAAGGACGTTCGACAAGTGCGATGCAGAGGCGGCAACATCAAGTTTCGCGCCTTGCGTCTCTCCGATGGTAACTTTTCCTGGGGTAGCGAAAACGTCACGAGAAAGGCGAGAATTGTCGACGTCGTGTACAACGCGACCAATAACGAATTGTTGAGAACGAAGACGTTGGTGAAATCGGCTGTCGTTGCCATCGATTGCGCGCCGTTCAGAGCGTGGTACGCGCAACACTACGGGAAGAAGATTGGGGTCAAGGAGCGCGCCGGGCAGTTGACGGAGTCGGAGGACATCGACGACGTGAAGAGATCAAAGAACGTTCAATCGAAGCTTTCAACGAGAAACAAGGGTCACGAAGTCGCGAAGAACGTCAAATCGCAGTTCCAATCTGGTAGATTGTTTGCTTTGATCACGTCTAGACCGGGTCAGTGCGGACGCGCGGATGGGTACGTTTTGGAGGGAAAAGAGCTTGATTTCTACGTCAAGAAAATGCAAAAGAAGAAGCACGCTGCGGCAGAAGCTGCAGCGGCCAAGGCGTCTGGAGCTTAAAGAGTTTTGACACGGTAAGAGAGAGAGAGAGAAAGAGGTAAATCATATATACGACTTCTAGTAGAATAAGATAGCATTGTTTAAAAATAATATAAATACGTAAAGTAAGTTCAACTTTCCTTTCTTAACACGCAAAGAATGCGAGCGCGGCAGTTGCCGCGATAAGTTTGACGACGCTCAAAAGAGGTGACGTAGACGCAGGTGGCGGTGGCGATGGTGGTGGCGATG
>Ga0255756_1004212_pt1 | contig 14094 bp, 10 predicted proteins | sample 011ome_20_FD_179956 | JGI IMG/M metagenome (GOLD analysis project Ga0255756, IMG submission 179956) | Coastal salt marsh microbial communities from the Groves Creek Marsh, Skidaway Island, Georgia - 011509CT metaG (version 2) | ecosystem: Environmental > Aquatic > Marine > Intertidal zone > Salt...
CAATGGCGATCAGACTGCCATTTTCCAATTCAGTTTCAACGGCGGTTTGGGGCATCCAGGCAAAGCCGCTTCCTTGTAAGAGGCGGCGGCGGATGGTTTCTACAACAACGTGATCCATTCAGCCCATCTGAATGATGTGCAAAAATTATTGTTCTTAGGGTCGTCGTGTATTTACCCGCGGCAAGTTCCGCAGCCCATGCGAGAAAACGCGCTTCTCACAGGCATATTAGAGCCCACAAATGAACCCTATGCGATCGCAAAGATTGCGGGCATTAAGATGTGCGAAAGTTATAATCGTCAGTATGGAAGAGACTATCGATCGGTCATGCCAACCAATCTTTATGGTCCCGGCGATAATTATCATCCAGAAAACAGTCACGTGGTCCCGGCCCTTATACGCCGTTTCCATGAAGCGAAGGAAAAGAATTTTAGTGAAGTCGTGGTTTGGGGCTCTGGCACGCCGAAGCGCGAATTTCTATATGTGGATGATATGGCCGAGGCGAGCATTTTTGTTCACACTCTTCACAAAGATATATTTGCGGCACAGACGCAGCTAATGCTGTCGCATGTGAATGTTGGAACCGGCGAGGATGTCACAATTCGAGACCTGGCCGAAACTGTCAAAGAGGTTGTCGGGTTCACAGGAAATTTGGTTTTTGACACCAGCAAACCGGATGGCCCGCCGCGCAAATTGATGGATGTCGAAGTTCTGTCAAACTTGGGATGGACCGCCAGCGTCGGGTTGCGCGATGGTTTGCGGCACAGTTACCAGGACTTTTTGAATAACCAGAATATCCGGTGCAAATAGTCTGTGATTTCGGTCAAGGATCGCGCGCGGGCGAGAGTTGAATGTAGACTGTCAAAGGCCGCCTCTCCTTGGCGCGGTTCTGTGCAGAAAGCGACCGATAGGGCCAAGTTGTAGACCAAAATACCTTTTGGCGTGTCGATTAAACATTTAAGTCACCTCCTAAGAAGATCCTGGGCAGTCATGGAAAACGGCCCAAGCCTTTGATAAGTTATGATGGAACGATTTTGACCGATGAGGCGTCAAAGCGCACTGAAACATCGTCGCCCGTGGAAAAAGGGGAGGCTGTGACATCGGAAATCACAAACAATTCGCCCAATTCGCTGTCAACTGTGTATTGAATTTGGCTCCCTAGATAGGCTGCATAGGTGATAGAGCCGGAAAAACTGCCAGCTTCTCCAGGTTTGGCCAAAACAACGTCATGAGGGCGCAACACCATTTTTGATGGCCCCTTACAACCAAACAAATTGGGTGTGGTCAGCTTGCGCGAAGAGACAATGATGTCGGATTGATCATTTTGGACGGTGACAACTTCGCAGTCGACCAGATTGGCGTCACCTATGAAATCGGCGATGAACGATGAGTTTGGCCGTTCATAGAGGTCGTGAGGGGTTCCCTCCTGGGCAATCTCGGCATTCTTCATAACGATGATCCGATCGGAAACGGCCATCGCCTCTTCTTGATCGTGTGTTACATAGACCGCGGTGAGCTGGAGGTTCTGCTGGATTTGCCTGATCTCCTCACGAACATGTCGCCGGAGTTTGGCGTCCAGATTGGAAAGTGGCTCGTCCAGCAAAAGAACCTCGGGCTCCAGAACAATGGCACGAGCAACGGCGACTCGCTGTTGTTGCCCGCCTGAAAGTTCGCTGGGAAGACGCAGCCCAAAGCCTTTCAAACCGACAAGCTCTAACCCTTGTTCGGCCTTCTCATGAGCCTCTTTCTTCGGTACCGACTTGACAGTCAGCCCGTAAGCGACATTCTCCACAACGCTCATATGGGGAAAGAGCGCGTAGGATTGGAAGACCATCGAAACGGCGCGATATGTGGCCGACAGATGGGTGACATCCTCTCCACCAATGAAGATCTTGCCTGAAGTCGCGCTTTCAAGACCTGCAATCAGACGCAGCGTCGTTGTTTTCCCGCAACCGCTTGGGCCCAGCAGAGTTACAAGCTGGCCCGGAGCAATGGCAATATCGAGTTGCTTAAGCGCTGTGACGTCACCGTATTTTTTCACGACGCTCTCGAAGTGCACAGAACCCTTTTCATAATTTTTCATAGTTTTCTCCAATTGATCTGGCTCATTTGGCCGGCTGTACACGGTTCGAGCGGCGAAGTTTTCTTTGACCGATGGCTGCCTGAAGAAGCAGGATTGCGGTCAGCATGGTCACGATCAGGACAGCGGAATAAGCAATCGCCAATCCAAATTCGCCATTCTCGACCCGCCCCACGATGAAGGATGTTGCCATATTGTGCTTGGCGCTGACCAGGAAGATCACCGCGCTGACGGAGGTGATTGCGCGGACAAAACTGTAGGTCAACGCGGCCAAAACGGCCGGTCCGAGCAATGGGGCGATGACACGTTTGACGGTGGTGAAGCTATTGGCACCAAGTGTGATTGAGGCCTCATCCAAGCTTTTGTCGAGCTGTGACATAGCGGCGATGCCGCCCCGAACGCCAACCGGCATATTTCGAAATACAAAAACAACGATCAGGATTATGCTCGTGCCGGTCAGCTCGATCGGCGGAAAGTTGAAGGCCATGATGTAGCTGACGCCAATGACCGTACCGGGGATGGCGAAGCTGAGCATCGTGCTGAATTCAAATGCGTTCTTTCCGGCGAATTTCTGGCGTACGAGCAAATAGGCTGTTGCCAAGCCCACAAGGGCGGTGAGTGGCGCGGCAATGGTCGAAATCGTAAGTGTCGTGAAATAACTGTCCCAGGCGACGCCGGTCCAGCGGACACCATTCGTGAAATCAATCGAAAAGGCGCGCGTGTAGTGTTCAAGCGTGAAGCTGTGATTGTATCCCCAAAGTTTCACGAAGCTGCCAAAAATGATCATGCTGTAGACTGCGGCGGTGAAAGCAGCCCAGGGCAGGGCGGTCGCGTAGCAAGCGGTTTTCACGCCCCGGCTGAGCGCGGAATGCTGACCGGAGTCGGCTTTGCCGGTAACGGTCGCATAGGATTTCTTGCCAAGCCATTTCCGCTGCACCAGGAAGGCGCCGAGTGTAAGCGTCACGAGCGAAATTGACAGGATAGCCGCTTTCGCGGGATCGGCAACGGTTCCCACAATTGCGAAATATATTTCCGTTGAAAGCACGTTATAGTTTCCACCCAGGACAAGCGGATTGCCAAAATCTGCGATACTCTCAATAAACCCGAGGAGGAACGCATTTGCCAAACCAGGTCGCATAAGTGGCAAAGAGACATAGCGAAATGTCTGCCAACGGTCCGCGTCCAGTGTTTGAGATGCCTCCTCCATAGATGGGCTCACCCCTTCGACGACCCCGATAAGGACCAGAAAGGCGATGGGTGTGAAAGAAAGCATCTGCGCGAGGTAGACGCCCCAAAATCCATAGATCCATCGCGTTGCCTCAAGGCCGAAGAGGTCTGCTACGAAGTTTGTGATCGTACCGGTTCGGCCAAACAATAAAATAAGGGCCAAACCAATAACGAAGGGCGGTGTGATGATGGGGATCACAGTGAGCACACGAAGCAGCTTCTTTGCGCGAAACTGAGTGCGTGTGAAGATCAAGGCAAATGCTAAGCCCAACAATGTGGTGCCAGCTCCGGTCATGACCCCAAGGATAACCGAGTTGATCGCCGGTCCACAGGACCCGCCGACCAGGCAGCTGAGCCCCCAAATGTCCGATGAAAAGAAGCGAGGAAAGAAATTGGTGAGAGAGTAGCTACCGCCCTCAATCTCAAACGCGCGGATCAAAATATGGGCAACGGGAAAAAATACAAACACGCCGACCAGCGTGATGATGAGGCCGATCAAGCCCATTACGAAAGCATCACCGCGCCCGCCTCCCATGGACGAAATACTGGTTGTTAAAATGAACAGCAATGCCGTTAAAGTCAGCATCGCACCAGCGCCAAATCCTGGCTGGCCATCGCTGGCGCCAAGCAGCGAGAAGGCGGCTTCGAAAACTCTTGGGCCATCTCTGACAACGATTAATCCTTGCAAAGCTGAATAAACCAAGGCCGCAAATGCGACGGCGGCTATTGCGCGTGCCTTTGCGACCGGGCGTATAGAAAGCGCCAGCAAAGCACCGATGGCAATCAGACCCAAAAGCACCGGCAGCAGCCAGATTTTCCCGTGCGAGATTGCCTGTGTCAGAGCGGAACTGCCCTTGTTTTCTGTGAAATGTGGCAACCAAGAGAATGACCAGAAGCCGCCGTCCGCCATATACCAAGGCAGCAGGCCATATCCAATCAAACCCACAAGCAGCCATAAGCTCGTGGTGCGTTTCATATCTTAATCCTTGAAAGCTTGCGGTCCACCGCGGGTGGCTAGAAAATCGGAGCGCGACAAGACGAGAGGACAGCGCCGCGCTCCGACCGGGAGAAATGCTTGTATTAGTTCCCCGACGGCTTCACGTCTTCGTCCCAGCGCGCCAGGAGCCGCTCGCGCGTTTCGCCCGACCCATAGGTCGCGAAGTCGTAGTCAATCAGCTTGATAGACTCGAGATTTGGTGCCTCTGGCGGCATAACCGAATTCGAGTTTGACGGTACTTGATAGGAGCCAACTTGAGCAGCCAGAGCTTGTGCTTCAGGCGTAAGTACAAATTCTACAAACTGTTTTGCCGCGTCAAAATTGCGTGCACCTTCAATGATGCTCACCGCGCCGACTTCGTATCCAGTCCCCTCACAGGGTGCGACCGTCACAATGGGAAATCCGGCCACGGTCTGTTGCACCATACCGTGCATGAATGAGATCGAAACGCCAGTTTCGCCGCGCGCGGCCGCTTTGGTTGGGGCCGATCCAGACTTTGTGTATTGGTTCACATTCTCGCCGATTTCCTTCAGGAGCTTGAAACCATCGTCCTCACCAAAGAGCTGAACAAAAGTTGCAAGCTCGGTGTAAGCGGTGCCGGAGCTGTTTGGGTTTGCAACTTGGATTTCGCCACCGAACCGAGGGTCGGCGAGGTCGCGCCAACAGGCCGGTGGCTCGATTCCTTTGGCAGCGAGGATTTCCGAGTTGTATCCAATGCCAAGCGCGCCAGCGTAGATGCCGATCGCCCGGCCCTCGGTGATATCCGCCATGTTGACGGCCCAACCCAGAAGGTCAGAGGTGTCAACACCGGACGGTTGTGTCAGGCCTTCAGCTGCGGCGATGATGTGCGGATCGCCAGTGCCGGCGTACCATACATCGATTTTCGGGTTCCCGGCTTCCGCGCGTACTTGTGCGAGTGTTTCACCAGTACTTTTGCGAACCATAAGCACATCGATGCCAGTTAAGTCTTCGAAACTCTGCGCAACCAAATCACAGTGATCCTGCTCCGAACTGCATACGACATTCAATTCGTCAGCGACAGAATGCCCGGCCGCGAATGAAGCAACGAGCGCGACAGCGCTCAAAGTTGTAGTCTTTTTCATAATAACCTCCCAATTGAGTTACCTCGGATCAGGCCCGTCTTTGAGGGCTCCAAGGCTACGTCAATCCTATTTGCGCACAGCAGAGGTCGCGAGCTTGGCTGCATTAACAAACCTACAATAACGCCCCCAAATGGTTAATAATATTACAAGTCTAGACATAATTCGTGGCCGCTCAGCGCAAACTCACCCGCAGTGGCCTATGGGAATGATAAGTCCTTGGGGCTGAATTATCCATTCTTGATCGCAGAGCACTCTATGCCAAATGCGTCATCGGCAATGGGTGACCTTTTCGTATGATACCGGTGCATGTAAGGCTGCAATCAAACATTGAGAGAGTCGCCTCATAGCCTGGTGAGATTTTTCCGACAACCCGGTCAAGTCCGACACTGGCGGCCGGATTGGCGCTCGCAAAGATCACCGCGCGACCGAGTTGGGTACCCGTCATCTGCACCATGTTCGTCAACCCCTCCGCCATAGAGAGGTGAGCACCTCCAATCGTGCCGTCGCCGCTGGTCAATTTGCCGTTGTGAAGTGATATCTTCTTTTCGTATAATTCGAATGAAGTTGTTTCGCCGTTCATCGTCTGCATGGCATCGGTGACCAAGCAAAGTCGCTCTGGGAGTAGGTCTGCTGCTATTTTGAGGTTCACGTCATGCACATGATGTCCGTCAGCAATAATCCCGGCAAACAAACTCCCCCCTAGCGCCGCGCCCACGAGACCAGGTTGGCGCGCCGTTGTTTGGCTCATGGCGTTAAATAAATGCGTGGTGCCGACGACACCCATTGAAACTGCCCCTTGCATTTCTTCATAGGTTGCGTTGCTGTGGCCGGCAAAAATCACAATGCCTGCTTGGCTGAGCTTCTGTAGCAGAACTGGATCTTGCTTTTCAGGGGCAACCGTGAGGAGAATTTTTAGTTTGCCCGCCGCACAACACAAAAAATCAACATCCTCCGTGGTCATCGGCCTGATGAATTCTCGGCGATGAATGCCGGCCCGTTCGGTTGAAATGAACGGGCCCTCCAAATGTAGGCCGGCTATTCCTTCAACGCCGAGGCTCAAGGCCGTCAAAACGACGTCCACCGCCCTTTGGTAAGCGTTGCCAGGGGCCGTTGTGAAGGTTGGAAATATATAGGCAGCGCCACCACGGGCAGACGCGTCGAGCATCCTTTGGAGCCCCGGGACCGTGAGATCATGATTGAATTGAACATCGCCAGCGCCATTGATCTGGAGATCGATGAGGCCGGGGGTGGCGATTGGTGCTCTTATGGCATTTGATGGAACATCATTCGGAGGCACCCCGTGCCGAAGTGACGTGATTACACCGTTTTCCATCTCGATGACGGCGTTGCGTATCGGCGCCTCCATGACGCCATCAAACAGTTTCTCGGCATAGGCGTATGTGAGCGAAGGGTTATGCATCCTCAAGCGCTCTGTCTTGCCCGCCCGGGTGAACGGTTTCGTAATAGTCTCTGAGCTCCAGCTGGCTTGCGGCCAATTCATCAAGAACAACGGTCACATTGCAATGCAATTGTAATGCGCTTGCTGGACAGGATGCCGAAACCGGTCCTTCGATCATCGATCTAACAGCCCCGGCCTTTTCTTTGCCCGTTCCGATGATCAAGCATTCGCGCGCATTGAGGATGGTTCCAATCCCAACGGTTAAGGCATATTTGGGCACATCTTCGAAGCGGTCGAAGAAGCGCATATTTGCCAGCCGGGTGTTTTCAGTCAGGGTTTTGATCCTTGTGGCAGATGCAAGGCTGGATGTTGGTTCGTTGAAACCGATATGCCCGTTCATGCCTATGCCCAGGAGCTGAAGGTCAATTCCCCCTACGGCAAGAATTTCCGCTTCGTAAGAGGTCGCCGCATCGACGGGATCACACCCGTTTGATGCAGGAATATGAGTCGCGTTCAAATCAATATCAATATGATGAAACAAGTGAGTGTTCATGTAGCTGCGGTAGGAGGCCGGACTATCAGCGGAAATGCCCCAATATTCATCAAGATTGAATGTTGTAACCCTGGACCAGGAAAGATTGGTCCTGTTTGTTTCTTCAATCAGCTGCGCATAGACGGCCTCCATTGTTCCACCTGTCGCCAATCCAAGGACACATTGGGGAAAGTCCTGGATTTTCTGTAGGAGCTGCTTTGCGGCCCTGAGCTTCGCGTCCCCTTCGGTTTTGAAAATGAGCACCTTCAATCTCTATGGATCCTTTCTTTCTGACGGTCCAACGGGCCTTCGGGCGCGTGGTTTGGACGCATACGCACCCGCGCATTGTGAGGCACCCAATGCTGGTCATGACCCTCAAACCGAATTGTTCAATGCGTGATGACCCCAGTTTTGACTTCGTCACGCGAATCGAGACATAAAAGCGGTAGAAATTTTTAGAACCAACCCATTGGCCCCAAAGTCCCTACAGTTATTTCTTTATAGAGTTTGGGCGTTGCGATCGCGAGTACAGGCTCATTAACAATGCTACGAATGGGCCTTGAACTGTTAACAATGTTACAAATATTGCTGGGTCTCTCCGGTTTTTAAACAAAAAACCTGAAGACTGCCTCCGATGGATCATGCAATTTAGAGCATAGACGCAAGTGTAACTTATCACACAGGACCATTGCGGTCGTAAGAGGGGTTAATTGGAACACAGGGCGGAAAGGCGACTAAGGGTAGCGGTCATCGACGACGACAAGATCGTGCGTCGATCCCTGTGTGATCTGTTGCACGAGAACGGTTTTGAGCCAGTGGGTTTTGCCGGCAGCCGCGAATTTTATGCGTTGGGCGAGGAGCCAGATATCGACCTGGCCTTGATCGATCTCAAATTGGACGGGGAATCCGGGCTCACGCTCGCCATTCGGATAAGGGATACATTGGACCTGCCAATTGTCATGCTGACGGGCGTCGGCGATGAAGTCGACAAGATCGTTGGACTGGAGACAGGGGCAGATGACTATCTTACAAAGCCTTTTAACCCGCGTGAACTCATTGCAAGGTTAAGAGCTGTCCTCAGGCGATATGGCTCCCAAATACCGCAAGCCGGCGGGCAACCGAGTGACGCCGATGCCGAGTATGCCTTTGGGCAGATGGTTCTAGACATCGTTCGCCGCGAACTGCGCAGTAATTCTGGTGAAGAAATTCCCCTGACCAACGCTGAGTATCGCTTGCTTGAGTTTTTCCTCCGACATCCAAACGAGATTATTCCGCGCACGAAACTTCTCGAGGAACTCGGCAGCGATCTAAGTCAATATGTCGACCGCACTGTTGACGTGCTCATTCTGCGCTTAAGGAGGAAGATTGAACGGGTGCCATCCAAGCCTATCCACCTCCAAACACGCAGAGGACAGGGATATATTTTCGTGACCAATGACGCATCGGAGCGGGCCTGATGTGGCGCTGGATGAGGCCGGACATCCGACTGCGCCTTTGGATTGTTCTTGCTTTGCTGGCGATTTCGACAGTTTTCGTGGGAGGTGTTTCTTGGTCCTCCCTGGATCGCGCAAATTCTCGTCTAGAACACCTCCACAGGCAAACATTGTCGGAAGTTGCGAAGGCGCTCAGATTGTCTCGGCAATCGTCCAACATAGCAACGTCGGCTCCCTTTCTGCTCAATTTCCCAACTGAGTACCTGATCGAAAAGGAAAGGCTTCTTCTGGCAGAAACGCTGGACCAGGTTGCCAACGACTGGCCGTCCTCTGATTTATCCCGCGAAGCCTCAATTTACGCATTTGAGACCGAAATCCGTGACGCTGTCAGGGAAATGAAAACCGCAATTGTTGAATTGGCGCAGACAGCGGAGAATCTCAACACTAACAGGCGTGTGACTCAATCGTTCATCGATCAGATTGGCGAATTCGAAAATTTGTTTTCCAGGCAAACATTTGATGCCGCGATCACGGATGTGGAACAACGCGGATGGCTGTCGCTCCTGACGATGACAAACGAATTGTTGGGGGCGGCCCATGCGGAAAACTTGCTTGGGGTCGGTGAACACCGTCGCGACTATCAACGCCTCGAGCGAGACTTCCAAGCCAGCTCACCGACAATTCTCCAGTTCCGGCATTTGCGCCAAATGCAACTCTTGGTTCATGGATCAAGCGGATTGTTTGAAAGCCGGCGTCATGAACTATCTCGGCAACTCGAGGCTCAAAATGCGCTCTTTCGCATCCGTTCCAATGCCTCAATTATTAACGAGCTGTCCGGGGCTTTCGCAGCGGATGCTGAGAGTTTTCTATCCGAAGAACGGGAACAAACGACCACGTCCATAGCGGTGACAAAAGCCGTAATTGTGGTCTCGGGCCTCGGTGCCGTTTCGATCGCGCTTTTGTCTGCTGTGTTTGTGTCGAAATATGTGACGGCCAACATCACTGCGATCTCCGCCGCAATGATGCGTCTGGCTGAGGGGGACAAGACCTCGCGCTTGCCCAAGAAATCCACTGCCGACGACGAAATTGGAGACCTTCAAAGGTCATTTCGGGTTTTTCGGGCAAATGCTCTGCAGCTGGACCGCAGCAACAGGAGGCTGAACCGGCAGAATGCATTGTTTGAGCGAGTCTTCATGAATATCTCTGATGGCGTCGCAATTTCTGGGCCCGACGGGCGTCTAAGCGCGACAAACCCTAACTTTGCCAAAGTGCTTCGTCTGGAGGCGGATGGGCGGACACAGGGTGCGACGATTGCTGAACTCTTCCAAGCCTCTCCGATCAGCGCGGATGCAACCCGGAAGGGGCTGACGGAGGACTTCACCGGATATAGCGACGCCCGGAGCACCGATGGCATCGTGATTGAAATAAGGCGCAGCAATCTTCCTGATGGAGGAGGCGTTTGGCTGTTTTCCGATGCGACCGAACGAAGGCAGGTCGAAGATCGCCTTCGTCAGATCCAACACATAGAAAGCTTGGGCAAGGTCGCAGGCGAAGTCGCACATGATTTCGGCAATATTCTGTCCAGCCTCTCAACCAACATCCATCTTCTGGAAACGGCTGCAAGCGGTCAACGGGCAACTGAATTGGTCGATCGTGCAAAAGATGCATTGGAAATTGGTGGGGCGCTGGTTCAGCGCCTGCTCGCATTTGCCAGAAAGCAAGCACTTTCACCGGAGGTGGTGGATCTGAAAGACCTTGCCGAGGGAATGGTAGATCTCATAATTATCGGGCTCAAAGAGGGGGTGCATCTGGACACTCGGTTTTGTGAGCAGCCCATTCATGTGCAGGTTGATCCAGGGCAACTTGAAAGTGCGATTCTCAATATTTGCCTGAATGCCAGCCAATCCATTGACGGTGGCGGAACAATATCCTTGGTCATTGAGACATCAGGCGAGAACCAAGTCACAGTCAAGATTACTGACACCGGAAGCGGTATGGATGAAAAGACATTGTCGCGGGCGTTTGAGCCATTCTTTTCCGCCCGTCGGGACGGCACTGGAACGGGCTTGGGCTTGGCCATGGTTTACGGTTTTATGAAGCAATCTGGCGGCGATGTGGAAATAGAGAGCACTCTTGGAGAGGGTACAGAAGTTCGATTGGTCTTTCCAATTGCCAACAGCCAAAGCGACACACTTGCCGAGCCCGCCAAAGGCCTGCGCGCTGTCATTGTTGAAGACGATGCCCAAGCCATGCGGCATGCGGAACGTTGCCTCAGCAAGGGCGGATTTGAGGTGCAAACTGCAACGAATTTCGCCTGTGCAATGAGCTGCCTTGACACGGATATTTCACCAGAGGTCGTCGTTACCGATCTTCATCTCGACAATGGCGAGACAGGTTGGAAGATTGCCGAGTTCTGCGCATCGCGCCACCCTTCTGCCCAAATCATCATAGTTTCAGGCCGCTTGCCAGACGATCTCCCAAAATTTGTGAAGGCGAGTGCCAAAATTCATTGCCTGGAAAAGCCTCTCACTCAACGAAACCTGAGGGCCGTTTTGCAAAGTTGAATACCGTGCCTCACTCCAATCTCGAAGAAAGACAATAACCATGAGCCAAGCTAAATATCACGCCGGACAATCAGATGCACGCCCTTGGGGGCGCTGGGAGGTGGTCGAAGCGCATAGTAGCTACACTTTAAAACGCATCGAAGTGAATTCTGGCGAACGCCTATCGCTACAATACCACAACCATCGATCAGAACATTGGGTTGTCGTCGCAGGATGCGGAACTGTGACGATCGGCGGAGACATCATGCGCGTTGAACGCGGCAGTCACGTCTACATTCCACGCGAAACGAAACACCGCATCGCCAATGAAGGAGCCGAGCCGTTGGTGTTTGTGGAAATTCAATTCGGCGATCGCCTCGAGGAGGACGATATCGTGCGTGTCGAAGATGACTACCAAAGGAGCACAATAGGGCTGGGTGTAAAGAGCGAGATTTGATCTGACAGTTGTCCCTTGGCAAGATCACTGCATACCCCAACCGCCAAGCCAAAACACTTTGCCCGGTGGCAACACCGGGCTGCGCCTGCCTGCCCCCCGGCAGGCGCATTCACCATCTGGGTATGCTGGTACTTATGGTTATTGCTCAAATTTTGCAGTGATTTCACCACCAAACATATGCGCCCGCCCAGGCCTTTCGTGTTGAAATGGCGTTATGCAGAGGTCCCTTGGCTTGAAAACAGGCGTTACGTGCAGGCGCTAACGTCAGAAAATCTCGCTCAGGCGTGACAGGGCTTTAACTGCCGACGACATTGAAGGCAGGACCATAGGGATACTGCGTGATATTTTCATTACCATCTTCGGTAATGATTAAAATATCGTGTTCACGATACCCGCCTGCGCCAGGTTGCCCATCTGGAATTGTGATCATGGGTTCCATGGAAATGACCATGCCTGGCTCTAGAATCGTGTCGATGTCCTCGCGCAGTTCGAGCCCGGCTTCTCGACCGTAGTAATGGCTTAACACGCCAAAGGAATGGCCATAGCCGAATGAGCGATATTGCAGCAAATCGCGCTCTTCGAAGAAGGCGTTCACACCGGCCGTGACCTCCGCACAGCTGGCGCCGGGCTTCAGCAAGCTGATGCCAAGTTCGTGGGCGGCGACATTGGCCTCCCAATAGGCTTGGGATGCTGCATCAACGGTCTCCACAAACATTGTGCGTTCCAACGCTGTGTAATAGCCTGAAATCATGGGGAAGGTGTTGAGGCTTAGAATGTCACCCCGCTGCAAAACGCGGCTTGTCACGGGGTTATGCGCCCCGTCGGTGTTGAGGCCAGATTGGAACCAGACCCAAGTGTCCCGATACTCCGCATCTGGAAATTCCCGCGCGATATGCGCCTCCATTGCGTCGCGGCCAGCCATGGCAACATCAATTTCTCGCACCCCGGCCCGGACGGCGTCCCGGATCGCGTAGCCACCCACATCAGCGGTTGCCGCCCCGGCGCGTATAAGGGCGATTTCAGCCGGCGATTTCATCATGCGCTGCTGCATTGTGGCCTGCGCCAGATCAACTTGGGCTTTTGGGGCCAGAAAGCTGTTGAGCGCTGCGGCCTGAGTGAGAGACAGGTGATCACCCTCATAGCCGATCACACCGCCTTGTCCTGCCACAGATGCAATTGCGCGCCAGTAGTTATCGCGCTGCCAATCTGTATAGGTAATGTTGTCAGCAAAGCTGCGGCGCCATGGCTGGCCGGCGTCGATGCCGGCGGAAATGGTGATGCAATCCGTTGCGGTGACAACCAAGCCGTAGGGACGGCCAAAGGCACAGTATAAAAAGCCCGAATAATAGGCGATGTTGTGCATAGATGTAAAAACAGCCGCGTTAACACCTTTGTCGCGCAGGATGTTGCGCAGCCCCGCGAGGCGGGTTTCATATTCCGCATCGCAAAAGGGCAGAGCCGCTTTTGATCCATTGTGAAATCGGTGAAAATTTGGGCGCTTGATTTGGGTCATGTCGACACCTCATTGAAAAACAAATCCCGGCGTTCAGGATCTATTTTGCGCAAGTGGAATATGCCACCTGCCAGCGACGCCATCGCTGAATGCCTGCAAACTATGATCGATTCTCCCAATTTTTGCCACCACATTTGCGACGCCTTCTTGCGGGAATTGCGACCTTCATATCGGGCAAGTCGAGTGGAGCCGACCGGGCGGATAAAAGTGCCGGGTTTGACGGACCGAGACAATGCAGGTGTCGAGGGGATATATTATGAGCGTGATTCTATTATTTATGAACTGGTTAGGAATTCATAATTAAGACCTCTGCACAACGCCATTTCAATATGAAACGAGGGCAGCGCCGGCCTGGGCGGGCGCATATGAGCGATTGTGAAATCATTGCAAAATTTGAGCAATAACAACACGTATCAGTATACCCAGATGGTGCATGCGCCTGCCGGGGGGCAGGCAGGCGCAGCCCGGTGTTGCCACCGGGCAAAGTGTTTTGGCTTGGCGGTTGAGTTATGCGGAGGTCTTTTTAGGAGAATACTTGGCTCTGAATGGATAATACGCGCGACAGCACCCGCATAGGCGACGCGTTTGCCGTCTTCATTCGTGAGGTAGATGCCCTGCTGGCCCGGTTAGCTGGCCAAGAGGGCGGGGTTTCCTCCTGCGGCAGTTGTGTTGATACAGATAGATTGCTCGCTCACCAGCCACCGTTCGAATGTCTCATCCATCAGTAAGGGGACAATCGCACCGCGCCGCGCGCTCAAGGCTTGGCGGAGGGGCTGCGCCTGCGGACCGGCGTAGACCACCGCTTGCAAATC
>Ga0255756_1004233_pt1 | contig 14049 bp, 10 predicted proteins | sample 011ome_20_FD_179956 | JGI IMG/M metagenome (GOLD analysis project Ga0255756, IMG submission 179956) | Coastal salt marsh microbial communities from the Groves Creek Marsh, Skidaway Island, Georgia - 011509CT metaG (version 2) | ecosystem: Environmental > Aquatic > Marine > Intertidal zone > Salt...
CGAGAGGATCACTCCCGCTTCTTCGCCGCCTGCGGCCGTCGCTTAATCTCCGGCAAGAAATCCCCGAGCCGCTTCGTGCCGTCCAGCGGCAGCGTCGCGAACGTCGTCACCCCCCCCGTCTTCGCCTCCCCTCCTTCGACAACTTACACCCGAGCTCCTTGCAGTGCGGGATCAACTCCTTCAAGCTCTCTTTCATCTTCTTCCCTAACGCGGTGACGTCGAGGGTCCAGTCGCACACGCGGAGCGCCATCAAGATGACGTGCATACACAGCAAGTCCTTAGACCTCTTCGGTCGGACGTACCGCTTCGCCTCGTCCGCGCCCGGAAGCGTCCCGTCCTCCGAGCGTTGAAGCTCCGTGAACGCGTCCACGACGCCGCGCTGCACGAACGGGTGCACCTTGCTCTCGTCCGTCCACAGCAATATCCACGGCTTCGGGACCGCGCTGTCGATCTCGATCTCCTCCTCGCCCTTCCTCTTCTTCTCTCTGCGCTCGACGACGACGCCCTTGTGGACGTAAAACTTGATCAAAAAGTCCAACGCCGCGAGCGACTTGGCGCGGAGTTTCCGCCGCCTGCTCTCCTCGTGCTTATCGCCCCCGGGCACCCCGGTGCCCTCCGCGATTTTTGGTACCAACGACAGCGTGTACGCGTCGAAGTGCCCGTCCGCCTCGAGCTCTTTCATCTTCGACGGCTTCTTCGACGCCTCGCTGAGATCTTTCCACCGCGTCCGGTCCAACAGGTCGAGCAGCGGGAACAGCTCGAACGGAAACGCGTCGCTCGGGTTGGTCGCGTCCACGTCGTGGCCCGGGATGTTCCTATTCGCGCCCGCGAGCTCCGAGAGCTGCTTCGCGCTCATCTCGTTCGCGGTCGCGGCCGCGAGCGCGTCTTGCAGCGCGGAGGAGGACGCGAACGTGGACGCGTCGACGGCGCGTTCCGCGCGCACGCGAGCGACTTTTCGCTGGCGCTTCTGCGACGAGAACGCCGCGGTCAGGCGCGCGTTCGCCATCCTGCGCGTCTCCGGGTCGTCCATGTCCTCGACCGGGCCGGTCACCGCCGGGGGGTCGTACTCCAGGGCGTGGCATCGCGTCTCGATGGGGAATATCGCGCCGCCGGCCACGGGGGCGATCGCCATCGCGTGCGTCGCGCCCGCGCCGACGCCGCCGCCGCCGCCGCCGCCGACATCATTTCCGGACAGCTTCCTCACGCGCGCGACGAAGTACACGCACGCGTCCGTGGGCATGTGGCACGGGTCCGCCTCGCGAGGCTTCTCCTCGAGGAAGTTCTTCCCGACGTAATCCACGCCGTCGGTCCTCCCGCGGACGATGACGTCCTCGGCGCGTCTATTCGCGGAATCGTCGTCATCGGACGGCGCGTCGCGCGTCCACGCCTGGAACGTCGTCCCCGACGGGAACCGTCCCTTCGGGAGATGCGGATTGTGAATCACGAACGGGCCGTCGCCATCGTCCCCGGAGGCTAAAGCCTCGATCTCGACCACCGCCCCGCGTTTCAACGCCATCGCGGCAGCGCAGACGCCGCGCGCGCGACCGAGTGCGACCTAGGGATCGAGACGTGTTTTTCTCGACAGCGATGAATCCCGAGTTTCACGCACCAGTCTGCTGTGTTCATTCACGAGACGCCGCGCGCCGCGCCGCCTCGCCTCACCTCACGTCGCGCGCTACATACCTAAGCAACACATACCTAAACTACGAACTCCCCCCGAACGCACGCCGTCGCAGCGCGCCGCGGACGTCCCCACGCGCGGCCGCGCGCGTCCAGCCCCCTCCCCCCCCGGCGTCCTCGCCGCCGAGCCCGGCCCCGACGCGAACCTCACCGCGCCGCCGCCGCGCACGCCTTCGTGACGCACACCCCGCACGAAAACGGCGCGGCGACGTCCTTCGCGTCCGCGATCGTCGTCCTGAGCGCCCCCGCGGTGAGCAGCGGCACGAGCAGCGCGCCCAACGCGATCATGCACTTCAGCGCGACTCGAACGCTCTCCGCGCGTTTCCCGCGTTCGCCTTTCATCGCGACGAGCGCGTACGTCGCCGGAAGACACATCACGATGACCGGCTGGAACAGCGCCCCGATCGCCCCCACGAGGTTCTCGATGAGGTTCACGCTGTTGCATAAGACGTACGCGGCGCCGAGGACGACGACGGACATGGTCGCCCACTCCGCGCGCGCGCTCCACGACTTGTCGGTCACGTCGCGCGTCACGAATCCGCGCAAGAGCGCCGCGTTGAGGATCACGAAGGACACGATCAGGTGGAACACGAACAGCGCGTTTCCCGCGTACCGGTGCCCGTCGAACGGTAGGATGTCGAGCAAGAACCCCGGCGCGCCGGTGCCGTACTTGGAGTACACGTACGACGCGGTGCCGTAGTACAGCGCAATTAGAGTGGGCGCCGTCGTCGAAACCGTCTTCAGGTAATCCGCCGGCGTCTCCATCTCCGACAAGTACTCGAAGAACGCGCACTGCCCCCCGCCCGCGGCGAAGAAGAACCCCCCGATCCCGGTTAACACGTCAGCGACGTCGTTAGACGGCGACAGCGACGTGGACGTCTTCACGATGTGCGCGCCCGCGTCGTCCGCGAAGACGAGGAGGAGGACGCAGAGCGCGAGCGCGAGGAGGGATAACGACGCGATGAACGTGATGTCGCCGTACGCCCTCAACTGCGCGAACGGCAGCGCCATCGCGACCGCGAGCGCGGACGCGACGGGCATGCACACGCGCGTGTGGAAGCAGAAGTTCATCACCGATCTCCCCATGGCGTTGAGGTCCGCGGCGATGAGGCTGAAGAGGTACAGCTGCACGACGACGCGCGCGATCTTCCCCCCGCGCTCGCCCAGGAGACGCGTCGCGACGTCGCCCGTGCGCGTGAACCCCTCCCCCTCCACCCTAGTCGACATCGCGTGCATCACGCGCAGTGACAGCGCGTTCAATCCCACGAATCCCAAGCACGTGATCGTCCCGAGGACCCACCCGAGACGGCTCATCTGCTTCGGGAGCGTGAACGTGCCTTGCCCGGCGATCTCGCCGAGGATGATGAAGATGAGCCCGAACCAGTGCACGTTCCGTCGCTTCGAATGAGGCGCGTCGAGGGGTAGGATCGTTCCATCCTTCGCGAGCAGCGGCGAGCGCTCGTGTTGCTTGGGCGCGGTGCCCGACATCGCCGCCCGCGGCGCCCGCGCGCGGATGGAGTGCGAACGCGGGGGTGTCATGTTTCGCTGATGACGACCGCGCGCGAGTCTTTTTCGTCACGACCGACGTGATGACGTGAGCGGCTCGTCGCGTCAGTCCCTTCGCGCGCGTCGACGATGGCGAGCGCGTTCGCGCCCGTCGCCATCCACCGAGTCGTCGTCCGCGTCGCCGCGACCGCCTCGAAGAAGAGCGACGGCGGCGCGGAGAGCGCGTTCCCGGTGTCCCCGCACAAGGCGAAGCTCGAGGCGCGGAGATCGTACAAGACGGTTCGGATAGATCAGATCGCTCGACCGCTCGGGAAGACGCGCGCGAACGACCAGGAGAAGGTGAAGTGGCTCATGGAATCGATCGCGGACGTCGGGCTTCAAGAGCCGATCGACGTCTTAGAGGTGGACGGGAAGTACTACGGCTTCAGCGGGTGTCATCGCTTCGAAGCGCACGTCAAGCTCGGCAGGGAGACGATCGAGTGTCGCGTGTTGAAGGCCACGCGCGCCACGCTGCAGATGCACCTTCGATGACGACCGCTGAAGTCACGTGTACAGTAGATATTCTTTATCTCTAGGGTTTAGTTCGCACGCATCGCACTGCGTTCATCGATCATCGTCCATCGTCGCGAGGAACGTCGCGTCGCTCACTCGAAGAACGACGGCATGTACGACCGAATCAGCGCCCGTCCCTTGTCCCCGCCTTGCTTGCACATCAACAACAACACCTCGCGGATGAAATCCTTGAGCATCTGCTGGTCGCCGCCGATGCGCTTGTTATCGTACCCCACCCGCACGCGCGTCTTATTGTTCAGCATCAAGTTCGTCGCCGGGAGCATCCGTCGGAATCCGTCGCACTTCAACAACGCGTCGCACGCGCCCTCGTGCCGCGTGAGGAGAAACCGGAGAATGTCCAACATCGCGGCGACGGAGATCGGGTCCATCGTGTTCAAGCCTCTGCGGAGCGGCGCGACGAGCGATGGGACGAGAGGAATGATCCTCTCGGAAGGTAACCGCAGCATCTGCTTTGAGCCTTGGACGCCCAACAGACGCAGTGGCTCTTTCGTCTCGCGCGCGCCGTCGACGAAGAGCGGCAGCCACCGCTCGAGGTCAAACTCCGGATCCTCCGGTCCACCCGTCGTCTTCCACCGGAGGCAGTCCGTGCCCCCGAACGCGCCGCTGTCCTTCTCCGCGGGCAACGTCGCGGCCTTGTACATCCGCGCCAGGTCCGTGACGTCCATCGAGAGCGCCTTGAACCGGTCCTGGACGGTGTAGTACGCCTTGTGCTTCACCCCGCCGGCGACGTGCGCGCCGCGGCAGTGGACGCAGAACCGAGCCGCGAGCTCGGTCGCGGCGCAGAGGCGGTCCGGGCCCGCGCCGACGGACGAAGACGTCGACGCGAACGACGACGAGCGTCCGGTGTGCGAGAACACCTGCGAGATCTGCGACGGCGGCTTCGCGGGCGCGCCCCCCGCGGAGCGCGCGGACGACCGCGTCGCGCTCGCGCCGTTCGTCCCGAGCGGGGACGCGTCGCGCGTGGACGACGCGCCGCCGGTCTTGTTGAGCGCGCGCGCGCTCGCGGACGTGCTCGAGCGCTTCGTGCCCTCGCTCGGGGACGATCGACTCCTGCGCGATGGGCGGTGGCGTCGCGGAGACCGTCATTGGGAGCGTCGCGGGGGAGGACGAGGGAGGCGGATGGTTGGAGACATCTGAGGCGGGCGCTCGCAGAGTGCTCTCGGGGAAATCGAGAAAACGGTCGTCTCCGCGCGGACGCGGGGGCGCGGCGGACGACGCGCGAGCGCGGGGGGAGCGTTCTAGGGCGAGACGCACCCTCTTCCGGTCACATTATGCGTCGACATCTCGCCGTGCGCGCGGAAGCGCCGTGGAAGTGGTCGCGGGGCCCGCGGCTCGCGGCGCAAAGCCGTTGACCGCCTTTTTACGGCTGGCCGGCCGCGCGAGGGGGGCGCGCGCTGTCGGATATCGGACTTGCCCGAACCGCGTGAAGTGTGTGTCACCGGAATCTGGTTCGTGCGTCATACTTCGCCGCGCTCCCGCCGTCGTCGTCGTCGTCGTCGTCATGTCCGTCCACCTCCACTTCGAACCCGCGCACGCGCTCATCGGCGGCGCTATTCTCGGCGTCGCGACCGTCGGGAAGCTCCTCCTCACCGGCCGAGTCCTCGGCATCTCCGGATCGTTCAAGGGCCTCGTCACCATCGGAGACACGTCGAGATGGAGGTTCGCGTTCCTCGCCGGGCTCGTCGGCTCCGGGCTCGCGGACGCGTACATGAACCCGGACCAGGTCGCGGAACCCTCCGCGGGGCTGACGCGCACGGTCGTCGCGGGGCTCCTCGTCGGCGCGGGCAGCGGCCTCGGGAACGGCTGCACGTCCGGCCACGGCATCTGCGGCAACTCGCGGTTCGCGCCGAGGTCCATGGCGTACACCGTCCTCTTCATGGCGACGGGGTTCGCGGCCGCGACGCTTTTCGACACGAACGCCGCGCTCGGGGTGAATCCCGCGAGCGCGCTCGATCGAATGAAGCTCCCGAGCGCGGAGGAGATGATCGGGTACGGGAAGATCATCGCCGCGGCGGCGGCGTCGTTTCTCGGTCTCGGCCAGCTCGCGCGCGCGCACGCGAAGAAAAACGACGGCGAGCACACGGACTTCCACGACACCTTGGGCCTCGTCGCCGAAGTCATCAGCGGCTTCGTGTTCGGGCTCGGCTTGAGCATCAGCGGAATGCGCCGCGCCGCGAAAGTGAGCGGGTTTTTATCCGCGACGGCGTCGTCGTGGGACCCGAGCCTGATGCTCGTCATGGGCGGCGCCATGGGGCTCGCGATTCCCGCCTTCGCGCGCAGCGAGAGCGAGACGAAGCCGCACTGCGCGAGGGAGTTCTCCGTGCCGCCGAAGAACAGAGGCATCGACAAGAACCTCCTCTTAGGCGGCGTGATGTTCGGCGCGGGGTGGGGGCTCGCGGGGATGTGCCCCGGCCCGGCGATCGTGTCGTTCGCGGCCAACCCGACCGGGACGGTGGGCGCGTGGCTCCTCGCCGTCGTCGTCGGGATGTACGCGCAACACCGGGTCTTTTAAGCGACGAGAGGGGAGGGAGGGAAAGTAGCCCAAGTGTTCATCAACAGAGAGTGCGATGCGATCGATCGACGCTCGTTTGTATATTAGAACCGTCTGCTAGCCAGCTTGTCGTAATATCATATGTATGACGAGACCCCACGTCGCCGCGAATATTTCCTCCGCGGCGCCGCGTCGTCTCTCTCCGCCAACCTCCTCTCCTCCTCTCTCGGCCGCCTCGAACGAGTGAGCGCACGACCGACGCCGTCCGCGATCGACGATGCGCGCACGGCACGACACACGCGATGTGGATGTGTGCATCATACATCACGTTACGCGTTCTCGTTGCCCGGGTAGAACGCCTCCCACCAGCCCGGCGCGTACTTGGCGTACGGCGCGGTCCACTTCGACGTGTCCGGCGCCGGGAACGCATCCGCGGCGATCGGCGACTTCATCGCGAGGCACTCCTCCGCGGTCCCCTCCACGCATCCCTTGTACACGCGATCCAAGCGGAGCTTCACGAAGTTGTTCCACACCTCGTCCGTGGTGACGACCGCGACGCAAGGCTGGCGCACCTTCTTCGCGACGTCCGGCATCGCGTCCAGGAACGCCGGGTTCGGGACGACCCAGAAGTCCTGATCTTTGTTCGTCTCGCGGTAGAATCGGCGGCGTTCGCGGAGGACCTCGGGGAAGTGCTCGTTGTTCTCGTCGTTCAGCATGAAGTCCGCGTTCGCGAGGCAGAAGTAGTACTTCTGGGACGCGGTCGAGGACGCGGCGTTCTCGGTCGCGGCCTCCATCGTCGCGGACGTCTTCACGCGCGATCGGAAGGGAACGACGGAAGCCCTTTGCTTCGTGGACGCGACCTTGCCCTTCGCCGAGGACGCGGTGACTTTCGCGGTCGCGGACGACGCGGTCATGACGAAAGCGGACATGATTCACGCGACGATGTGAGGTGATGCGTCGCTTGCGCGCTCGCAGTGGCGGACGACGGCGGCGTCGCGGTGACACATCATCCCTCGCTTAGCCAGAAAACGCGATTGGCCAATCACAGCGCGTCTCTGAGAGATCGCTCGTCGCGCTACCCTCGAATCTGTATGCGAGTCAGTCTGAATTTGTACTACGTACGGAGATCTGCTTTTTTCGACTGGCGAAACGAGCGGCGACGACGGTTGGTGGTGACGTCGTCGAGCTCCGACATCCGGCCTGGCACTGACCGAACGCGCGCTGTCGTCGCGCCCCGTCGTCATGCTCACCTCCACGGCCGCGCCGTCCGCGCGAGCGACGCCGCGTCTGAATGCCGGGCGTCGAACGGCGACGCGCGCGAGCGCGAGCGCGACGCGCGTCGTCGCGCGCGCGACCGCGTCCGCGCGCGCCAGCGCGAAGAGTGGGCACGCGCGGCTGGTGCCTCATCGTTCTTCCGCGTCCGTCGGCCGCGCATCGGCGGCGGCTCCCTCGCGCCGCTCTTCGACGATCGCGAGCGCGTCCACGCCCACCGCGGAGACGGTCGTGCGAGGGATGTACGACGCGATCAACCGCAGAGACGTCGCCGCGGCGCTCGAGTTCGTGGACGACGACATCTTGTACGAAGACTTCAACTTCCCGACGCCGTTCAAGGGGAAAGCCGCGGTGAAGAAGCTCTTCGAAGAGAGCTGCGACGGGATCCCGGACGACATGCTGTTCATAATCGACGAGTGCACGGACGGCGGAGGGAAGTCCGTCGGGATGACGTGGTACGTCGAGCTCGAGGGCGAGCCGTTCCCGAACGCGCGCGGCGCCAGCCTGTACCGAATCTCGGAGACGACAGGCAAGCTCGCGTACGCGCGAGACGTCGTGGAGTCGCCGCTGAAGCTCGGGGACGTGTCGTTCTCGATCATCCGGCTCGTCGCGCCGCTCGTGAAGGAACAGCTGAAGAAGGAGAAAGAGAAGAGAGCCGCGGGGGGTGGGGGTGGCGACGCGACCGCGGCCACCGCGGCGGCGGAGAGCGCCGCCGCAGACGCAGCCGCCGCCGCCGCCGCAACGACGACGGAGGCGAACATCCCCGTCGCGGCGACCCTCGCGGCGATGGGCGCGGCGTACTGGTTCGTCCTCCTCCTATCGCCTCCCGGGTGGCAAGGCCTCCCGGGCGAGCCCGCGTGGGCGGTCGCGCCGGAGACGTTAAACGAGGTCATCGCCGAGTCCACGGATTTCTTCTTCGTCTTGCCGCTGCTGAACAAGTTCGGCGTCGACCTCCTCGGCGCCGCGCCGCAGGTGCACCCGGTGACCCTCGGGGTGTTTAATTTCGCGGAGGCGTTTATTTTCATGCTTCTCCCCCCGCTTCTGATGGATCGAAAAGGCCGCGACATCGACACGACGAAAGTGTGGGGCGGCGCGATGTTCCTCACGAACGCGTTGATGCTTCCGTTCATGGCGCAGCGGTTCGCCACGCCGGCGCCCGCGGCGTGGGAGCGGACGAAATTGACGACGACAGACGGGCCGGTGGAAGTCACGAAAGCGGAGAAAGGGTTGTTGTCTAAAGCGTTCGGCGCGAGCGGGCTGCTCGTCGGGGTCTTGTCCGTGTGGTGGGCGCTGTGCGCGGACCCGGAGGTGGGCGGCGACCTCGCGCAGAGAGCGGCGTTTCTCGGCGAGCTCATGACGTCGGACCGGGTGTCGTTGGCGTTCGTCGTGGACATCGCGTTCTTCTCGGTGTGGCAGGCGTTTCTCATCGGGGAGTTGGATAAGGACGCGCCCGCGGCGTGTAAGTTTGTGCCGTTCTGGGGTCTCGCCGCGTGGTTGCTGTTGTGAGCGCGCGAGCAGAGGCGTGGAGCGTGAGAAGTGTAGCGAAATCAAGACGACGAAAAAGTTTAAGAAGGTTTCCTCGCGCGGCGCACTCCTCCGCGCGCCCCTCTCGCCGCCGCCCTCGCGCCCCCGCCCTTCCGTCCTTCCTCCCCCCGCCCCCGCCCTCGTATCGTGGACATGGACGCGAACACGCAGAGCTTCGAGGAAGTCGCGTGCAGCCTCGAGCCGCTCACGCAAGGCACGGACGCCGCGTTCCACGAGCACGGCGGTCCGTCGTCGTTCGAGCACCTCGCGGAGCTGGAGATAGACCCGTTCGGGGAGCCGCCCGAGGAGATCCTCCGCCAGATCCGCGCGCAGATGGATCGCGCGCCGTCAGTCGCGATGACGTCGCCCCCGCGAGCGCTCGAGTCGACGCCGCACAAGGTGCTCATCGCCGCGCACGTGGGGTCGGACGTGCACCGCGCGTCGCCCGCGAACGCGGGGGAACGCGAGCGCCGCGCGGCGAACGCGTTCACGTCGACGCCGCGCAGCCCGTGCACGCCCGCGACGATCGCGCGCGCGAGCTCGCAGCCGCCGGCGGATATCACTCCGCGCGGCGCTGAGGCTGCGGAGGTCATGGGCGCGATGCGGCACAACCCTCGGTGCGCGCGCGCCTCGACGCACAGCTGTGTCCCTTTTTACCCCTCTCGGACAGGAGTCCGCGCGTCGTGCAGTGGCTCTCGGTCGCGGCTCTCGGCTCACCTTCACCCGCTCCTTCGCAGGCCCATGCGCTCGACGAGGATGCGCCCGCCCGCCGCGACCGCCTCGACGGCGACGGACGAGAACGAGGCCCCGTCGCCGCGCGCGGTCCCGAAGCGCGGACCCGACGCGGCGCCGCCGCCGTCGACGCGTCCCGCTTCGAACGTTCCAGACGTTATTCGGGGACCGCGAACGAAAACGAAACGCACGGCGCTCGCGACGGTGAAACGCGAGGGGGACAACGACGCGGTGAAAAAGTCGCCCATCGCCGTCCCGACCGTGCCGCCGAAGAAGCGCGCGCAGATGACGAAGACGACGAAGACGACCACGCCGCCGGCGGCGACGAAAGCGGTTGCGGCTCCGAAGAAAGCGGTTGCGGCTCCGAAGAAACCGGTTGCGGCTCCGAAGAAACCGGTTGCTGCTCCGAAGAAACCGGCGGCTCCGTCGTCCGAGAAGAAGAAGCAGTACTCCAACGCGGTGAGCGACGCGGAGCTCGAACGCTTGAAGACCGAGAACCCGGTGAAGTACAACCGCATCATGGCCAACCGAAAGTCCGCGGCGGCCCACAAGGAGAGGATGAAGAGAGCCCTGGAGGACACGACGAAGGCGTACGACGATCTCAATGCGAAGTACGAGAAAGCCATCGCGGAGCTGACACGCCTGAATGAGGAGGCTGTGCGCGCGAGCAAGAAGCAGAAGACGCGCTGAGGGGAGGGGGAGATGAATGCCGTATTACGTGAATGATATTAAACGACGAAGAGACCGCCGCGGGCGAAGATTGATTGCAACTGTAATTTTACACCACCGAACTGAGCGACCTCACCGAGCGCGTTGTCGATCCGCTCACAGCTCCGAGGCGTCCTTCTTCGTCTTTTTCTTCTTTTTCTTCTTCTTCGCCTTCTTCTCTGCCTTCCGCTTCGCCTCCTCCTCCGCTTCTTTCGCGGCCGCGGCCTCCTCCTCGATCTCTTTCTCGATCTTCGCCTGGAGCTCTTCTTTGCTCATACCGGCTTCGCCTTCGACTTCCTCGTTCATGATGTCTGCGAGGTCGAACTCCTCTTCGACGATCACCTCCTCGATCACCTCCGGTTCTTCGCCGCCGGGGACGAGCTTCGGGATCTCCTGGATCATCTGCGTGCGCTGCTTCGAGTTCAGAACGTCCTGGAGAAACTCCGCGACGCCGTCCGCGTTGAACGTCTTCCGGTACGTCGCGAAACGGTTCTTCCGCATGCTCACGACCGTCACGGTCGGGACGTCGGACGCGGTCACCTCGAACGCGCTCGCGAACGACCGCTGCGCGGCCGGATCGACGTACACAAACTTGAACGGCTTCTCGACCATGTTTCTCGACACCGCGGCGATCACGGCCTCGTCCGTGTCTTTCTTCACGCCCTCTTCTTGGCTCACGAACGCGACGACGCACAACCCGCTCGCGCCGCACTTTTCGTCCAGCTCCTCCGGGGAGCCGACGAGCTCGACCGGCTCCGCGGTCTTCTTCGCCGCGCGCTCCTGACCGATGTCCTTCCCTAAGATCTGAATCTGCACCTGCTGAAGCCAGTGGTGCATCTCGACGTAACGCAGCACCGGAGACGGGTACGCCGCCGCGCTGTACTGCACGTCTTGTGTCGGCGTCTCGCCGTCTTTCATCGGGATGTACATCAGACGCATCGCGGGGACGGCGTCGACCTGGAACCGCGCCTTGCTCGCGGCGTCGCTCGCAGGGATCGAGGCGAACATGAAGTCCTCTTGGAAGTTCGCCGCGAGGGCGACGAACTCCCGCGGGGGTTCGCTCCCGGCGTGGAACAGCACGAGCTTCGGCTTCATGAGGTTTTGCTGCAGGAACGAGTCGACGAGCATCGCTTTCAGCGGCATGACAAAGTCCGGGACGGACTCGAACAGCCAGTTCCCGAGCGCGCTCTCCGTGATCTCGCCCTGGTACGTGTCCGGGTCGGAGTCTTCCTTCTCCGCGCCGTGCGGGAAGACGACGACGTCGAGGCACTTCCCGTCCTCGTCCTCATCCTCGGCGGCGGCGGCGGCTTTCACCGCCTCCGCGACTGCCGGGGCGTACCGCTCCGCGAGGTCAAACGCCGCCGGGTCCGACGCGTTCACCTCCCCGATCGTGACCTGGCCGTACATCTTCGTCACCGCCTTCGCGACCGCCCTCGATTCGTTCACGCACCGTGGGACGTTCAGGCGCGTGAACACGACCGCGGTCACGGGCTCGTGCTTCAGGACTTCCTTCTCGAAATCAGCGGGGGCGATCGCCCCGAACAGAGACTCGGTCTCCCTCTTCCGCTTCGCTTCCTCCCTCTTCTTCTTCGCGGCGGCGTCGTCGTCGTCGCCGCCGCCGCCACCGCTCGTTTTCCTGCTCCCCGCGCGCGGATCCCGCTCCTCCGGGGCGTCGTCCTCGGGAACGGCCGCCGCGTGCGTCTCGAGAAATTCGGCGATCTCCGTCGCTTTCATCTCGCCGTCGTGTCTGACGATCGCGTCTTCCCCCGGTTTCGAGATCATCAACACCGGCGCGTCCTCGGGGTCGACACCTAACCCCGCGACGACCTCCGATCCCGCGTGCGCTTCCGTGAACACGACCCTGCGCTTGAACTTCAGCGCGAGCGAGCGGTACAAAGTCGACGTGACGTCCTTCGTGGACGCGAGCGTCGCGATCGGGAGCGGCGGGGACGCGTCGTTCGCGTTCGCTTCCTTCACTCGCGCGAGATCGTCCGACGTCTCCACGCGCGCGATCGTTTCCTCCGCGGGAGGGAGCAGCGACGCGGCGAACTCCGCGACGCGCTTGTGCGAGGAAGTGGAGTTCTTATACGTCTCGTGCTGCTTCGACGCTTCGTTCTTTTTGTACGGATTGATCGTCTTGTGCGCGGGGAATCCCAACACCGCGGGCACGGAGACGATGCCGACGCCCCGCGCGATCGCCATCGTCGCCTCCGAGACGTGCACGTGCCCGAACTTCACGATGCCGTCCATGCTTTTCGCCGCTTTCGTGAACGTCGGCGCCATCTGCGCGCACGGCGCGCATCCGTCCGCGTGAAACGCGACGACCCAGACGTCTCTCCCGTTCTCCATCACGAGATCGGCGAAGTTCTCGTCCGTGAGCTCGACGACGGGGCCGTCCTCGGCGTACGGCGACTGCGCGTTCGCGCAGACGGCGAACGCGGAGAGGAGGACGAGAAGCAGCGTCGCGAGGAGACGCGTCGTCGTCATGTCGCCGTCGTCTCTCGTCTACCGCGGCCGGTGCAATCTAGAAATGACGTCGTCGGACCAGTAGAAACGCGGAGAAGGCTGAAAGCGAACAAATCGCGTAAGAACTTGGGCCTGCCCCCCGCGCCTGGCACAGGTTACAAGACTGCTCGCCATACGAAAACCGCATCTCGCTCCGCGATGAAATTTTTTACCTCAACGTCAGCCAATCAAGACGAAGCAATCTGCTTGGCGTGCCAGCGGCGACGACCGAGCGAGCGAACAGGACTCCGGAGCCGGACTCCGCGGCATTCCAGCACCCGTCGTCTCACGCGCGCACCTAAACACCTCACACAAAATGGCTGCTATCATGGCTTCCTCTTCCGCCTTCGCCGGCGTGAAGGTCCAGGCTCGCGTCGCCGCGAAGAACACGCGCGCGAAGACCGTCATCATGGCGAACGCTTCCGGCCCCAAGCGCGTGCGTGCCTCGCCCGCGACCCGCCTCGCGGCGCCTGCGCGACGCGAAAACGACGCGTACGAACGCGGTCGCGATTCCATCGTGGTGCTCACGATCGAATCGCGCCGCGCGGTCGCGCGTTCGCCGCGCGTCGCGTCGCGTCCCGTCGCGTTTTCGACGCGCGCTCACGCGCGAATCTCGGGTTTTTCGCGATCGTATCCAACTCTCATTTCACATCGCGACCGACGAACGACGACGACTGACGCGCCTCCGTCCTTCCTCTGAACGATTCACAGGGCACGAAGGCCAAGGGTGGCCAGGCTGGCGTCGGCTACAAGGGTTCCACCGAGTCCGGCTCCGCCCCGAAGACGTGCGTCGCGCTTCCCGTCGATATCGATCCCGCGCTTTTTTCCACCTGGACGGACGACGATCTACCACCACGAACGCTCGACCCGTTTCCGATCTGACTCGGAGCCTTCGATCGACGCGCGCCCCCGCACATCGCGCTGACGCCCTCCCCCCCACCCCGATCGCGTAATCATCTCACAGCCGCTCCGGCAAGGCCGGGTACGTCTACAAGCTCGGCCTCCGCAACGGCAAGGCGAACGTCGACGAGTACTCCCCCATCTACACGCCGGAAGAG
>Ga0255756_1004242_pt1 | contig 14025 bp, 13 predicted proteins | sample 011ome_20_FD_179956 | JGI IMG/M metagenome (GOLD analysis project Ga0255756, IMG submission 179956) | Coastal salt marsh microbial communities from the Groves Creek Marsh, Skidaway Island, Georgia - 011509CT metaG (version 2) | ecosystem: Environmental > Aquatic > Marine > Intertidal zone > Salt...
AGCACGTTGACGCCGTCGCAGTCCCGCACGCGCGCGCGCCCGCGTTCCGTGTACGAGATCGACTGGATCGCCCCCGCGGCGTTCGAGCGAAGCGACGACGACGACGGCGACGACGGCGGCTTCGGCGGCTTCGGTCTCGATCTGGACTGATGAAGACGCTCCTCCTCGTTCGTTCCGGTTCCGTCGTCGTCGTCCCCGAATCCGCCGCCGTCGCTCAGGAACCGCACGAGCGGCTCGACGCCTCCGCACGCGATGACCGCGTCCACGTTATCCCTCTCGTAGCACGCGTTCAACAGCACGCACGCGCCCTCGCTCGCGACCGCGCGCGATATCTTCCGTCCGTTATTACGCAGCACGTCGCACACGCCCTGCGTCGCGCGTCGCGTGAACGCCAATCGGTTCTCCTCTTTGCGCGACAAGATCTTCAGCGTCTTCAGCGCGGCGACGCACAGCGCCTCGTCGCTCGCCATGCGCTCGCGGAGGGAGAGGAGCTTAAACACGAGGTCGAGCCTGTCCTGTTTCGCGTCCCTGAGGTTCGGCGAGCGTTCCGCGTCCTCGTTCGCGCGGACGAAATCGGTTAGCGCGGTCAACGCCTCGTCGCGTCGCGCGGCGAGCGCTTTCTTCATCCCGCCCGCCATCGCGTCCACGTTCGCGAGGACGTCGTGGACGTCCCCGCTGCTGGGGGCGAGGACGTCCATTATAGTATCGCGACGAGAGGCGGCGGCGCGTCGATCTAAGAGGTAACAGACGAGCGGGGCGCGCGCGTCGTCATCGCGCGTCCCCGAGTGATGGACAGACGCCGCGTAGATTTGTTCCCCTCTCGGACGACGTGATGATGGGCAATGAATGGAAAATCTCATCAGCTCGCCGCGGCAGTGCGCGTCGCGCGCCTCCTCCGTGCCGCGCTCCGCTCGTCCGCCCTGCCCGCCGTCGTCATGTTCTGGGCGAAGATCGTGAAGACGTTCGCGGGGCGCGGCTCCACCGACCACCTCACGCGCGGCGCGCGACGCGCGCAGGAGCACGCGGACCTCCATCGCCTCCACGTGCTGACGACGTACTACGCGCGCGACGGCGACGGCGAGGCGTTGCTAAACGACGTCCTCGCGGGCGCGGAGGGGAAATCGTACGAGCAGCTCAAGGCGTCCGTCTCCGATAACCTCACGTCGCAGATCCGCACGATATGCGCGGCGGTGCGCGCGTCGCTCGCGTCGCCGAGGGTGCCGCCGAGGGTTGGACCGCGCGGAGGAGGAGGAGGCGACCGCGACCGCGCGTCGTCGTCGTCGTCGTCGCGCGAGGCGATCGCGAACGAGATCACGATTCGACTGGGCTTCGCGTGCGCGATCCAGAGGTCCACCGCGGGCGCGGGCAGCGGCCGCGGGCTGTTCGTGCGAGGCAAGGTGGACCCGGGGGAGATCGTGGCGTTGTATCCGGGCGTGGCGTACGACGTGAGGAGCGTGACACACCTCCCGGGGTTCCCGGAGGTGGCGGCGGCGAATCCGTACCTCATCGCGCGATTCGACGGCACCGGTGAGACTGGTCCCCGTACGACCCCGTTCGCGTGGTGCACGCCGTTCCTTGAGGACTGGACTTTTCCCGTCGCTCTCTCTTCGCCCGCGCGTCCCTTTCAACGTAAGTAACGTTTGACCGATGAGACCTTCGACTGACCCACGCGCTCGCCCCGCGCGTCGCTTCCGTCGCCGCGCAGTGATCGACGCGACGCCGTGGGGGAGAGGCGACGCGGTGGCGCCGCGCGGGGTCCTTGACGACGACGACGACGCCGAATCGACGCCGGCGAGCATGGGCGTCTGGCCGGGCGCGCCGATAGAGCCGAAAGAGGACGAAGAATCTGAACCGTCGCGTGCGAACACGAACCGTCGCGGCGCGAGAAGAGAGGGCATCCTCGGCGTCATCGACGACGCGTTGACGCCGACGCTCTCGGGCGCGTTCATATTTACACCGGTCCCCGTACGACCCCGTTCGCGTGGTGAACGCCGATCCTTAAGGACTTCATCTCCCGGCGTGTCTCTCCGCCCAGGGTCCCTCGCTTTCAATCCCGACACGCCTCGACGCCTTTCAACTCCGCTTCTGACGCCTTTCAACTCCACCCCGACGTTCGCTCGTATGGAACGGCCCTCATCAGAAGACGATCGCCGCGTCGCGTTCGACGCCGCCGCCGCCGTCGAACGCCGCCACCCGCTCGCGCTCGCGCACTTCGCGAACCACCCGCCGGGGGGCACGTCCCCGAACGTCGCCGTCGCGTCCGTGGACGTCGTGTTCGAGGAGGAGGAGGAGGAGGAGGAGGACGCGGGCGCCGCTGAGGCGGGGACTGCCGAGGGGCTGCGGTCGTCGACGACGGACTCTGTGGACGCGTCGCTCAGGCCGTACCTCCCGAACGTCGGGATCGGGAGCTGGGGCGTCCCGACGCGCGGGTGGGAGCTGGAGGAGGGAACCCTAGACTCTGAGCAAAATAAGACCGGGGGGTTCGCGGGGCTGCTGCGCCGACTCTTCGGCGAGGACGACGACGACGACGACGATTTTGAGACGAAGGCGAGGAAAAAAGCCGCCGACTCCGAGGCGGCGCGTCGACGGAACCGCGTCGTCGTCCCGACGCTCGCGCTCGTCGCGCTCGAGGCGCTTCAGGACGAGGAGGTGTTTCTGAACTATCGACTCAGCACGCACGTGAAGAGGCCGGAGTGGTACGTGCCCGTGGACCCGGCGGAAGACGCGCGACGCTGGGCCAGCGACTGATGAGACTGGTGACGTGAATAGAGGATAGCCTTTTTTTTTGGTTTGGCATAAAACGCATCTGGCTTCAAATTGACCGATGAACGCGCGCGCGATGGTTGAAATTTGCCGCTGTCCGAGCCTTGAAGCGCGATTTTCATCGCTCAGGGTTTAGGATTTTCATCGCCCGGACGGATCGCAGACGGATCGGAAAAAAATCCGGACGAGCCGCTCCGAAACGTCGACCGAGACGCGATCGCGACGCGTTCTCGCGATCACACATCGCGCCGTCGCACGCACACGCACACGCCACACACGCCACCTAACATGGAAGACCAGGTCCCCGCCAACCGCCTCTACGTCGGCAACCTCCCGTGGTCCACGGACGTGGACGAGCTCCGCGCGATCTTCTCCTCGTGCGGCGCCATCACGCACGTGGACATTCCCAAGGGCCGCCAGGGGCGCTCGCGCGGGTACGGCATCGTGGAGTACTCCTCCGCCGCGGAGGCGCAGGCCGCGATCGCGCAGCTCGAGGGTGCGCGCCCGCCGCGCTTCTCCTTTCCTTATTCTTTCGCGCGAATTGGCGTGAGCGCGTCGGCGTGGGGTTCGCGCGCGCGCGCGAACGCGAACGCGATCCGCGCGCCGCCAATTCGCGCGGGACAACGCCGATTCATCGATCGAACGATCGAACGACCGATCGCGCCGCGCTCCGATCGCGCGCGCGCGATCGATCCGCCCCGAACGAACGCCGACGAACCCCCCCCCCTTCTTCCGCCCTCTTCCTCCAGGCCACACCCTCGGCGACCGCAACCTGACCGTGCGCGAGGACAACGCGCCGACGAAGACCGCCAACTCCGGCGGTGGATCCAAGTCTGGCGGCGGCCGCGGCTCCGGGAACGTCATGGGCGAGACCCCCGCCGCGGAGGGCTGCCGCTGCTACATCGGCAACCTCGCGTGGGAGACGACCGCGGAGTCCCTCGTCGGTGCGTTTGAAGACTATCGTCCTCGCCTCGCCGCGGGCGCGGGGTTTCGACGCGCGAAAGCGCGCGATCGCGACGGCGGCGACGGCGCCGTCGTCGTCGTCGTCGCTTCTTTCGCGCTCTTTTTTTTTCTCCTCCCTGGCTGGAGTCTCGTCCGCGGAGCGCGTCTTTTTCTTTTTTCATCTCTCTGGGGCTGGAAACTGACGACCGCTCTTCTCCCTCTTCTCAACAACGACAGCGCACTTCTCCTCCGTCGGCTCCGTCGTCAACGCTGAAGTCGCGAAGCAGCCCGGCGGCCGCAGCAAGGGCTGGGGCCTCGTCGACTTCGAGTCCCCCGCCGCGGCGGAGTCCGCCATCGCGACGCTCCACAACTCCGACCTCCAAGGCCGCTCCATCATCGTCCGCCTCGAGCGCGCGGGCGGCGCTACCAAGGGGCCCGGCGGCGGCGCCAACGCGGGCCGCCCCGAAGCCTCCTCCGGGCTTCAGATCGTCGTCCGCAACCTCCCGTGGACGACCACGAGCGAGGACCTCCGACAGGTGTTTCAGCAGGTTGGCAACGTCGTCAAGGCGGATGCGGTGTGCCACGCGGACACCGGCCGCAGCAAGGGGTGGGGCACCGTGCTCTTCGAGACCCGCGAGCAAGCGCAGGCGGCGATCCAAGGGTTCAACGGCGTCGAGCTCGAGTCGCGCCCGATGCAGATCAAGCTCGATCGTTACGATTAAAACCCCCGTAACGAAGATCGAGACGAGAGAGGAGGAGGAGGACGAATGATGATGATGATGATGATGATGATGATGAATTTCAGACGAGAAATGAATTTTGGATCGAGAGAGTGAAGGTGGATGGAAGGAAGGTTTTGAGAGGAGCTGTGAAGAGCGGAGGAGAAAACGAGGAGAGTCGCGGTGCGACGTAACCGAGTCGTCGAAAACGAGCAGAGCAGAGTGATGAAAGTACAAAGTAACCGCGGGGCGTCGAGGCCTCGACGCGGTTGACCGGTATATCTGTCAACCGCGTCGACGCTCTCGACCACGCGGTTAATGATGGTAAATGGCTGGCTGGCAACGCCCGTGCGTCCGACGCGCGCGGGCTGAAACGGATGTTGATTTCGTATCCTAGCAATGGGAGAGAGAGACAGTAGTTTTGAGTATCTTGAAAGTGCCAATCAAGTTAACCGAAAAGAAGACGGACGGACGGCCCCCTGGAGTCGCCGCGCGAGTAAAATCGCGTCAACAGACTCTCCCGCGAAAACGAAACGCGCGTCCGAGCGTCTCGCGTCTCCCCGCTCGCACTCGTCGCGCCGCGCGGGCGGACGAGGACGATGGCCGGCGGCGGCGGCTCGACCGCCCCCGTCTTTCGCCGGTCGACGTACGTCCGATGGACGACCGGCGTCGTCTTGGCGCTCCTGCTGTTCGTGTTCTTCGAGGACGTCGACGCGCTGCGCGGGAGGGCGCGACGCGCGGTGCTCGATTACGCGCGCGCGACGCCGACGCCGCCGTCGACGACGACGACGACGACGCTCGCGCGGTATAGCGCGGTCGAGCGCGTCGCGGCGGCCGCGTCGCGCGCGTGGGACGTGATGACGCCGACGCGACCGGCGAGCCCGCGCGAGCGCGACGCGAACGACGCGGCGCCGCGCGGCGCGGAGACGAATCGATCCACCCCGTCGTCGTCGTCGCCGCCGCGAGCGCGCGAGCCCACCGCCGCCGCTTCCGCTTCCGACGACGACGTCGACGAAGAGCCGTTCGGGTACGACGACTGCCTGAGCTTCGGCAGAGGATGCCACGGGGACGCGGCGGATCTGAGCGACGCGGAGTTGGCCAAGGTGGAAGTGCGAGAGATCGCCCCCGGTCGCTTCGAGACGCTGGAAGCGGACGACATCGGGGAGGAAGCGAACGAGGACCTCGAAGACGACGTCGAGTGGGACGAGCACGACGTCAAGTTCCGCGACGACGACGAGGAAGAGGAGGAGGAGGAGGGGGATAACGCGACGCGTAGGGTTACGGTAACGCCATCCCTGGGGGCGTTACCGTTACCGGACCCGCCCGCCGCCGTCGGCGGCGCGTTTCGAAGCGTCGGAAAAGTCTCGCCGTTCGCGACGAGATGCCCGGACCTGGAGAGCGCGGACGACGACGCGCTCTTGGACGCGGCGAAGCGCCGCGCGTTCAACAACGAGATCATCCTCGCGACGACCAACGCGGGCGGCGCGCACCTCGCGGCGAACCTCGTCGCGAACTTGCGCTCCGTGGGCGTCGAGCATTACCTCCTCTTCTCCAACGCGAAAGCCGCGTGCGAGCGTCTGACTTCGAAGGGCGGTCCTTCAGCTTGGACCATCGACGCGGCGTACACGAGCTACCTCGATGGACACCCCGGTTTGGAGACGTACGGGTTGACCGTCGAGGAGGGCGCGGTGCCGTTCCGGCTGTGGTGGGCGCGGCTTCGGTACATGGAACGGCTGGTCGGCGCGGGGTACAACGTCATGTACGTCGACACGGACGCGTCGTTCCGGGTGAGACTGGTCCCCATACGACCCCGTTCGCGTGGTGCACGCCGTTCCTTAAGGACCTGACTTTTCCCGTCGTCACTCTTCACTCGCGCTTCCCTTTCAACGTAACGTTTGACCGGTAAGACGTTCGACTGACCGATCGCTTCACCCGCGCAGGTGAACCCGTACGCGCTCTTGAAAGGGCCATTCGGCGGGTTCAACCTGTTCGCGCAGGACGAGACCGGGCTGTTGAACGGTCTGAACGTTGGCGTGGTGTACGCGCAGAACGCGAAGATCGGCGGGCCGACGCATCGCGCGCTGAACGAGACGGTGAACCGGATGTTGGCCGCGCTCGAGTCGGGCGCGTTCGGATCACACTGGTCCCCATACTACCCCGTCCGCGCGGTGAACGCCGTTTCTTAAGGACTTCGTCCGTCGTTTCTATTCTTTCCGCACGCGTATACGTTTGTCTTCCACCACCCGCGACCCGCCGCTCCGCCGCTCGGTTTCGACGTGCGTGCGTACGATCGCGCCACTGGTCCCTCACGACTGACCGATGAACGATCGTATCCCGTGACCCTCAGACCCCCCGCTGACGCGGTGGGACGGGACGATGCCGTGGGGCTGGGCCGGCAAAGAGGTCATGTGGGACCAGCACATCTTCAACGACGTCGTGGAGACGTTCGCGTGGGGGAAGCACATCGAACGGCGGTCGGGGCGGTGCCTCATCGAGAACGCCAAGCGGGACGCGTGGGAGAGAGAGAGAGGGTACCCGGCGTACTTTGGCGACGGCGCGATCGGCGACGGGTGGACGGCCGAGGTCGTGACGATATCCGCGGAGGATATCGAAAACGCGGGGGGGTTGGACGTCACGGTCGGTCAGCATACGGTCCACGCCGCGCCGTTCAAGAATTACTTCCCGGGTGTGAACGCGAGCGCGACGACGACGACGACGACGACGACGACGGAGGAGAAGGTGATCGCGGCGCCGGCGTGGTTGTTCGCGGGGTGGGACGGCGCCGCGGGCGAGGGCGACGCGTTGCTCGGCGCGTTCGGATGGTGGACAGCGAAGAAGCCGAAGATCGCGATCGCGCACTTCGTCGGCGGGCTCGGGAAGCAGACGACCATGAAGGCGTTGGGGTGGTGGACGTACGGCTCGGAGGTGTACAAAAACTGGAAGACGACGGCGACGCGCGAGGCGTTCGACGAAAGGGGTGCGGGCGCGCTCGCCGTGACCGGGCTTCTCCCCGGGTCGCGCGAAGATAACCCGGACGCCGCGGTGAACGCGTTCGGGGAGTCGATCGCGCGGTTGATCGCGCTCGCGGTGGAGCTGAACCGCGTGCCCGTGATCCCGGGGCTGCCGTGCGACGCGCCGTGGATCAAGCGAAGAGACGGCGCGCGGTTCGGGATCAAGGTGCGTTCTATACAAACGTTTTTCACCCACCGCTCGGTTTCAACATTTGATCGCGTCCCATTTCAACTGACCGGTGAACTATTTTTGTATGGAACGACCCTCAAGGACCGCGAGCACGTCGTGACGTCCGCGCTGTGCGAGGGCGGCGGGCACGGTGACGATGGTTTTAACGGTAACGTTTCGAGCGTTACGACGAGGATCGCCACCGCGAGCTGCTGCAGGGCCACGTCTGTGAACTTTCAGTGCGACGAGCCCGGGGTGCTGCTCGAGGTGGACCTTCTCAACGACCCGCGCTCGCGAGCCGCGTACCCGGAGTCCTCGCGCGAAGTCGTCGACGCGAAGGCGTTCGTGACGACGCGCGACGACGACGCCGTGGGGATCGTGAACGGCGGGCTCGACGGCGTCGCGCGAAAAGACGCGCGGGTGCTCGTCGTGGACCTGAGCGGCGTGAACGGCGAGGTGCCGAGGTTGCCGGAGAAGACGGAAGATGCGGCGGCGTCGTCTGCGGCGGCGGCGGCGGCGGAGAAAAAAAAGCGTTTGGAGAAAAAAAAACGTTTGGGATGGATCTTCGACGCGTGTCCGCATCTGAACTGCGGCGGGCGACGGAAGCCGTGGCCGACGCACGAGCACGGGTGCGCGCTTCCCCCGCAAGGGTTAGAGCATCGCGACAGGAAGGACTCGGGGAGGGTGGTGATGCCCGCGCGGCGAAGGTCTCCCGGAGGTAGAAAAGAAAAAGTGTAGAGGTTTAATAACCAATCCAGAATTATCGTTGTTGAACGACGGACGCGCGGTGAAATTTGATCGCAATTTGTTTTTTGATCGACCGCGCGAGGCTTCGTTTCGGTTTCGGTTTCGGTTTCGGTTGAGCGGGATAGAAAGATCAGCGATTTCGTCGCGCTGAGTTGTCGAAAACGTGGTGCCGACGAGTCCATTCGCGCGCGACGCCCGCGCGTCCGCGCAGAACACGCCGCGGTCACGCTCGTCGCCGGTTCTTTCGCTCGCGTTTCGACGCCCTCGCGCTCGCGTCTCGCCGCGCACGACGCGCGCGCGCGCCGCGTCGCCGCGTCTTATCTGCCTCGGGACGTGAAATCGTTTGTCACAGCAGCAGCACGCCGGCTAGCTCAGCGGCGAGAAATCTCGCGCGTCTCTCCCTGGTCCGGACGCCGCTCGACGCGCGACGCCGTCCACGTCCGCGCGCGGAAGCATGAACGCGGCGCCGACGCGCGCGCGATGCCTCCGCGCGCCCTCGCGCGCGGCGCTCCTCGCGCTCGCGCGTCCGCGCGGCCCCGCCACCACCTCCAGATCCTCCTCCTCGTCCTCGTCGTCGCGTCGCGTCGTCGGCGTCGTCACGCGCGCGGTCCTCGACGCCGAGGGCATCCCGTGGCAAGAAGAGAAAGAGAAAGAGAAAGATGAGGCGAAGAAGAAGAGCGCGCCCGTCGTGACGCCGCCGCGCGGGCTCGCGATGGCGGGCGCGGACGACGACGACGACGACGACGCGTTCCCCGGGGAATCCCTCCCCGAGCTCGCGGAACAGGTGCGTTCTATACACTGGTTCCCATACGACCGCGTTGGCGTGGTGAACGCCGATCCTTAAGGACTTTTCCCGGCGTGTCTCTCCGTCCAGGGTCCCTCGCTTTCAATCCCCGCCCTCGACGCCTTTCAACTCCACCTGACGCCTTTCAACTCCACCCCAGCTCCGACTCGCCGTCGAGATGGACTTCAAAGACTCGATGTACGACGAGTGCGTCGTGGACATGACCCCGTTCGGGATCGAGGAGTGCTACGGCGACGTCAGCAACGCCGTCGCGGAGGTGTGCGTCAGCGCGCACGCCGCGGAGACGGCGGGGAACTTCAACATGGCGTTGCGGAGGAAGGAACTCCGGCGCCTGCGCGCGGCGTTGTGGGAATTACGCGTCACGCTCGAGCGGCAGTCGAAAGACAGCGGCCACTGCACGCTGACCGTGCGGCATAAGCTCGAGGCGCTGCGGAGCGCGTCGCTGGACGTGTGCCACCCGCAGATGCGCGCGGCGAACGCGCCGAACGCGACGGCGATTCCGAACTTCCAAGCCGTGCATCAAGACTTTCGCGTCGACGCGCTTCCGGACGTCTTCGCGGACTCGACCGAGGACTCGATCGACGACGACTGCGAGGTCGAGGCCGAGATCGCGTTCTACCGCGGCGGACAGCCCACCGCGGAAGGCCGCGCGTGGCTCGCGGAGAGAGGGTTCAAGACCGTGATCGACCTGCGCTTCGAGGACAGAGACAACCAGTGGACGAAGCCGTTCGGAGGCGGCATCGGCGTCGGAAAACGCGCGCCGCGACTCGCGGACGATGCCGGCTTCGAGGTCGTCCACATGCCGGTGACGGACATGGAGCCGCCGACGTTCGAGCTCGTGGAGCGATTCATCGAGGTGGCGAACGACAGAGCGAGGCGACCGATGCTCGTGCACTGCAAAGCCGGCATCGGGCGAACGGGGAGCATGGTGTCGTGTTGGCGAATTTCCCGCGGCATGGACGTCGACGAGGCGCGTTCTATATCACACTGGTCCCCATACGACCGCGTTCGCGTGGTGAACGCCGATCCTTAAGGACTTTTCCCGGCGCATCTCTCCGCCCACCCCTCGCTTTCAATCCCGACACACCTCGACGCCTTTCAAATCCACCTGACGCCTTTCAACTCCACCCCGACGTTCGCTCGTACGGAACGACCCTCAGGCGACGACCACCTACCTGCTTCGCGTCTTATTCGTCCCGTCGTTCAAGGTGAGACCGACCGTCTTTCTCTCTCGACCACACGATCCGACACGTCAACGTATTTGGACCAATCGCATCACGCTGTTCACACGAACCGACCGATCGCGTCCCTTCCTCCAGGTGAAATTCGCGGGGGCGCTGACGCGCGCGTACAAGGACTTCGTGTTATTCCCGCACACGCTGCCGTGGCCGGGGCTGGACCGAAGCGTCGCGATCGCGGGCGGCGCGGCCGCGGAGCGCGATCGCGAGTGGGGCGGCGGCGAGGCGCGCGCGGACGCGTCGTCGCGCGCGTCGCTCGACGGCGCGACGCGAAGCGCGTTCGCGACGCCGCGCGCCAGCGAAAACGAAAACGAAAACGAAACCGCCGCCGCCGCGGACGACGGCGGCGGCGACGGCGACGGCGATGGCGGCGAGGACGACGAGTTCGGCGGCGTCCCCATCACGGACAGCGACGACGACGACGTCGACGTCGAAGAAACAGACCCGAGAGCGGCGGCGGCGGCGGCGCGGAACGCCGCGCGCCGCCGCCGCGGCATCGACGGCGGCTCCGCGGCGGCGGTGCGTTCTATACACTGGTCCCCATACGACCGCGTCCGCGTGGTGAACGCCGATCCTTAAGGACTTTGCCCGGCGCATCTTCCCGCCCACCCCTCGCTTTCAATCCCCGCCATCGGCGCCTTTCAACTCCGCTTCTGACGCCTTTCAACTCCATCTGACGCCTATGAACTCCACCAGGCGACGCGCGCGACGGCGGCGGCGTACGGCGCGCGACGCGCGCACGTCTCGCAGTGCATGGACCGCGTCACCGTCCAGCTCTTCGGCAGCGAGCCCGTCGTCGCGCGCGCGGTTTGCCGAGAGAAGATGCTGCGGGTGTTGATCGACGCGCTGTACGACACATTGCGGCCCTTCGCGCACGCGCCGCCGACGCGGGATCCGAGCCTTCCGCCGACGATTCCGTCGCCGCGGTTCGACGAGCGATCGCGAGGGGTCCTGAATCCGGACGCGGAGGGCGTCAAAGCGAAGCTGTACATGCGCCCGGCGAATGATCTGCGGATGTGTTTCTCGCACCGCGGCGCGGCGCATCGGTGGCTCGACGCGACGAGGGAGCCGACGGCGTTCGACGTGAGCCTCGGGATTTTGCGGACGATGCAGGGCATGAATCCGTGCGCGAGAAAGACGGGGGAGCACGTGGAACGCGAAGGGCAGGCGTGGATCACCGCGATGACGACGGAAACGGTCGTCATGTCGACGTTTCGGCACGCGGTGTCGATCGCCGCGGACGGAGGTGTCGGCGACGGAGACGGCGGCGGCGGCGGCGGCGGCGGCGGCGCGCGATCGACGACGACGACGACGACGACGACGAAGATGGACGACGACGACGCCTCTCGAGGAAAGCGTAATGCAAAGACGAAGACGAAAGCGTCGTCGTCGCTCCCCGTGATGTCGCAAGAGTGGACAGCCGCGGCGCTGACGGCCGCGGCGTACCGCGCGATCGACAAGACGTATGAGTGGACCGTCGACGCGGACGCGAACGAGGTCGAGAGCGACGACGACGACGACGGCGTCGGTCGTCGCCCCGCGCCGTTTTCTCTCGAACGGTCCCCGGTGTCGATTCATCTTCCCATGCATCGGATGACCGCGACGCTCGTGCACGCCGCGATCGTCGCGGAGCAGCACCGCGACGAGAACGGGGGCGACGGTTCGGGTCCCTCGGATCGAAGCGACGGTTCAGATTCCGACGGCGGCGACGCGAGCGCGATGCCGGCGTCGCCGTCGAAAACGCCGATGCGAACAGTCGCCGATTTGCTCGCGGACCCTCGCGTCAAGGCGAAACTCTCGAGACTCGCGGAGCACCCGTCGCGATGCCTCGCGTTCGCGGACCAAGTACGCGCGCGTCTCTGGGTCCGCAACGGCGAAGAGGTTAGACGCATGGCGCTCGTGTACGGCAGCGCGCTGTGGGCGGGACTCGGTGAGGAGACAGACTGCTTCCCATACGACCCCGTTCGGCGCGTGGTGAACGCCATTCCTTAAGGACTTCTTTCTCGAGGACCCCGTCGTCTCGCTTCACCCCGCCCGCGCTCGGTTTCGACGCTCGGTTTTGATCGCGACGTCTTTCGACTGACCGATGAGTCGTCTTTCGACTACTGACCGATGCACAGGCCGCGACGCGGATCTCGCGACGGTGCAAATCGCGCTCGCCGCATCGTCCACGCCCGAGGCGATCACGTGCCGTCTGCTCGCGCTCGGCGGCGCGAACTGCCTCCTCCCCGTGCACAGGGCTATCGAATCGCACGTCCACACGTCATCATCCCACGTGTACGCCGTGGACGAATCGAACGACGCCACGTCGGCGTGGGGATACGAAGATCCGGAGCAGACGCGCTTCGGCGCGTTGGAGTGCACGCGCTCGACAGGCGCGTTCTATCTCACACTGGTCCCCATACGACCGCGTTGGCGTGGTGAACGCCGTTCCTTAAGGACTTTTGTTCGTTCCTGGCGTGTCTCTCCGCCCACCCCTCGGTTTCAATCCCGACACACCTCGACGCCTTTCAACTCCGCTTCTGACGCCTTTCGACTCCACCCCGACGTTCGCTCGTACGGAACGACCCTCACAGCGCGGACGCTCGTCGGCCTCGCGCGCGACCGCGCGTGGCTCTCGCCGACGTCGTTTCGAGACGCCGTCGAGAGAGAGCTCGTGCACGCGCTCGCGGTGCGACCGAGGACGAACTCGGAGCTCAGGGAGCTCATCCCGAGCCACCTCGCGAGCGAACAGGCGCGCGACCGATCGAAAACCGATTTCGTTTCCGATTTCGTTTCTCAGATTTCTTCGCCCGCCGCGCCGACCGACCGACCTCTCTTCTCTCGACTTTCGTTTCGTTTCGTTTCGTTTGACCGACCGCGATGCCGTTCGACCGCTCGACGCGACGCGCAGGGCGACGTGGACGACGTCCTGAGCTCTGTCGCGACGTATATTCCGCCGCGAGGCGCGGACGATCACGGAAAGTACGAGCTCAAGAGGGACGCGTGGGGAAAGTTCGACGCGTTTTTTCATCGGTACTCGCCCACGGACTTGGAGCACGCGTGCGCGAACGCGATTCGCGCGTGGCGGGAGGAGGCGCGCGCGCGGCCAATGGTTTCGCAGCGAGAAGAAGATATCGAACCCGAACCCGAACCCGAACCGTCGCTTGGTGGAACACGAACCGTCCCCCGCTGGTCTCCGCGGGCGCTCCTCCGAGCGCCGGACCCGACGCCGCGCGCGTTCGCCAGCCTTCTTCGGTTCGCGTCGCACCCGTCCATCGCGCGGTTCGTCCGCGACTGCGTGTGCGCGCTCGCGTCGCATCCCGACTCGGCGGATTTGCAAGACACCGCGGTCAGCGCGATGTCGCTGTGCGCGTGCGCGGTGCGCGGCGGCGGAGAGAAGACGGACGAGAAGACGGACGAGACTGAGGTGCGTTCTCTACACTGGTTCCCATACGACCCCGTTCGCGAGGTGGACGCCGATCCTTAAGGACTTTTCCCGGCGCATCTCTCCGCCCACACCTCGCTTTCAATACCCGTCCTCGACGCCTTTCAACGCCAACTGACGCCTTTCAACTCCACCCCGACGTTCGCTTGTATAGAACGGCCCTGACGACTTCCGCGCGACGACGACGACAAATTCCAACGTTTT
>Ga0255756_1004258_pt1 | contig 13998 bp, 7 predicted proteins | sample 011ome_20_FD_179956 | JGI IMG/M metagenome (GOLD analysis project Ga0255756, IMG submission 179956) | Coastal salt marsh microbial communities from the Groves Creek Marsh, Skidaway Island, Georgia - 011509CT metaG (version 2) | ecosystem: Environmental > Aquatic > Marine > Intertidal zone > Salt...
ACGACACAACCCGTAGTCTAGCGAGTTCATAGAGCGAAAAAGAATGGCAGTCTATCACTGATTACAGAGTTGCCCCTTCCCGCGGCGGATTATTCGACACCGCGTTCCGGGCGAGAGCTAACACACACCCGACCCCCCGCGAAAGCGCACGAAGCGTGCTTCGTCGTGCCTTCGCTTAATCGCGGCCGCGGAAACCGCCGCCGCCGCGGCGGCCGCCGGGGTTGAGCGCCGCCTGTTCCTTCTCCGCGAGCGCCTGCGCCGCGGTCCTGGGCTTGGCGCCCTTCTTCTTTCGGGGAGTGGACTGCTTGCGCTTCTTGATGTCCTGGGGGTTCTCGAAGTATCGGCGGCGGCGGGTCTGGAGCGAGAGAGACAGAGAAAGGAGGACGAAAGGTCAGCGCTCGCTTCGGAAAAACGGGCTTCGCTTCAGTGGCGCGACACTTGTACTTTCGGCAAACGCCAGTTCAGGTTTTTAGGGTTAAGGCCGTGTTCCGGCGAGCGGACCCCCGGGGAGACGCGCGCAGCCCCGGGGTTGAGCGTGGCGCGCGAACCCTTCTCGCGGTTGCGCCGCATCCGACGCGCGTGATTTCAAAACCGGTCTCGCCGTGTCGGCCGTGCGTCCTGACAGACGTACCTCGTTGATGTGACCGGAAGACATCACGGCCCTGCGGAAGCGGCGAATGGCCGACTCGCCGTTCTCGTTCTCGCCGACGGTGACCTGGTGCGTTCGGGGGGTAGATGGGAGAAGAGGTCAGGAACCGGACGCGTTGGCTCCATATAAATGCACACGAGATGTTTGAGCCCTCGTCGCCGCTCTCGGCCGGTCGCACGCGCGGCGGGGCTCGAGAGCGTGCGACTACGTCATCCGACACGCATCATCTTGTGCGTTCGCGCTGAAGGCGCGGAGGACGTGCCGGAGAACGCGACGGCGGTGGATTTCGGCCGCGGGAACGCGTACGCACCTCCGCCTGGAAGGAGCCCTTGAAGGCGAACATGTTGCCGAACATGGCGAGGACGTTAGCCATGATTACTGTCGACGTACCGCGTGCGGTTGCGTGGACCAGAGTGGCGCGCGGGCGGAAGAAATCGCAGACTTATCCGTGTTTCGATACCACGAAAAAGTGGTTTTTCTTCGATACCACGACTTGGCTTTTTCGAGCCGAATTGGGATCGGTCTAATCAGTCGAGGGGTGCGACGGCGGGCCGCGCGTCCGGCGATGACGCGCTTCGGCAGGAGCACGGTCGGGTCCGAGCTCTTCGTGACCCACGATGTCGCTCGCGAGGAGGCGTTCATCGATGCGTTCGCGTCCCTCCGCGCGACCGCCACGCTGGACGCGCACGACGAACACTTCGACACGTACCTCGCCATCCAGGACGAGCTCCTGCGCGCGGAGACGGAGCGGCACGCGAGGGGCGAGCCCGCGCCTCTCACGAAGACGCGCCCGAGGCGGCGCGTCGCCGCGCGCGTGATTCTCGCGCTCGGCGCGGACCGCGACGACGTCGAGCGACACTGTGCGCGCCTGGCGTTCGATTACGGGCTGGTGCATCTCTCCGCCTCGGCGTTGACTCGCGCGCACGTCGCGCGCGAGACGCGGGGCGTCGCGGTGTTCGAGCGGTGGGACGCGGTGTTGCGCAGGAACGAGTGGTGTTTCAGCACAGACCTGACCCTGCGCTTATTGCGCGAGGCTGTGCGAACGCACGGCGACGAGACGAAACTATTCATCGTGGACTGGTTCCCCGCCAACCTGGACCAGGCGCGCGAGTTCGAGACGCGCGTCGCGCCGGTGGACTTCGCCATCTTCTTCGACGTCGAGCCTCCGCCCGAGGTGGGCGTCGCGGGCGGGCCGGACGACCCCGAGGACCGGGACCGCAAGGCGTACGAGGCGTTCGCCGCGAAGCACGCGGTCGTGCTCAACGAGTACAAGTCCAACGGGATGGTGCACCACGTGCGGTCGCCGCCCGACCGCGCGCACGTGACGCTCGCGCCGTCGCGCGCCGCGACGGTTGGCCCGATGCGCCGCGGGTTTTACCGCGGCGAGCGCGTGCCTCGCGACGTGTGGACGGCGAAGGACCGACCGGACTGGACGTGGCACGACGACACGCAGGGCTCGGTGCGCCTGCGCATCGACTACGAGCACGAGGCGACGTACGCGGCGTGCCGCGTCGCGATGCGCGCCGAGAAAATCCAGCCGGCGGACCCGGCGACGCGGCTGGCGGCGAGTCTTCGAGGCGCGTCCGAGGAGGAGCAGGACGCCGCCGCACGCGACGACGAGAGCGCGCGCGCGGTGCGCGCGCTGCGGCAGGCCGCCAGCGACGTGCTGCAGAGCAAAGAGCTGGAGGCGACCATCGGGAGGAGGGTGGACAGGCTCATCGAGGCGGGGTACGGGTGAGTCGAGAGCGAGAGCGACGCGCGCGGGTTTGAAAAAAACGCATTCGTCGCGTTACAACGCGACGCGCTCTCTTCCGTCTGTATGTTCTCGAGTCATCTCGTGTCTTCCTTCGCCGGATCGCCGGTTTCGAGATCATGCGCGCGGTCTCGAACGAGACCGCGCGCGCGTCGCGAACCGCGACCGTTCTCGTCTTTATTTCGTCGCGAGCGCGCCGCTTTCGGGAAAAGAAAGCCGACGCGCGCGCCGCCGGCGCCGTCGGCGAGGCGCGGGTAGGAGCCGCGCCGTCGGCGCGCCGGTGGTGGTCGAGACTCCGCTTTTCGGAGCCTCCGTGTGTTGATGGGTACCTCCCGATGCATTATCGGGAGGAATCTTGAAGGTGTGCCGCTCGGAAGGTTAAAAAAATTATCCGAGCGGCGAAACGCGGGCTCTCGCGAGAGCCCGTTTTTCCAGCCGCGCAAACGCCGACTCCCGCGACGAACCGATTAAAAGTGGTTCGCGGCGTCGCGGGGCGCGTCTCGCGGCGCGGTTCGTGTCGTCTCGTCCCGTCCGCGGCTCGTGCGGAACGCGTTGTCGAACAGTGCGTTCACTCGCACTCGCCGCTTCGAAGCCGAGACGCATCGAAAATGTGGGTGTCGCTGTTGTACACGTCGTCGCGGGAGCGCCGCCGGCGAGCGCTCCCCCGATGGACTCAAAAAGGAATCGTCTCTTTCGAGACCGAAACGGAGCGGTCCGCCGCTCACGCCGACGAGCTCTGCTCGAGCTTGCACATGAGCTGCTGGAACTCGGCGCTCCCCCCGGCATGCGCGATGGGCGCCGTGGCCGCGGACGCCCGCATGGAGAGCAGCTTACTGCTGCGGTCGCGCGCCGCCGCCGCCGCGGAGGGCGGCGGCGGAGCGTTTGTCATGGCGGCGAGCATGTCGGGCGTCAGCAGCGACGCGCGCGGCGCCGACGCATTCGCCGACGCATTCGCCGGCTTGTTCGCCGGCGCGGACGCCGCGTTGTGCGCGAAGGAAGTCTGGGGCTGCGCCGCGGCCGCCACTCGCGGCGCTTGCTTCGCGGGCGGTCGCTCCTCCGGGGTGATGTTGAGCATGGCCATGAGGTCGGGCGCGGACGCCTCCTCCGGGCCTCCTCGCGCCGAGGACGAGGCTCGGCCGAGCATGGCCATGATGTCGGCGCCGGCGCCCGCGGGGGCTCCCGGCGCGGCGCCGCCCTTCATGAACGCGGGCACGGGGAGCGCGTCCGGCGCGGGCGAGCTCTGGAAGCTGGGTCCAGCCCACCTCTGCGAGGCGGTGGGGGGCGGAGGCCCCGCAGTCTTCTCCGGGCGCGCGTTTTTTTTCGCCAGCTTGGCACGCGCCGGATCCGGCTGTTGTACCTCGTACGTGAACCCGTTCGGCAGCGAGATCTTGGGGGGCGGGGGATTGGCATTCGCGGCCGCCTTCTTCGCCTTCTTCGCCTTCGCGGGCGCGGGCGCGGGTGGCACGGCCGGCGTGGGCGGCGCGGGCGCCTGGCCGTTCAGCATGGCCAGGATGTCCGCGCCCGCGGTGTCCGGGGCGGGTGGGGGCGGAGGACGCACCGCGCCTTTCGCGGCCGCGGGTTTCGGGAGCGGTGCGACGTCGCCTCCGTCGAAGAACGGCACCAAGTCGCGGCCGTACCCGGGCATGGGCTGGCCGCCGCCCTGGTTGAACGCCTCCTTCGACGCCGACACGAGGGCATCGACCATCAGGTCGCCTTCGCCTCGGAAGGACTTGGTCATCGTCGCCGCCGGCGGATCTCGTCGCCGGGATTTTCGCGCCGAGCCCGCGGCCTTCTCTTTTTCCCGCGAACCTTTCGGTCTCGCTCGTCCTAGCACGCGCGCTTCACGCGAGAGCGTCCCTCGTACGCCTCGTCCGACGAGAGCGATACGTCTCCTGCGCACGTTCGACCACGCGCACACAAACTTCGGCCGTCGCGCTCGACAGACCGCGTCTCTGGTTGTGGCCGGACGCGAAGGAAGCCCGGGAAGCACGGGGAAAACTATCTTACTTCCCGATGAATTTATTATGACTGATTGCCCATAGCCCATTGATCAGATGCGACACTTTGGAAATCCACGTGGCCTTTCAAGCCAAATGGACGAGGCCCTTCGGTGCCGACACGGTCCGCCCAGATCCGACATGGCGAGCGTGGCGAGTGTCGCACGTCCGCTGCCTTCGACCGCGGCCCGTCCGCTGCGGCGATGCCGCGTCGACGGAGGCTCGTCCGTCGCGCGCTGCGCCCGATGCGCCCCGCGACGCGAGACGCGCGTCCAGGCGCGAGACATCGACGCCGACGCCACCGACGACACGCGCGTGCTGGGCAGACGCGCCTCCCTGGTCGCGGGCGCCGCGCTTCTCGCGTCGACCTCGGCTTCGTCCGGCGCCGTCGAGGCCGCGGGGGCCCCCCGGATCACCCATCGCGTGTTCTTGGACATCGGCACGTGTCCTTCGATCGTCCGCGCGGACCGGGCGCTGGGCGGGGCGGGCGGTCTGTGCGCGGAGCCCACGTCGCTGGGCCGCGTCGAGATCGGTCTGTACGGCGACCTCGTGCCGAACGCGGTGTCGCACTTCCTGGAGCTGGTCGAGGCGCCCCCCGGCCGCGGGTACAAAGGCACGGTGTTCCACCGCGTGAAGCCCGGCCGGTACGTGCTGGCGGGCCAGGCGGGCAGCGCGCGCATGGGCCAGGTCCAGGCGCCCCGGTTCCCGCCCAACCCCGAGCTGCTCGCGGCGGCGTCGTTCGAGCAGAAGCACCTGCGGCCGGGCACGGTTTCGCTCGCGCTCGCCGCGGCGACGGGCGACGGCGAGGGCGCGAGCTTGAGCCGCAACTCGGCGCAGACGGAATTCCTGATCACCACGGGGCCCGCGCCGGTGCCGAGCCTGGACGGGCAGAACGTGGTGCTCGGGCGCGTCACGAGGGGGCTGGAGGTGGTGGCGAAGATTGCCGCGACGCCGACGTTTGCGCCCAGCGGAAACAGCGTGGCGTGGAACCAAGTCGCGGAGTGGGTGGGGGACGACCGCGCCGCGAAGGCGCGCGAGAGCTGGAGCAAGCCCACGATGGCGGTGGCCATCACCGACGCGGGGGTATTGCCGGGTCAGGAGTAAGGGGAAGAAGAGAGCTCGAGTCTCCTTAGACGTTGGGGGTACGCGTATTAATAGTAGCTACGTAATATACTTTCTGCTTCACGTCTTCGCCCTTCGTCCGCGCGCGGCGCGCGCGTGCTCCCTCGGCCACGCGTCGTCCGCGCCTCCGTCCTCCTGAGGCGTCTCCTCCGCGACCACCTGGAACACAGCCTCCGACGCGCTCCGCGGCGGCGGCGCGTTCGGGCGCCTGGTGAACCTGGCGATGCCGCTGCGCAGAAACCCCGCGAGCGTCTCCGGCTCGTTTTCGAAGTAGTGCATGAGCCCGCCGGAGACGAGCGCGAAGAGAAGCAAGTCGGCGTGCGGCACGTTGGGCACCAGCCGCTTGACCGCCATCGTCGCGACGAGCGAGTCGGCGGCGCGCGGGAGGAGGTACAGCGCCAACTCGCCTCTTCGCGACTTCTTCTCGATGAAGAGCATCGAGCCGGCGACGATCCCCGCCGCGTAATACGCCGCCCGGTGTTCCTTCCCGCCTCGCGCCCAGCGGAGCCCGCAGATGGACGCCATGTAGCTCCCCACGAAGGCGCTTATGAACGTCGTCGACCGAATCGTCGCGCCCGTCGCCGTCGTCACCGTCCCCACCGGGTTCCGCAGCGCCTTCGCCGCGTTCAGCACGCAGAAGGGCACCAAGTGTATGCTGAGGTAGAAGGGGAAACACTTGCGGAACGTAGCCGCGCTCGCCGCCACCGCGTGCGAAGCGCACAGCACGCACCCCGTGTCCCTGTGCATGACGGCGCAGGGGACGCACGGCAAGCGCTCGCCCGTCGTCCACGCCTTGGGGTCCTTCCCCGGGACCGCGTACTGCGCCAGGTCGCTCAAGTCGACGGGACTGCCGCTGCACTGCGCCCGCACGGCGCCCAGCGTTTCCTTGTCGATGGGGCCCGCGCGCACGATGAAGTTCCAGAACCCCGGGTCGAGCGTTTCCGGCCGCATCACGTACGCGTACATCACCTGCGCGGAGGAGAGCGCGAACATGAGCACGTCGCCGTGCGCGCCGACGAAGGTTTCCAAGGCGCCGCGAAGCGACTTCGGGTTCGTTTCAGCCGAGCTCACGTTTCCTCCGATCGAGCGGGAGCCCACGCCGTTCGCCTCGCGAGCCAACCTCGCGAGTCTCGCCTGCGAGTCCTCCCGCTCGATCCGGCGCGCCTCGCGCGCCGCCCGCGCGCTGTGCAGCGCGGACTGCGCCAGCCGCGCGGCGAGGTATCCGGCAAAGGCGCGTCGCTTGGGTCGTTTCAGAAACACCGCGCTGAGCCCCGCGGCCGTGCCCGCGGTGAGCGCGGCGCGCTCGGGGGTGACGCCCAGGCGGTTGCACAGCTGACACCGCACCAGGTGGTACCCCCCCGAGAACGCGCCGAGGAACATGCCGAGGCGCACCGCCTCTTCGCGGTAATGCACGTGCTTCTCGCCCAGCAGCTTTTCGAAACGCGCGGCGTCGCGGGGGGAGTCGCTGCGCAGCAGGCCCACGCCGCGGGAGAACACCGCGACGCCGGCGCGGACCATGTACGCCAGCACGAACGAGCGCCAGAAGGACGCGCCGGCGTGCTGCGCGCACGTCGTGCCTTCGTGGCCGCACGGGCAGGAACGCCCGACCCTCGCGGGCGACCCCGGCGGGGACGATGAGTTCGCGCGACCGTGGTGGATTTTCGCGAGCGCCGCTCGAAGCTCGAGCGCGGTGGAGTTCAGGCGGCGCTCAGCATCTTCCAGCTTCGCGCGGAGCGCCGCCGACTCGTCCGCATCCGCCCCGTCGCCCGCCGCGGCGACCCTTCCCATCGGGAAGAACCTCGTCAGCACCGGAAAAATGTGAACGGCGGTGAAGCGCTCGGCAGTTTTCCCGCGGGGGAAAACTCTTTTCCTCGGACGCGCCGACTTTACCTCGGACGCACCGACCGCGACCTTTCGCGCGACCTTTCGAAGCTTCGAGCGCACCCGTTCACTTCTCCGCTCACTTCACCGCACGACATGGCCGCCTCGTACGCCACCGACGTCGGTGGAGGAAGCCACCACGACGCGCTCCTCGGCCTGCGCGACTTACCTTCGTTCCAGGACAAGTACACCGTCGAGTGCGTCGAGGCCCGGCTTTCGTTTTTTCGTCTCCTCCCGACCCGACCCGACGCCGGCGCCTGACCTCTCCCCGACCTCGACTCCCGACCTCGACGGCCCCGACCTGCGCTTCGCAGGTACCTGTGGCTCGGCGGATGTGGAGGTGACCTGCGCAGCAAGACCAAGACCCTGGAAGGCCCGATTCGCGGGCTAGAGGACCTCCCGAAGTGGAACTACGACGGGTCCTCCACGAACCAGGCCCCTGGAATCGACAGCGAGGTGGTTTTGGTCCCGAGGGCCGTTTTCCGCGACCCGTTTCGAGCCACGCCGCGCGACCGATTGATCGGCGACGAGTTCACGAAGAACAAGACGACGCCCGTGATGGATGGCACCGTGTCCGTCGTGGAAGGGCGAAAGCCTCGCGGACCCGCGCAGGCGGCGCTGGAGTCCGCGAGGGCGGCGATTTCGTCCGCCCTGGTGCCCGCGAAGTCGGACGAGGACGCGCCTCCCGTCCTCGACGGATGTCGCAACCTCCTGGTGATGTGCGACACGTACACGCCCGCGGGCGCGCCGATCCCCACCAACACGCGCGCGCGCGCGGAACGCGTCTTTTCCGACCCGCTCGTCGCCGCGGAGGAGTGCTGGTTCGGCATAGAGCAGGAGTACACCCTGCTCGACGCCACGACCAAGTGGCCGGTGGGCTGGCCAGTCGGCGGGTACCCGGCGCCGCAGGGTCCCTACTACTGCGGCGTCGGCGCCGACAAGATGTTCGGCCGCCACATCGCGGAGTCGCACTACCGCGCGTGCCACTACGCGGGCGTGAACGTCGGCGGGCTGAACGCCGAGGTGATGCCCGGGCAGTGGGAGTTCCAGGTGGGCCCTTGCGTCGGCATCGACAGCGGCGATCACCTGTGGGTGGCGCGTTACATCTTGCAGCGCGTGTGCGAGCTGACTGGCACGGTCGTGGTGACGCTCGATCCCAAGCCCGTGGCGGGCGACTGGAACGGCGCGGGCGCGCACACCAACTTCTCCACGCGGAGCATGCGGCACGCCGAGCTCGGCGGCATGAAGGAGATCGAGCGCGCGATTTGCCGGCTGAAGGACCGCCACGACGAGCACATCGCCGCCTACGGCGAGGGCAACGAGAAGCGTCTCACCGGTTTGCACGAGACGGCTTCCATCCGCGAGTTCACCTGGGGCGTCGCGGACCGAGGCGCTTCCATCCGAGTCGGCAACGAGACGTACAAGGACGGGTGCGGATACCTGGAGGATCGCAGGCCGTCCGCGAACTGCGACCCGTACGTCGTCACCTCGATGCTTGCAGAGACGACGCTCGCCGTTTCCGGCGCGCCTCTGCTTCCCGTGCCCGAGGAAACCAAAGACGACGCGCCGGGCGCCAAGCCCCGCCTCGACGACCTGTGTTTCCCGGGAATCGAGCGGCTCGACATGACGGACGCCACCTCGTCCGCCTCGTCCGCGCCACCCATCCCCGAGCCCTTCGCGGGGACGTCCTCGGCGTGAGGGCGAGACACGTCGGACGTCGCGACAACGCAGAGACTTTCGTCCGCCGCTGTTCTGTTTTCGATTTTTGTTTTGTTTTCGCCACACGCGCACGATACGTATACGCGCGACGAGATAGACTACCGCGCGATCGCACACCCTGTGATACCCCTTCTCGTACGTATCAGGAGGACGCCTTCAGCGTGTCCCCTTCCCCCAATTCGTCCTCCGCCACCTTCGCGTCTTGGCCCGTGTTCGCCTGCGCGTGCCACATCTCGGCGTACCTCCCCCCCGCGTCCAGCAGCGCGCGGTGCGAGCCGCGCTCGGCGACGCGCCCGTTTTCCAGGACGGCGATTTCGTCGCAGCGCATCGCCGTCGACAGCCGGTGCGCGATGAGGATGGTGGTGCGCCCCTTCATGAGCGTGTTCAGGGTCTCCATAATCCCCGCCTCCGTCTGCGTGTCGAGCGCGCTCGTGGCCTCGTCCATCAGCACCACGCCTGCGTCCTTCAAGAACGCGCGCGCCAACGCCACGCGCTGCTTCTCGCCGCCGCTCAGCTTGAGCCCGCGCTCGCCCACCACGGTGTCGTAGCCGTCCCGCATCGAACACACCGGGTCGTGGATGGCGGCGCGCCGCGCGGCTTCGTGCACCTCCGCCTCGCTCGCGGCCATGTCCTCGCGCCCGTACGCGATGTTGTAGAAGATGGAGTCGTTGAACAGCACGGTGTCCTGCGGAACGACGCCGATGTGCCGCCGCAGCGAGCGCGTCTGCACCGCGGTGGCGTCCTGCCCGCCCACGAGCACCCGCCCCTTCTGCGCGTCGTACAGGCGGTACAGAAGGCGCAGCACGGTGGACTTGCCCGCGCCGCTGCTGCCGACGAGCGCCAGCGACTTCCCCGCGGGCACCTTGAAGGACAGACCCGCCAGGATGTCGACGCGCCCATTCCCCGAGCCGCCGCCGTACCCGAAGGTGACGTCCTGGAACTCGACGTCCAGCTTCCCGTCGGCGGGCGCGCGCAGCGCGGGCGCGCCCGGCGCGTCCACGACGCTCGGCTTTTCCTCCAGCAGGTTGAACATGGCGGTCATGTCGATGAGCGACTGGCGCGTCTCGCGGTACACCGTGCCGAGGAAGTTCAGGGGCACTGAGAGCTGGAACAGCAGCCCGTTGACCATGACCAGGTCGCCCACGGTGAGCTCGCCGCGCGCGACGCCGCCCGCACACAGCAACATCGCCCCCGAGATGGACGCCGAGAAGATGGCGTTTTGGCCAAAGTTGAGCGCGCTGAGGCTCGATTGCGTCTTGAGCGCGGCTCGCTCGTACCCCTCGAGGCACTCGTCGAACCGCGCGCTCTCCAGCTTCTCGTTGTTGAAGTACTTCACCGTCTCGTAGTTCAGCAGCGAGTCCACGCTTCGGTTGCCCGCCTGGTTCTCCATTCTGTTCATGTCCTTGCGGAACTGCGTGCGCCACTGCGTGACGGCGAGCGTGAACGCGCCGTACGCGCCAACCGTTCCGGCGGTGAGCGCCGCAAACTCCCACCCGAGCCGCGTGCCGAGGATGTACGACACCAGCGCGATTTCGAACGCCGTCGGCGCGACGTTGAACACCATGGAGTTGAGGATGAACTGGATACCGCGCGTACCGCGCTCGATCGTCCGCGTCACCGCCCCGGTCTGCCGCGAAAGGTGGAAGTTCAAATCGAGCTGGTGCAAGTGCTCGAAGCACCGCAGCGCGACGCCTCGGATGGATCCTTGCGCCACCTTGGCGAACGTCGCGTTTCTGAGTTCGTTGCAGAAGGAGGCGCCCATGCGACTGACGCCGTACCCCGCCAGCATCGCCGCGGGCGTGAACGCCACCAGCGCGGGCGCGCCCGCCGCCGCCAGCGCCTCCGGGCCGGTGGCGACGCCCGCCGCCGAAACCGCCAGCGCGTCCACCGCGTGCTTAAACAGAAACGGCGTGCCGACGTTGAGCAGTTTGCTGGTGACGAGTAGCGACAACGCGCCCACGACCCTTCTGCGGTGGTCGGGCTTATCCTTCGGCCAGATGTACGGTATCAACGACTTGAGCATGCGCAGGTCGAACTCGCTCTCACTCACGGCGCTCATCGCCGTCTTCGCGCCCGCCGCCGCGCCGGGAGAGACGTGGACTTTTTCGTTCGTCGCGGGATCGCCATCGCCGGGAGCCTTCGCCGCGGCGGCGGCGAAGGGGGAGACGCACAGCGCGCGCCGATCGAGGCGCGACGGCGCGAGCGGATCGACGCGTCTACCGTGGTGCGGGCCTCCGGTCGACGGTGGCGCGAAACCGTGCCGCGGGCCCCTCGCGAAGGCGCGACGCGCGACGTTCGGGGCGGTTCTCGCGCCGATCGCGTGGTTTTCGACGGACCCCGCGACGAAGGTGCGCGCGAACGCCGCGGTCGACGACGACGACGCGCGCGACGTCGACGCCGCCAGTGCGCCGACACGGCGAAGCAGGCGCGAGGACATCGCGCCCAAGGCCCAGCCGCAGACTCGGACCCTTGCAGCCTCCCGCGCGTTGTCAACTAACTTTTCCGATGCCGCTTGGGATTTTTGGACTTATTTTTTCTTCATCACCGAAAGCCACGACACAGTGCGGGTTCTGTTTTCGGGACCGCTCGGGTCAGACGCAGACGCGCGGCGCGGGCGCGGTGCGAAGGAGATGGGCTCTGCGCGGGACATCGCCCTGGCGTTGCTTGCGAGATCCGTGCGCGATACGGGTGGAGGGGGAGGCTCTCCGTCGGTGGAGGGCGGGGAGACGAGATCTGCCAGAGGGCTCGCCGCTCGCGATGGGGAGGCCAACCTCCGCGCGGAGACCCCCGAGACCTCCGGTTCGTCGTCGAAATCCGGCCATCGATCGAGCAAGAAGGGTGGAAGCGGCGCACTCGAGCCTTCGAAGTCCGAAAACGCGACCCTCGCGATTCCCGTGACGCCCGCGACTCCCGCGACGCCGACGCCCGCGTCGGTCGGTAAGAAACGCACGACGCACGCCTCGTCCTCCTCGGAAAAGACGCCGCGACGGCGAAACGGCGGTTCCGGCGGGGGCGGCTCCCAGGGCGGGGGCGGCTCCCGGGGCGGGGGCGGCTGGCGCGGCTCTGATCCCAGGAAACCGCCGTGGCGGTACGCGGAGTTCTGGCCCCGGTCGGAGGTGACGCGCGGCTTGGATGACGGATCGCTTCGCGTCGGCGTGATGCGCGTCAGCGCGCGGAAACGGCACGAGGCGTACGTCACCGTGGACGGCGTGCCGCACGACGTCAAGTTCGACGGCTTCGACGCGCAGAACCGAACGGTGGACGGCGACGTCGTGGTCTTCGCGATCGACCCGGTCGAGTTCTGGCCGCCGCTGGAGGAGACCAGGTGGAACGACACGCCCGCGCGCGCCGACGGCGCGTGCGCGGGCGGGCGGGCCAGGCAGAGGCAACGCAAACGCGAGGCGCGCGCCGCGGCGGAGGCGCGCGCCGCGGCGCGGGCGGGGGATGCCGCGGACACGAAGCGGGTGAGCGCGCCGACGACCGCCACGTCCACGGCTTCCGAGGACGACGGTGGGGACGCCGCGGTGAGACGTGGGATGCGTGATTTGAGCGTGCACCCGCTGGACGACCCTTCCGACGACGACCCTTCCGACGACGACGCCTCCGACGACGCCGCCGGCGCCTCCGACGACGGCGCTCTCGGCGCCGCGGAATCTCCCGGTCCGGACGATGAGACGCGGCTTCTCGCCGAGGCGGCGCGCTCGGGCGGCGTGGGCGGCGCCCCCCTGCGTCCGGTTGGACGCGTCGTGGCCGTGCACGAGACGTCTCCCCGTCGCGACGTCGTGACGGGGTACCTCGACCTGGCGGACGCCGAGCCGCGCTCCCGCGGCGCGGGCCCCCCCGCGCTTCGCTTCTTCCCCTCGGACCCGAAACTGCCCCTGATGCGCGTGGAGACGGGCGAGACCGGAAGCGTCCCTCCCGAGGTGCGCGCGGCGGCGGCGTCCGCGGAGGGCATGGCGACGCTCAGGAAACGGCTGGTGGTGGCGCGCCTGGACAGCTGGCCTCCCGCGCAGACGCACCCGGCGTGCGTGGTGACCGAGGTGTTGGGGGACGCCGAGGACCTGGCGACGGCGACGGCGGCGCTCGTCGCCGAGCACGCCGTGCTCGGCGCCGACGCGTTCTCGGCGGAGGCGCTGCGGTGCCTTCCCGAGGTGCCCGTTTTGACCGACCCCGTGACCGGCCGCGCCGCTCGGCGGTGGACCGTCCCCGAGCGCGAGCGTTCGGCGCGGCGCGACTTCACGAAGACGCGCGTGGTTTCGATCGACCCGCCGACGGCGCGCGACCTGGACGACGCGCTGCACTGCGAGCGACTGCCGGACGGCGGCGTTCGCGTGGGCGTGCACATCGCGGACGTCTCCTTTTTCGTCGAGGCGGGCTCGGCGCTGGACGCGGAGGCGCGCCGCAGAGGCACGAGCACGTACCTCGTGAACGAGGTGATGCCCATGCTCCCCCGGCTGCTGTGCGAGGACCTGTGCTCGCTCAACCCGGGCGTCGAGCGCCTCACCTTCAGCGCCGAGTGGGAGATGAGCGCGGAGGGCGAAGTGCGCGCCGAGTGGTTCGGGAGGGGCGTGATTCGGTCGTGCGCGAAGCTGGACTACGGCACCGCGCAGGCGGTGATCGACGCGCGCGACGCCGGGGGATCCGGAGCGGAGGCGCTGGAGGAGTCGGTCATGCGCTCGTCCGCGAACGGGGACGGGCCGGTGAAGATTGACGACGCCGGCGCCGCGAACGGGTCGCTCTGGGACGCGGTGTCGGTGGCGGAGGCGGTTGGCGACCTGAACCGCGCCGCGCGCGCGATGCGCGCGCGGCGATTCGCGGGCGGGGCCCTGCGCCTGGACCAAGCCAAGCTGCTGTTCCGCCTAGACTCAGAAACAGGG
>Ga0255756_1004267_pt1 | contig 13983 bp, 21 predicted proteins | sample 011ome_20_FD_179956 | JGI IMG/M metagenome (GOLD analysis project Ga0255756, IMG submission 179956) | Coastal salt marsh microbial communities from the Groves Creek Marsh, Skidaway Island, Georgia - 011509CT metaG (version 2) | ecosystem: Environmental > Aquatic > Marine > Intertidal zone > Salt...
ATGAGCTTGTCTCGGAATTGGCTGCGCCTCTCTATAAATATACCTCGACAGGAAAAATAAAGATAGAGTCAAAAGATGAAATGCGCAAACGCGGAATAAAATCTCCCGACAAAGCAGATGCTTTGGCTTTGACCATGGCAAGTTCTGCGGCAAGTTTTAGTGGAAGCGAGAGTTATTTCGGTTATAATTTCAAAAAACCTTTAAAATCTCGAATCATTCGAGTGGGATAGTTTTACATGGCAAAAGATTACGAAGACAAAATGGAAGATATGCTTGAGAAAGAAGAGAAAGAATCTTCTGAAGTAGAAGTCGAAGTTCAAGATGAAACTGATATGGAACACCTTACCAGTGTTATCAAATCAGAGATGGATGATGCAAAAGATTTCATTCATCAAGTCGGAGCTGAACGCGCAGAATCAACTGAGTATTATCTTGGTGAACAACCACAAGCACAATCTAGTATGCAGTCTGAATTTGTTTCAACTGATGTTAGAGATAGCATTTTGTTTATGTTGCCATCTATCATGCGTACCTTCTTTGGTACTAAAAAGATTGTTGAATTTGTACCGCATGGTCCAGAAGATATCCCTGTTGCCGAGCAACAAACCAATTATGTTAATTACATCATTCAAGAAAAAAATCCTGGCTTCCAAGTTTTATACGATGCGTTTAAAGATGCTTTGGTTAGAAAGAGTGGTTTTGTCAAAGTTTTTTGGGATGATTCTATTTCAGCATCTACCAGCGAATACACAGACTTAGATCCTGTTTCATATCAAGCCTTGGTGCTTGATCCTAATGTAGAGATTGTTGAAGAATCTGTCACCATGGAAACCATTACACAGGTTGATCCTTTGTCTGGTGAAGAAATTACTCAAGAGATTCCAGCTAAATATGATTTAACAATTCGTAGAATTAAAGCCAAAGATCAAGTGTGTATTGAATCAATACCACCCGAAGAAGTTTTAATTTCACGCAACGCACGCAATCTTGAGTCTGCATCTTATGTTGCACATAGAATGATTAAATCTGTTTCTGATTTAGTTGCTATGGGTTATGACCAAGATGAGGTTGAGCAATATGCAACACAAAGCTCAAGTGCGGTTGACCCAGAAGCCTATGATGAAATCGAGGCAAGAAACCCATTTGACAACATGGTATACCCAGACCGAAGTGATACTGGGGCGAAAGAAGTTTTATATGTTGAACATTATCTTTTTTATGACTTCGATGGCGATGGCATCGATGAAAGAATTAGAGTTTGTACTGCGGGTGAAGGCGTTAATGTGTTGAATGTAGAACAATGGGATGATTTACCCATTGCTATGTTCTGCCCTGATCCTGAACCACACACTGCAATCGGTTCGTGTCCAGCGGATTACTTAAAGCCTATCCAAGCTGCAAAATCCCAAATTATGCGAGATACCCTTGATTCGCTTGGACACTCTATCTTTCCTCGTATGGCTGTTGTTGAAGGTCAAGTCAATATTGACGATGTTCTCAATACTGATATCGGACAGCCTATTCGAGTTCGCGCCCCTGGGATGGTTCAACCCTTTACAGTACCCTTCGCTGGTAAAGAGGCTTTCCCTGTTCTTGGATACCTTGATGAAGCAAAAGAGAATAGGACTGGTGTGTCTAAAGCCTCTGCTGGCTTAAATGCAGACGCTTTACAATCAAGCACCAGTGCAGCTGTGTCCGCTACCATGTCAGGAGCGCAAGGCCGAATAGAAATCATTTGCAGACATTTTGCTGAAGGTGGAATGAAGCAAATGTTTAAAATCGTTAATAACTTAATTATCAAACATCAAAATGCACAAGATGTCTTTAGACTTGAAGGTCAATTTATTCCTGTTGATCCTAGATACTGGGAATCAGATAAAGACATGGTGGTCAATGTAGCTATTTCTAAATCTTCTGATGAAGAGAAGTTTGCAATCCTCGCACAACTTGCAGGTAAGCAAGAACAAATTATGCAAACTCTTGGGCCAAACAATCCTTTAGTATCAATGCAACAGTATTCCAACACGCTCACGCGCATGATTGAACTTGCTGGATTCAAAGATGCTAATAGCTTTATTAATACTCAAGTACCACCTATGCCACCCGCGCCCCCAGAGCAACAACAACCTGATGCAGCTACCATGCTCGCACAAGCAGAAGCCATGAAAGCGCAAAACCAAGCGCAGAAAGCTATCATTGATGCTGAAACTGATCGCATGAAAATTATTATGGATGATGACAGACAGCGTGATGAGACAGAAGCACAGATTAGACTAAAAGCAGCAGAATTAACCGCTAAATACGGAGCGCAAGTCAACATAGCAGAAATCAATGCTATCATGGAGCGTGACCGAGAAAACATTAGGCAAACTGCAAAGGATCAAGCTCAAGGACTATTTACTGGCAATGGCAATCAAGTTATATAACCTAGAAGTTTTAGTTGACGACCTAGTTTATGTCGGTAGTGATATTAGAGCCAAAAGCCAAGAAGATGCAGTAAGAATACTTGGTATTATCTCTGGTGGTGAAGTAACCGAGGATTCAGAAGTATTAAGTTGTGAGGAGAAAACTTTACACTAATGGCTATTACATACAGAGGCGAAAAATTTAGTGGTTTTAACATACCTAAAAGAACACCCAATCACAAAACAAAATCACACGCAGTTTTAGCCAAAGTTGGCGATGTCATAAAACTTATTCGCTTTGGTCAACAAGGCGTTAGTGGTGCTGGTAAAAATCCTCAATCTGCAAAAGATAAAGCTAGAAGAAAATCATTTAAAGCTAGACACGCTAAGAACATAGCCAAAGGAAAGTTGTCAGCAGCTTATTGGGCTGATAAAGTAAAGTGGTAAGGAGTTAAATATGTCACTATATGAAAATATAAATAGACGGAAAAAAGCTGGTACAAGTAGAAGCAAGAAAAGATCTACAATTAGTCCAAAAGAATATGCAAATATGAAAGCTGGATTTCCTAAAAAGAAAAAGAAAAAATAACAGAGATCATTATGCCAAAAGTAGGAAAAAGACATTACTCATATACACCTAAAGGAATGGCACAAGCTAAAGCTGCTGCTAAGAAAAAAGGTGTAAAAGTTTTATACAAAAAAAAGAAAAAATAAGTGCGACCATCCTCGGCAAAAGCCAAGGGTCGAAAACTACAGCAATGGGTTGTTGATAAACTTGTTGCTTTACTTGGTTTTGATCCTGAAGATTTAGAATCAAGACCCATGGGATCTTCTGGCGAAGATGTCATTATGGGCGTTCAATCACGCAAACAATTCCCTTATTCTATCGAATGTAAAAACCAACAAGCAGTTAATGTTTGGAAGGCTTATGAACAGTCTTGTACTAACTGTAAAGATTACGAACCTTTGGTTATAATAAAGAGAAACAACACTAAGCCATTGGCATTAGTCGATGCAGAGTATTTTATTAAGCTACACAGGAAAAACGATGAGTAATGAAGTTTGGGATTATAAAGGAATGTTTTGGGATGATGTTAATAAAAAATTTTACAGATGGCATGAATTAAAACTCTTGTTACAAGAGAGGGAACTAAAAAAGAAAAATGAAACTAAACAAAATTAAAAACATAGTCAGCAGTCTTGCTCCAACATTAGGTGCAGCTATAGGTGGGCCACTGGGCGGACAAGCTGGTCAAATACTCTCTCAAGTCTTAGGTGTTAAAAACTCTCCTATAGAATTAGAAAAAGCTATCAATAATCTAACAACCGAACAAATGGTTGAACTTAAAAAAGCTGAGAAAGATTTTCAATTAAAGATGAAAGAATATGAAATAGATATTTATTCTCTTGAAACCAAAGATACACAACACGCTAGAGAAAAGTTTAGCAATGATTGGACTCCTAAATTTTTAGGTTCATTAACTGTTGTTGGCTTTATTGGTTATATATTTATGATTACTGCATATCCTATTGATGATGCTTCAGACGATATTGTTATGTTAATTCTTGGTTATTTATCAGGTATAGCTTCAGCAGTAATATCTTTTTATTTTGGATCAAGCAATAAAGATAGAAAATGAGTAAGTGGAAGAATTTTAGGTTAGAAGAGTTTGCTTGTAAGCATTGTGGTGAAAATAAGATTGAACATGAGTTAATAGATAAGCTACAATCACTTAGAGAGGACTTAGGTTTTCCATTTGTTATTACATCAGGATATAGGTGTTCAGAGCATCCAGTGGAAAAGAAAAAAAGCAAACCAGGTACTCATAATTTAGGCATTGCAGTCGATATCGGTTGCAGTCACAAACAAGCATTACAAATAGTATCCGCAGCAGAAGGTTACGGATTCACAGGAATTGGAGTCAATCAAAAAGGCAATGGAAGATTTATACACCTCGATATCGGCAAAGCTGAAGCTAATCGTCCAAGGCCTCATATCTGGAGCTATTGATTTCTAATGGAAGACATGGAACTGATTTTGGATATTATTATTCCATTGGTAATCATTCCAATTTTTTACTTCATTAAAAGTCATGGTTCAGAAATACAAAGACAAGGTATTTTGGTTAATAAAACTCGAGAAGAGATTGCAAAAGAATATGTCAGCAAAAAAGACTTCAGTATTGAGTTAGAAAGAATTTTCGACAAATTAGATAAACTTGATGCTAAAATAGATAAACTAATAACTGATTAATATGGCTAATTTAAACCAAGTAGAGCTAGAAGAACTAAAAGATCAATATAGAGAGTTGATGCGTCAATATGGCGGCACTAACTTGGCTGGTCAACAAACCCCCGACGGAACATACGGATATTACACCCCAGACTTTTCATATGGAAGTTATAAAATTCCATACCAAGATCCAACCTATTCATCCGGATACGAATACGCACGAACAATAGCTGGTGGTATGCCATTTGAAGATGTAGTTGCACCTGGTATGAGTTTTTCTCCAGATCAACCAATGGGATATACCCAAGCAGATTTAAGAAGAAAAGAAATATATGGTGACTTTGATGGCGTTATGCCAGTTGCACCTACCAAAGGAACACCGGTAGAAGCATCTTACGAAACAATGGAATACGCACCTGTTGGAACACCAGCACCAGAACCTTATGTTGTCTCAACACCTTTAACATCAACAACTGAACCTAGATCATTATTAGATATTAATACAATAGATCCGTCTGTTTCTGGCAGACCAGACTATGATCCTTATTTAGCCGCTTTAGAAGCTGCTGCACAAACGCAAAGAGATGTTGCAATAAATCCAAATCCTTATAATCAATTGACTGGTAATGATTACTCAGGTTTATTTTTATTAGATGAAAACCTTGCAAACCTTGAAGAAATTGCTGACAAGATTGACATGGATAAGGTTGCTAAAATAGATATAGAAAAAATAGATATTCCAGAATCAGTTAGTTTATTTAGCGATATATTAAATGAACCAGTATCAGCAGAACCAGTATCTACGCCTTATAGACCTGATGGCATGAGTAATAAATTTGCTGAACAATTAGTAGATAAGGGAGTAGATTTAACAGACCCAAGTTCTTATATGTATATGGACTTGCGTGGTGGAACCGGTCCTTCACCTGGCATAGGGGAAATATTAAAAATGATGCCAAAACCAATACAACCCACGCCTGTTATACCTGAAACATTATTAATGCCACAGGTATCTACACCTATAAATTTTTTCTCAGATGCATCCAGTCCTCTCGGTGCAACGCAAGAAGCTGGTAATTATTTAACTCTCGATCAAATTAACTCAGGAAAGGTAAATATAAATTATCAACCTGTTCCAGAATCAGAAAGAGTTGTAGGCACTAAATCTCAAACAAAAGGCGGCGTATTACAGTATAAAATTGAAACAATGGCAGACGGATCAAAAAGAATAACAAACAAAGATGGTAGTGTAACAATTGAACCTGCTCCGCCACCAGTGTTACAGACACCTGCTTTTGTACAACCAAACATTGACGAAATAGTTAGACCAATATCAAGACAGAATAAATTTTCAACACAACCACCAGGATTATTTCAATTAGCATAAATGTCAGTCACACACGAAGAAGTAGTTAAAGCAGCAGAAGCTGAAAGAATTTTAAATTCTGATGTTTTTAAAGAAGCAATAGAAAATCTTAAAAACGAATACATAACTCACTGGTTAAACTCTCGTGGCATTGACGATGTTGCAGTTAGAGAAGACTTCCACAGATCATTATTACTTCTCCCAGAAGTAGAAAGACATTTACGCATCATGGCTGAGAAAGGCAAACTTACAAAAGCCAACATTAATAAGATTCGTAACATAGCCTAAAACTTTCCCTTTTATACATTCTTGATATAAAATATCCCTAAATACAATATAGGAGTATTTATATGAGCAATAACGGAAAACCGACTGCTTTACAAACCGAAGGTGAATTAGCTACCTCGGCATTTGAAAGTTTCTTGGCCCCTGAAGAGGACACGCAAGAAGAAGCAGTCATAGAGGAAGCTGAAGAGGTCATTGAACCTGAGATCGATGAATTAGAAGAACAAGACGAAGAGCTTGTCGATGAAGAAGATCTTGAATACGATGATGAAGAAGATGGTGAAGAAGAAACGGAAGTTGAAGAGGTAGAAGAGCAACCCGTCTACAGAGTCACAGTTGATGGCGAAGAGATAGAGGTCACGCAGGACGAACTCATTAATGGTTATTCACGCCAACAAGATTATACGAGGAAGACACAGGAACTTGCCAATCAAAGAAAAACGATTGAGGAGCAATCCAAAGAACTTGCTCAAAGAGATGCGATTTACGCACAGTTGCTACCAAAATTAGAAGCTGAATTACAGGCTTCAATGGTAGATGAACCGGATTGGAAGACTTTAGTAGAAGAAGATCCAGTTGCTTATGTCAGAGAACAACAAATCTGGAATGAGAAGAAGGAAAAGTTAGAGGCGGCAAAAGCTGAAAGAGAAAGACTCGAAAGAGAGGCTTATGAAAAACAGCAACAACAACTTGTACAGTTTGTGCAAGAAGGCCAAAAAAGACTCCTGGAAATCATACCGGAATGGAAAAATGCAGAAGTTGCTCAAAAAGAGAAACTAGCAATTCGAGACTATGGCATCAATGTCTTGGGGTATGCACCTCAAGAAATGGACGCAATCTATGACTATCGTGCTTTGCTTGGTTTAAGAAATGCTTGGTTAAACTCTAAAACAGTTGAAGCCACAAAAAAGAAACCAACACAAAAAGCACCTGCAAGAGTAGCCAGACCTGGAACAACTACCAGAAAGAAATCGGTAGCACCAGCGAAAAGAGCAAAACAGGTTTTAGCAAAAACTGGAAAAGTCCAGGATGCTGCTAAAGTTTTTGAACAATTTTTAAAATAATTTTATAGGTAAATATAATGGCTAAAGTAACAAACGCATTTGATACATATAGCGCGACTTCAGACAGAGAAGATTTAAGTAATATCATTTACAACATCTCTCCAATGCAAACTCCGTTTATGTCATCAATTGGAAAAAGAAGTATTAACAATGTTGTCTTTGATTGGCAAACAGAAGTATTAGCAACTCCAGTTGCTACAGGTGAGCTAGAAGGTTTTGAACTTTCAAGATCAGCTTCAGTTGCAACAACCAGAGTTAGCAATGTTGCTATGATTTCAAAAAGAGATGCAACTGTATCAGGCTCACAAGAGTCTTCAGACCCTGCTGGTAAGAGATCAGAAATGGCTCACCAACTAGCTATCATGTCTAAAGCTCTTAAGAGAGATATGGAAGAAGCTCTTTGTCAAAATGGCGATAAAACAACTGGTAACGCTACAACTGCCCGTGTAACTGGTGGTTTTGAGTCTTGGATTACATCCAACGATTCAAGAGGTGCTACAGGTGCTTCTACTGGTGGCGGTGCTGCTCCAACAGACGGAACTCAAAGAGATCTAACAGAAGATCTTCTTAAAGATGTTCTACAACTTTGTTTCACTAATGGTGGTGAACCATCATTAGCTATTTGTGGCCCACATAACAAACAAGTTATCTCTGGTTTCACAGGTAGAACTCAAGCAAGACAAATGATCGATGCAAACACAGTTGAAGCATCAGTATCTATCTACTCATCTGACTTTGGTGAACTGAAAATCGTTCCATCAAACAGATCAAGAGAAAGATCTTTACTGTTGGTTGATCCTGAGTATGCAAAAGTATCTTACTTGCGTGATTTCAAAACAGTTGACATTGCTACAATAGGCGATGCAATGACCAAAATGATCGTGGTTGAGTATGGATTGGAAGTATCCAACGAAGCTGCTCATGGTATCGTTGCTGACCTTAATGTAAGTTAAGTTCTCGGTTAAGAACCTTAAAGGGATGTTTCGGCATCCCTTTTTTTTGTGTTAAAATTCTTGCATGGCTAAAAGAACTGTTATAGATCATAAGACTGGTTTTACTAACGAGTTTATTACTGAGGGTGGTAAAGATATATTTCATACCACTCAAGATGTAAGTCCAGTAATCGAACATTGTAAAAACATTGCAGAGAATGTTAAGCCAGGTAAAGATCTTCGCCATGTGGCAGAAGTGCCATTGGTTGTATATCAAAGAGCTTGTCGAGAAGGATGGGCAAATGATATGAGTGCATGGAGAAGATGGTTAAACAAATCAGACAATAAAGTCTTTAGAACATGGCAAGGTAAACTATGACATACGCAGAATTAAAATCTAATATCGCAAGTTACTTAAATCGTTCAGATTTAACAGATGTAATTGATTCATTTATAGATAGCACAGAATCAGAATTTAACCGCAGATTAAGAGTTAAAGGCATGATTAAAAGAGCCACTGCAACTCTTACGGGTCAATATCTTGCAGTACCAACTGATTGGTTAGAAGCCATAAACTTACAAATTGATAGCGGTGATTTTTCACCATTGTTTCAACAATCCATTGAATCCATGGATGTTTATAGAAAGTCTAATGACAATGTAACAGGGCAACCTATTTATTTTGCATTGGTAGATGATTCAATTGAATTTGCACCTACCCCAGACGGAAGTTATACAGTACAATTAACCTACTACGGAAAGATAGATGCGTTAAGCGATTCTAATACGAGTAACTTTTTATCCACAGGATATCCAGATGCTTACCTTTACGGATCACTAAAACACGCTTCTATCTATTTAATGGAAGATGAACGAGTGCCACTATTTACAGCACAGTTCGAGAAAGCTCTAGAAGAAATGAGACTAGAGCAAGAAAAAGCTGAGTTTGCTAAAGGTTCTTTAATGCAAAGAAGAAGAACTTACGGAAAACGCAGAAAAGATATTTATTATTTTGGTAATAACTAGGAGTATAGAAAATGGCTGGATTTAGTGATTATTTAGAAGACAAGGTACTTAACCATGTATTTGGTGGCACAAACTACACTGCACCTGTAACACATTATGTTGCATTGTATACAGTAGCACCTGATGACACTGGTGGTGGTACTGAAGTAACAGGTGGAGCTTATGCAAGACAAACCTCTACTTTTACTGTCTCAGGCACATCCCCCACAACAGCGACAAATGCAGCAGCAGTTGAATATCCAACAGCTACAGACAATTACGGAACTGTAGTTGCAGTAGGTATTTTAGATGCCTTAACTGGTGGAAACTTACTTGCTTATGCAAACTTAGATACATCTAAACCTGTAACAACTGGTGATGTATTCAGATTTGACGCTGGTGATTTAGACATCACATTAGCTTAATAACATGGCCTCAGTAGGCTATGGATATGGCGGTTACGGGAAGTCTCATTACGGACAACCTGTTTTTCAACTTGGCGTAGCTACATCCGCTCAAACATCATCTATGTCTGCAATAGGCAGACAAATAGATCGTGGTGTTGCAACCATTGCACAGACATCTGGAATGTCTGCAATTGGTACTCAAGTTGATCGTGGATCTGCAACCATAGCACAAACTAGTGGCATGACCAGTGTGGGCCATAGAGTCCATCTTGGTTCAAGCACAATAGCTCAAACTTCTGGCATGAGTGCTGTAGGTACTCAAATTGATAGAGGCTCTGCAACGATAGCTCAAACCTCGTCTATGACAGCCGAGGGTCGATATACCATAGCAGCATCTTCTACAATTGCAGCATTATCAGATATGTCTGCCATTGGTACACAGATTGATAGAGGTGCATCAACCATCTCACAAACAAGTGGATTTTCAGCAAGTGGTGGTCTAAAATGGGAGGTAATACAGAATCCTGATACTACCTGGACTCAATTAACAAAAGAACAAGCGGCATAATAATATGGCAGATACATTTACAACTAACTTAAATTTAACCAAGCCTGAGGTTGGAGCAAGTACCGATACATGGGGCGGAAAATTAAACACCGACCTAGATACTTTAGATGGTATTTTTGCTGATGCAGGAAACGGAACAAGCGTGGGCCTTAATGTTGGCTCTGGTAAAACTTTAACAGTTGCAGGAACACTATCATCTAGTGGAACTTTAAACTCAACTGGAACTTTGTCTATTGGCGGTGTAACAATTACTGCAACAGGAACAGAGTTAAATTATACTGATGGGGTAACATCTGGCATACAAAGTCAGCTTGATACAAAAGCAACAACAGGAAAAGCTATAGCAATGGCTTTGGTTTTCGGATAAAATTAGGACAATATTATGGCAAATCCAAATTTAGTAAATGTAACTTCGATATATGCAAATAGCATAAATGGAGCTTTAACAACAACTCTCACAACTGATCTATTAACTTGTGCAAGTGATAAGGTTATTAAAATTAATAGCATTGTCGTTGCAAACATTGATGGCACTAACGCTGCTGATGTATCAATGGGAATTATCAAAAGTGGTGGTTCAGTAGTTTTATTTGCTTCAACTATCTCTGTTCCAGCAGATGCTACTTTGGTTCTTATTGATAAGAACTCAAGCATCTATCTTGAAGAAGGAGATGTATTAGAGGGTGGTGCAAGTGCTAATGGAGATTTAACTTACACCATTAGTTACGAAGAACTAGATGACGCTTAAGGAGTACAAATATGGCTCACTTTGCAGAACTTAATTCAAGCAACGAAGTATTACGAGTAGTAGTAATATCCAACGATGATGTAGAAGCTAACGGAGGAGAATTATCCTCTGAGGCAGAAACATTTGTAGCATCTATCGTTCCACACTTAGAAGATGGAACAGCTTGGAAACAAACTTCATACAACAGTAATTTTAGAAAACAATATGCAGGTATAGGTTATACCTATGATGCAAGTAAAGATAAGTTTATCTTGCCACAACCTTTTCCCTCTTGGTCATTAGATTCTAACGATGACTGGGAGGCACCAGTTACCTATCCAACAATTACAGAAATAAATTCAGAACCAGTCTTAATTTCTTGGGATGAAGATAATCAAAAATGGTTAGGAGCAACCCATACTGGTGATCCAATAGTTACAACCAATTACGAATGGGATGCTACTAATCTGCAATGGAATGAGGTCTAACCATGGCTAGTTCTAATGGCGGAGTAGTAGGTGTCGATAATCCTCCAGTTGAGCAACCCGAAACTATAACTACATTTAATTCAAGCGGTACTTTAACTACAGCACCTTATACAACTTCTATATCTGTTTTAGTTGTCGCTGGAGGCGGTGGCGGTGGAGGAAACGATAATGCGGCTGGGGAAGCAAGATCATCAGGAGGCGGAGGAGCAGGTGCATTAATTACCAATACCTCTCTTTCTGTTACAGGAGGTTCTTCTTACCCTATCACCGTAGGTGCAGGTGGTGCAGGGGGAACTGGTGCGCCTGCTAATGGAACTCTTGGATCAACAGGTAGCAATTCTTCTTTTACAGGTAGCTATGTAGCCAATGGAGGCGGAGGTGGCGGTAAATATAACCGTGGCCCAGGTACATCAGGCGGTTCAGGTGGCGGAGGTGGTAATTTTGGTAGTGGTCCCGGTGCTTCAAACCAACCTACTATTTCAGGTTGGACTGTTTACGGAAACGCTGGTGGTAGCGGAGCTAATTCAACTCCAAATTATGGTTCAGGTGGCGGAGGTGGTGCAGGTGCTGTTGGAGGCAACGGATCAGGTTCTGCTGGAGGAGCAGGAGGTGCTGGCATAGCAGATTCAATTTCAGGATCAAGTGTGACTTACGCTGGTGGCGGAGGAGGCGGACAATATGGAACTGACGGAGGAGCTGGTGGCTCTGGCGGTGGCGGAGATGGAAAAGGTAACGCTAACGGAATAGCAGGAACAGCAAATCTTGGTGGCGGAGGCGGAGGGTGCGGTCATTTAAATGCATCAACCCCTGGGATTTACAATGGTGGTAATGGTGGTTCAGGCGTAGTTATTACCAAAGAAGCTGCAGGACCTTACAAAGCCTCAGGAGTATGGGATATGAACGCCCTTTATGACAATGTGAAAGCAGGGACATGGACAAATGCCTAGATTAGTCGGAGCAGTACAAACAGTAACTTCAGGAACTCAAGCAGAGCAAATTACCACATTTAATTCTACTGGTACTTTAAATACTCAACCTAGAACAACAACTGTTGACTATCTTGTAGTTGCAGGCGGAGGTGCAGGTGGTAGTACAAATGCAGGTGGTTTTGAACAAGGCGGTGGCGGAGGTGCTGGTGGATTTAGAACAGGTCCAGCACCAGTGGCAGGTGGCTCACCTTACCCAATCGTCGTAGGAGCAGGTGGAGCAGCCAGTGCAGGAAGCTCTGCTAATGGCTCAGATTCTTCAGCAGTAGGAATTACCTCAACAGGTGGCGGTTTAGGAGCTTACAATGCTGTTAATGCTGGAGATGGTGGTTCAGGCGGTGGTGGAGCAAACTTTGCTGATTTAAGCGGTGGCTCTGGAAATACGCCCCCTGTAAGTCCACCACAAGGTAATGACGGAGGAACTTTACCAGGCAATATACCTGGTGATGTTGTTGGTTCTGCTGGCGGAGGAGGTGCAGGTGGAACAGGTTTTTCAAGAGGAGAACCGCCTTCACCTAGTCCTGCACCTGCTACAGGTGGAGCTGGGGGTGTTGGATTAGCAAGTTCAATTACAGGTTCACCTGTTATGTACGCTGGAGGAGGCGGTGCAGCAGGATTTTTTCCTGGTCTAGGTGGAGCAGGTGGTGGCGGTGATGGCGGAGGTCATCCAACTAGTGGTGGACCAAATACTGGTTATTTTGGTTTTGCAGGTACAGCCAATACAGGTGGTGGTGGCGGTGGGGTTTATGCATTTCCAGCAAATACTTACTCTGGTGGAGCAGGTGGCTCTGGTATAGTCGTTATTAAAGAACCATCAGTTGATTTTACTGAAGCCTCAAGCGTTTGGGATTTAAGAACAGTATTTAGACTAGTCAAAGCTGGTGATTGGACAAACTAACCAACCTTTCTTTTAAAACACATCTAAACTATACTGATCTCTTAAGAGAGAGAAGATGAATCTAAAATATTATTACTGGTACTTTCAATCAGCCATACCTGAAAGAATATGTGATGACATAGTTCGTTATGGTCAAGAGCAAAACAAAGAAATGGCTCTTACAGGCAACGCTAATAAAGATAACCTAACTAAGTTAGAACTCAAAAACATTCAAAAGAAACGCAAGTCTGATATTGTATGGATGTCAGATAGATGGATATACAACGAAATACAACCTTACATCCATCAAGCAAATTATAACGCTGGATGGAATTTCGAATGGGATTTTAGCGAGGCTTGTCAGTTTACCGAATACAAGAAAGGTCAATTTTACGATTGGCATTGCGACTCTTACGAAGAACCTTATAACAATCCTGAAAATCAAAATGTGCATAACAAGTTAAGAAAACTTAGCATGACTGTATCTTTAACCGATCCTGATGAATATGAAGGCGGAGATTTAGAGTTTGATTTTAGAAACACAGACGAAGGTTCACAGCCAAGAATATGTGAAGAAATTAGAAAGAAAGGTAGCGTGATTATCTTTCCATCTTTTGTTTGGCATAGAGTCAAACCAGTA
>Ga0255756_1004276_pt1 | contig 13960 bp, 14 predicted proteins | sample 011ome_20_FD_179956 | JGI IMG/M metagenome (GOLD analysis project Ga0255756, IMG submission 179956) | Coastal salt marsh microbial communities from the Groves Creek Marsh, Skidaway Island, Georgia - 011509CT metaG (version 2) | ecosystem: Environmental > Aquatic > Marine > Intertidal zone > Salt...
CCAGCACAGCCCCCACACCGCAAGATGAGCGCGGCGCCGAATCGCTGAAGCCACGACCAGTCCGAAGAGCGGCAGTGTGAAGAGCGGATCGATGACCGAAACGTTATGCCAGGCGAAGCGGGTATCCGTTAGCGGCCACAGCAGTTGGGTGCCGTAAGTAGTGCAGGCATCCAGCAAGCCATGGGTGCCGTAGCCCAGCATCGCTATCCACCACACTTTTTTGAACGAGAACGTTTTTTTGGCAACGGGATAGAAAACGACGGCGCAAATCAACGCGCCGAGCGGAATGAACAATAGTGAGTGAGTAAACTGACGGTGGTACTCGAGAAAAAGTAAGGGGTCCTGATCAGATCGGATTAAAACGTCCAAATCGGGTGCCATGCCCGCGAATGCACCGATCCACAAAGCGTGACGAATCGCCGCGGCAGAACTGCTCGACTGACTCGCGGCAGCACCTATAGCGGCTTGGCTCAATGGATCCATGTGCGCCTCGGGGGAAAGGAGGGGTCCCATTTTTTGCCCGAACGAGTACGGGCAGGCGCACCATATCAAATGCGGCCTCTGGCACCTACCGGTTGTCAGAATCATCAACTGCTGTGTCACTGTGTGGCTACTGTGCGAGTTGCCATCGGCAGGTGTGCCGTTTGGTGCAGACCCGCGCCATAATGAAGGCTCACGAATGAACACCGCTCGGCCAGTGAGCCAAGGAGATGCACTTGTGAGATTGAAAAAAGCGAGAGTACTGCCGTTAAGTGAGGCGGACATAGCCCCCGAGTTATTGGCGCTGCTGGGACCGCGTTTTAAGGCCATACCGGTGCTCAATATCTTTCGTACGCTGGCCCATGCACCCAAGGCCTTTAAGCGCTTTATGGCGTGGGGGGGCTATATTTTGTCGGATGCCAATAGCTTGAGTCCGCGCGACCGCGAGTTGGTGATTCTGCGGGCGGGCTTCAATTGGAAATCGGGTTACGAATGGGCGCAGCACGTGCGCATCGGTTTGGATTGCGGCTTGGGCGAGGACGAAATTGAGCGTATCAAGGCAGGGCCGACAGCGACCGACTGGAGCGAAACAGATCGCGCACTTTTGCGGGCGACGGATGAGCTCACCCAAGACGCTTTCATTACGGACACCACCTGGCAAGCTTTGGGTGATTTTTCCGAGAAGCAGCGCATGGATCTGGTCATGACTGTCTCGCAGTACACTCAGGTATCCATGATGCTGAATACTTTTGGGGTCCAGCTTGATGATGACCTGGTGCTCGACCCTGATTTGTGCAAGGGGGAAGCGGCTGGATAACCCAAGGCTTCCTATGGCCGCGAGTCGCTATTGCCTGCCTGGGACGCGCCAGCGTGGAAAAATGCGGCGCTAGGGGGTTCAATAGCCGCTTTAACTGACGATGAGTAAAGCCATAATGTCCTTAGTAACGAAAGTCGCCACATCGCTATTGCTACTCTCCAGTGCGACCGCGCTTCTGGCAGACCCGATGCCCTCTGAATGCGACGTGGCCCGAGATCGGGCAAAGAGCAAGTACGGTGCCGTGCGGTACTTCTTCGACACCTTCAACCGCTGCGTGGCCGGCGCCAATGACGATGTGGCGCAATGCCGGGCTGAGCTCAACGATCAGCAGTCGGCGCTGGGGGACTTTATTTTTGCGCAACGTGTCGCTCAGGATGTCTGTGGCGCAGCGGGCCGATCCGGCGATATGGTGCAATAGAACGCTATTGAAGGCAGCGACAGCCACTGTCGCTTGCGTAAGACGCCAATGCCGCGAGGCCTTTTTGGATTCGCCTTAGCGCAAATTACCCCCCGAGCAAGCTGTGGGCCTGACGCCCTCCCTTGTTAATTCAATTAAATAGCGCCAGCGTATTCTCGGGAGGTCGTCCCAGAGCGGCCTTGTCGTGGTGAATTACTACGGGCCGTTCAATCAGGATCGGATGCTTCGCCATCGCCTCGATAACCGCTTTATCGCTGCTGCCTTTGTTAAGTCCGAGCCCCTTGAAGATATTCTCTCCGCGCCGGAGAAGGTCCCACGGTCGGATGCCCAGCTGAGAGACGACGACGTTCAGTTCTGCCACTGAGGGTGCATCTTCAAGGTAGAGCCGCACGGTTGCCTCAATATCATGCTCTTGCAGTAGTGCCAGCGTGAGACGAGATTTGGAGCAGCGCGGGTTGTGCCAAATGGTAGTTGTCATGGAATCGGTCCAAAAAATTGAAAGTATGCCGTGCTTGGCAGACACTTGCGATACACAGCCGCCCGAGCCAGCGTGATGAGTACGGAACAGTCTGTTGAACCGATGGTGTTTGAGCACGGCGATCTCAGATTCTCGGCGCGAGCGATGGGTGAGGGCCCCCTTGTGCTGTGCCTGCATGGATTTCCCGATACCCTCAATACTTTTAGCTATCAGCTGCCCGCTCTTGCCAAGGCCGGGTATCGTGCCATTTCGTTGGCGTTGCGAGGCTATGAGCCCGGCTCAATTCCCGTGAATGGCGATTACACGCTTGAGTCAATTGCGGCCGATATTATTGCGGTGATGGATCAGCTTGAAGTCGACCGGGCGCACTTGATGGGACATGATTGGGGTGCAGCCGTTGCCTATACGGTCGCCGCGGCGGTACCTGAACGGTTTCACAGTTTGATCACAATGGCGGTGCCGCACCCCGGGCGTTTTTCACGCGAGGGTTTGCGTATTTCCAAGCAGTTAAGAAACTCCTGGTACATGGGGTTCTTCAATATTCCCCTGCTGTCAGATTGGGTTGCGCGGCGAAGTGACTATGCGTTTATTCGCAAGCTTTGGCGCGACTGGAGTCCATCTTGGTCCCCCGAAACCCGTGTGCTTGAAGGCGTGATCGATACGTTATCCCAGCCGGGCGTGTTGTCTGCGACTCTGGGGTATTACCGAGCGGCACTTTCTGTAAAGGCGCTGACAATGAGTGCAGAGGAAGCACATTATCCGATACCGGTCCCGACGCTGGCCCTCACGGGTGAGGAAGACGGGTGCATCGACAGCGGGGTTTTTGAGCGTCTGATGGTGCCAGAGGACTTTCCGAGTGGTCTTCAATTCGAGCGCATCTCTCAGGCGGGACACTTCTTACATCAGGAACAACCCGAGCGGGTGAACGACCTGATAGTGGCGTGGTTGATGCGGCGTCATGAGTCTTGAAATGAGTAACAGCACCTTGGAGCCCGCCCGAAAATCGCTCGTCAGACGCGGCGCCTGCTCACGGTATGGCCGTGATACCTCGCCGAGCCCTTGTCTGTGACGGGCGGCACTGTGTTACAGCGCGCACGAATGGAGCACCTGCCCTTGATGCTGACGCTGGTATCGGAATTTTGCGTCACGGATCAGCATACTTTCGACCCAGACCGAGTGACGCGCGCATTGGTACCGTTACTGGAAGATGACGCGCACGGTGTGGTGTATCTCGCCGACAACGAACAGGGTTATGTAGTGATCACCTGGGGTTACAGTCTGGAGTCTGGTGGCCGCGAAGCATTGATCGACGAGATTTACCTGCGAAGACGCGGAGAGGGCCGTGGCGGCAAAGTCATGGATGCGCTATTTGTCGAGATGGCAGCCCGAGGCGTCGTCAAGATGTTCCTCGAGACTGAAACGCACAATCATCGGGCGCGACGGTTCTACGCCCGCCAGGGTTTTGATGAGGACGACTCGATCTGGATGTCACGGCAAATCTCTGCCATTGAGTCAGCAAACCGATAATCAGCGCGAGGGCCGGTCGTAAATGCATTATGGATTTATTGGGTTGGGAAACCTGGGCGGCAAACTGGCCCAGCGATTGATCGGTGCGGGGCTTGATCTGACGGTTTTTGATCTTGATGACACCCAGGTACAGCGACTGGTGTCACAGGGAGCACAGCGCGCAGCCAGCACCGTGGCGTTGGCGGGTTCAGTCGATCATGTGATCACCTGCTTGCCTTCCCCCGAGATTTCGAGCGCGGTGCTGACCGAGGTATTGGACAATATGAGGCAGGGTTCGAGCCTGATTGAGATGTCCACGATCAGTCGCGACGACGCCTTGCGGTTTGCTGCCATGGCCGAGGCGGCAGAAATCGGATTTCTTGAACTGCCTGTCACCGGCGGCGTCCATCTTGCTGCCCGAGGTGAACTAACGCTCCTGGCGGGAGGGCCAGAGGGCTTGTTGGAGCTGCATCGTCCTGCGCTTAACGCGATGGGAAATACGTTGTTCCATATGGGCCCCGTCGGGGCTGCGTCGCTGATCAAGGTCATCACCAACATGCTGGCGTTTATTCATCTGCAGGCTTGTGGTGAGGCGCTGATGCTGGCGGCACGCGGTGGACTGGATCTCGGTGACAGTTGGCGAGCGATAGCGGCGTCTTCGGGGACTTCTTTTGTGCACGAAACCGAGGGGCAGCTCATCTTAAACGGCAGTTACGATATTGGCTTTACCATGGATTTGGCGCTGAAAGACCTGAGTTTTGCCAAGCAATTTGCAGAAGAGCTGGGAGTTCCCTTGGAGCTAGCCTCGGCCACGTTTGCTCGCTTTGAGACGGCGCGGCAAGCTTACGGTGGGGCAAGCCAATCACCTAAGATTGTGAAGTTGCTCGAAGACGCGCTCGACACGCCACTGCGTGCCCCGGGGTTCCCGGCAGCTCTCAGCTGACCTACATCCGCAACCCAGTTGAATAGCTATTATCATCACTGCTCGGTAACGCAAACCATCGCGTCGATCTGGTATGGTTTACCAATACTGCAAGTCTGGGGATGCTTCTGTGATTGATATCAGTGAGTCGATAGAGGCCTGCGCCAATCATTATGGCGAGCAGGCGGATGCAATGCGCCGCTATTTACTGGCGGGCCAGGCGGCTGCGCTGGCGCTACCCAACAGAGGGCCATTGAGATTCACCGAATCGGGGTCGCTGGCTGAAGAGATCAGAGCGGCGTATTCCGAATACGGTTTTTATATTTTTGAAAATGTGCTGAGCGCCGAAGAACTCGACGATATCAAAGCGGATCTCGAGATGATGCGTGCGCAATTTCCGACCGGACCCGAGAGCAAGGTCAATGCGGAGGGCGAGCCTGCACTGGGTGCCGATGCCAAGGCGCTGACGTTGGTCTGGTCCAAGCCCCTTGGGGACCCCCTCGGAGGGACAGCGCTCGCTAACGGGCGACATCAGGTCAAAATGTTTGAGCCAGAGGCCGACGCGGAGGCGCCGCTTGCTGCACCTTTTATCCTGCTGGGTTCGTTGCAGTTTTCTGATGCGTGCCTGCGTACCTATGCACACCCCGAGTTGCTACAAGTCGCCGCGGCGATCAATGGTCCGGATTTCGCTCCCTTCAATGAGGCGCTGTTTATTAAGGATCCGGGTATCGGTGCGGCAGTCTCCTGGCATCAAGACGGTGTTACGCACTGGGATAGCCCTGACTTCGATGAAGACATTCACGGGTTCAATTTCATGGCGCAGGTTTATGGCAGTACTGCGGTGAATGGCGTTTGGGTACTGCCAAGCACCCACAAACAGGGCAAGCTCGACATCGCCGAGCTGGTAGAGGAGTCAGGGAGTGAGCGACTCAACGGCGCGGTGCCGATTGTCTGTAACCCGGGTGACGTCGTGATCTGTAACCGCCAGTTATTGCATGGGTCTTTCCCCAATTGCGGCTTTGAGCCCCGCGTGACCGTGAATTTTGGTTTCCACAAGCGCTCATCGGTACTGGGTGTTATGGGGGGCGGTATCCACAGTGATGCGCAGGTATTCGATGACGCGACGGTCTCGCGACGCTCACGCGCGATCGGCTATGCCATTGATGCGCGCAAGCAGCGATTTCCTGACGAGACGCCCTATGAGTATCAGCCCTTTCTCGCGTCGGGCGATGCTTACCAGTGGGACGCGGATGCCCGGCGCAATCTTAAAGACTACAACCTCGATGATCTGAGCATTTAGCATTGTTGATAGTGCTGGATGGTCTCAACCCGGTGAATGGCCGGTGAAGTCCCGGGAGAGGTCTCCTCCGGAGACTGGCATAAACTGCCGATGACAGAACCAGTTGGTCCAACGGATGCGTGACGCAATCAACACCACCTTGCCTGACAAGGTGGCGCTCGTCGAGGGTGACCGCGTGTTTACCTACGCCGAAGTTGATTCGCGGGTAGCCCGGTTTGCTCGTGGACTACTCGCAGGTGCGTCGGATCTCGACGAGGCGCGAGTCGCTTTTTTGATTCCCGCAAGTGTCGATTACGTCACGGCGCTGCACGGTATCTGGCGCGCGGGGGGGATTGCGATTCCGCTCAATGTCGCGTCAGCAGAATCCGAGTGGGAACATTGTCTCACGAGCACGGGTGTGACCCGGGTTATCGCTGGCGAACCCCAATTAAGCGCTATTCGAGCGTTGTGTAATCGCTTGTCGATCGATGTGAACACGGTGACCGATCTGCTGAGCGACGCTGACTCTGCGCTACCCGTAGTGTCAACCGATCGTAGAGCGCTGATCGTATTTACCAGTGGCACAACCAGTAAGCCGAAGGGGGTCGTAACGACCCACGCCAACGTGAGTGCCCAGATCAGCACCTTGATCGACGCCTGGGAGTGGCGGGCGGATGATGTCATACCGCTGTTTCTGCCCTTGCATCACGTGCACGGCATTATCAACGTGCTGAGTTGCGCGTTGTGTGCCGGGGCCACGGTTCACGCCATGCCCAAACTCGATCTCCCTACACTCTGTGCTCAGGTCGCTGCGGACACCTTCAGCGTGTTTATGGCGGTCCCCACTATTTATGTGAAGCTCATTGATTACCTGGAAACCCTCGAAGATCAGGATGTGGAGGTCATTTGCGAGGGTTTTGCCAATATGCGTCTCAATGTGTCGGGCTCAGCTGCTTGTCCGGTAGAGGTGTTCGGTGAGTGGCAGCAGTTGACCGGGCAGGTGCTGCTCGAGCGCTACGGCATGACTGAAATCGGTATGGCGCTCTCTAACCCCTACGAAGGTGAGCGACGGGCTGGCTACGTGGGGCAAGCGCTACCCGGGGTGGCGGTGCAGCTTGTAGAAGAGGAGGGAGGCATCGTCACCGAGGAAGGCGTGCCCGGCGAAATTCGCATCAAAAGCCCCACGGTATTTTTGGAGTACTGGGGCAACGCGGAGGCGACAGAGGCCAGCTTCTCAGAAGGGTGGTTTTGTACGGGTGACGTTGCGGTGATCGAGGACGGTTACTACCGGATTATGGGTCGCTCCTCTGTCGACATCATCAAGTCGGGGGGCTACAAGCTGTCGGCACTCGAGATTGAAAATAAATTGCTCGCGCATCCGCAGATCGCCGAGGTGGCGGTTGTGGGTATTGCGGATCGCACTTGGGGAGAGGCCGTCGCCGCGGTGGTGGTGCGAAAAGGTGACGGTGACATGACGCTGGAAACCCTGAAAGCTTGGTGCGATGGCCACCTTTCGTCTTACAAGGTGCCCAAGCAGCTCCGGGTAGTGGATGCGTTGCCGCGCAATGCGATGGGCAAGGTGATGAAACCCTCCCTCAAGCCATTATTTGAGTGACCTGGCTTGAGTGACTTAGCTGCAAGCTTGGATAACGTCTCCTGCGCACCAGCCTTATGGCTGGGCGGCGGCTACTCCTTAGGCACCGTCGCGACCAACTAACGGTTCCCATTTAGTTATTTGACGTTTTCGCGGGGGTTTCCGATGGCGCCTCTGCTTTTGAGAGCAGATAGTAGGTGAAGGTGGAAAGCAGCAGGGCGGGAAAGACCTCGTGAAGCTCCTGTCGCCACCCCGCGGCAATCCAGATGATCAGGGATGATATGCCCACTGCCATTGAGCAGAGCACCGTGCGCGCCGAGCCGCGTTGCCAGTAAAGACCAAATACCACGGCGGGAAAAAAGCAGACCGCGTAGAGGCTACCGGAGAAGATCGTGATCTCGACGATGTCGCCAGGTGGGTTTAGCGCCAGCAGTGCCGCCACAATCGAAAAGCCAATGACCGCGGTGCGGGTCCAGAGAAGCTCGCGTGATGAAGGGTTAAAGGGCGCTACGATGTTTTTATATAGCGTGGAGGCAGCGACTAGCAGCACGCTGTCCATCGATGACATCGCGGCTGCCAATATAGAGACGATCAGAAAGTCCGTTGCCCATAATGGGAAGACGGACGCGTCGCTTACCAGAGATGGCACGATCAAATCGGTATCGGTGACGTCCGTCAAAATGAGATGCGCGTAAATCCCCACGGGGAACAAACATCCCAGCACAATGGCCAGACCGATGGTGGCGATCCACTTGCCGCGAAGCACCTCAGCCTCGTCTCTCAGCGCATAGAAGCGCGATAACTGTCGCGGGTCTGCCAGCAGTTTGAGCGAGCCTGATAGCGACACGCCCAGCAACACGGCGAAGGGAATGCCGCCGTTGAGTTCAAACAAAAATTGTTTGTCCGGTAAGGTTTGAAGCCGAGTAATCGAAGTGACGCCGCCAGCGGCGCGCGTCACAAAATAAAAAATAACCAAGCTGCCAAGCAGCATGAGCGTGCCCTGCAGTACATCGGTTCTCACCACTGAGACAAAGCCGCCCACGGAGGTGTAGAGCACCACGATCAAGAGGGTCAACCCCACACCTGCCTCGTAAGGCACCTCAAGAAACATCTGAAAGAGGTGCCCCGCGCCTTTAAAGATGGCGAGGAGGTACAGCAGGCTCGCAAAAACAATCACGACGGCTGAAGTCTGCAGTAGCGGATGTCGGCCCTGCTGATTGGGACTGGCGATGTATCGACTGCCGAGAAAGTCGGGAATGGTCAGCGCATCCCACTGCGCGGCGAAGCGGCGCAAGGGTGGTCCGATCCATCGCCAGGAGACCCAACTGAATAAAACCAAGAGGATCGCCATGGTGAACCATGCCACGCCGTAGTCGTAGGCTTTGCCGGCATGTCCGATGTAGGTGTTGGTCGATGCAAAGGTCGCAAAGAAGGAGACACCCACGATGGTGCCACTCATCTCGCGATTTCCGACGTAATAGCCAGCCATACCTCGGCTCGCCTTACTGCCCAGATAAGCGTTGTAAAAAAGCACCGCTGTATAGCAGGCAAGCAATACCACTGCGATCCAGTGTTGGGAGTACCAGCTCATGCGGTCAACGCGATAATCCTAAGGAGCTTCTAGTATGACAGAGCCGCAAGAGGTTCGCGGCGTGTAGCCTGATCACTGATCATTGGCGTTGTTGTCGCAGTCGTCAGAACCGCCAATTGAGGTGTCCATAGACTGCTTGCCGCGCCGCTGCGGGTGATTGGGTGTCGAGGTCGATGGGCCACTGCGCTGGTTGCGTGACCGAGTCGATGAAGCTGATGTTGGGGAAGTGACTGTCTCGCAATAAATGAATGAGCTTAAGCAGCTTAAAACCGTCTAACCAGACATGCGTATGTTGCTGGCGGAGGGTGGCGGTACGAGCGGCATTGTTTATGTGTGCGATCGCCTTCTGGTAATGCCACTGTTGCAGCAATGTCATCACGCTGGACGCGATATCTGACCCCAGTGCTTGCTCCAGCGCGACCTCCATATTGGCATCGGGGTGATTCACCCAATGATGAAACACTTTGAGAAGGCCGCCCAAGGTTTTAAAACACCGGGCGTCATAAAACAGAGGTGCGCTCGACATGTCCCCTGTCTCCAATAAATGCTGGACTGCTGGCCCTGTGCCAAAGGGGACTCTCGGGGATTGCCTCGACGTGATCGCGATACACGGACCTGTAGCCCGGTGGATACTCCCCACCTTGGCCAGCTTGTTCAGTAGATAAAAATCTTCGCCCGCGCTGCGCAAGGGCACTCCGCGCACTTTTGCGTAAGCATTGGCGCTGACCGCGAAGCTGCTGCCCAGCGCATGAAAAGCGTAGGGGCTCCCGAGAGCCGCCAAATGTAATACGTAATGGTGCAGCTTGAGCTCGTAGAGCAATGTTGCGGCCGATATTGGGTCATTTTCTCGGCCGTGATGCGTAAACGGGAGGGTGATGGCGCTGGCTTCGTCAGGCCAGCGTTGCTGAAAAAACCCGGTAGGCCACTGGCAATCCGCATCTCCCGAGACAATCCACGGTGAGGTGATGCTGCCCTTATCCATCAATGCCAGCGCGAGATCGCAGCCAGTACGGCGCGCCCGCCCAACACCCTGATGCCGTGGCGTTTCTCCTTCCAGGCACTCCAAGTCGACGCTCAATATGCTCAGACTCTCACTAGCACGATGCAGCGTGTACCCGGGTTTTATTGCCTCATGGGGCCAAACAGCGAGCCGGTCACGCAACTGTTGATTCACCGTGCTCGGGCTACCTTCTGGCCGATTAAAGACCAATAACAAGAGGATTGAAGTCGAGCCGTGAGTTCGGCAGAAATCTTCGACGAACCCCGGTGATTCGTCGTAGCAGGGTACGACCAGTACGTGCTGCCACTCGCCAGATAAGTCAGGGCATCCCCCGGGCAGGAGGGCGTAGGTCGACAGGTATTTTTCCACCTTGGTGGGGTAGGTCATCGTCAGTGCAGGGCGGCTCGCACGGGGAGTCTGCCAATACAGTCTGCTTCAGCAACCAGCAACTCTTCCCAGCGCTGTGCAATGACTTGCTCAGGAAAATACTCGCGCGCCAGATCGAGAAATAACTCAAAGTGCCGGCTTTCAGATTTTGCCAGAGAGCGATAAAAATTCTTTACTGCGCCCGCGGGCAGCGCCGCGCCAATGAGTCCGAAGCGCTCAGCACCCCGCGCCTCGATCACCGCGCCGGTCAACAGGCGATCGAGTAAGTAGACCTCCGTGCCCTGACGAATCCAGCTGCGAATTTCGTTCACGTAGGGATCCTTCTCATCTGAACCCAGCTGCAGGCTCCGTTCCTGAATCAATTTGACGACCTCACGAAAGTGGACCATCTCCTCTACCGCTAACTCTGACATGGCGGTGACGAGCCGTGTTCGGTCAGGGTAGTGGGACAACATCGAAAGGGCCATGCCCGCCGCTTTTTTTTCAGCCGCGGCATGATCAAGCAGAAATTGATCAAAGTGAGCCAGCACGCATGACAGCCACTCGGGCGATGAAGATGATCTTAGGGGCAAGCCAGACATTTAAGGTTTCTCTACGGACTGCATCAAGATTAGCGCATCGAACATCTGGTGCAACTCAACGCGTCATCGCCATCCTATACCCTTAACCTCCTTTTCATAGACGCGAACTTCAGCGATTTTCATAACAAGGTCTGTGGGAAGTGGCGCATTCAGAGAAAAGCGAATCGTATTCTCGGTGGTCTGAAACTCCCGTAGCGCCGTTTTAAATTGGGTGATGACACGCGGCGTTGGATGAAGGCTAATGTGAGCTTTGGCTGCCGCAAAAACAAACAGTATGCCGTCTTTGACAAGGGCCGGCTTCCCCCACTTCAACTCCTCAAGCGCATCGGGTGCGGCAAGTTTTAGACAGTCGCGGAGCGCTGCCATATGGCTCCTAGCGGAATAGGGGAGGTTTTCAATGTAGGCCTCAACAGGGCTCGGTTTCATTGCTGTTCAACGATCCGCGTGTACATCGATGTGTCTCTGAATAGATCCATTAAATACAGAGCATACTGTTAGCTAAAAAAAAGCGTTCGAGGGTTGGGTCAGGTCCATTATTAGTCAGTGTTTATTTTTGGGCGGGAGCACTATCTGCAGTAAGTCTACGGACCCTGGCCAAGCCTCGCCTGCATTGACCTGAACTATGCCGCTTTCCGCGGCGAATAAAACTTGACTAGCACCAAAAGCTGTCGTTGGCAGATCCGTGAAGGTTTGAAACGAGGGGCCGAATATTACGAGATCTGGCGCATCGCCAAGCACGTTCTCATGACGAAAGCCTTTGCGCCGCGATACCAGAATGTCAGTATGACCATCGCCATCAGCATCATGTAAAAGCAAGCGACCACAGTAAACATCGCGGTTATCGTCTACCGCAGCCTGCCAACAGCTGATCCTCCGTCGCTCCTTAATCTCTAACGTTCGTGTAAGTTGAGCGATCTCAACGAACATTTCCCCACGGTTGCCACCGGTGCTGATTATCTTCCGGAGTTCATTTTGCCCAGAGGCCAAAAGCTGTGCGTCCCAATACCAGTCGCTGGGGTCGCCTACGGCGATTACTTCCAGCATTGAAGCGCGATGATTGCGCAGCAGTGTGAGCCCAGGACTAGAGGGACAGCCTAGTAAATCAATGAACCCGTCCCTGTCGACGTCGTCTGTGGTGAGGCAACGTGCGCCAAAGGCATCGGGTAACCTCAATTCGAAAAGATGGAACACACCCGCTACGTTGACCCAAAGCTTACTTCGATTATCTTTCCCATCAGAGCGTGTTCCCCAGGCCGTTGTAACCAGATCTGGCCAAGCGTCGCGATTGAAGTCGATGAATGTTGCGAGACGACCACGGCTACTCGCCTCGCTAGCCCCAAGCGCATCAGGCACGCTTTCAAAGATCAGCGGTTCAATTTGACGCCACACTTCATTGGGCCCCAAACCTGCTCCGCGATCCGCGCCAGAGGTGCAGTAGAGGTCAATGTCGCCGTCGGCGTCCACGTCGCCGTCTGTGCAGTCATGGCGATCTTTGCCTTGGTCAAGGAACGGTTGCCATTGACAAGGGGCGCTGCCATCTAAAGTGCAAAAACCAGGGCGCAACGTGCCGCGATGCCCGGTTAAGACAATCTCCTCAATACCATCAGAATTGAGATCAGTGATGAGAGCAGACCACGCCGGTGTTGCGCTACGCACCAGCTCCGACGTAGCAAATTGCATCGGTCGATAATCGAGTGCGTCGCCGACTGCCACGCGCTCGCACCCCGCCAGGGCGGCGATCACAATCAATGCTGCCCAACGCAACGGCTGCTGGGTCATGCTTTTCGATCTGCTCGGTAGCGGGAGAGCCATTCGATCTGTTGCAGACTCTCGTTTTTCACGACTCGTGCGCCACGTAGCGTGTGATGCAAGAGAGTGGCTTGTTTGGTCGGCGATAGCTCTGGGCGCAGGCTTGCAATGAGTGGTTCAAGCACCTTGCCCGGGTCAGCCACGAGCTCCTCGTAAACAACCTCGTGTACCGAAAGGCCCAGACCGGAGATGCTCGCTTCTAAATGGGATTCGGCGCGTTGCAGAACCCTCTCATGGTGTGCGATGACAGCTGTATTGTAGGTCAATTGGGAATCCACGTTTTCCATCACGGGCCCACCGTTTTTTGTCGAATATTCGGCTGCGCCCCGGTATCTATGGTAAATGCCAGTCTGGGACGAAAGAGAGCGAGAAACTGCTTGCGCAGCAATGTCTCGGCGGCGCAACCGCAGGCAAATCGGGCGAAGATTGCTCAGAGGTGACAGCACCGTCCTCAGGGCGTCGACTGCGCTCCCTGAGAATAGTTCAGGAACGTAATCCCAGATCAGTTTTGATCCGCCGCAACGCCCGTTGCGGATCAGCGCTGCGGCATCCTCGAACAATTTACGGAGCAGGTGCTGGCCGTCGGGCTGCCCCATCGCGTATTTAAAATGCTGCGGGCGTATATGCTCTGGCAGTGGTCCGGATTCGTTGATCAGATACAGTAGTTCGCACAGCCAAGTGCTTCCGCTACGCGACGTAGTAAATACCAAGACAGGAGTGGGTGCTCTACGCTGACCCTTTGCGGCGAGGAGAATTGCTCGCCATTGGCGTTCTCGGAAAGCAATTTCTTGCTTGATTCTGACAGCAAGGCTCCGCTCGCTGAGCACCGATGGCATCTGTTGTGAGCCTTCTAATTTTTGCGGGTTCACTGCGGAGGGTCTCTCCTGATGATTGCCGATCAGAGAACGCGGCTTGAGATATTTTAAACACTATTAGAATCCGAGATGGCTGTCAGCCGCATGTGGGTAAGGACGACCGCACTCAATTTTTCGGGATCAACATTAGTAGTTCCTGGATGAAGCGCCCATATTTAAGAATACTTTTTCCGAGCCGTCCACAGTTAAGTCGCGAGCCGGTCACCTTTCGTGCGTTGCTTCA
>Ga0255756_1004294_pt1 | contig 13929 bp, 9 predicted proteins | sample 011ome_20_FD_179956 | JGI IMG/M metagenome (GOLD analysis project Ga0255756, IMG submission 179956) | Coastal salt marsh microbial communities from the Groves Creek Marsh, Skidaway Island, Georgia - 011509CT metaG (version 2) | ecosystem: Environmental > Aquatic > Marine > Intertidal zone > Salt...
TCGCGGGCGGGGATTGAAAGCGGGGGGTGGGTTGAGAGAAACGACGGCAAAAGTCCTTAAGGAACGGCGTTCACCACGCCAACGCGGTCGTATGGGGACCAGTGTATAGAACGCGCCTGAGGCGCCCGCGGAGCCGCCCCCTGCCCCTCCCCCGCCGCCGCCGCCCCCTCCCCCGCTCCCGCCGCCCGCTTCCTCGAGCAACCGCACCACCTCCATGTGCCGCCTCTCCCTCGCGATCTCGCACGCCGTCTTCCCGCGCTCGATCACCCCCCCGCCGCACCGCGCCCGCACCTTCGCGCCGTGAGCGATCAACGTCGACACGACCTCCGCGCGTCCCTCCGCCGCCGCCGCGTGCAACGGCGCCAGCCCGTCCGAATCTCGAATCGCCTCCACGTCCGCCCCGCCCGCGCACAGCGCGCGCGCGCACCGCCAGTCCGACGTGACGTGTAACGGCGTGTTCCCGAGCGTTACGTCTCGCGCGCGTGGGCTCGCGCCGAGCCCCAGCAGCGCCTCCACCGCGCGCCCGTCGCCCCGCGCGGCGGCGGCGTGCAACGGCGTCGTCCCGTCCCTCGCGCGCGCGTTCGGGTCGCCGCCCGCGCGCAGCAACGCGTCCATGCTCGCGCGCTCCGGCGCGTCGTGCAGCGGCGCGCGGCCGTCCACGTCCGTCGCGTTCGCGTCCGCGCCCGCGCGCAGAAGCGACTTGGGGCGGTTCCGCGCGAAGCGACGAACGTCGGGGTGGAATCGTGAGGCGTCAGAAGCGGAGTCGCGAGGCGTCGAGGCGCGTCGGGATTGAAAGGGTCGAAGGGCGGGCGGAGAGTGACGAACGCCATGCCGGGAGAGAAAGTCCGTCCTTAAGGAACGGCGTTCACCGCGCCGATGGGGCCGTATGGGGACCAGTGTGAGGAGAACGCACGTCGACGCAGTCGGCGTGGCCGCGCGACGTCGCGTTGTGCAGCGGCGCGACGCCGACGTCGTTGCGCGCGCGCGCGTCGGCGCCGCCGCCGCCGTCGGCGAGGAGAAGCTCGACCACCTTCAGGTGGCCCTCGTAGGCGGCGTAGTGCAGGGGCCGGTTCCCGCGCGGGCCCGGGGCGTCCGGGTCGTCGCCCGCGAGGAGGCGCTCGCGGACGGCGGCGACGTCGCCGCGTTCGGACGCCTTGTGCAACGCCGTCGGCGAGATCGCGTTCGAGGGCGACGGCGCGGCCGCCGACGCGCCCGCCGACGCGGCCGCGACCGCGCGCGACGGCGTCGGCGACGGCGCGGTCGCCGCCGCGGTCGCGGTCGCGGTCGCGGCGACGTCCGCGGGCTGGTACGCGGAGTAGACGTCGCCGCCCCATCGCGCGCCGGACGCCGCGGTCGCGCTCGCTCTCGCGGTCGCGCTCGCCGCGTCGGTCGGATTCGCCGGCGACCTTCCCCCCGCGCCGCCGCCGCCGCCGCCGCCGCCGCGCGCGTCGCCGACGCCTCCTCCTCTCGACAGCGACGGGTGCGCGAGGTGCCTCGACGCGCTCGCGCCCGCGGTCATCGCGGTGAACTCCGCGTGCGAGAGCCATCGCCCGTCGTGCGAGTACGCGCCGCGCTGCTGATCGAAGTACGTGCCCGTGACGGGGTTGTGGTAGTATCCCGTGCTCGCGTCGTAGACCCAGCCGCCCCCGGGGGCGGGCGCGGGCGCGGGCGCGGCGCCGTCGGGGGAGGGCGCGCCTCCGCCGGGAGGGCGCATGACGACCTCCGCTCCGCTCCGCTCCGCTCGCGCCCCCGCGGCGACGAGGGCCGATTTGAGCGCGACAACTGGACTCGAGCCAGACTGATGAGGTGCGTTCTTACAAAAGTTTTTCACCCATCGCCCGGTTTCAACACTTGATCGCATCCCCTTTCAACTGACCGGAGAACTGTTTTTGTACGGCCCTGAGCTGCGACCAGACTCAAGCACCTTCAAGCGCGGCTGCGGCTGACGACCGGATCGGCGGCGGGCGGTTCGATCGACGTCACTCCGAAGCGCGATCCGCGGGTGCCCCACGGAGCGTTCGCGATCATGGCTTTCCGTAAACTCGCCGCGCGAGCGGCGCAGGTCGCGGCGCGGCCGTACGTCAGGTGCGCGCTCGCGAGAAGCTCCCCGCGCCGTCGCGCGCCGCGGACGCGTCGTTTCGGGGCGAATGAATTTCTATCGATCGAGAGGAGGGCGAACGAATCCTTCTTCGACCGTCGCCGACGACGGCGTCGCCCTCCTCGCCGCCTCGATGCGCGCGTTCGCGACGCGACGCGACGCGCGCTTCGATCGACCCGTCCGCGATCGCCATCGCCCCTCCCCCCGACCCCCCCACCTCCGATCGCGTCGCTGACCTTCGCTCGCGATCCCCCCGCCCTCGCCTCCGTCTCCGATCCGAAACGATTGCAGCGCTAGGGTGTCCGCGTTATACCCGCGTCAAGCCCCGCCCGCGCTGTGGACGTCCTCGCGCGCGTACGACGTCAACACGCGCAGCAAGGAGCACCTCAACATCGGCACGATCGGCCACGTCGATCACGGCAAGACGACGCTCACGGCGGCCATCACGAAAGTCCTCGCGGAGGTGGGCGGCGCCACCTCGGTCGCGTTCGATCAGATCGACAAAGCCCCCGAGGAGAAGGCGCGCGGGATCACCATCTCCACCGCGCACGTCGAGTACGAGACCGAGAAGAGGCACTACGCGCACGTGGACTGCCCCGGTCACGCGGATTACGTCAAGAACATGATTACCGGCGCGGCGCAGATGGACGGCGGCATCCTCGTCGTCTCCGCCGCGGACGGACCCATGCCGCAGACGCGAGAGCACATCCTCCTCGCGAGGCAAGTCGGCGTGCCGAATCTCGTGGTGTTCCTGAACAAGGTGGACACCGTGGACGACAGCGAGCTCATCGACCTCGTCGAGATGGAGCTCCGCGAGATGCTGAGCTTCTACAAGTTCGACGGCGAGAACATCCCGATCATCCGCGGCAGCGCGTTGCACGCGTTGAAGGGCACCGACGATAAACTCGGCAAGGACGCCATCATGGCTCTCATGAAGGCGTGCGACGAAAGCATCGCTGCGCCCAAGCGCGCGCTGGACAAGCCGTTCTCGATGCCCGTGGAGGACGTGTTCTCGATCCAAGGAAGAGGGACGGTCGCGACCGGGAGGATCGAGCAGGGCATCGTGAAATCCGGCGAGGAAGTCGAGCTCGTCGGCATCGTCCCGACGCAAAAGACGACCATCACGGGCGTGGAGATGTTCAAGAAGTCCTTAAACGAAGGTCAGGCTGGAGATAACTGCGGGCTCTTGCTGCGCTCGTTGAAGCGCGACCAGGTGCAGCGCGGTCAGGTGCTGTGCAAGCCCGGAACGATCACCCCGCATAAGAAGTTCGAGGCGGAGATTTACGTCTTGAACAAGGACGAAGGCGGCCGTCACACGCCCTTCTTCAGCAACTACCGCCCGCAGTTCTTCATGCGAACCGCGGACATCACGGGCACCATCACCCTCCCGGAAGGCGTCGAGATGGTCCTCCCGGGGGATAACGTCAACGCGGTGTTCGAGCTCATCACCCCGATCGCGTTGGAGAAGGGGATGCGGTTCGCCCTCCGCGAAGGCGGTCGGACCGTCGGCGCGGGCGTCGTCGCCAAGGTTCTCGAGTGAGCGGCAATGCTGTGCGTGGCGGAGGGCTACGGGCCGCGGGCCGGGCGGCGGGACGTTGCGTTTTTAACGAAACATAGCGCGCGAGCGACGCGAATGCGAATGGAACTACATACGATGGAGCATCACGCGCGCGCTCGCGCTGCGGTGACAACGTACTGTACGGGGTGGGGGGGTTCGCGCTGTCCACGTTCTTCGCCCTCGTCGCAGCTTCGCCCTCAGCGCCCGAAGAACCCTCCCCCTCTCTTGGCGTCCTTCTCCTCCTGCGCGGCGATCATCTTCTCGCGCGCGATCTCCCGCGGCGACTTGCCGCCCTTCTTCTTCTTCGCCGCCATCGCCGCGCGGTTCGCAGCCTTTTGCTCCGCCATCGCGGCGTACGCGCTGTTCCCGCCGCCGCTCGGGCCCGCCGCCGCGGGCTCGCGGTACACCTTGAACCTGTTCTTTCCCACGTTGCACGTCGGGCACTTGTAGTCCCTCGGCAGGTCTTTGAACTCGCCTTGCTGGCCCCTGTAGACGTACCCGCAGTCGATGCAGACGTACGGCGTCCCCGCCGCGGCTTTCTTGCCGAACCCGCCGAAGAACGCGCGCGTGGTGACGACGCCAGGGCGACCGCCGTCGTGCGCGCGCGTCGTTTTCGTCGCGGCGCGCAGCGCGGTGCCGCGAAGGGCGACGCCCGACGCGAGATGCGTGGTGTTCGCAGATAGCGTGAAGGCTGACATTATTTACGTGCGGCGTCGCGTGCTTTAGTTAGACGAGCTCACGTCGCGCGGGCTGCTCCGCGAGAGATGTGCGTATCACGAAGGCGATGCGAGGTGGCGGCGGCGACGACGCGTCGCGCGTGTGGGATGCGCGGTCGACGGCGAGTCGAGGGCGCGGCGTGGTGTGAACCGCGACGTCGGCGGAACGAAAGTACACGTGTCACTGCGAGCTACTTTCGTACCTTCGTACGAAGGTATAGGATAGAGAGAAGAGTGGATCAGTCGAGTTGCTGTGAGTCGAGACGGCGTTTTTTTGTTCGTCAGTTCGCAATACGTTACAGTCGTCTCATCTCTACGTCCACTCGACATTATTAATGTTCGTCATCATAACTCATGCCGCCCTCCTCTCGGATCACTTGATCGCCCGCTTGATGTCCGCCTTCTTCCCCGCCGCCTTGTTCGGCTCCATGACGTACTTGATGATGCTCTCTTTGATCCCGAGCACGCCCGGGAACGCCGCGCGAAGCTTCTTGTCGCACATCGTGTTGTTGCTCCTCGGCGCGACGATCACCGCCGCCTGCTCCTCTTCCGTGAAGTTCTCCCACGTGTATCCGGGGTGAAGGTAGTCGCGGTACAGCTCGAGGACCTCGTTGTGCGAGATCGCCCCGGGGTTGGTCCAGTTGTACGCCCCCGTTAACCCGCGGATCGCGCCCTCGATCGCCATGGGGACGAACTCCTCCAACACCGTCATGCTGTTCGGGATGTTCACCACCTTGGCGTAATTCGCGATCTTCGTGATGAAGTTCCGCGGGTTCGAAAGGTCGCCGTCGATGGGCATCCGCACGCGGCACTGCATCACGTTCGGGTAGTGCCTCAGCATCATCTCCATGTACGACTTCGTCTCGGAGTAAAACGATCCGCCAAAGTTCGGGTCGTCGTCCTCGGTGAACGGCTTGCCCCCGATCTGGTGTTCGTCGTCGTACTTGTAGATGCAGCCGGTCGCGAAGTTCGTGACGTGGACGCCGCACTCGTGCGCGACGTCGCACAGGGTCAACACCCCGGTCACGTTCGCGCGGATCGTCTCGACCTTGTGGGATTCGCACCAGTCCACGTTGGGACGGCCGGTGACGCCCGCGGCGTTCAACACGTGCGTGCACTTCGATCGCTTGATGTCGTTCAACACGGCCGCGCGGTCTTGCAAGCGGCCGGAGCCGTAGCACCACCGGTGCCCTTGCTCCGTGAGCAACTTTCCGAGCTTGCCGCCGATCCACCCGGTCCTGCCGTAGACGAGGAACGAGACCGGCTTCTCGCCCGCCGCCGATTCTGGCGCGGGCGGGTGCGCCTCGAGCATGTCCTCGACGTTTTGGAACAAGTTCCCGACGACAGCCTGGACCTGACCGCCCGTGGGGTGCGCGACGAGCGCGCCGGAGAGGTTCCCCCAGTACCCGCTCTGCTCGTCGTTCTTCGTGTACCACTCGATCGTCCCTTTCAAGCCTTCCTCCCAGGACACGTTCTGCGTCCACCCGAGCGCGTGGAGCTTGGAGCAGTCGATGAAGTACCGCCGGTCGTTAAACTTGCGGTCGTTCACGTGCACGATCATCTTCGAGACGTCCACGCCGAGCGACTTTCCGATGTCCTGCGCGACGGACAGCACCGTCCGCTCCTCGTGCGCGCCGATGTTGTACACGCCCTTGTCCGACCCTTTATGCAAAATCGCGTCGAACGCGCTCGCGGCGTCGTCGACGTGCATGTACGACCGCGTCGCCTGCCCGTCGCCGTGAATCGGAATCTGCATCCCTTTCCTCGCGAGCATGATAAACTTCGGGATCGCCTTCTCCGGGTACTGGTGCGGCCCGTACACGTTGTTCCCACGCGTGATGAGATACGGGAGGTTGTACGACCGCCCGTACGCCATCACGAGCATCTCCGCGCCGGCTTTCGTCGCGCTGTACGGATTCGTCGGCTCCAACAAAGACGCCGCCTCGACGTTCGCCTTGTCGAGCTCGTACGAGCTCTCGCCGTAGACTTCGTCCGTGGAGACGTGGAGGAAGCGCTTGATCTGATCGCCGAGTGACTTGACCGTCTCCAGGAGGACGTGCGTGCCGCGGATGTTGTTCTCCGTGAACTCGAACGAGTTCCCGAACGAGTTATCGACGTGCGTCTGCGCGGCGAAGTGCATCACGGTGTCGATCTGTTCTTCCCTCATGACGTACGTCATGAGATCCGCGCTGCCGACGTCCGCTTTCACGAATTTGAAGTTCGGAAGCGCCGCGATCTCGCGCAGGTTGTTCAAGTTGGCGCAGTAGTCCAGCTTGTCCACGACGACGACGTTGTACCTCGGATACCGCTTCGCGAACCTAAGCGCGACGTGCGACGCGATGAAGCCCGCGCCGCCGGTGATGAGGACGTTCTGCGGGACGTAGTCCGCGCCCGCGGGCGCGGGCGCGGTCGCGCCATCGGCGGTTTTTTGCTTCTTGGCCGCGGGCATGATGCGCGTGGCGTTCCCTTAGCGCCGTGCCGCGGGCCTGGGCGCCGCGATCGCGATCTGGGGCCGAACGCGCCGTTCAAGCCGAGCGTTCAACATTTCAGCATTTTGCGACCGACCGCTCTGATGCTTGAAAGGTTATGGAAGTTCGAGCGGGTGCTCACTCGAGGAGGCGCCGCGCGGGATGGCGTCGTCGCCGCCGCCGCGGCCGTGGGCGTCCGCCCCGGAGTCGTGCCTGTGGTTCTACGGCTCTTCCGTCACGGGATCGCGACCGGTGCGTGACCCGCTCGCGCTCGCACGCGCGGCGCCGCTCGTCTCCCGTCTCGATCGATCGGCCGCGCGCGCGTCTTCGAACGCCACCAGACTGTGATGATGTCATTCTTCGACCCTCTCCCTCTCTCTCCTCCTTCGAACAGACCGCGGCGAGCTTCGACCGACTGCGCGCGCTCAGACGCGAGGGCGTCGTGGGCGCGGATACCCTCGTGTGGACGGAAGGGATGCGAGCGAGGACGCGCGTGGAGGACCTCCCGTCGCTCCTCGCGGCGTTAGATCGCGAAACCGCCGCGGACGACGACGACGACGACGAGAAGCCGTCCGCCGCGGCGACCGCGGCGGCGAACGGCGAGACCTCGGAGACGATCACGCGCGAGCTCCTGAACGAGCTCCGGGGCGCGAAAGAGGAGCTGCGGATGTCGCGGCGCGTTTCGGCGAGCGCGAGAGAGAGAGTCCCGAAGACGCCGCCGCCGCCGCCGCCGCCGCCGTCGTCGTCGACGACGCCGCGGCGGCGGCGGCCGTGGGACCCGCCGCGACGTCGCGCGCCCGGGACCGGCGAGGACAAACACGGCGACGTCCTGTCCATGCTCGACGCGTGCGCGTCCGCGCGGCGCGACGCCGCGACGCAGACCGCGGTCGCGTGGAGCGAGTTGACGACGCGCGCGGAGAGAGACGCGGCGGAACGCGAACGCGAAGCGCGCGCGCTCGTCGTCGCGTTGAGACGTTTGGTCGCCGAAGAGGAGACGCGCGCGTCGGCGTCGCGGGCGCACGACGCGCCGTGGTTCTTATCCTCCGCGAGAGAGGACGACGACGACGACGGGGAGGAGGAGGATGAAGGCGTGGTCGTGCTCGACGACAGCGAGCGGTACCGCGCGCTCGTGAAGGAGGACGAGGCGTCGCGGGCGAAACTCGCGAGCGGAGACGGCGGCGGCGGCGGCGGCGGCGCGACGCCGCTTCCGACGCCCGCGCGATCGCGCGCGCACACGCCGGGCGGACGGATCCTGGAGCGCGCGTCGAACGCGGGCGTGGAGGGACTGCTGCGGGTCGCGAGGGAGTACATAACGCACGCGGACGAAGCGTTAGCGGAGAGCGAGACGAAGCCGAGACGTCGTCTCCCGCCGCCGCCGCCGCCGCCGTTTCCCGCGTCGCGAAGCGAGCGCACGCCGACGCCATCGCGCGCGTCGTACCCGGGATCGACGTACTCGCGCACGCCGTCGCAGAGCACGACGGCGCTCTCGAGAAGGTCGTACCCCGCGGTGAGCGGACGGTCCACCGCGAGCGGCGGAAGAGTCGTCGCGCCGATGACAAAGACGCCGACGAGGGAGGAAAAAAAAAGGCTCGAGCTCGAACGCGTCGTCGACGCGTCGCTGGAGACCGCGTCCCGAAAGCTCATCTCCGCGGGGATCTCGCTGCCGCGCGTGAAAATCGGCGGAACGCTCTACGAGATAGACGGTCGAAGAGTGAACTTGTGCGTCAGCGGCGGGAGGCTGCGCGTCCGAAGCGGCGGCGGCGGCGTCGTCGATTTTCTTCGGTGGCTCGGGAAGCGCCGCGCGTTCGCCGGCGCCGGTGACGGCGACCGGGGCGCGCGAGAGCCGCCGCCGCCGCGGTGGCGAGGTTGAGTCGAGTCGAGTCGAGTCGATCGATCGCGGCGAAACGACGGTCGCGCTTCGTGTTAATAGCCTAGCATCCCCGTGGATATGTATTACGACGTCGTCGCTATCCCGTACCGCGCGCGCTGCGCGCGCCTCCGCGCGTTCCGTCCTCGTCTCGTCCCCCTCCGGCGAAAAGTCGTCACAGGTCCTTCGCCTGCACTTTATAGTTGTTCTTCGTCATGCTGCTCCACGTCCGCCGCGCGATGATCGCGAAGTGTTTCGGGTTATGCAGCTTCAGCCCGACGAAGTCGTGCGGGAACGACGCGTACGTCACGATGACCATGAGCAGCAGGATGAACGCCGCGGCGACGAACGGCATCAAGAGGATGAATCCCATCGCGTGATGCGTGTGCGAGAGCTCCACGAACCAGTCGTGGAGGACGTTCAGGGCGACGTACTTCACGAAGATCACCGCGGCGACGACGCCCGCGATCATCTTCGGGTTCGCCTTGATCATCGACGGGTCCACGTCTAAGACCCCGCCCGCCATCGCGTCCGCCTGTTTTGTTTTCGCGCCCCCAGCCTCCCCGCGCCGAGCGAAGTGATGAACTTTTTCGCGGGGGCGTTCGTCGCTTCGCTCGCGGCTTTTCGTTTTTTTCCAGCAGGCAAGGTTTTGTTTCTTTTTGTCGCGACCCCCACTCGGGGAGTCAAAAGGGAGTCGAAAAAAAGAGAGGCTCGGACGCGTTCAGGTGGCCGATGAAAAGTGTACGTGTCCCTGCTAAAAGGTTTTTGGTTTTTCTTTTCGAGCGCTTGTTCAAGCGACGAAGCGTCGGCGCGGCACTCCGACGCGACGATCTACACGCGTAAGTCCGCAAATGGCGCCTATGATGGCCTGCGCGGCGACGACGAATGTCACCCTTAGCGGTGTCCGCGCCTCGGCGCGCGGTCCCGTTCGCGCGCGACGCACCGCGGCGACTCCGGTCATCGCGACGCGTGCGGGGAAATCCGCCACGCTCGGGGGCATCGCTCAGAGCAGGGTTCCCACCATCGCGGCGGCCGCGGTCGTCTCCTCCGCGGCGCCCGCGCCGCGCCGATCGGTCGTCCCCGCCGCCGGCGGTGGCGGTCCCGTCGTCGCGGACACCGTCCCCGAGGACGTGAGATTCGACATGACCCCCGAGGGCGAGAAGAAGCGCTGGTCGATGATCTTCGCCCTCTTCTGCGCGTTCGTGCTCTGCAACCTCGACAAGGTGAACATGTCCGTCGCGATCGTCCCGATGGCCCAGTCTTTCGGCTGGACGTCCATCGAGAAGGGTCTCGTGCAGTCCGCGTTCTTCTGGGGCTACGCGTTCACGCAGATCCCGGGCGGGTACCTCGCGTCGAAGTACGGCGGCAAGTTCGTCCTCTTCGCGGGCGTGATGCTGTGGTCGTTCGGGACCCTGATCGCGCCCGCGTGCGCGCACTTCTCCTTCACCGCGCTTCTCGTCTCGCGCTTCCTCGTCGGTCTCGGCGAGGGCGTCGCGCCGTCCGCGGCGACGGGCGTTCTCGCGAAGGGTGTCCCCGGTTCCCAGCGTTCCGCGGCGGTCACCGCGACGTTCGGCGGTTTGGACGTGGGCTCCCTCTCCGGGCTCATCGTCGCGCCGCCCATCATTCTTTTCCTCGGCGGCTGGGCCGCGGTGTTCTATCTCTTCGGCGCGCTCGGGTTCATTTGGGGGGCGTGGTGGGCCTTGTGCTACATGAGAGACAAGAGCACCGACGCGAGGGATACCCCGGAGGAAGTCGCGGCTAAGGCTGCGGCGCCGGAGAAGGCGGAGGACCCGATCCCGTGGGGCGCGTTTTTCAAGAACAAGTCGTTCTGGGCGCTCATGGCGGCGCACTTCACGTGGAACTACTTCTCCTACGGCCTCCTCGCGTGGCTGCCGTCGTTCCTCTCCAGCGCGCTCAACGTGTCTCTGAGCAAGTCGTCGTTCCTGTCCATCCTGCCGTACCTCGCGACGGTCGGCATGACGCTCATCGTCGCCCCGACCGCGGCGAAGCTCGAAGCGGGCGGGATGACGCGCACCAACGTCCGCAAGCTGTCGCAGACGCTCTGCTTCACCGGCGGCGCGGTCTGCCTCTCCGCGGTCGCGTTCGTCGTGAACAGCACCCCTCCGGAGGCGGTCACGCAGACGACCGTGATCACGATCATGACCCTGCTCTCGATCGGTTTCGGCCTCGGCGCGTGGGTAAGAACCGGGTTGTTCTGCGGGCACCAAGACATCTCGCCGAAGTACGCGTCGATCATGCTCGGGACGACCAACACGCTCGCCGCGGTCGCGTCGACGCTCTCGACGTTCTTCACCGGGTACTTCTTCTCCATCACGGGCGGGAACTGGGCGCTGTCTCTCTTCCTCCCGATCGCGTTCTTCCAGGTAGTGAGCACGCTCATCTTCATGATGTGGGACTCCACGCCCGTGGACTTCGACGCGATCCAGGCTGAGGGCAAGCTCAAGGCGGCGTGATCGTGAGGCGACGGTTTCGGTTTCGGCTACTGGTTGACGCCTCGCGACGCGCGCGCGTTCGCGGGGCGTGACGATTGATCCAAATTCATTCAAGTTTATAAGACATGCATTCGCGCAGAAAACGAGTGAGAGTGGGGAGAGGTGAGGTGGGGGTGTTTTTTATCAGGCGACGTGAGCGGGCGAAGCCGCCCGCGGTGAACGCGTGCTTCGACTGAGTCATCGAAGAGCACGCACCCTTTGAAATATTATCGGGTCATCCCGCATGCACTTAAACGAACATCTTCACGCGCGCGCGCGTCAGTTAACTCCGCGCGTCTCGCGTCGTACTATCAGTAACAGCGGTCGCGGCAGCGGCGGCGACGAGAGGGAGGAGAGACATAAGGGCTAATGATATTCCTTTTTTCGCGTGCTCAAATCAGGTAAAAAATCGAAGGCCAGGCAATGGCGCTATTCTTCGATGTTTTAAGTTAATACGTGCGTCTCTTCCTTCGCACATTGATCACCCCTGGGAAACCCATCCCACACTCTCGCGTCTAACGCCCGTCTCGTCTTCCTACATCGGGCGTGAACAATTTCTCGTTTTTCTTTCGACTACGCGTCGTTCTTTCGTTCTTCGTCGCGGATTTCTTTCCTCGCTCACGCGGACGCGGCGGCGGCGGCTTCCTTCGCCTTCTTCTTCTCGCCCTTGAGGTAGAACGTGTACGCGGTGGACACGAGGACCGCGATGAAACCGACGATGTACTTCCAGTTCAGCGCCTTAGGGAAGAGCACGAAAGAGATCACGATCGAGAGCACCTTGCGCAGGGACTTGATGATCTCCGCCTCCGTCGCGCCGTAGTACTTGATGAGCGACAGGATGAACGACACGGAGGAGTAGCCCATGACGGAGAAGCCCATGATCATCGGGACAACCTGGGTGTACTGCAGCGAGTGCGCGATCGCGGGCTGCCAGCCCCCGGACGCGATGAACGGGATGAGGCCGTACACCGTGCCGATGAGGGACGCGAAGCAGAGCACCTCCTGCGTCGTCGACGGGTTCTCGCATCGGAAAAAGTTCTTCTCCTCAAAGTTGGCGCAGATGGCGTCGACGCAGAGCGCGCCCGCGATGAGCGCGACGCCGATGGGCGCGAACGCGGGGGAGGACGCGACGTCACCGAGGGTAAAGAGGACGATACCCGCGACGAGGATCGCCGCGGAGAGCCATTCCTTCCAGTTGTACTTCTTCCCGACGATGAGCACGGAGAACGCCATCACCGGGACGATCTTCGCCGATTTGAACACGATGCGCGTCGCGTAGTTGAGGTACGACAACGCGTAGTTCGTCATCGCCATGCCGCCGTACGTGTACACGGACAGGATGCCGTAATTCTTCCAGGACGCCTTGCGCGTTTCGCCCGTGAGCTTCATCTCGAGCGCGCCGCAGAGGAAGTACGTGAACGTCGTGAGCACCGTCATCCACGCGCTGAACTTAAACCCGGGGATGCGGAAGACGCCCTCCTGGAGCGCCGCGAACCCGAGCGCGGAGCCGAGGGAGCCGCCGGCGAGGATGAGGAAGCACAGGGACTCGTTCTTCGGGAGCGTGAGACCGAAGACCTTCTTCGCTTCGCCGGGCGCGGCCTTTTGGACGCCGCCCGCGTTGCTGCGAGGAGGAAGGGGTGGGGGAGGCGAAGGTCAGCGATCGCCCCGACGATCTTTTCGGCGCGCCCCCGCGGTACCAAAACCCTGCGCCGAAAAGGCGACGTCGATCGCATCGACGACGCCGCGGGGATCGGCGCGACGCGAGCGACGCGAGCCGCGAAAGCGCGATGCGACGCGATATTCGAGCGCTTCGCACGCGCGAGAAGGCGATACGCGCGATTCGCGCGATGAAACTCACACAACGAGGGAGCGGCGGCCGGCGGCGGTGGGCGCGACGCGCGACTCGAGCTTCGCGCCCGCCATCGCCATCTTTCTCGCGCCGAAGGAGACGGCGCCGGAAGACGCGGGCGCGGCGATCGCCGCGCGCGCGGTCACGCGCGCGCGCTTGGGGGCGACCACCGGGGTCTTCGCCATCATAGGGGCGGACATGCGGAGAGCAGCCATCACGGTCGTGTTCACGTCTAGCGCGCGGGGAATGTGAGCGGCGATGCGCGGAGCTTTCCTGAACCGTCGTCGCTTTCGCGCTTTTGTGTCGTGCCCCGTGGCCGACACCGGGACAACACGTAACGAAGAGTCGCGGCTTCTCGCTTTTCCAAGTGGACAGGCTCGAAGAGTCGCGTTGAACTTTTACCTACTTTTCCGCGCCGCGATTCGCGGAGAGGCCTGAAACTTCCGAAGCAGCGAATCATGACGCGTCGCGGCGCGAGCGACTGCGAATTTCGGAGAGAGCCGCTGGCGAGAACGCGCGTTTGAATTTTGGTTTCGGACTCTCGGTCGGTTTTCGCTCTCGCTCGCTACACCTTGGACACCCTCGCGCCGCCGCCGCCGCCGCCGCCGCCCCCCCCCCCGCCGCGCCGTCTCTCTCTCCTGCGGTTCAACCACGCGCACAACCCGACGGCGACGACGCTCAGCGTCGCGTTCGTCACCCACGCGGTGTGGTAACACGCCGCCCCCGAGACGCACGCGTGGTCCGACCCCTCGCCGCCGCCGCCGCCGCCCGCGTTGGCCTGGTACGCGCGCCCCGCGAGCACGGTGCTCAGCAGGTACCCGCCGATCGCGGGGGACAATCCCATGAACCCTCGATTCGCGCCGAAGTGCTTCGCGCCGAAG
>Ga0255756_1004308_pt1 | contig 13900 bp, 23 predicted proteins | sample 011ome_20_FD_179956 | JGI IMG/M metagenome (GOLD analysis project Ga0255756, IMG submission 179956) | Coastal salt marsh microbial communities from the Groves Creek Marsh, Skidaway Island, Georgia - 011509CT metaG (version 2) | ecosystem: Environmental > Aquatic > Marine > Intertidal zone > Salt...
TACATTATACACAATACCGTTAAACAAGAAATGATTAATGTGAGAGGATGCTCTGCCCCACTCTATTGGTGGAGATCCTTCGCCTGACAGAGAATGTTCTGCCCAAAAGTGTTCTGCTAAAAAATCAGCTATGCGTTTACCGTTTTCTGGTATAGGTTCTACCTTTTCTAAGGTTAGATTCATACAAGTTGTTTAGCTATTTGTTCTCCAAACTTTTGCATCTTGTACATTTCACGAGCGCCTAATAGTCTTTGCTCGTACTCGTCTTGTGGATCTGCGCCAGCCGCTATACCCATGCCTCTTACTGCTGCTGAGTTAGTTACAAACTCACCATCGCTTAACATGGCTGGGATCTGATCACCTCTTTCTCCACCGGGGCCAGTGACAAGCTGATCTCTTTCTACGAAAGTACCATCTTTAGCATACAACTGACTGGCTATTCGCCTAGGCTGTAGATCATCTATAAAGGTAGCTTCTCTTGGAGGCGCTACGAGTGGGGAGAAAGGTACGCCTTTGGCTTGTGCATAAATTTTAGATACTTCAGATGGATAGAATCTATAAACATCTGGTGTTGTGTCTTTAGCATCAATGCTAATACTAGCGCCAGGTGTTGTATCTCTGTAACCCATTGATCTAGCGTAAGCTCCTATGCCTTCTGAAGGTGCACCATATGCTCTAGCAAGAGCAGTGGCCATATCTTCTTCTGTGGCTTCGCCTGTATCTATGCCTAAAATATTTTCTAGATAATCATTGATATCAAAATCTCTAAAATCAAAACCAGCTATACCACCATATTGAAATCTTTGTATTTGAGGTATGCTTGCTTGAGATCCTTTTATTATTTGACCGCCAACTAAAGGAGCGAAATCATTTGCTTCTGCAACAAGACTTAACATTTCTCCTATTTTTTCCATGTCAGATTTTTCTTTTTTGTTTTCTTCTTCTTCTTCTTCTTCTTCTTCTTCTTCTGTGTTATTAAAATTATTTAAATCTTCCTCTGCTTCATCTTGTGCATCTTTGTCAAACACATCACTGAAATCAATATCTTGACCTGTGCTTATATTAGGAGTATTAATCACCATAGATGGTATGCCACCACCGGGCACTAAAGCTTTAGGTCCGTAAACAGAATCGCCTGAAGAAAAACCTTGAACCTCTTCTTTGGTTTTTGTGTTGTAAGGTTTGCCCATAAACTCAAAGACTTCATCGCCTCTTTCTCTGGCACGTTTAAACTCTATCTCAAACATTTCTCTAATGCTCATATCAGCTTGTGCTTGACGCTCATCAAAGCCTTCTGGTTTAAGGATATCACGCATGTATTCTTGCGTTGGACCAAGACCTGACATAGGAGAACCAATACCACCTCTGATTGCTTCGTAAATTTTTCTAAGGTTACTTTTATCTTGCATTTTCTTTTTGTTTTTTTAGTTCTCGTTCTTGCATTAATATTTTTAATTCATGCCAACGATAAAATCGTTTATTGACATCATCCCAGAACCAGCCTTTATAATCGTATAGTCCTTCCATGTGGTTAATTTATCATAAAGTTAAGGTGATATCACCATTTGTTTGAATACTAATAACTCCTAATTGTGCATTGGCCTGGTAGCCATGAGGGCTAACAGGAGTATGTAGTTGTAACCACGCGTTGCCAGTGTAAACCTGTAGCACGCCAATAGATGTATTCCATATCACATCGCCAGCGTTAAAAGCAAAGGTACTTATTTCACTGTCATTAAACTGTGGTGTCGAATTTGGGTCAAACTTTCCTAAGTTAATCTCTAGTATTCTAACTAGCCGATTGAATATGTTCGCATCAACCTCAGTTAATGCTAATGGTAACCTACTATCAAGAAGTTTTGCCATTATCTTCTGCCATCAGTTCTAATATCGAATCTATTAGCTCCTAGTCTCCACTTAAATCCAGTGCGTACTGCTGTATCTGCATCGTCATCTGACTGTACTCTAAACACCATTTGTCTTGCTCTGGTTCTAACAAAGTTTTGTGTGGTAGAACTGGTAACATCGCTGGTTGAACTTGTTGTTAAACTTTCACCGGGATAATTTCTAGTTTTAAGAACATAATTTATTTGGCCGCTTGTAGGGGTAGATCCAAAAAATTTAATGTCAGGAATAATTCTGCTTACAAAACCAAATTGCTCACCTTCGTCAATATCGATATCACCGGATTCAATAAAGACATTGTCCATCGGAGAACCGTCTGCATCTGAGCCAGCCTCTTGATTATACAAAATGCTACTGTTCTCGGAACCATGTGTTGCCAACGGATTGTCAAATATTCCTTCATCTAACCAAGCTGTTCTTGATAGCTCTCCTATACTCCAAACGTTTTCTAAATAATTATAAACAACATATCTATCAATATCATCGCTACTTCCAGAAGGATAGAACCATCCTATCTCATTAAATTCTTTATTGCTAAAGCCAAATATTTTAAATGATTGTGTTGTATTTAAATCATTTAAAACATAGTTAAGCACACTACAGCTAACTCTTTGAACAGCACCTGCGTATTTATAGAATCCATCTCTAGCCATCCAGTAGACGCCATCAGGAGCGTTGATAGCAGCATTAGGAGATATCATGCCTACATTTTCATTAATTAGGTTAACGCCAAATGTAAAAGGAGCACCAATAAACTGCATGGAATATAAAGACGTATCAGTCCAAATAAGTATTTCTTGTCTTGCTCTTAGGCCGCCAACTATTTGAGAGCCTGAAGATAGTCTTATATCTCCAGCTGTGTTGGTAGCTGTAGGCTCCCAGTCTGTTAAACTTTCTTGACTACCAAACGCTACAAGCAAAGGATCTATACTTCCTGTTCTTGCGCTACCAACAATTGGATCTGCACCCAAAACAATAACGTGTCTGTCAATATCACTAACAATCGTTTGAAGGCCAACAGTTGGAGCAAGATTAGATCCTGACAATGATGTAATATTTACTGCTCTATTTGTAACTCCACTTGATGTGTCCCAATAATAAATACCACCAGCTCTTGGATTGATAACTAAATCTTCACCAAATGCATCGTGCGACCACAGTCTTAATTGGTTAGCAAAACTAGCAGCTGCCGCTGATCCCCATGTGCTAGATCCCCATGTGCCTACACCCCAACCTGTAGATGGAACATAAACATTTAGACCTGTATTAATTTGATAAGCTCCCACTGTAGAGCTTCCACCATTCCCGGTATCACTTGCGTTAGCTGTTACAGTAACTCCACTAGTATCTTTGGCTTCTATCGTATAAGAGTCAGAATCTACTATAGTTGCTATTTGATATTCTTGATTAAGCACTGTAGCAGTAATGTTGCCGCCTAAAGACACTGCTCCAGAAAAAGTTACAAAATCATTTTGGACCGCACCATGTGCAGTATCACTAACAGTGATAGTAGCATCGCCATCAACAGCTGAAAAAGTTACATCGCCAGCGCCAGTTGTAGATCTTATTGGAGTAACATCATTAAAGCTATCGCCTTCTTTAACATAATATTTTAGGTTGGTTCCCATGCCTAAAAACTTGGTAGATGACAATGACACCCAGCCAAGCATGGCGCGACAAGCTCCCAAGAAAGTGTTTAAACTATTTTTAGTCCAACCACCTATTTTTTCTGGCAACCCTTTTCTAAATCGAACAAGGTTACCATCAGCCCAACCGCCTTTATCCATAAGGTCTGTCATCTCTTTGTTGATGCCGGGTTGAAATGTAAGTTTTGTTAAAGGCATATTCTATTAATCTGTTTTACCTAAAGGACTTAGCTCTGGTGTTTTGTTTATTTTTAACAAAGCTTGAAGCAAAGAATCCCTTGAATCTATTTTATTTAAACTTTTAATGCTTTTAGATACTTCAGTTAAATTTTTTGTACCATCATACGCATCAAAAAACACTTTATTAATTGGCAAAGCAACAAAACAAAACATGTCGATTTGACCATTTCCATATCTTACCACTTTATTTTGGCGAATGTTATCAGCAGTTCTCTTGCTTGTGCGTAATTCCCAACGATAAAAATCGTTGTTTCTTCTTGTATATACAGTATTGGTAGTCTTTACTTGAACCCTGTAAAGATTGTTATCGTGGTCAAGAATAAGGTCTGCTTTGTGCCCCGGTGGGGTTGGAATTACAGAGTCGCAATATCTCAGCAAGTATGATGCTGCTAAATATTCTCCTGCTAATGATATTCTAGCAGAGGACTCAGACATTTTAACAATTACAGTTTATGCAATACAAATACAGTTATTAGTCCAGCTAAAATAACTGTTGCTATAAAGTAATCTTTAAAAGTATAAATTTTTTCGTATGCTTCGTTTATAAAAGGAGTTCTAGGATCATCAGCTTTAAATCTGCCTTTTGCTGTTCTAGCTCTTTTTTTAACTACTTTCTTTTTTTCAGACATATTATTTCTCCCTGCTTACGCCTTTCATCTTTTCATATGATCTAGCACCTGCTAGCCCAAGCATTCCCATTACTATAGTGGACAGTTGCGAGAAGTCAAACTCTGGCAAGTCTACAGTATTACCAGATAAAACTAAAATCCATTCTATTAAAGGTGCGAAAATAAAATGATAGGCCAGAGAAACTCCACACACCCAACCAATAAAAGGCCTCCATCCAGCAACAAATATAGATTTATGCGCTGCTTCTTGTTGATTGACTTTGATTTGAGCAAGGTTAGCATCTTGAATAGATATTAATAATTCATGTTCTAGCTTTTGTTTTAGATCTTTATCAGCAACAAACTTATCTAAGATATTGCTAACTGGACCAATTAGCTTATCTATCATTTTAGTTTAATTGGCTTGTAAACAAAGTAAGTTGCAAGCAATCCTGAAGCTACGGCTGTTAATGCAGCTTCGCCAAATACACCAGCAAAGTGAGATGGGTGAACCATCAAATCACCAACAAAACAAGCCGATGCAATCGTTACCCCATGAAACCATTTTTTATCTTTGTATTTTTTAAGAACAGTATAGCCAAGTAAAATTGCTCCAAAGCCTGCAATAATTCCTGTTTTGTTTGCTTTAATCCAGTGGTCAAATGTAAGAGCAAATAAGTTGCCCTGTACCATCATAGGAAAGCAAACATAACAAGCCTGTTGCCATTTAATAAAAAAGTCTTTTGCTATTTGTTTAATCATTTTTTTGTATATTTTTTATAGCTTGAATTTCTTTCTTATGAAACTCAATTTCTTTTTGTAAAACCAATACTTCTTTTTCTAATATTATTACTTTTTCTTCTAAAAGCCTAATATCAGGAAAGATGTAATTATTTTGATTAGCTCTTAAATTTTTTATTTCTGTATCATTTCTTTCTATATGTTCGCTAATAGAAGCATAACCGTAAACAAAAGCAGCGATAGCAATAATAATTTGTACTAAATAACTAATAGAGATATTAAAAGTAGTCCTATCATTGACTTTTGCTTCGGTCATTATTTTTTAGGTGAACCGCCAACATACAAGCCAAACCAGGCTGCGCCAGCTCCAACTACAACTGATACAAATGCTGATTGTGAATTGGTTGGATCAGGTAGGGTCATAAACCATTCTGTAGTTCTATAAAAAGCGAAACCATATAAAGTAATGAGTAGCCTAGGAAAAACTCGCCACTTATCAAAACCCTCGGCTAAGTTATACCAAGTTTTTGATTCGTTAACATTTATCTCGATCTTGTGAGCTTCTTTCATTTGGTCATCAATACTCATAATGTTGTATATTCTTTGCCATCAAATTTTAAAGATCTCTTCCTATTATTTTCTTGACTTACATACGATACATGCACCCATCCGCTTGATGGTACATCTTCTTTATAAAACTCTAAGAGAACAGTATCGTACTCCACATTGTCCCTGATCCATATCCCAAGCTCGTAATTGGATACGGTTGGGATCTCAATATCACATGCCTGCCCTCTAGTGTGTTGGGATTTGTCTGAACTTCCCAGTCTTCTGTTGAGATCAAGGCACCTATAACCGCTATTAGGAGAAAAAGGTACACCATAATGCACACGTATAGGCTCCAGTACGTTTTCACATAAGAGTATAAGATTGTTGTAAACTTCTTCATCCTTAACAGTATTATCTATTTCAAAACGATCTGCAATTTGAGATTTCTCAAATTCACGCAATTTAAAATGAGGGGACAGCCTGTCGTTGCTGTTAAACATAAAATTAGTTTATTGGAAAAACACCTGAAAGTATTGCAATTAGCAAAGTGCCTACAAATCCAAACAAACCAAAGGTGGCCATTCTAATTGTTTGATTGATGCCAGCCATTTCTTGTTTAATATCAGCAGTTTCAGAAAATATAGTCTTCCAACGCTCTTCACATTTCACCTCATGTGCGTGCAGGTTGGCCGCTACGTCTGCGGTTGTTGGTCTAGGTTTGGCTGCCACAACAATACTCTACTTTTTAAATTTAGATACTGCTTTTTCCCAAAGCTCAGGTTTGAATCTTTTTACAGACAAACCTATCACTACTACTACTACTGCTAATGGTATTAATACTTCCATTATTTAGACTCCTCGGGTTTATCTTGAAGTTCGTCAGTTTGCTCGTCAATATTTTCAACAACTGTAGTAATTACGCCATCGTAAGTTTCAGCCACTGTATTAACAACGCCACTAACATCTTTTAATGCTGCACTTGAAACAGAGCCAATAGTGTTTACAGTTGTATCAACTGTAGTCATAGCAATATCTTTTCCGCCTTCAATAACAGAACCTACTGTTGCACATGAAGTTGCAAATAAGCCAATTAAAATTAAATATACATTTTTCATAATTTACTCCTATGAAGTTTGTTCAGGGGATGGTGGGAACTCAGGTAACGGTCTTGTTGGTGGTTCTCCTGAATAAGTATACAAAGCCTGTAGTTGAGGTACTGTAGTACAAGCGTTAATCATCGTTACTTGGCTTTCGCAAGTCGTTCTAATAGACTCTCTCCAAGTGTCCCAATCAGCAGGTATTGCTGTACCGTTTTCAGACTGTCTTACCACATACCAATCGCTAGGCTGTAATAAACCATAGGCTTGGTTTTTTTGAGTTGTAATAGCGTTTGATTTTAAACCTAGAGTAACTGTACCGTCAGGGTTAGTTGTATCGTCTAATGCTTTAGGTGTAGCTGTTCCGTAAGCTCCTACAACTGTATTCGTATAAGTTATACCACCTACGCTTACGCTATCGTAATAAGTAAAAGTTTCGTTAGTGTTGATATAGTAAGCAGGGTCCTCGTAATTGCTTGTATCTTCAACAACTGGGTAGACCCCTATTGTTGCTAATTCAGCATTTGACCAAGAAGACATTACATTTGCAGGATAATTGACATCCCCATAAGTAATGGCTGTCGGTCTTGTATAAACCTTGGTTACATTATTGTCTGTATCTACTGATGCCCACATAATTTTTATTTTACCTCAAATTAATTATTTTACCTAGCTGTTGTTGGTATACCTGTTGATGTTACGAATGGATTTTCTGCAAATGCCATGTAGATGTATGTATTACCACTACCATTTCTGTTTGCGGATGTGTCTCTTTGTTTAAATCCATTAGACAATAAATCTACATTGTTACCTGTAAGCTCTGCTCCATCTGTATCTGCATAAAATGTTCTGCCTGAAGGATTAGATGGGTCTCTTGCACTGTCGTGCATATCCCAAGAATTTCCCCCACCATCTATTCTTCTACACATTATCCAAGCAGGTTTAAAGCCTGTATAGACAAATGTACCATTCGTATTTCCATTACCGACATACTTGCCAAACTTACTAAAACCTTGTCGTTCTTTCCAACAATAAGCAACAAAATTTTCGCTAGGTTGATTAACAGAAGCATTTTCTCCTGTTGTAATAATTGTACTACTTGGAGCTACATTTCCCCATAAGGTACTATTTGCTAGTTCTCCATATACATTGTTGTCTAACATTAAATATCTATTTGCAGCAGGAGCTGTTAAGTCTTTATGGTACATAACCCAGTTCCTAGAACCTGACCTATTTTTTACAAGAACCACATCAGGAGCTTCACCCATTCCATGTCCAACCTGCAAAGGCTCAATAGGACTTTTACCTGTATAAAGAACAATAGAAAACCCTGCTGTTGAATTGAATTGAACAGTAGAAGTTAAATCACCATCCGTATTGCTTGAGGTCGAACCACCATTGGCTTTAAAATTCCAAGTTACATAAGTTCCACCCCCACTTCCAACATTAGATGTTCCAACAGAAAAACCATTGGTATCAAAAGATGTTAAAGAACTATTAATATTTGCTTCTGCATTAGTTAAATTAGAATATATACCTTTTTCAACACCTCTACTTGAATCAAATAAAACATGACTCTCTGAATATCCTCTTTGTTTTAACCAAACTAAATCAGGTTTCATATTACTGTTACCAGTAAAAGTATAAGAAGCAGCAGTATTGCTTGTTCCTGAATATGTAAAAGCCTGAAAAAATGCAGATGGGTCGTCTATATTTGTATAAGCCATATTATCCGTACTCCGCTAAGTTTTTAGTGCATAAGGCATAACCACCTTTTGTATCAAACTCAAAATTACCATAGCCATTGGGGTCTGTATTTCCTGATGCTATTGAAAAACTAGATGCTGGATTTAAAAAATTTAATCGTGCATCTGTGCCTGTTCCTTTTACTGTTATATAAGGAAACATTAAAGTATCAAAACTAACACCACCAATTCCGTTAGTTGATGTATGGATTAAACTATCATTACGATAAAGTTTAAAAACTGGTGTTGCTCCTGTTTCTAAAAGTACACCCCAAATATCTCCAGCTGCAGTTGCTGTTTGTGAAGAATATCTTGAAATACCATCTGCATAAACATTATTGTAAGCAGTTGAGCCACTTGTAATTCTTGATTCTTTTATCCAACCAATACCAATATCATCTGTAGAACCATTGGTTGTGCTAGATGCTTCAATCTCCCAATACCAATCTACAGTAGAGTTAAATGGGTCAATTCCGATTGTTCCATAAGTTCCGTTAAAACTACCACTACCACCTGTACTAACCAAAGCTCCTTCTGTTATGTCGTTGCTTCCTTCTAAAGATGCTAAAACATTAAGAGTACAGCCATTATTAGTAGCTGTGTCAGTTGCTTGGTCTGCGGATGTGATGTTATTTTCAGTAAAGTCATTACTGTTACCACTGGCATCATCGCCTAAGTTAGCTGAATCACTAAAATTTAAATAATATCCTTGACTACCAAAATCTAAACCGCTTACATCTATAGGCTTCCAAATACCACTATCTTCATCATATTCACCAAAACTTGTTGGGTCTAACTGTTGTCCATCAATTGCACAAAACTCTGATAGATAACCACTCATGTCGTAATCACCATCACCTACATTATAAGTACCACCAAAAGGTGCTGTACCTATCGTCAAATAGTTTGTACTAAAAAAAGCACCTTGGTCTGCTAAATCAGGGAAACTACCACCATCGTGGTCATCAACTGCTAAAGATTCTCCATTGACATAAAGTTTTACTCTATTACTAGATGATAATTGATTAGTGTCAACCGCTACAACAAAATGATACCAAGCACTAGTATCTCTAAATTGTACACTTACATTTCTACAATCATGTCCATCATCAAATCTATATTGAAAATAGTCACCGCCAAAAAACATTCTTCCGTGTTGACCTGCACCAATTACATAAGCATTACCACTTGCATTTACAGCACCTATTTCTGTTCTTTTAATCCAAAAACTAAATGTGTAAGTTCGTCTATTTCCTGCTGTAGGACTGGCGTTATAAAACCACTCGCTGTTAGCATCTTCTAGCTTTACAGAGTTATCAATATCATACCCAGTAGATATGCTTCCTCTGTTTGCTGTACGCTGTAGCGTTTCCATATTAGGTTTGTGCTAGGTTTTGAACTCTACCAATTTCCTGCCAAACTGAGCCATTGTATCTAAAGCTGAAGATGTCAGTTTTGTTGGCTGTAGCAGTTACAGTTGGTGCAGTTGATGCTGCAAATTCAAAGACTGTGTTCCAAGCCACTGTGTAAGCTGTGCCACCTTGTGCTATCTCTACAGAAATGATTGCACCTTCTACAGCGTTTGTTGGTGCTGAGAAAGTGGTGTTTTCTGTGGTTGCATAATAGGCATTTGCTGCTGCTTGTGCATCCCAAGCTACTGCATTAGAGCTTGAGGTAATAGCTACTTGGCTAATATTAGCTGAAGTAGAAGCTGTAACTTTTTTAGGCATAGTGACAAATTGGTTTTCATCTACGGATATGGCAGGGGTTGTACCTACTGTTGATCCCAAACCAATAACTAAATCATCAGCACTATCATCCAGGCCTACATAATAGTCTTGAGCATTACCGTCAAATACTATTTTGGTATCTTCGGCTGTAGCATCACCTATGGTAAGTGTTGGTCCTTGTAAAGTTAAAGAATCAGCTACACTCAAATCTGTTAAAGCATCAACAACAGCTGCTCCCGCACCTGCTCCATCTGTATAAATAATTTTTACTCCACCATTAGGTACAGTTACATTTGCTCCTGAGCCTTGAGAGATGTTGATTGATTGAGAGCCAGTTGTAGCGTTTTCAATAATCCAAACTTTTGATACAGTATTAGGAGCTATCGTTAGTGTTCTTGTTGCAGTTAAAGATACTCCTGAAGTAACTTTTAAATATAAACTACGAGCAGGATCGGTTGCTCCGTCTGCTATCGTTGTTGTTGCGTCTGCATCAGAACCAAAGGATGCTTCAGTTCCATAACTAAAAGCTTCTGCTATAAGTTCTAAATTGGTGTTGGTACTTGTTCCCCAAGTTCCTGACTCATCACCTGTAGCGATTTCCTTGAGTCTTAAATCATTTACATAAGTTGCCATTTCTTACCTCTGAGCATTTATTATGCCATTTTAAATTGGTTATTGTATATTAAATTATGCAGCTACGTCTGTCCAATTAGGCGTCTGAGATTCATCAATATCTTGCCATTTAAATACATGGCCTAATTCTCCTGTAGCTGATACGCCTATTATTGTAAAATTACATGCCGCATTTACCGTTGGATTAACAAACGGATCTGATGCTCTTAAATTAGCAAATCCAGGCGCAAGGAACTTATTATCGGTTATGGTGCTAATAGCTCCTGTAGAGCCTGTTGCACTTACACCTGTTGTAATAATAATTGTTGCTTCTGCATCAACCAATACTGAAACGTTTCCTAGAGTAGCGCTGGCTCCATCTAGCGAAACATCTGCATCTGCTTGAGGTGTAACTGTACCTAGAGCAGAAGTGCCTTCTAATCCTGTAGGGAATATGTTTGCTATACCAGTAACGCTTGTTAGCGTTCCTAGTGCTGAGGTGCTTTCTAAACCTGCTGGAGTAGCATTAGCATCTGCGTTGATTGTGACTGAAACTGCGCCTAGTGTGGCTGTAATGCCAGCTACTGCTGCGACAGCTTGTCCGTTTACTCCAGGTGCTGTTAAGGCTGATGTTGCGGATAGGCCAGTAAGAGTAACAGGTATAGAGCCTTCGCCCCACTCGAGTTCACCCCAAGTGCCTCGACCCCAACCATTAAGAAAAGCCATTTAAGGCTAGGCGATTCTTATAATCGCTGTAGAAGCTGCTGCTGCCGGGAATACAATAGTGAAGTCTCCAGCGGTAGATGTTTTATCACCACCAAAGTCAATTGTTGCTACTGACTTATTTGCATCAGAGCTGTTGTAAATCATACAACCTCTAGCAGTAATAGTAGCTGTACCAAAAGTTAAATCAGCAAAGTCTGTAAAAGCTGTTGTTCCAGAACTTGTTGGAGTTACATTTGTTAGATCAGCTCCACCTGAAGTATAGTTAGTACCAGATGCTTCTCCAGTAGTAGTAAACGAAGTAGTGGTAGCACCTAAAGTTGCTGATGAAGTATACAAAGCCAGTTTAAAAGTATCAGCTCCAGTATCGAAATCATGATTGCCTTTTAAAAGCTCAACTTTAAAACTTGTTGTAAGTGTTGATGTAATTGCCATAATTATAGTTTCCTAATTAAATCAGAGGCTTCTTTTAAACCTGCTTTATCTAATTGATTATTAATTGTAATCCTATCAGATTTTATAGCATTTTGCATATATTGTTCAATAACTTTTTGAATATTGTCTTTGTACTCTTTTACTTGATTTTGAACTTCTTCTGGCGCTTCTTGACTTACTTGCACAATTCTTTCTATACAAAGGTTAGACCAAAATTCAACTGGGTGGCCTCCTTCTTCTGTTGTATGTACTTCAATTGTTCCTAACTCAGGTCCAGCGTTATAACTCATTACCATTTTTTTGGCTCTCCTACTTTATTTTTTTTAAGGTGACTGTCGTTCCTGTCTATTAAAACAGGAGCTTGTTCTTGTTTAAATTGTTGTAGCTGACTTCTTTTTTTAGCAATTAAAACTCCTTTCTCATCTGTAATAACAACCAAAGGATCATCTAAACGATGATAGCCATAAAGCTTTTCATCAGCTGGAACAGCTGTATCAAGAAGATAGCTACTAGAAGCAACCTCAACTTGAATACCATTAAACATAGCTTTGCTTAACCAAAACTCTACAGAAGCTCTGCCTGCTTCAGCAAAATGCAAATTGCCTTTATAACTAAAATCAATTCCAAACATTTTAATTTTGCCGACCTTATTCCATAAAGCAAAAGCTACTGCATAAGCAACAGTATTGTTTAGATAGTGGGATCCGCATCCAGCTAAGACTTCATCAATAGGATATTCAACTAGGCCAGGACAACGATCATCTAATTCACATGTATAAATTGGACCTTGATGTTCAGTAAGAAGTTTAGCCATACTATCAGTTTGACCCCCGGCATCATCGCTATCTAAAAATCTAGATGCTGGATCCATCATAAAGACTCTGTCATGGTAAATAACAGATGCCACTGCATTGATAGCCCAAACCTCATCAAAGTGCGAGCCATGTGATTTTGCTAAATTATAATCAAACCAGCTCTTGCCCATTCCGACAATAGCCACAGTCTTACCTTCAAGTTTCTTGATTGGTTTCATTTTCTCTCTCCTTTATGTAACCGTTGTTCTAAGCGAATCGTATCTGTATTCGTCTCTCCTTCCTCTTGCTTCAGCTTTGTTTTTCAACCTAGCCATTTCTTGTTGAAATCTGTTTTCGTATAAGGTCATCATATCAGGATCACCTTTCATAAATGTATAAGCCTCTACTAAACAGCCATACAATAATCCATTTCTTGCATGTTCTGATATCCAAGTTCCACTTGTATCTGTTACCAAAGAATTAGGTTTATATAAATAATGTAATTCAGTTGTGTAGTTTTGATCTGGAACTGGAGCAATAATTAAACTTGACTCTTGTAATCCAGTATTTAAATTTTTATCAAAGTCACCATAATACAATGGTAATCCTCTTGCTGATGAATCTGTTGGATCTGGTGTATATTCCTGCATAAAGCTAGGATGCTTTTTGTCAAGGTAATGATAGTCTCCATTGCTGTCTATAACAGACAAAGAAAAAGATAATTCAAAATCATCCGGGGCTGTTAAAAACCTAGAACCAGCAGTCATAGATCCTTGTACGTTTCTTCTAAAATAATCAAACTGAACAAGTTCAAATATTCTTTCTTCTGTATTTTTAATTATGTCATCAAGAGTATTAACAAAAGTAGTTTCGCTATTTTGTACATAATCTTGTATTAAAGTTTTTAATTCAGCTAACGTCATGATGTTGTAATTGTAACCTCTCCAACAGCACCTGTCATTTCAGGAACTAGAAAATTTGTTCCTATGATATCTGAGCTCATGTAGTGTTGTTCGTAAATATTTGTATAGATGACCACCACATATCCTTCGCCTACTTCTTTATCTGTATTAGG
>Ga0255756_1004314_pt1 | contig 13890 bp, 10 predicted proteins | sample 011ome_20_FD_179956 | JGI IMG/M metagenome (GOLD analysis project Ga0255756, IMG submission 179956) | Coastal salt marsh microbial communities from the Groves Creek Marsh, Skidaway Island, Georgia - 011509CT metaG (version 2) | ecosystem: Environmental > Aquatic > Marine > Intertidal zone > Salt...
CGGCTCGGCCAGTCTCTATCAAGAGGGGGAGCTGAAGGTGCGGGCCACGGCGGCATTTACCGACTGTGATCGTCTGCAGGGAGAGACCTGGCTCAACAATACCTCACCCGAGGTTCCCCCCTTTGAGGACAGCGCTCATACCAGTGCGCACTCCTTGGAGATCCATGATCGGGTCGACATGCGCTTGGTCGAAGGACAGGGGGTGTTCACCGGCGAACCGCCCTCGCAATCCGGGGAGTTTGTAGCTTGGCTAGCGCATCGCGATGGCGCTCCCAGCGACACCATTGATCTGGCCATGTGGGCGGACATTATGCCGCCACCCCCTTTTACCCTGTTCGGCCCCTTTGGCTGGGTGCCGACCATCGAGCTCACCGTGCAATGTCGTGCGAAGCCCGCCCCCGGCCCGCTGGTGGGCAGGCTGACCTCCCGTCATTTGACCAACGGTATTATCGAGTCCGATAGCGACCTCTGGGACAGTGAGGGACAGCTTGTTGGGCTCGCGCGTCAAACCATGAAGGTTAAGCTACCCACTCCGTCCTGAGCCTGGGGGGCTTTCAACAGTCGTCAAAAGCCGTCGGCAACAGCGGTGCTGGCCGCCGTTAGGATCGTGGGTCTCAACACAACCGGGTTCAAGGATCTTCAGTGGAGGAGGCCCGCTGTACCACAGCAATGGTTCCCTCGCGCCGTGGGTCGACGCCGCCCAAGTAGCCCTCTGTCGGCGAGCGCACAACGACGCTGAGCCCCGAGTTCTCTCCGGCCGATTCTTTCACCTCGAACCCGCGCTGGCGCATGCCCTCAACAACGACGGTGTCCGCTCGTTCTGACTCAATTCGCACGGTGTCACCGCGAGCAACCACATTAGGGAGATCTACCGCTTCCTGGGGCGTCAGACCCCAATCGAGCACGCCGACGATCGTCTTCAGGGTGTAAGCCAGGATTGAATTGCCCCCGGGGGAGCCGGTAGCCATCAAAAAGCCACCGTTCTCATCGAGTACCACCGTGGGTGACATCGATGAGCGCGGGTACTTTCCCGGCGCTGCGTGATTGGCGACAAGGTTGCCCTCGCCATCGAAAGGATCCCGTGCAAAGTCGGTTAGCTGATTGTTGAGAAACATCCCGCCCGCCATGCGTGCGGAACCAAAAATACTCTCGACGCTGGCGGTCATCGAGACCACGTTACCGGCGTGATCAACCACGACAAAATGCGTTGTGCCGGCTCGGTCATCGGTGGTATCGGCACCGTAGTTGGCCCGAGCGGTTGTTGCGGGTTCGAAAGCCCAAGGATCCCCTGCGGTCACCTTCGGTTTCGCTTGCTTGGGGTCGATTAATGTGGCGCGGGTCTTCAAATAGCGTTTATCCAACAGGCCCCTGAGTGGTACCGAAACGGCCTGAGCGTCGGCAACATAGCGATCGCGATCTGCATAAGCCAGGCGTTGGGCCTCGATGATCAGCGCCCAGTCTTCGAGTCGATCCCCCGAGGGAAAAGCGGTTTGCTCCAACAGACCCAACATCATGCCTATCCCGACCCAGGAAGACGCTGGGGGTGGCCCGCACACCTGTCGACGGCGGTAGTCGATGCAAAGCGGGCTTCGCTTCATGGCCTTGTAGCGGGCCAAGTCCGCCAAATTCAGGCTGCCGGGGCGAGGTGGCGCCGCGGCGGCGGCGACCATGGCTTCTGCTAGTGACCCGCGATAAAAACTGGCGGGGTCCTTGGCAATGATGTCGAGAGTCTCGGCGTAGGTTGGGTTGAGTAGGCGGGTACGCGGCGAGCCGTCGCTCCTATAAAAGTAATGGTAGGCATCCATTGGGCCCTCCTCGGGGGTCAATGGGATGAGTCGACCGCCGTAGCGGCTGACGAAGCTGGCGAGCCGGGGAGAGACGTCGAAGCCCTCAAGCGCCAGGGTTCTGGCGGGGTCAAACAGGGATGACCAGGGGAGGGCGCCGTGTTCCTCGTGGGCCAGCGTTAGCAGTGCAACAACCCCGGGGACACCAATCGAGAGACCGCTATTTTTTGCCGCCAAAAACGGCAAAGGCTCGCCGTCGGCGGTAAGAAAGAGGGAGGGTGATGCGCCGGCGGGGGCGGTCTCCCGACCATCGTAGACCGATACTTCTCCACTGTCGGCGTCGAGGTAGACCAAGAACCCGCCACCCCCGAGCCCCGAGCTTTGTGGTTCAACCAAGCTTAGCGTCGCCTCGATCGCCACCGCGGCGTCGACCGCCGAGCCGCCTTGCTGCAGCACCCACTCCCCCGCGCGGGTGGCGTGGGGATTGGCGGTGACCACCATAGCCTGGGCCATCGCCGGTTTTGCGAGTGCTGCGGGTGTTGCGCCAAAGGTCAGTGAGCTACTCAGCAGTGCAGCAATGCATCCCAGCCATAAAAGCATCGCGCCCAGGGTGGAGCGAGGGGTTGGCACGGTGAACACTCGGTAGGTCATCGAAGAATTGCCTCTGGTTAAGAATTAAGGAGGTAAAGAACAAGGAGGTAAAGATAGCGTCCTTAGTAGGCCACGAAGCCCCCAGGGAGCCGCATGTCAGCGTAGCCCTCACGCCACTGGCCGTTCATCCGAATGGAAATGACCCGCCCCAGACTTTCTGTGGTGGGCGTCAGCGCATGGCCTTTGGCTTTCAATAGGCCGAGCGTATCGGCACTGATCCCCGATTCGACGGCGACCTCATCGGGCATCCACTGATGGTGCACCCGTGGCGCGGCGATGGCCTCAGATGCGTTCAGTCCGAACACAATCGTATTCAATACTGTCTGCAACACGCTGGTGATAATCACTGAACCACCGGGGCTACCTGTTGCCAGTAGAGGCCTTCCGTCCTTGAGCACCAGGGTGGGCGACATAGAGGATAAGGGTCTGCGGCCCGGTGCAACGGCATTGGCCTCGCCTTGAATGAGACCATAGGCGTTGGGGAAGCCAGGTCGTGCAGCAAAATCATCCATCTCGTTGTTCATCAAAATACCGGTTCCAGGAATCACGATGTGTGACCCGTAACTAAAGTTTAGGGTGTAAGTGTTGGACACAACATTTCCCGCGCTGTCGGCCACGCTGAAGTGCGTTGTTTGTTTGCTTTCCTCAAGCCCCGGATTACCCGGGCCAATCTGACTCGAGGGCGTCGCCCGTTGACTGTCAATGAGTAGCCTTCGTTCATCCGCATAGGATTCGCTAATGAGCGCTTTGGCAGGGATGGGGGTTTGATCCGGATCCCCCAAATGCTTGCTTCGATCGGCGTATGCGAGCTTCATGCTTTCGATCAAGTGATGCAAATATGCGGCCGAGTTGTGACCCATCGCCTCAAGGGGGTAGGGAGCTAACAAATTCAGCATCTGTACCAGATGGATTCCACCCGATGAGGGCGGTGGTGCAGATACGATCTCATGGCCTCGAAACCAGCCTCTGATGGGTGTGCGCTCGACGGGTTGATAGGCAGCGAGGTCTTGTCGCGAGATGAGGCCGCCGTTTGCCGCCATGTCATCGGCAATCATGGCGGCAGTCTCGCCGCCGTAAAAACCGTCTTTTCCGTTGGCTTGAATCCGTCGTAGGGTGGCGGCGAGTTCGGGTTGCTTGAAGAGGCTGCCCACGGGCGCGATGCTGCCATCGGCTGCAAAAAATACCGTGCGTGTTGGCGGGTATTTTGTGAGCTGTTCAGCCGCGCCCAGTACATCCGCGTACAGGTCAACCGTCATCGGGAAACCCTGCTCGGCCAAATCGATGGCCGGTTGGATGACTTGCTCAAGCGGCAGTGAGCCGTAGGTATCAAGGGCATACAACAGTCCCGCGACGGTACCCGGAACCCCCGAGGCGGCGTGGCTGAAGTACGCCATCTCCTCGTTGACCGAGCCATCGTCATTCAAATACATGTCGCGGGAAGCGCGCGCTGGGGCGATTTCGCGATAGTCGATAAAGACCTGACGATTCTCCTTTGCCAGGTGGATCAGCATAAAGCCACCGCCACCAATGTTGCCCGCACGGGGTAACGTGACAGCGAGGGCGAAGCCGGTCGCCACCGCCGCATCTATGGCATTGCCCCCGGCCTGGAGCATGCTGAGCCCGGCCTGGCTCGCGAGTCGCTCGGGTCCGACGACCATATTGCCAGCGGCAATCTCGGGGATAAAACGCGAGCCCAGATCAATGAGGGCAGGCGTGACGGGCGGGTTTTCGGCGGTCGCTGATTGGGCAGGGCTCTGGGGCAATAGCACCAGAAGTAAAATCCCAAGTCCCAGGCGCCAACAGTACGGCGATCGATCGCTGCGAAAATGGCGAGAGACAAAACGGGTTTGGCTCGGTGAGGTCATAGGGGGGTGAACTCGTCTTGCTTTGGGCCGCAAAAATACCGCGCCTTGGGTGCTGACGCTAGCCTCTCTCCAGAGTTTGTCTGAGATATCCGCAGAGTAGGCGTGCAGCGCGCGCTTGGGGTGTGCGTTAAGACCAGCACCACCTTTACTCGCAAGCCGCGGTAAACTAGACCCAAGCGCAACGACGGGGGCACCCGCAGATGAACTACGAAGATCATCGACGACAATATCTATTGGGCGGACTCCACCGGAGCATGCTGCCGGAGTCACCTCTTGATCTGTTCGAACAGTGGCAGCAGCAGGCTATTGATGCGGGGCTGAAGGATCCCACTGCGGTAGCGCTGGCGACCGCTGATCCGTCGGGCGGGCTTTGGCAACGCTTGGTGTTGCTCAAGGGGGTTTCCGACGGCGGGTTTGTTTTTTACACCAACTACCAGAGCAACAAAGCCATGGCCTTGGCGGCAGAGCCCAGGGCCTCTATGTTGTTTCCTTGGAATGAACTTGATCGACAGGTGATTGTAGCGGGCCGTGTTGCAGCGATTGGTGCCGAGGAGAGCGATGCCTATTTTGCGAGCCGACCGCGAGACAGTCAGTTGGGCGCCTGGGCGTCGAGTCAGAGTCAGCCCATCGATAATCGCGCCGCGCTGGAGGCGCAGTACGCGGCGGTGGCGGACCGCTTTGCGGGCGCGGACATTCCGCGGCCCCCGCATTGGGGAGGGTATCGATTACACCCTGAAACCATTGAGTTTTGGCAGGGGGGTGAGCATCGTTTGCACGATCGTTTTCGTTACACGCGCCAAAGTGCCGCCTGGTCTGTAAGTCGCTTGCAGCCCTAGTGCTTGCCCCTAACAGCCCTTTCGTTATTGGGCCTGGCGGGTGAAGTAATGGGGGAGAGCGGGCAATCCCAGCAAGTGCCTGCGGATTAAATCCAGCGCCACGGCGGCGACCAACTGCTGAAAAAGTGTTCGCGACCCCGGTATTTGCGCGCAGTGTGCCCGCAGATCTTCCCGTGTTCCCCAGGCCAACCACACGGTTCCGACTGGCTTGTCCTCCGTTCCACCGTCGGGGCCGGCAATCCCTGATACCGCCACACCGATGTCGGCCCCCGATTGATCGAGGGCACCTAGGACCATCTGGCGGACCACCGCTTCGCTCACCGCCCCCGATTCTTCAAGCACCTGATGGCTGACAGCGAGCAGGGATTGTTTCGCTTCGTTGGCGTAGGTCACGAAACCCGTGCCAAACACCGTCGAGGATCCGGGCTCTCGGGTGATCATCGAGGCAATCAGGCCCCCGGTGCAGGATTCGGCAGTGGTCAGGGTTTTGCGCTGGCGCCTCAACGCATCCTGCACGACCTGCGCTAATTGTGTTTCTCCCTCACCGAGAATGTGGTCGCCAAACTTGGCCTCGAGCAACTCATAGGCGCGGGTTTGATCGGGCACCTCATGGGCGTGGGCAACCGTCAGCTTCAGCTCCAGCTGCGGCATGCCAGCCCGAAATCCAAGATTGACCGTTGTGGGCCATTGATCCCCTAGCTCCTTCGCCCACTGCTGAATGGTGGACTCCCCCACGCCGAAGGTTTGAACGCGCCGGATGTAAGCCGGGGCGCCACCCAGCGTCGCCGTCAGGGAGTCGGCGACCGCGGGTAGCATGGCGGCAAGCTCGGAGGGCACGCCCGGGGTCGTGAGGAGCAGGCAGTTGTTGAGGGTCAGGGCAAATCCCACCGCGCTCCCCACGGGGTTGTCGATGAGGGTGGCACCGGTTGGCAGCCAAGCTTGTTTCATGTTGGCAGGATTGGCGCGAATGCGCCGTCGTTCGCACCAAGCCTCCACGTGAGCGCGAGCCTTGGGGTGCTCTACTAGCGGCGCTGCGCAAAGGTCCGCGACAATACTGGCGGTTAGATCATCGTCGGTTGGCCCCAAGCCCCCGTTAATGATGATGGCCCGGTGGTCCTGACTGAGTCGTGTGATGGCTGTTCGTAGCGCCTCGGGATCATCGCCCACGGTGCACTTTTCGGCCACGAGAATACCTTGCGACAGGAGATGTCGGGCGATAAGCGCCGAGTTACTGTCCACCGTGTCCCCGGTCATGAGTTCGTGGCCCGTGAGTAAGAGGGCGATCGCCGGTGATGACATCCTGATTTCCTAGGTTAGGGGGCACAAGGATAACCACATATACCCCGCGAGGGACATGGTGACCTTTAGCCGCTTAGTATTCTATAAGGAAATAAAAAACGATTATTTATAATTTTAGACGTTGCGCTGTAAGGTTCTTGCCCATCACTTTCTCGACCTTCAGGACACTCTGCTGGCGATGGCAACTGGCACAACAACTTCCTTGACGAGGCCTCCGGTTGCGGATTTCGGGCTGACTGATTACCCCGCCACTCCTGGGGTCCAACCTGATTCCGCGACCCGCAGCGCCGAACTCGACACATTTTCTGACTTTGCGCACCGGCTTTTACCGGAAGCTAACCGCGCGCTCGCCGCGGCCGACCCTACCACCGCCATCGACTGGTCAATTCAATTGGCCGCAGCCTTGGCTGGACTGGAGCAGCCGCTGGCGGATTCGGAGCTTGACGGTCGCGCCTTGCCTATCGTGATGTCCACCAGTATGGGCGTTAATGCTGCTGTGATGTTACACGCGGTGACCGCGCAATTACCGGGGATTCCCGTGGTATGGGTCGATACAGGATTTAATGTGGCGGAGGCCTACCGTGTTGCCGACCAACTTGAGCGTGACCTCAAGCTCAATTTAAAAGTGTATAGCCCGAGGATGACATCGGAACGCATCCGCTCCCTTGCTGGGGGCATACCGCTTCCTGAAGAAGCCGACGAGCATCGGCGATTCACCCAACTCGTTAAGCTAGAGCCCTTCGATCGGGCAATTAAAGAATTGTGCCCCAGAGTGTGGCTGACAGGCATCCGGCGCGAGGAAACCGCACACCGTCGGACGCTCGATAAAGTTACCTTCGATGCCAGAGGTCTGATCAAAGTAGCCCCCTTCTTTGACGCTACCGAACAGGACCTTGAGGACTACCGACGGCGCTATTCGCTACCCAGTACGCTGCGCTATTTCGATCCGACTAAAGTGCATGAGGGTCGGGAGTGCGGTCTGCACACTCAGTCCACAGCTGCCTAGGAGCTTTTAAAACTCAGCGTGTTAACAGTCGGCGTGGCTGTTTAAAAATCGGCGTGGCCGGGGGTTCGCGGGAAGGGAATGACGTCGCGCACATTTTCCATGCCGGTGATGTACGCCAACAGTCGTTCAAAGCCGAGGCCAAACCCCGCATGCGGCACCGTGCCATAGCGGCGAAGGTCGCGGTACCACCAAAGGTCGTCGCGCAGCTGATCGTCCATGCGCGCATCGAGCACATCCAGACGCTCCTCGCGCTGGGAGCCGCCGATGATTTCGCCAATACCGGGAGCGAGCACATCCATGGCGGCAACCGTTTTGCCGTCGTCGTTGAGGCGCATGTAGAACGCTTTGATTTCTTTGGGGTAGTCGGTGACGACCACGGGACGACCGACATGGGTCTCAGCCAAGTAACGCTCGTGTTCTGATGCGAGATCCATGCCCCAGCTCACTGGGAATTCAAAGGATTGGCCACAGCCCTCCAAAATAGCAATGGCCTCGCTGTAGCTCAGACGCTCGAAGTTGGCATTCACGATACCCTCGAGGCGTGTGATAACCGTCTCATCAATGCGCTGCTGAAAAAACGCCATGTCCTCGCCGCAGCGGTTAAGCACTTCGGCCATAACCGCGCGTAAAAGCCGCTCTGCCAATGTGGCATTGTCGCTGAGATCGGCGAAGGCAATCTCCGGCTCTACCATCCAGAACTCGGCCAAATGCCGTGAAGTGTGTGAGTTTTCCGCACGGAAGGTCGGGCCGAAGGTGTATACCTTGCCCATGGACAAGCAGTGCGACTCGACGGCGAGCTGGCCGGAGACCGTGAGGAAGGAGTCCCGGCCAAAAAAATCCTGGCTCGAATCCACCGAGCCATCAGGTCGTCTGGGTAGGTTGGCAAAATCGAGGGTGCTGACCTTGAACAGCTCACCGGCACCCTCACAATCGCTGGCGGTAATGATGGGCGTATTGACCCAGTAAAACCCCTCGCGATCGAAAAAACGGTGAATTGCCGAGGCCAACACGTGGCGCACCCGGGTGATTGCTCCAAAGGTGTTGGTGCGGGTGCGGAGATGTGCCTGGGTTCGAAGATACTCAAAGCTGTGCCGCTTTTTAGCGATAGGGTAGCTTTCGGGGTCATCCACCGTGCCCACAACCACAACCTGTGACGCTTGAATCTCAACCGCCTGCCCCTTGCCCTCAGAGGCGACTAGCTCACCGCTGACTTCAACGGCGCAGCCCGTACTCAAGCCCAACACTTCTTGCTCGTAGTTTGACAGCGTATTGGGCACAACCGCTTGGATGGGGTCAAAGCAGGTGCCGTCATGAATGGCTAAGAAAGAAATCCCCGCTTTTGAATCCCGTTTGCTTCGAAGCCAGCCTTTGACGGTGACGGTCTCACCGAGAGCTGCATCGGGTTGGAATAAGGTGTTGATCGATTTCCACTCAGACATCGGATTCAGGGTTCTCTTTTGCGGGTTTCAGGCCACAGTTTTCGGTCAGTCTAAATTGCACCTGATGGTCGGCGCCGGGCACTGCGCCCGCGTAGTCAACCTCTACCTGCTGGTTAAGTTGGAAGCGACGTGTGGTGGAGGTCAGGCTGGCGGTCCATTTGTCAAAACTGAACTTTTCGGGGTCGTGCCGGAGGTCGACTAAACCCTCGAGCCCCGTAGCGCTCAAGCGTACGGTAAAACCAGCGCTGGTGATGTGGCATACCGTGCCTTCAAAACGTGAGTTACCCGCGGCGTTCAATCTTTCGAGGTAGTTATGGGCCAGCCACCGCTCGGCCGCCTGACTTGCCTCGCGGCTGCGAGCGATCTTTTCACTGGTTTTGCTTAGCGACTCCCCGGCTACTTTGTCGGCGGTTTCTTTTGCCAGTACGGCTTTAATTTGGCGGTGCGCCATGAAGTCGAAATACTTGCGCAAGGGTGACGTGGCGTTAGTGTAAGCGGGAAGCGCCATGCCCATATGCTCTCTGGATTGAACGCTAAAAGCGGCGCGGGTCAGCATTCGATTTACCATGCTTCGCAGAGGCTGGTCATGTGGTTGGCCAAGCGCGGTGAGGATTTGCCTATAGCCTGCCACTGTGTCCAGTGGTGTGTTCACCAGGTCCGGCTGATAACGCGACAAAAAGTCCTTCGCTTCATCGAGCCGGTCTTTGCGAAATCCCGAGTGAACCACAAAGGGTCCGGTCGCGCTGGCGTCGGTTAGCAGCAGCGCAGCGCATCGATTGGTTGCAATCATGCACTCTTCTACCAGGTGCTGTGACGCGAGCTTTTCTCCCTGCTCGATGGTTTCAATTTGCTTTGCATCATTAAGCTGCCAGCGGTATTCCTGGCGGTCTTCCATGACCAGCTCGTGTTCTTCCCGGTACCGACGAAGCGCCCGATAAGCCTGAACCAATGCCTCGAGGGGGTTTGACCAGGCGATGAGCTCGTCGTTGTGACCGGTCACATAGCGATCGACAGCTGCATAGGTTAATTTGGCACGGGATCTGATGGTGCCTTTGACAAACTCGTACTCCGAGACACAGCCGTTGTCACTGACCATCATCTTGCACACAAGCGCCGGCCGGGTGGCTTCTTCGCTGAGCGCGCAGAGGTCTCGGCTGATTGTCTCGGGTAACATCGGGATGGCGTCGCCGTGGAAATAAACTGAGGTGCCCCTCGCGAGCAAGGCGGCCTCGGCCTCGGGGCAGCCCTCTAGGTAAGCGGTAGGGTCCGCAATCGCCACGTAAAGCGTCCAGCCTTCACTCGTGACCTCGGCGTACAGCGCATCGTCTATATCCACGGTGCGCGCTGAGTCAATCGACACGAAGGCGAGGTGTGTTAAATCGACCCGATCCGCTTCCTCAAGAGGGCGCTGGCTGGCAGCGTAGTCCGCTAGCATTTTGGCCTCTTTGTCAGGCCACTCCCAGGGAATTCCAACCCGCGTCGCGCAGTATCGATTCTCTATGCCGGGGGTTTGTGTATTGCCCAGCAGCTGTAAGACCTTGGCGGAGGGTTTGCCATCTTTGATGGGGTGTCGCAGCAGGGCGCACTCGACAAAATCCCCGGCCTTGGCACCATTTCGAGCGTGTGGGGGAATAAACAGCCATCGACTGAGGTTGTGTAAATCGGGCTCGACAAACACCGCCTTGCCCTTGGTAATCACCTTGCCGACGAAACGGTCGAGCGGTGACTCGATCAGTCGTTCGATTTCAGCGACCGTCCGGCCTTCTTTTGCTTTTCCCTTGCCTTTGCCATCTTTTGCTGGCGCCGGTCGAATACAAATGCCTACGCGATCACCGGGCAGCACCTTTAGCATTTCGTCTGGGGGGATAAAAATTTCCCGTCCGTCATCGACGACAGCAAATCCGTAGCGGTTTTGCGTACCTTTGACGGTCGCCTCAGCGTGCTCTTTCTGGGATTCAATTTTCTGTTTGAGCCCCTGCAACTGAGCCATTGCATCGTTGTTCAGCATGGCTGATCGGAACTCCTGACAACACGTTAGCTGCGAGACACTTGGTGCAATAGCCCAAGCCAATCTCATCAAATTGGGATCGATATGCTAGCGAAAAACGACTCGGCTGTCAGCGAGAAGTTGCAGTGGATGCGAGATTTTGCAACTTGCATTGACAGCGGAGAAAGGGAGGGGTTTACTGTCCTTGAGCCGAAAATAAGTGAGTAGGACGAACGTTGTTGACGAACCGAGCTAATCCAGCAGGATTTTCGCCGACAAGCAACACGCCACAGCACCTCCCGAGCGCCTCGGGGAGGAACGTCCAGTCGGCGCTGCCTTTTTTGAAGTATCCATCCGTTTGTTATCAATCCAGAGGTCTTGTTTATGGAAGCTAGCGCTGCCGTTCGCCTTGATATGCCAGCCGCAAACCCCGCAAACAAAAAAATCTATGTGCTGGACACCAATGTCTTGTTACATGACCCGACAGCTGTCGCTGCCTTCGCTGAGCACCAAGTGGTGATCCCGATGACGGTGCTGGAGGAACTTGATCACATTAAAGATCGACGGGATAAGACCGTCAGCCGTGAAGCACGCATCGCCATTCAGATGATTGATAAGGTCGTTGGATCCTCAGGCCCGACTGAAATTCAATCGGGTGTCGAAATTCCTGGGTCCAACCTACAGGGGCCTCTTGGCACCTTGGCCATTTACCCGGATCAGTTGTTACAGGATGCCGGCGAGATTCCGTTTCTTGATGCCACCCAGGATCAAGCCAACGATAACCGCATCATCAATGTTGCGCTCAGGCTCCAAGCAGAGCACGCCGAGTCGGTGGTTTGTCTGGTGACCAAAGACATCAATATGCGTATTAAGGCCAAGGGGTCGGGCCTCAATCATGTCGAAGACTATCTCCACGATCGTGTGCTGGACGACATCGATCTATTGGCGACCGGTTATGTCCATGTCGAAGGTGATTTTTGGGCCACGGTATCCGAGGTGGACACCGTCAGAGAGGACAACGTTACCTTGCATCGCATCCCCAGGGCGGTGCTTCCGGCAAGCTATCCGAACCAATTTGTCTACGACGATCAGGATTTTCTCGCGTACGTTAAACGTCTCGACGAGGACTATGTGTACCTGCGCGTCGACAGTCGAGACAACTTATTCAACCAGCGATTTTGGGGGCTGGCGCCGCGGAATCTTGAGCAGGCCATGGCCATGCGATTGCTCGACGACGACGATATCGATATGACCGTTATGACGGGGCCTGCAGGGTCGGGTAAAACCTTATTGGCTCTGGCTTATGGCTTGCATGCCATCCTGGAGCAAAAGAAATATTCGAAACTTATCGTTGCGCGGTCAACGCCGCCAATTGCCGAGGACATCGGCTTTTTACCTGGTACTGAAGAAGAGAAAATGGCCCCTTGGTTGGCGGCGTTTGATGATAATTTGGAAATTCTCCATGGGGGTGATGAATGTGCGGGCGGTAGCATTGATTACGTCAAGGAGCGGGCCAATATTCAGTTTAAATCGCTGAATTTTATGCGCGGTAGATCCTTCAATAACGCGTACATCGTTATTGATGAGGCGCAGGGCCTGACGCAGTTTCAGCTGAAATCGATCATCAGTCGCGTCGGCGCGGATTCCAAGATTGTGGTGCTTGGGAATCTCGCTCAGATAGACAACAAGTACATCTCGCCACTTACTTCGGGCTTGACCTACCTCGTTGAACGCGTAAAAGCCTACCCCCACGCGGGAATCATGTTTATTAACGGAATTGTGCGGTCACGCTTAGCTGCCTTTGCCGAAGAAAATCTGTAGACAGGCGTAATCACCGCGAGCTGCACCCGCTGACTAGCTTGCTAGTCAGCAAGGCTGGCATTGACTTTAATAGTGCCGCCCGAATCCTTAGACCAGTTTAAGTTCGGTTGGGTTGTCAGCATGACCACGGTCGAGCCGAGAAAAAAACGTCCCACCTCATCGCCTGCGGAGAAGACCGGCCCGTCGTTGTTTGCCCAAACCCGCTCCCGAATGGCGCCGGGCGCGGGGCTCTCGACACCGCCCCAAACTGTCTCGATCCCCGCGACGATAATGGCCCCCACCAACACCAGTACCACCGGCCCCTCGGCGGTGGTGAAGTAGCACACCAGCCGCTCGTTACGCGCAAAGAGTTTATCGACTCCTGCTGTGGTCGCCTCGTTAACCGCGAATAAATCGCCTGGCACGTAGCGGGTCCACTGAAGCTGTCCTGAGATGGGCATATGGATGCGGTGATAATCCCGCGGTGACAAATACACGGTCGCAAAAGACCCGTGGTTGAACGGGTCGGCTTCCTCGCTCGCCCCCGCCAGCAGTTCTATCACGTCATACCCTCGTCCCTTCGCTTGAATGATGGCGCCGGACTCAATGGGTCCGCGCTGGCTGAGAGTCCCGTCGGCGGGGCTGACCCAGTGAGATGGGGCGAGGGGACGCGCACCCTCTTCGAGGGCGCGGGTAAAGAAGTGATTGAAGTGATCAAAGGCAGCGGGATCTTTTATCTGCGCCTCGTCGAGACTGATTCCGTAGCTCCACATAAATGCCTTGATGAGCAGCGTTTTGAGCCACGCGGGATGCTGCAAGAAGGCAAGCCAGCCGATGGCCCTTGAAAGAAGATGCTGCGGCAGAAGGGCCTGCAAACCGATGAAAAGTGTCATGAATTGCGCCAATGTGAGGGTGAACTATCTGCTAGTGTAATGCTTGCGGCGTCTCTTGTGGTCGGATCAGCGTTGCGGGTTGGTGAAGAAATGCTGAAGAGCACCTTGTGTGAGAGGCATAAGAGGGTTGTAGGATTGTTAAGCGCAGAGTGCGGAAGTAGCGTTTGTAGAAAGCGCCTGTAGAAAGCGTCCATGAAAAGGGCGAACAGCGCCTGTGAAAAAAGGGAGAGAGAAGCCGTGAGGAGTTTACGGTGAGTATGCAAGCTAGCCACAAAATCTCATCAACGGGTCACCCAAGGTACTTGCACGGTACCGCTCTTATCGCGGCGC
>Ga0255756_1004345_pt1 | contig 13835 bp, 9 predicted proteins | sample 011ome_20_FD_179956 | JGI IMG/M metagenome (GOLD analysis project Ga0255756, IMG submission 179956) | Coastal salt marsh microbial communities from the Groves Creek Marsh, Skidaway Island, Georgia - 011509CT metaG (version 2) | ecosystem: Environmental > Aquatic > Marine > Intertidal zone > Salt...
TTAATCGCCGCGGGTTGCTTGTAGAAGTACGCCTCGCATATCGCGCGCGCGGACGGGAAGCGCGCGAGGACGCGCGTGAGATGCTTCGCGAGCTTCTTCTTCTTGTACTTTTCCTGCGCGAAGGCGGTTTTCGCGTGAAACGTGCTCGAGTTTTCGCACAGCTGTCGCACGAGCCCGGCGGCGCCGACGCCAGCCTTTTTCAACCGATGAATGTCGTCGTGCGACAGACCCTGCGCGGAGTTATCCCGCATGTCGTTGATCTCCGCGTTCGTGCGCTCGTCGTCGTCCTCCGGGACGACGCCCTCGTCCCAATCGCCCGCCTCCGCGCGCTCCGCCGGGTACAAGACGCCGTCCTGTTTATGTTTGTTCGGGGTGAAGTCGAAAGGCGTCAGATGTGGAGTCGAAAGGCGTCGGATACGGAGTTGAAAGGCGTCGGTCGCGGCGCGTCGGGATCGAAAGCGAGGCGCGCGCGAAGAGAGGCGAAAGAACGCCGGGAGACAAAGTCCTTAAGGAATCGCGTTCACCACGCCGACGCGGTCGTACGGGGACCAGTGTAAACAGATGAGGACGCGCCTGGTCCACCTCGTACGCGCCGCCGAACGGCTGGTCGATGAGCGGGTCGAGCGACACCGCGCGATGCTTGCCCACGCACGCGGTGCTGCGAGGGCGGGCGGGGAGGGGGACGGGGGGGGGGGGGAGGAGGGCGCGTGAGAAAGCGCGTCGTCGGCGCGAAGAGAGAGAAGAGAGAGACCGACGACGGATGGATGGACGGATGGATGCCGACGGCTCGGGCGTCGGATCTGATGATCGATCGACGACGCGTCGTCGGCGGCGGCGGCGGAGGACGGAGGGAACGACGCGCGCGCGGACGGAGGGACGGACGCGCGCGCACCCGCCGCGCTTGAGGTTGATGAACGCCCACTTCTCGCCGTTCATGTCGAGCAGGACGACGTCCCCCGGTCGCATCAGCGGGACGTCGCGCGGCGTCGGCGTCGGCGGCGGGGGCGCCCCGGCGACGCCGCCGAGCTCCTCCATCGTCGTCGTCGTCGTCGTCGTCGTCGTCGCGACGCGCGACGCGCGACGTCCGCCGCGCGACGCGACTACCGACCGCGGTCCGCGACGACGCCCGCGCCTTCCTTCGCGGTCTCGGCGACGGTCTCCTCTCCTCACGCCGGCTCGCGCGCGGCGTTGTGGTAGTGGCAATGCTGGCGTGGTGACACGACGCGAAAACGCGGCTACGCTATCGCTATGATACCTGTACGAGTCTCGGCTTTTTCATCACATCAGTCCGCGACGCCCGGCGTCTCCCCTCCTTCCTCGCCTCGCGTCATGACCCCGCTCGACCCGCCGTAGCGCGCGATGAGCTCCGCGGAGGCGCTGCGCCGGATGGCGCTCGCGAGCAAGCGCGCGCGCGCGCGCGCCAAGGCGTCGGGCGCGCGCGTGGACGCCGTGTACGAGACGGGAGAGATCGTGCCCGACGTCGAGCTCAAGCCCGTGCCGCCGTCGCTTCGCATCGTGCCGCTGCCGCCGCCGCCGCTTCGCATCGAGCCGCTGCCGCCGCCGCCGCCGCCGCTGACGCTGCAGCTCGCGGGCAAGGCGCTCGCGCACAAGAAGGTCGTCAACGCGAGGGCGAAGGCGAAGGCGAAGAACTCGCGGAAGAAGAAGAACAGAAGGGCGCGAGAGATGGCGAAGGCCGAGACGACGACGACGGCGGCGGCGACGACGACGCCTCCGCGATCGCCGCCGAGCGCGACGTCGCCGCCGAAGACGACGAAGAAGGAGCCCCGAGAAGAGCGCGCGGAGGAGGAGGATCGAGATCGACGCGGCGCGCTCCTCATCGACCTCGACGACGTCTACGACCGCGACGACGACGACGAGCGGGGCGAACGCGCGCGCGACGAAGGCGCCGTCGCCACGACGACCGCGGCCGCGTCCGACGCGATGGCGACGTCGATGTCGATCGCGAGGGAGCGCGCGAGGAAGGGCGAGATGGACCTCGTGAAGGCGAAGCTCGAGCTGACGCGCGCGCGCGTGGCGCTCGAGAGAAAAAAAGCGAGCGGCGGCGGCGGCGGCGGCGGCGGCTCCGGGGGGTCCGGCTCCGGCGCGTCGGGCCAGAGCGCGTCCGCCGCCGCCGCGGTCGCGCTCGCGGCGGCGCTCGCGGCGGCGAACGCGGCGCGGCGCGCCAACGCCGCCGCGGACGCCGCGAACGACGACAGCGCGGCGGCGAAGCGAGAGATCGACCGTCTCGACGCGGCGGCGCGACGGATCGAGTCTCGCCGCGCGTCGCTGAAGCGACAGCTGGAGGAGGTGGACGCCGCGGACGAGGACATTCGACGGCGGCGGCACATCGCGGCGGCGAGACTCAGCGGCGGCGCGACCGGCGGCGCGACCGGCGGCGGCGCGGTGAGTAAGTATCGGTGGACCGCAGCGGCGGCGGCGGCGCCGGCGGCGCCGGCGCGCGACGCGAAGCTGTCGAAGCTCAAAGCCGAGTTGGCGACGATGGCGACGCGACGCGCGGACATCGACCGCGAGATGGCCGCGGCCGCGGCCGTGATCGCGGAAGACGAGATCGCGAGGAAAAAGGCCGTGCTCGAGCAGCGAAGAGAGGCTCGAGAGGACGCGGCGCGGCCGGCGGAAGGAGGCGGCCGCGGCGCTTTCGATTCGGCGCCGCCGCCGTCTTCGTCGTCGTCGACGTCGACGTCGTACGTCAGTCCGCTCGTGATGTTCGCCGCGTACCGCGCCGGCGGCGACGCCGTTCTTCAAGGCGACGTGTACATCCCTCCCGCGGTGCTGAAGAAAGGCCGAGGGAAGGCGCGCGTCGGCGGCGGCGCGCTGAGCGTCACGGAGAAGAACGCTCCCGGGGTATTTTCTCAACGCGTCGACGCGTCGCGCGCGTTGTGTCCGTATGACCTCCGAGGGCTGTGCCACGACCCGAAGTGCCCGTGGCAGAGTCGAGACGATTACGTTCTGACGCGCGAGGAGAGAATAGCCGCGCACGACGTGTTTAGTAGAAGTAACGGTCGTGTTCGGTCGGGGGGTGACGTGTTCAGTGTTCGGTCGGTTATCACGCCGCACGAGAAGTACCCCGAGTGCCTCGCGTTGCGGTCGATTAACTTCGACGCGAAGCCGTTGAGACGACACGCGACGACGAGACGTAGGAAGTGGCTGCTCTCGAGCCAAGGGAAGGACCCGCCGGAGGTGAAGACGCCGCTGTACAACTCGCCGTCGGTCGCGAGGTTGGAGGGAAGGGGCATCGGCTGCGTCGTGCGGTCGGTCGTCGCGCGCGTCGGCGAAGAGCCTCCCGAGCTCGCGACGCGGGGGTATCGATACTTCAACTGACGACGCGAGCGCGATTGTTTTCTTTCGAGGCGACGACGACGACGACGGCGGCATGTGCGTATGTACACTACAGCACTACTTAGATCTTACAGCAGTAGAAATTGAAACGTATCGGAAATGTAGACGAACGCGCTGTTCGTGTGCTTCCGCGCTCCCCGCCCGGGGAGGTCGTCTCGGCTCGGTGTCGTTCACGCCGCGGGCTGGACGGCTCTGCGGAACCGCCCGTAGTTGCGGTTATCCGTCAGATCGAACGGGTTAACCGCGTTCTCTTCCCAGTTCGCGTCGCGGCGGAACCGCCCGTAGTTGTTGTTGTCCGCAAGGTCGAACGGGTTGAACGCCTTCTCTTCCCAGTTGGCGTCGCGGCGGAATCGACCGAAGTTGTTGTTGTCCGCGAGCGAAAACGGGTTCTTCCAGTCGAAACCCGACACGGGGGCCATGTCTTCGGCGGCGGCGACGTCGGTCTCTTTCGCGCCGCGGCGGAACCGTCCGTAGTTGTTGTTGTTCTCGAGGTCGAACGGGTTGAACGCCTTCTCTTCCCAGTCCGCGTCGCGGCGGAACCGTCCGAAGTTGTTGTTGTCCGCGAGCGAGAACGGGTTCTTCAGAACGAAACCCGACACGGGGGCCATGTCTTTGGCGGCGGTTTGCGGCTTCTCGCGGCGGAACCGCCCGACGTTCGCCTTCTGCGTCACCTGCCTCAGCGCCGCCGGGTCGCCTTTAACGAACCCGTCGTGCGAAAACTCGAGGCGCGCGTCGTCGTCGTTGCCGAGCTTGTGGAACCCGTAATTGTTCAGCTCACGCTTGAATCCGTTGATGTTGACGCGCGCGGGGAACACCGGGAGGACGCCGACGAGCTTCTTCTCGAACGCTTTCGCGTCCTTGACGACGAAGGATTTGCCGTCTTTGTTCCAGGAGACGACGTCGGACGCGGACGGGTCGCTCACGAGCGTGTGAAGCTTCCTGCGACGGCGACGGAAAGATGTTTCGGAGGGTGAGAAAAAAAAAACACGTGGTCGTCGACGTGCCTGTCGACGTCAACGGGTTGCCTAGGCGCCAGAGACGCCGCGGACGCGCGCGTTCGCGACGGATATCGTCGCCGAGCGCGTCGAGTCGCGAGCGGCGCGCGCGATTCGACGAACGCCGCGTCGCGCGCGACGCGCGCGACGCGCGCGCGAGGCGTCGCGCGCGCCGAAAGTCGCGTCCGACTGCCGACGGCGCCGAGCGACGCGTCTACGTCATCGGCCCGGTTGCCCAGGTGCCAAAGACGCCGCGGAGGCGCGAGTTCGCGACGGATATCGTCGCCGCGCGCGTCCCATCGCGAGCGACGCGCGCGATTCGACGAACGCCGCGCCGCGAGCGACGCGAGCGACGCGCGCGCGCGGCGTCGCGCGCGCAGAAAGTCGCGCGCGATCGCGAAAGACGCGACGTTTCGACGGCACGGGCCGGGCACGTAAGTTAGTGCGGGGAGAATCGAGGATCGAGGGGGAGCGCGCACATTATGAACGGCGACACCTTGACGCGATCGAACGCGTAAGGGTTGCACGAAGGGCGGCGAGCGTGAAGGTGCGTGGGGGCCATCGTTTGTGGAGTGTCGTGTGCGTGCGTGAGGTGGTCGGGCGTGCTGTAGTGCGCGATGGGTGCGTGTGTTTTCAGGACTTAAACGTCCCGCGAAAATTGAAACGCCGAGACTTCGCGCCAAGTTTACGAAAGGGCACGGTGCTGAAAGGTGCCCACGAACCGTCGCGAAAAAATCGTATGCGCGTCAGTCTGAAATTAATACGTGCCTTCGCCGTTCGCGTGCCTCCCACGAATTCAAGGCGCCGTCCACGGTGGCAAGCACGCCGTGCCGTTACTCTCGGACCCGACGACACTTATCCGCGCGCGCGTGCCCGCACAGACACGCACACGCACACACTCCGCGATGGCCGTCTTCCTCGCCGCTCCCGCGTCGCGCGCGTGCGCGACGCGACGAGTCCTCGCGCGAAGCGCGTCCGCGACGGCGACGCGCGCGCGCGCGGCGCCGCGCGTCGCCGCGCGTCGCGAAGTGAGATCGTCGTCGTCCGCGAGCGCGCGCGGCACCGCAGATCTTCTCGGGTTCGGGTTCGCGCGCGCGGCGTCCGCCGGACGCGTCGCGCGCTCGTCCGCCGCGGAGACCTCCGGCGACGCGGAGACCTCCGGCGTCGTCCTCCTCGACCCTCCTCCCGCGCCCGCGCCCGCGCCCGCGCCCGCGGCGGCGCCGGCGGCGACGACGACGACGCCGCCCGTCGACGCGTCGCAAACGTCGCTTCGACGCGTCGCGCGACACGTCCACCGCGAGGCGGAGTACGTCTTCGTTCGATTCTCGCTCCTCGCGACCGGCGCGTTCGTCCTCATCGGCGTCTGCGCGTCGCTCGCGCTGTCCGCGCTGCTGTTCAGCATGGGCGTCAAGGAGGTGCTCTACGAAGCCGTGGGCGCGTGGATGCAATTCTCGCCGGTGGGGCTCGGTGCGTTCTATCTCACACTGGTTCCCATACGACCGCGTCGGCGTGGTGAACGCCGTTCCTTAAGGACTTTTCCCGGCGTCTCTCTCCGCCCAGGGTCCCTCGCTTTCAATACCCGACCGCGACGCCTTTCAACTATTACTGACGCCTTTCAACTCCACCCCGACGTCGCGAGAATAGTCACCGCCGCCGTCGGCGCGCTCGACCGCTTCCTCCTCGGCATGGTCTGCCTCGTCTTCGGCCTCGGAAGCTTCGAGCTGTTCTTAGCGCGAAGCTCGAGGAAGGAAGAGCAGCAGCTCGCGAAGCGCGTGAACAAGCCGCTGTGGCTAAGAGTGCGGAGCATAGACGACTTGGAGCACAAGGTTGGCGAGATCATCGTCGCGGTGATGGTCGTCAACCTGCTCGAGATGTCGCTGCACATGACGTACTCCAAGCCTGTGGATTTGGTGTGGGCCGCGCTCGCGGCGTTGGCGTCCGCGGGCGCGCTCGCGCTCCTGCACTGGAGCTCGGAGAATCACTGCGGGAAGGACGACGACGCGCCCTGCGCGGTGCACTGAGTCGTCCTCTCGCCGCCGTTTGTAGACGCGTGCGCGCGTTCGTTTGTAATTTCAATTTTCAAGTCTACCGAAAAAACCGTTTTGCGTTTGCTGCTATTTTAGGCTACTACTCCTCGTGAGCACCTCACGCGTCCGCGGCGAGGAGGTGCGGTCTGGCGCACTTCAACACGATGACACGCCCTGCGTGGTGCACTGAGTCGTCCTCTCGCCGCGAGAGCATCGAATCGTATGCGGCGGCGGCGGCTACGCGCTCCTGTTACGAAAGTACTCCTGAATGTGCTCGCGGACCAGCGCGGCCGCGGCGGCGACTTGCTCGGGGGCGCCCTCGATGACGCAGACGCCCTGCGAGTCGTTCAACACGCGAATGGACGCGCCCGTGCGCTCGCGCAACGAGCGGATGTTGTTACCGCCCTTTCCGATGAGCCGCGACTCCGCGCCGGCACACGGGATGGTCTCCCTCGCGACGCCGACGACGGAGCCGGCGGCCGCGCGGTCCGCCCCAGGCGGGGCGCCCATCACCGCGACCTGCGAGATGATCTCGCGAATGGCGGCGGCGGCGCCCTGCGCGCCGGGTCCGATGACCTCCGTGACGCCGTGCCCGCGCTTGAGTTGGATGCACACGCCGAACCTATCCTGCAAGTCGCGGATCGTCCCGCCGCCGTGGCCGATGATCATTCCCTCGTGCCCCGCGGTGCCCTCGACGATGACGACGTCGTTCGCCCCGCCGCCCGCGGCGGCGGCGGATTGCGCCGCCGCCGCCGCGGGTTCCGCGCCCGCCGGCGCGCCGCGCGCCGGCTGCTTCGCCGGGCGCTCGTCTTCACCTGGTCCCGCGTTCCCGCGTTCTCCCTCTTCCGCGTACGCCGTGTACTTCGCCGCGCTGCCGCGGCACCGATCCGCGGGGTACTTGGCCGCGTTCTTCGCCATCTTCGCGCGCGTCGCCGCCGCGAGGTCGACGCCGCACCGATCCGCGAGGCGCACCAAGTACAGCTGCACGTCCGCGAGCTCGTCCTCGAGCCGCGCTCTGTCCTCGCGCGACCAGCTCGGCAGCCCCGTCGCGCAGTCGTCGTCGCCGCGCCACTGGAACAGCTCCGACACCTCGCCGACCTCGCCGACCATGGCGAGGAGGACGTTGCGAGGCGAGTGGAACTGATCCCAGTCGCGCGCGCGCGCGAACGACGCCTGTTCGCGCCTCAGATCCTCCAGCGTGACGCGCGCGTCGAAGCCGCCGAACGCGGGAGGCGACGGTCGCGCGGCGGCGTCGGCGTCGGCGTCGGCGTCGAACCGCGCGCTGAGCGTCGCGTCGCTTCGGGATTCGGAGAGCGTCGTCGTCTTGGAACGCAGTTCGATCGGTTTGTTTCGGCTCTTGTTCACGCGGATCGGCGGAGGGACGTGCGGCGCGGGATCGTCGACGTTCCTCGGCGCGTCCGCGTGGCCGTTGCTCCTGACGTCGAATATCATCTTCATGTGTTTCACGCCGGCGGCGAGGAGGATGTCGGGGCATTCCTTCGCGAGAGCGTCCACTTTGCTTCCGGCGCCGTACCAGTCGTGGAGGGTAAGCTTCGACTCGGGGTGCGTTCGGTACAACTCGGAGATCACGAGGCTCGCGAGCGTGCCGCACGAGCCGGTCATGTCCGCGATGGCGTTCGCGTAATACCGCGGATCAATATATCGCGGAGGAATATTCTCGTACCCTTTAGCCATCGTGGCTCACCTCTCTCGCGCGCGGGAGTGTTCGCCCGTGCCTCAGATCTGGAAAAGCGGGTGCCAAAAAATACTGTATTTTTAGTAACAGGCTCGCGCCGCGCGTGCGCCACCGTCCTCCTATCGCATCGTCCATCCACCGTGCCTTGATCCATCACATCGCCCTGTACGCCGCCAGGACGTCCTCCACGCGCCCGAACGCCTCGTCGAACTCGCCCTCGCCGACGCCGTGCTCCGCGTACTGATGCAGATACGCGCCCGCGTGCTTCATCTGAGGGCCGTTCCATACGAAACAGATGGTTCATCGGTCAGTTGAAAGGTGGCACGATCAAATGTTGAAACCGAGCGGTGGGTGAAAAACGTTTTTTTTTAACCTGATACGCCCTCGCGAGCATCCGCCCGATCGGCGGACACGCGCTCTGGCAGTTGCTCAGCAGCGTCAACGACGCGTCGTACCCGCAGAATCGCGCCCCAGAGTGCGATACAGACAGTGGCGACGGCGTCCACGTTGGGAACAGCCGCGGGTCGGACAACGCGCCGACGTCCGCGTCCTCCGCGCCCTTCCCTCTTAGAAACGCCATCGCGGCGAGGCACCTCGTGACGACGCGCCCGCCGCCGTCGCCGCCGGGCTCCACCCCCCAGTCTAACCCTTCCTCCAACGTCGTCCCCGTGAGTAACATCTGCCGCGCGCGCTTGATCAGCCCGGGCCACGCGAACGTCGTGAAGTCCACGCTCGTCTGCGGCATCATCGGCACGGACCGCAGCGACAGAAGACGCATCGTCGGGTCGCAGCACGCCCCGCGCGAAACGTCGTGGAGCAGCATCAGCTTCCGTCCGCATCCCGCGCCGCCCGCGGGTGTTACACCCCTCGCGACGCTCGGGAGTAACACCCCCGCGAGCTGCGTCGCGGCGACGCCGTTCATGTCGTCGAACGTCGGCCGCTTAATCTTCAGCGCGCCGACGCACGCGCGATGGAGCTGTTCGTTTTGCACGACGCACACGCCGTCCGACACGTTCAGCAGCGTCGATAACGTCAACAGCGTGTTGTAGCACTGCACGATGACCTCGCCGCTCTCGTACGGCCACACGCAGTGGTTCAGGATCGTCGCGCCGCGGTGCTCGTCGCGGATCGCCTCGGCGACGAACGCGCCGAGGCCGGCGCCGGTGCCGCCCGCGAGCGACTGCGTCAGGAGGAATCCGCCGAGGTGGTCGCATCGCTCCGCCTCGCGTCGAACGAGCTCCAGGGCTTCGTCGCGCACGAGGCCGCCGTAGGTGTTGTACCCGCGCGCCCAGTTGTTCCCGCTGCCGCTCTGGAACGCGAGCGCGCTGTTCGCGTCGTACCGCCATCTGTGCGACGAGCGCCGCGCGCGCTTGAGCGACGACGCGATGACTTTCGGTTCCATGTCGATCAACACCGCGCGCGCGGTGGGGGAGGAGGAGGAGGAGGAGGAGGAGGACGGCCTCGCCGCGCCGTCGCCGCTGCGGAAGAACGCCTGCGTGCGTGCGGTGGAAGAGAGAGAGAGAACGAGTGCGAGAGGTGAGTTGCGCGAGCGCGGGGGATGGACGCGGAGGAGGAGAGCGCGGCGCCCGCGGGCGAGGAGAGAAGTCGGCATCTTCTCTCTCGAGAGTGAGAGAGAGACGACGCGCGCGCGCACCTCGTGAATCTCGTCGCGGACGCTCGGCGACGACGCCGCCGCCTCCCTCGCGAGCGTGTCGAACAGCTCGCATCCGACCTGGTTTCCGCACTGCCCGAGCTGCACGGTCACGACCGAGCCGGGCATCGTCCTCCGCCGCGACCCGTCCTCGACGCGCCGTCCGTGTGGTCGCGCCGCGGTTCAAACTCTGTCGTCCTCGACTCGTCGCTGATGAAGGCGAGGTGCCGCGTCGTGCTGGCATGTCGACCGACCATTGATCGAGGAGGGGTTCCGATCAAAAAGTGCTGAATTTTTATCGCAAGAACCGATCAAAAGCTGAACGCAGGTGAAAGAAAATCCACCTTCTGGTCAGCGCTTCGTAGGAACGCGCCTCTCATCACTCGTCGATCGCGCCCCGACGCTCCGCCGCGCTCATGGTGGACCCGACGCACGAGTACAACCACGACACGTGCCCCGCGTGCGCCGGCCACGGCCAGGTCGCGACGAGCGACGGCTTCGCCGCGTGCGCGTCGTGCAGCGGCAGAGGCGCGTGGGCCCCGCCCGCGTCGTGCTGCGCCGCGCACGACAAGGGCGGTAATAAAGGAGGATGCGAGACCGGGCACGGCGCGAGCGACGCGAAGCCCAAGCCGCGGCTGCGGTCGCACGGCGCGTTACCCGCGGCGAACATGCGCGAGCTCCTGACGCGCGTCGACCTGGAGGACGAGGACGGGAACCTTCTCGACGCGGCGAGCGCGTTCGAGGGGAAAGTCGTCGCCCTCTACTTCTCGTCCGCGACGTGCCCGGCGTGCGCGAGCTTCACGCCGAAGCTCGCGCGGCTCGCGACGGATCACGCGCGCGACCTCGTCGTCGTGTACGTCGGCGGCGATCGCACGGAGACGCAGGCGGAGGGGCCGCACACGCGGGGGCGCGGGTTCCTGCGCGTGCCGTGGCGATCGGTGCATCGCGAGGTGTTGCTTCAATCCTACCGCGTGTTCGCGATACCACAGGTGGTGGTCTATCACCCCGTGCGGCAGAAGACGGTGACGACGTGGGGGCACACCGCGATCAGGCGCGTTCTGTTCTTCTGTGCCGCGCTCGCCGGTCCTCGAGGACTTTATTACTTCCCGGCTCGCCGGTCCTCGAGGACTTTATTACTTCCCGGCTTCGTTTTCTCTCCGCGCATGCAACCCTCGGTTTCGATCCCGACGCACACGCCTCGGCGCCTCACGACTCCACCATTCACGATTCATTCACGACATTCACCTCACGACTCCACCGTTCTGACGCGCCCCCGAACTCCACCCCGACCTCGTCGCTTCGTACTATGGACCCTCCCTGACCCTCAGCGTGAACCCGGGGAAGTGCGTCAGCGCGTGGAAGAGAGGAGAGACCGGTTACTCGTTGCTGGAGATGCTCACGCCGAGCTCGTGTTCCGGCGCGTACGACGGCGTGCCCAGCGTCGTCTCCTCGCAGTCGACCGGATACGCGAAGTGATATACTTTAACATATGATACTATGATATATGTTATACTATATGATATATGTTATGATAGTTACCCTCTCGCGTACGTCCCCGGGGCGTCGTCCCGCGGCGGGTTCGCCTCCGTCGGCGACCCGTCGATCTGCCGAATGGCTTCGTACACGCCGACGCCCGCGCTCACCGCCAGGTTTAAACTCCGGACGTGGTCCTCGTCTATGGGTATCCGGCGTATGCCCCCGCTCCGCGCGCACGCGTCGTGCGCCTCGTCCGGTAACCCCGTGGTCTCCGCGCCGAAGAGGAGCCAATCGCCGGGGAGGTACGCGCCCTCTTCCGCGTGCGGCCGGGCGCCGAATTTGCTGAGGGTCGAGGTCGGGGTGGAGTTCAAAGGCGTCAGGGGTGGAGTTGAAAGGCGTCGAGGTGTGTCGGGATCGAAAGCAGCGAGGGGGTGGGCGGAGAGAGACGAACGCCGGGAGAGAAAGTCCTCAAGGAATCGCATGCACCGCGCCGACGCGGTCGTACGGGGACCAGCGTGATGGACACAGAACGCGCCTGAACGCGACCAGACGACCGGGGGCCCCGAGGTCGACGGACCAGTACGCGTAGAACGCGTCCCAGTCGTCGTGCACGCGCACGCACACGCTGTGCCTGCGACGGGCGGGAGGAGATGGACGATGAGCGGGATGGACGGAGGGGCGCGACGGCGACGGGGAGGGGGGAGCGCGTATCGATCGATCGGTCGATCGGTCGATCGGTCGGTCGAACGATCGGGGCGAACGCACCAGTAGTCGAGCCCCGCGCGCTTGAGCTGGCTGTCCTCTAACGTGAACCCTAACGGCCCGACTAAGTGCAGCGGCACGCGCGACGCCGCGCACGTCCGCGCGATCGTCCCGGTGTTCCCCGGGATCTGCGGCGAGACGAGCACGACCGCGAGGTCCGCGCGCTGATTTTCCGCCGCGAGCTCGACGCCGTCGCGGCTCTTTCCGGCGAAGAGGTTCGCCGCGCCGCTCCCGCTCGACGCGCGCGGCGTCGTCGCGTTCGCATCGCGCGGCGCGGGAGTCGCGCGGTGACGCTTCGCGAGGAGCGCGTTGAACGCGCGCGGGAGGACGAGGTACGGCATCGCGCGCGGCGTGCGGTGCGGTGCGCTCGCTCATTCATACACCGTTGCCCTAAGCTCACGAAACCCCCGAGACTCGACTCGTCCGCGTCCGCCAGCTGTACAACGTTGTACTCATACTCCGCTCGCTCACGGCGTCCGCGGCGGGGTCTTCGGCCGCGCCGTCGCCGGTCTCGGGCTCGCCATCGCCGCGAGCGCCGCCCTCGCGGCCCTGTCCGCGATGCTCCTCCCTCTCCCCGGCGGCGCGACGGTCGAGCTCTGGTCTTCCCGTCCCCCCTCGCCGCGTCGCCGTCGCGCCCACGCCGCCGCCGCCGCTTTCTTCACCGAACCGCCCCCTCCCCCGCCGCCGCCGTCGCCCTCCGCGTTCTCCTTCTCCGCGCCGCGCCGTCGTCCTCGTCCGCGCGGCGTCGGCGTCGGCGGCGAATAGCGCTCCCGCGGCGTCTCCCCCGCGCCGAGTAACGCTCGGTTCGCGCGCGTTCGCATCGCCGCTCGGTACGCGCGCGTCGCCGCCGCCTCCACGGTTGCGTCCACCTTCGCGCGCGCGCGCGCCGCGCTCGCGCTCGTCGTCGCGGCGTCCGGCGCCGGCGCCTTCGTCCGCGTCGTCGCGCTCGCCGCGCGCGTCTTCACCGGCGTCGCGAAGATCTCGCGCGAGGGCGACGTCACGACGAGCACCGCGTCCGTCGCGTCGTCGTCCTCCTCCTCCTCCTCCTCCGACTCCGCGTCGAAGAGACGCGTCGCTCGCGATGTTGACGAGAACAGCAACGACGCCGCGGCGGCTTCCTTCTCCGCGGTCGCCTCGAGCGCGACGTGCTCGAACATCTCCGCCGCGCTCGGTCGCGGCGGCGGCGGCGACGGCGACGCGACGGGCGCGGCGTTCGCCGCGCGGCGCGCGCACGGCTGACATCGCGTCTGAGCCGTGGTCGTCGTCGTGGCCATCATCACGGCGAGCTCGTGCCTCAGCGACTCGTTCTCGTCTCGCAGCGCCGCGACCTCCGCCTCCGCGGTCTTCGCTCGGAGGAGCGCCGCTCGCAGCCTCGCCTCGGGGGTGTCTTCGAACGCGAACGACGACGCGAGCGCGGCGGCCGCGCGCGGCATCGTCGCGTCGTCGTGCCTCCCCCCGTCGCGCCAGATGGAGTGCGGCGCCGCGCCGCGCGAAATGCCACGCCAGCGCAGCGCAGCAGCGCGACGAGCTGCTTCGGAGTTTGAAAGGCTCGCTCGTTTGGGCGGAGGAAAGAGACGCGCCGCGCGCACTTCATAACGCGCGAGAGGACGGCCTGATCGTCGCTTCGCGCCGCCATGAAGCTCGATTTCAGCGTCCTGGACGCGCCGACGCGGAAGATCGACGCGGAGATCGCGGAGTGGTGCGTCCCCGCGCGCGATCCCGCGCGCCTCGTCGCCTTCGCGTCCGCCCAGCCCTGAGATCTCGCGCCTCGAAGAGGCGACGACGACGACGACCGCGCGCTGACCTCGCGCCTCCCCACCCCCTCCGCATCGCGCCCCCCAACCCTTCCCTCGATCGCAGCGCCGCGGAGA
>Ga0255756_1004351_pt1 | contig 13820 bp, 10 predicted proteins | sample 011ome_20_FD_179956 | JGI IMG/M metagenome (GOLD analysis project Ga0255756, IMG submission 179956) | Coastal salt marsh microbial communities from the Groves Creek Marsh, Skidaway Island, Georgia - 011509CT metaG (version 2) | ecosystem: Environmental > Aquatic > Marine > Intertidal zone > Salt...
CCGTCTCTCTCTTCGCCGTCTCTCTCTTCGCCGCCGCCGCCTTCTCGGGAAACTTCCCCATCGGCGCGTTCCCGACGACGTACGTCTCGATGCTGTCCCCTATGCACGCCTCCATCGCGGCGGTGGCGACCTGCCGCATCGTCTCCCCCTCTTTCCCGCTGTGCTTCCGCCGGGGGAAGCCCCAAACCCCGGTGTCCGCGTCTTGCACGACGAGGAACAGAAACTGATCGGACTTGCGTCGCATCGATCGCACGTCGTTCGCGCGATCCGCGTCCGTCTCTCTCGGCGCCGCGACGAACGCCTCCATCTGTCGCAACTCGTCCTCGGACTCGTACTCCTTCTTCGGGTTCGTGATCTCCCTCGGGAGCTCTTTGCGCCACCGCTGCGCGCGCTCGTGCGACCACTCGTTGTACTCCGTCTCCCACGCGGGCGGGAGCGGCAGGAGGAACGGGATGCGCTCGACGATCATGTTCGCGATGAGCGGCATCTCGACTTCGACGACGTCCGCGGCGAGCGGGCGGACGCGATGACGTCCGCGCGTCGCGTGGGCGGCGCGCGCGGCCGCGGCCGCGGACGAGGCGGACGACGCCGTCGGCGTCGACGCGAGTTGGACGACGACGATCGATCCGCCGTGGCGCGTCGTCGTCGGGTGCCGCGCCGCCGAGGCGGTCAGCGCGCGCTGCAGCGGCGACGCCGCCTTGCGCGCGCCGTCGCCGAGTGCGCGGAACATCGCGTGAATTCCGTCGAAGCGCGCGGGGTCGCTCGCGCGCGCCTCCGAGTGTGCGCGCGAGGACAGGGCGCGTAACCCTGAAGGATTGATTCGATTCTCGAGCAGGCCAAACGAACGCGCGCGACGACCAGATCATTCGCCACTTTCGAACGCAAGGGGACGCGCTCGTCGCCGCGCGTCGAGGGCTTCGAATCCCGCCCGGCGTCTCCACCTCCTCCTCCTCGCCGGAGCCGGACGGACGCGGCGGTCGCGTCGCTCGACCGCGCGGACGACGACGACGACGACGACGACGACAGGACGACGACGCGCGCGATGGAGGCGATACGCGAGGGCGAGCGCCAGGCGCCCGCGCCTCCGACGGGGCCCCGGTCCGCGCTCGCGCGCGCGCGAGCGACGCGACCGGAGCAGACGGGCGCGACGACCGCGGCGCCGGAGGAGAAGAGACCGAACTCGCTGTGGCTGGACGCGTGGAACGTGCGTCGTCCGTCGTCGTCCTCCGCGACGCGACGCGACCCTCGCGCGCGCGTCCTCCGTCGCTTCGGCGAGAAAAGAACCCGCCGGAGTCGTTCTCCTGTCCGACCGTCAGACCGATCGCGAAATCGTCGTCGCTGACCTCCGCTTCTCTCCTCGCCCTTCCTGCCCCCAAACAAACTCCTCCTCTCGCAGGACCCGATGGCGGGCGCGCCCGCGTACAGCCCGTGCGTGACGTCCGCGGACCTCGCCGGCGACGGCGAGTGGCGCCTCGTCGTCGCGACGGCGGACAAAAAATTGAAAACGTGGAACGGCACGACGCTCGCGAGCGAACACACTCTGCTCGAGGTCCCGGTCGGGATCGCGGCGTTCTACGCGGAGGACCACAACAACCCGGCGTCGATGAAGGCGCCCTCGCTCGCGGTCGCCGCGGGGTGTTACGTCTACATCTACCGTAACCTCCGGCCGTTTTACAAGTTCACCGTGCCGAACCAGACGGTGGACGCGGCGGAGACGGTGACGTGGGAGCGCCTCCGCGACGGCGCGATCGCGCCCGTCGAGGCGTTCGAGACGCTCTCCGAGCTGCGCGACCAGGGCGCGAAGCTCACGTCGCGGTCCCTGGATCTGCTCGCGATCGAGGAGGGCGAGGACGTCCAAGCGCGACGCGACGCGTTCGCGTACGGCAACGCGCCCGAGCCGTTGACGCAACAGACGTCGGTGACGTGCGTCGGGACGATCAAGAAGCGCTCGGACGACGCGGCGTCGCCGGACTGCGTGTACTTCGGGACGGAGTCCGGGCAGCTGTACGTGTTGCACAGCTCCGGGACCGCGGTGCGAAGCGTGTTTCAGTTGCCCGCCGCGCCCGCGTTTGTCGCGTCGACGGGCGTCTTGGAGGTGGACTATCGAATCGTCGTCGCGTGCAGGGACGGCAAAGCGTACACGATCAAGAACGACGAGATGAGCGGCGTCGTCGTCGAGTTCGAGTCCCAGCCCGTGGGTCTGTGCCTCGGCGGCAAGTCCATGATCGTCGGGTGCATGAACGACGTCGTTCACGCGTACACCGTCAGAGGACGAAAGGAGCACAGCATCTACATGCCCTCGAACATCCTCGCCATGGAGGAGCTCGTCATCGACCGCGCGCGGACGTCCCGGTGCCTCATCGTCGCGCTCGGGAACGACGAGCTCAGGGTGTACAACGGCAAGTGTCTGGTGAGCACGTGCGCGATGAGCGACCGCGTGCGCGGAATGAGGTTCGGACGCGTCGGACGAGAGGACAACGCGCTCGCGCTGACGACGAGAGGCGGGAGCGTGCGCGTGAAGATCATGCCGCGGTCGGCGAAGCTCGAGGGGTCGAGCCGGGCGGGACCGCCCGCGGAGCAGGACATCCCGCTCGCGGTGCCGAAGAAGACGAAGCTGTACGTCGAGCAGACGCAGCGCGAGCGGCTGAACGCGATTGACATGCACCGGGTGTTTCAGCGGGATCTGATGCGGCTGCGGTACGAGACCGGGAAGGCGTACTTGAAGGTCATGAAGGACGGCACCGGGCCGTCGTCGAGCGGCCAGGACGGCGTGAACATTCGATTGAACGCGACGATACAAGGGCTCGGCCCGCTGTTCCGTCTGAACGTCGAGCTGAAAAACTGCGGAGAGAAGCCGGTGATGGAGATCCCGGTGCTCGTGCAGAGCTCCGAGGTGTACAAGATCCCGAAACCGATCCACAGGTGCCCGGTCCTGCTCCCGGGGTACACGTACAAGATAGAGGTCATGATCCATTGCGTGGACCCGAACGGCGGCGCGGACGACGTCCACGTGTACGTGTGCAGAGCCGAAGGCGGGCGGCCGCACGTGAACGCAATCGTGAAGATGCCCATGAGCGAGTTCGCGGACGAACCCCGGTGACGCGGGGAGCGAGGGAGGGAAAGATGGATGAATTTCGCGACGACTGACGGACGCCGCGCGTCTCGCCGCTCACTACTTAGCTCGACGATACCTTAGCCCCGTCGTTTGTTACGTGATCGCGCGATAGAGAGAGACGAAGCGAATCGAAGCGCGCGTCGTCGCGTGAATCTACTCCTGTGCAGATTACAACCGAAGTTTGGCGCCCGCGTTCTGTTCGCTCCTCCGAGGACCGTCGTCGCGTAAGGTCGACCCGCGCTCCTAAGCGCACTCGAGAACGAACCGCCGCAGTTGCCACACCGAACCCCCCCCCAGTGCGCGCGCGCTTACTGGAACAGCCCGCCCTTGGACTTCTTGTCGCCGCCGATCTCGAAATGCTTGCACCGCTTGATCGGGTGCATGCAACGCGACTTGCACGTGTTACACTGAAGCATGAGCACGATCTTCTTCGTGGTCTTAGCCTGTTTGTTTTGGTCGCGAGGAGGGGCGGGGTGGTCAGGAAGCGTTCGCGGGGGTATTCACGGCGACGCTGAAGCGCGGGAGGACGCGGCTGCGGCGCGACGCATCGCGTGGTCCGCCCCCTTCACCGCGTAACCCTAAAACACGCGCGACGACGTTTCCGCGACGACGGGCGGGACGCGCACCTTCTTGTGGAACACGGGCTTGGTCTGACCACCGAAGCCACTCTGCTTGCGGTCGTAACGCCTCTTACCTGCACGAGATGGGGGGAGAAGGTCAGCGAACGTTCGCGGAAGAGCTCTCGAGGCGCGTCTCCGGGGACGATGGCGCGACGCGGGATGAAGATGATGAAAAGCCGAACGGCACGCACCCTGCGCGTAAAGGCTGGCCTTGCCAGTCTTGTACTGCGTCACCTTGTGAGGCGCGTGCTTCTTGCACTTCTTGCAGAAAGTCTTCTTCGCTTTGGGAATGTTCACCTGGGATGGAAGCGCGAGGATGGGGGCGGAGGGCGTCAGCGGATGCCGGTGCGCTCGCGACGAGCGTGAAAAGCCCTAGAAACCGGCAGCGCGCGCGGGATCCGGAACGACGGCCGAGACCGCCGTCGTGGCCGCGACGACGTCGTCCCGAGACCCCGAATGCACGCGCGGGGAGGTCCTCGCGAGGATCACGCGCACCATTTTTCCAGCCTCCTGCTACACACGGCGTCTAGGCGCGCGTCAAAGAGGGTAGCGACGCGCGAGTTAAGGCGATGAAGAGCGGTCGGGAGATTCCATACGAAATTTTGCGTACTCGTACTCTATCGTTTTTTAGTCTGATCGAATAGCGCAACTTGTATAGAATACGCAGCGGTCGGTCGCATCGATCCATTTTTTGCACGCGCGGGCTGGGCGATTGCAGGAGCGCGGCTCGTTCGTACTCTTTTCTCGTCGTTCAACTCGCAGCACTAGTCGTGCGGTGTCGCTCGCGCGTCTCGGACGCTCTACTCGTGCGGTTCGCGGAACCGTCGCTCGTCTCGTGTTCTTCTGGCGCGTTCGTTCGGTCGGTCGCCGTTTCAGTTCGCGCTCATCGTCGCCATGACGCGCGTCGCCGCTTCTTCGGCGGCGCCGCCGCGTCGTCGTCGTCGTCGTCGTCCTCGTCCTCGTCGCTTCCTCACTTGATCGCGATCTTCTTCTTCTGGTCCTTCGAGTCGTGCTTCTTCTTCACGTCCAGGCACAGCGTCCCGTTATCGTACGTCGCCTGAAGCGAGCTGAAGTCCGTGTTCTCGGGCATCCGAAGCGCGCGCTGTTGGAACTCGGAATACTCCCGGCGTTCGCTCCGGTGCCACCGCTTGTCGGGGGACTCCTCTTCTTCGCTCTCCTTGGACTCGCGCTTCGTGCCGATGCGGATGACGTTGCCGTCCACCTCGAGGGTGATTTCTTCCTTCTTCACCCCGGGGACGTCCGCCTTGAGCTGGTACGCGTTGTCGGTCTCCTGCGGTCGTGCGCGAGAGTCAGTCGTCGTCGTCGCCGCGTTCGGCGACGCGTTTGGAAAAAAAGAAAAAGTTCGCGTCGATACGAGTGTCGTATCGCGCGCGGTGATTGGCCGGGGAAAGGAATCGACGACGAGAGAAGAAAAACGCGCCGTGACGTCCACGGGGATGAAGCGGTTGATCGCCGTCCCCTCGCGCGTGGGCGCGAAGACGCTGCTGAGATCCCCGCGCGGCGCGCGAGGGTTCATAAGCGCGCCTCCGACGCCTCCGAAGGGCGTGCCTCCGAGGAAGTGCGAGAAGAACTGCGGGGCGGGGGAGGGGAGAGGGGGGCGTCAGCGCGCGTCGTTGTTGCTTTTTCAGAACGGCGGCGGCGGCGGCGGCGCGCGCGAGAGAGAGCGGGGCGCGGGCGCGCGCGCACGTCGTCGGTCTCGCGGAACGCGTCGCGGAAGTGGGAGTCGGTGGAGAGAGGAGCGAGGGCCATTTTTTCGTGAGCGGAGCGGCGAGGAGGCGGGTGCTGTCGTGAGCTGCGTGCGCGGCGCGTGCTGGTATGACGCGCGCGCGCTCGTCGTCGTTGTTGCTTTCGTCGTCGTCCCCCGTTTCGTTCGGAAGCTTCGAGAACGCGCCTTCCCTGGTCAGTACCCCACGTTGTGGCCGTGGAAACCTGGGCTGGCTTTTCTCGGCCCGGACGAGAAAATGCTGAGAAAATGCGTTTCTCCGACGCTTCAACGCGGTTTCGGGTTAGGTATCGTCGCGCGCGCGAGGCACACGCGCGCGCGCATCCCGTCGCGTCGTCGCCTCTCTCATCGCGCGTCGTCTTCGTCCCGCCGTTCCTCGCGCGCGACCGCGAGCGCGACATGGCGCGCTAGACGCTCGGGGAGGGAGGACGCGACGCGTTTTGAATCTCGTCCGCGTCGTCGTCGTCTCTCATCAAAAGCGATGTCGTCGACGGACGACGCACCCGCCGCGCCGCTGACGGAGCTCCCCGCGCACGTGACGCTGCAGATACTCGCGCGCCTCAGCGCGCGCGACCTCGCGAGCCTGAGCGCGACCTGCCGCGCGTTCGGGCTCGACCCCGGGTCGAGCTCGTGCGACCATCGCGGCCTCACGCTCGTGGACGCCGCGGCGAAGGAGCGCGTCGGACGCCGCGCGCCGTGGATGGGCGCGCCTCGCGCGCGCGAGTCGTGGCTGTCCCTGATGCGATTCGCCGAGCGTTCCGCCGAGATCGGGCTGCCCATGATCTGCGCCGCGGAGGACGCGACCGCGGTCGTGGCGAGGGACGGGCGGCTGCACGTGTGGGGACCGGTCGTCGATGACGGGGGCTGGGACGACGACGACGACGACGACGGCGGCGGCGGCGGCGGCGGCGGCGGCGGCGGCGACGACGGACGGGTCCTGACCGCCGCGTGCGGGTACGCGTTCAACGCCGCCGCGGGAGAGTCCTCCGCGCCGCTCGTCGTGCGACGCAACGCCGCGGGGGTCGCACACAGAAGCGGCGGCGGCGACGAGCCAGGACCCGGAGGAGGCGCGAGCCGACCGCCGCCGTCGCCGGCGGCGCGGGACGCGGCGGCGGGAGCGGGAGCGGGAGCGGGATCCCAGTACTCCCCGGGGGGGGACATCCCCGGGGGCGGGATCGACATTTCCCTCGCGCGCCTCACGCGCATACCCAAACGCGGCGCGTTCGACGGCGAGCGCGTCGTGTCCATGTCCATAGGACGCCTCCACGTCATCGCGTGCACGTCCACCGGCGTGACGTACACGTGGGGAGGCGACGCCGCGGGGCAACTCGGCCGCGGCGTCGTCCGAGAGAGCGTCGCGCTCGCGAGGCTCGCGCTCGGCGGGTCCCCCGGGGTATCCCCCGGGGTCCTCTCCGCGTCGATGCAACGGCGGCGGCGGCGCGGCGGAAGCGGCGGCGCGGGCGGAGGGTACGGCTCCCCCGGCGCGGGGTCGCCGCGGTGCGCGTCGCCGCTCTCGTGGAGCGGCGGCGATTGCGACGAGCGAGACGCCGCCGCGCGACGCGCGGAGGAGAAAAGGCAGTGGACGAGGCCGCGCAGGGTGCGAGACCTCGCCGGGCACGTCGTGATAGGCGTCGCCGCGGGCGCGCACGCGAGCGCGGCGTTCACGTCGAGCGGGGCGTTGTTCACGTGGGGCGATAACCGGAGGTGAGACTGCTTTCCATACGACCCCGTTCGCGTGGTGCACGCCGTTCCTTAAGGACTTTTCCCGTCGCCACTCTTCACCCGCGCTTCCCTTTCAACGTTTGACCGGTAAGACGTTCGACTGACCGATCGCTTCACCCACGCAGCTCGATGCTCGGGCTCGGGGACGACTTGGACCGCGACGCGCCGTGTCGCGTCGCGTCGTTCGGGGGGGGCGGCGGGAGGCGCGCGGCGCGAATGAACGACGCGACGCGGTTCCCCGGCGCGATGAGCGACACGGACGATTCGGACGAGGAACGCGACGCGGAGGAGGAGGCGGAGGCGAGGCGGAGGCGAGGAGGGGGGTGGGACATCGCCCGGAACGACCCGCGTGATTTTCTGCGCGCGAGCGCGGATTCGGCGCTGTCCGGGGGGACATCCGTCGACGACGACGACCCCGGCGCGCGCGTCGTCGCCGTGTCCTTCGGCGCGCGCCACGCGGTCGCGGTCACCGCGGACGGCGTCGCGCACACGTGGGGCGGCAACGCGCACGCGCAGCTCGGCACGGAGGACGGCCCGTCGCAGACGCCGCGCCCGTGGCCCGCGCCCGTGGATTTGGAAGACGCGGTCGAGAGCGGGAGCGACGTCGACGACGTCGACGGCTTCGACGACGACGATCTCGATCTCGACGACGAAGAGCTGCTCTTCGCGCAGGACGGCGACGCGTCGTTCGACGCGCCGGGACCGACGACGTCGCCGGGTGGCCCCGGCGCGCGTCGTCGCGCGCGGCGGCGAGGATGCTCTCGGACCTTCGTCGTCGCCGCCGCCGCCGGGGGCAAGCACACGGCGCTGACGACGGCGCGCGGCGCCGTCGTCGTCTTCGGCGGCGGGCTCGGCGTCGGCGACGCGGGTCATCAAGGCGCGAACGCGGGCGGATGGACGCCGCCGACGCGCGTGCGCGGTCTGCCGATGAGCGCGTCGAGCGTCGCCGCGGGGAGGGAGCACACCGTGGTGTTGACGCGCGAGGGCGACGTGTACGCGTGGGGCGACGACGGCGTAGGGCAGCTCGGCGGCGGCGAGCGGTCTTCGGACGCGGCGGACGCGTTCGCGCGTCCGACGCCGGCGAAGGTGGCGTCGTTCCCTCGAGGGTAGGCGCGCGGCATGCGTGCTATTCGCGCGCTGCGCACGGTACGATAGTCTATCTATCTTATCTATCTAGTCTAAATAACACGCCTACTACTACCGCGCTCGCGTCACCACGCCGCGTACCCCCCGCTGGGCGGCGGCGCGAACGTCATCGCGCAGACTCTGTCGCGGAGCTTCGCGTCGTCCGTCGCGAGCGTCGACGGTCGCACCCTCGCGCCGTTCGCGCCGTAGACGTACCCCGCGACGTCGCCGAGCGCGCTCGGGGGAACGAAGCACGCGTGAAGCACCGCGTCGGCGCCCTGCGACGGCGAGGACAACAGACCGAGGAGACGCGCGACGAAGACGTAGAACCGGCGCAACGACGGAGGCCACTCGCGATTGATGCGCGTGTCCACTAAACCCGGGTCCGCGACGACGACGGAGACGGAGCACGCGCTCGGGGACCAGGACGCGTGCGTCACGAACGCGCGCATCGTCGCCGCGAGCTTCGAGCACGCGTACGCCCCCGCGGGGGTGAACGCGGTCGGGGGACGCGTCGTCGACGTCGTCGCCGTCGACGACGACGTTGCGTCCGTCCGGTCGAGCCACTCGACGAACTCCTCTCTCGTCACCGCGCGGTGCGTGAACGACCCGACGCACACGACCCTGAGGTGCTCGCGGTGATGATACCTCTTCTCGCTCCTCGAGTGCAGTATCGCGGAGATCAGCCGCGACGTTCCGATCGCGTTCACCGCCGCGTCGGTCTCGCGCGCGTCCTTCCCTCTCCCCACGACGCGATGCTCGCACGCCATGACGCCCGCGCAGCACGCGACGACGCGGAGGTTCAGGTTCAGCTTCTCGCTCGCGCACGCCTCCGCGGTCGCGTTGATCTCCTTGAGCTCCGCGAGGTCCATCCCCGGCATCGCGGTCGCCCTCGCGTCGTCCCCGACGAGCGCGACGATCTCCGCCGCGACCGCGCGCGCGTCGGACGCGCGTCGGCACGACACGAGGACGTGGAAGCCGCGCGACGCGAGCGCGCGCGCGGTCGCGCGTCCGATCCCGGAGCTCGCGCCGGTCACGAGCGCCGCGGGGCGCGGATCGCGCGCCTCGTCGTCGCCGTCTGCGCGGAGTGGACGGGGGACGGGGAGGGGTGAGCGGGGGGCGGGGACGGACGGACGGACGAGCGAGGTCGGCACCGCGACGGGGACGCGCCTCGGAGCCACCCCGGGACGTCGTCGGGGATGGCGCGGGGCGAGCCCTTCTGAAACACCCTGGAAGAGATGACCACGCTGTACACGAGCGCGACGAGCCATTTCACGAGCCGCGCGAGGTTGCGCGGCTCGTACATCGGCGCGACCATGGCCGCGCGATCCGCGCAGTGAGAGGACGACGTCGCGGTCGATCAGATCTCGTCCTATCATTGTCGCGAGCTCGTCACAATTTTTTTTTTTAACGAGTACGAGTATAAGCAAACAAGACGCAACTAGCAACGCGAGAGCGTCGTCACGCGCTCTTCTCCTCCCCGGACCCGGACCCGTCGTCCAACCCCGCGAGTATCGCCCCCGCGACGAGCCCGGCGCCGCCGACGTACCCCCACGTCCCCAGCGACTCCCCCAGCAGCGCCGCGCCGAACACCGCGGCGAATAACGGCTCGCCCGCCAGCAACACCTGCGACTCGCTCGCGCTCACGCTCTCCTGCCCCTTCGCCTGGCACACGTCCGCGAGATACCCGGGGACGACCGCGGTGAACAGCAACACCGCCCACGCGACGGGGTTCGCCCACCCCGCCCACGGCGCGGCGACGACGCCCGCGGGGGCGGCCCACCACCGCGCGAAGTCCGCGCCGAACCAGAGACAGTACAAAAACGCGAGGATCACCGTCTTCCACGCCTGGGATCGGGCATCGGGGTGGAATTGAAAGGCGTCAGGTGGAGTTGAAAGGCATCGCGGTCGGGGATTGAAAGCGGGGGGTGGGCGGAGAGAGACGCCGGGCGAAGTCCTTAAGGATCGGCGTTCACCACGCCAACGCGGTCGTATGGGGACCAGTGTATAGAACGCGCCTGGGTCAAGTTCCCGGGCATCCCCTTCCTCCCGAACGTGCTGATGCGGAAGATGTACATCGAGTACGACGCCGCGCCGAAGAGCGCGATGACGTCGCCGACGTTGAGGCCGACCGCCGCGGAAGTCGCCGCCTCCGCCACGGCGCCGCCGCCGTCGAACCCGAGGAGGACGACGCCGACGATGGCGAGCGCGCACCCGGCCCACGTCACCCTCGCGACCTTCTCGCCGTCCATGGACACCAAGACGGGCGTGAACGCGATCGAGGCTTGCGTCAGGAAGCTCACGCGCGTGGCGTCCGTGAACAGCAGCGCGATGTTGCACGCGCCCTGCGCGGCGAGGTTCCAAAACGCGAGCTCAACGGCGGCGAGCCAAAAACTTTTCCCCCCCATCCACTTTTTCTCCCCTCCCTGTGTGCTCGCGCCCGCGCCCGCCGCCGCGGCCTTGCGCTTGCTCTCGTTCAGCAGCATCGGGACGAAGCACAGCGCGGCGAACACGCCTCGCACCGCGCCGATCGTCCCCGCGGACGGCGGCCCCGGGAGCCCGTACACGTACTTGAACGCGACGGACAGCGTGCCGTACGCCGCGGCGACGAACAGGAGCAGCCCGCGGCCGTACCACACGCCCTTGACGTCGCCATCCGTCGACGCCGTCGCGGACGACGCGAGCGGCGCGCTCTCCGCGTCCGCGTCGGACGGGTCGGACGCGCGGAGGAGGCCGGCGCGTCCGCGCGGCGTCGGGACGCCGCGGCCGGACGCGCGCGCGGCCGCCGCCGCCGCCGTCGACGCGGTTGGCACCGCGATCGCGGAAGCGCGTGAGGCGGCGGCGACGCGCGGGGACGCGCGGGGGCGCGCGGCGAGACGCGGGGAATCGCTCGCGCGGAGACGGACCCGGCGATCGACCGCGACGTTCGCGCGCGCGACGAGCGCGGACGTCGTCGCGACGAACATCGATCGGTCCGGTCCGTTCGACGCCGCGAGGGATGTCGGCGCGTGCCGTTGTGGTCGTTGATGCGCTGGGTTCTGCTGCTTTTTGAGTTTCAAACTGAACGCGAGTCTCTGAACGCGTCCAGCCGAATCAGTTACGAAGGTAATACTTTCTCGCCGAGAGCCGCCGCGGCGGTCGCCCGTCGAAGCTCTGCGGCATCTCGCCTCTGTCTTCTATTACGATCTCATCGAGTCGGCGCTCGGCGCCGTTTGCTAGTGTTCTCTACCCGCGTCCTCCTCGGCGCAGCCCCGCGGCGCCCTTCGACGCGACGCGTCCGTCGTCGTCCTCCTCGTCGTCATCGTCCGACGCCTCGTCGTCGTCCGACGCCTCGTCGCGCGCGACGCCCGCCTCCGCAGCCTCCGCGTTCAGCGCGGCGACCAGCCCGCTCTTCGTGAGGCTCATGCTCCTCGCGTGCGCCGCCGCAGCCTGTTTCAAGACGCTCGGCGACGGCATCTTAAACGGCGACAGGTCCTCGTCGTCCACGCCGAACAACTCCTCGCCCTCGCCGCTGTATGCCTCGACGTCCCCGCCGCCGCCGCCGCCGCCGCCGCCGCCCGCGTCGTCGTCCACGTCGATCGCGGTCGAGTCCAGGTCGACATCCTCGCCGCGCAGCGTCGACGGCGCGTACCGCCCGGAGTGCGAGGACGCGACCCCGGCGAGCGTCGATGGCGGCGGCGCGTGCCGGAGCTCCGCGAGCGAGGACGCCGCGGCGAACGACTTGAGCGGGCTCGGCGTCGTCGCCGGCGTCGGGAGGACGCTCGACAGGGGGGGCGCGTCTCCCGCGTCGTCGTCGTCCACTACGGGATCCTCCTCCTCCTCCTCCTCCTCCTCCTCCTCCTCCTCTTCCGAGACGCCGTCCAGGAGGCTAGCCATCTTCGACACGCCCTGGTCGTCGTCTTCGTCGTCGTCGTCTTCCTCGTCGTCTCGGACGTAGTGGAGGCGACCGAACACCGCCCGCGCGGCGCTCTGCACGGGCGACAGCGCGCTCGGGGAGAGCGCCTTGGAGATCGCGTTCGCGACGCCGACGACGCTCTCGTCCGCGGTCGTGTCCAGGACGACCGCGGTCTCGAGACCGGCGGCGGCGTCGTCCGCGGTCGCCGCTGTCGCCGCCGTCGCCGCTGTCGCCGCCGTCGCCGCTGTCGCCGCCGTCGCCGTCCCTTCCTCCTCGCGTAACCGTCTCGCGCGCTCGTCTCTCGCTTGCTTGCGCTTCAAGAAGGCGGCGACGGACCGTCCGCTGCTCGGTCGCGCGCCGCCGGACGAGGACGCCGCCGCGAACTCCGGCGAGGGCGCGCTCCCGGGCGCGCGTCGTTGCAGCGCGCCCGCGGCGACGTCCGGGGACGTCCGCACGCGATGGAACGGCTCCGGCTCCGCGGGCGCGCTCGGGCTCGGCGACGCGGCGTATCGCGAGTTGATTCGCGCGCCGACGGCGCCGCCGCCGCCGCGCGCGGCGACGTTCAGAGCGCCGCGCGACGCGGGCGTCATCGGCGAGCGCGCGGCGGCCGCGGCGGCGTTCTCGTTCGGTCTCAGATTCGTCGCGAACGCGAGGAAGTCCTTCGCCGGGGATAAAGGCGCCGCGCGCGACGCCGCCGCGCGCTGGCGGCGCGTCGGGACCGCGCCCTCTCCCGGCGAAGGCGTCGCGGGGAGCGGCGAGCGCGACGGCGAGCGTCCGCGAGCGCGCGCGTCTCGGGCGCTGAACACCTCGGACAACGACGACTTCGCGGTCTTTATCCGCATCTCGTGAGACTTCATCGTCTGCGACTTCTCCCACTCCTTCAGCGTGCGGTTCACGCGCGTGAGCTCGACGTGGTGCGTGCTGCCGTGCGACATCGCGTCGGAGACGGCGGCGTCGAGTCGCAGCGCGCGCGGAGGACTGAGCTGTCGGCGGCGTCTCGTGAATTTTCGAACGTCAACGGTTTTCTGCCGAGTACGCGGCGAGTACGTACGAATCTCACCGCGGCATCATACGAAAACGCCCAGAAAACGCCGGACCAATCACAGCGCGAGCAGGTGAGATCTCGCTGCGGGGACAGTATCAGCAGCGCTCTCGTCGCATCGCAGTTCCCATCGCACCAAGGCGCGACACGCGTTGACGTCCGACATGGCCGCCATGCTCAGCGCTTCCGCGACGTTCACGACCCGCGCGCGCGTGACGTGCAAACCCCGCGCGGCGCGCACCGCGGTCCGCGCGGCCGCGACGAAGACCCCGGCGGGGGTTAAATCGAGATCTTCCGCGTCTTCCGCCGAGTCCGTCGAGTGGAAGGACGCCGCGAAGACGGTCCTCTCCGGCGTCGCGGCGAGCTCGATCGCGTCGATCGTGGCCCCGTTCCCCGCCGCGGCGCTGTCGATCACAGACCCGGTGTTCGGGGACATCCAGGTCTGGCAGTTCATCGTCCTCACCGCGGGATACTGGCTCGGGATCGAGTACTACCTGGATAACAAGTACGACGAGAAGGAGCAGTCCCCGGACTCGATCATGCCGAAGGTGTCCGCG
>Ga0255756_1004368_pt1 | contig 13791 bp, 7 predicted proteins | sample 011ome_20_FD_179956 | JGI IMG/M metagenome (GOLD analysis project Ga0255756, IMG submission 179956) | Coastal salt marsh microbial communities from the Groves Creek Marsh, Skidaway Island, Georgia - 011509CT metaG (version 2) | ecosystem: Environmental > Aquatic > Marine > Intertidal zone > Salt...
ATAGAGATGATGTATAGATAGAAATTGTAAACTAATATACTCTAGGTAGTAAATGGAAGTACCAACACATATCTTACAATGCTATTATAATCAAGTAATCACTATTTAAAGCTCTGTTGTTTATTTCCAGCTCGTGGGAAGGCTCTGGACTTCAAATTCGTTTTCCCGAAAGGCTCAATCCATTCTCCGCCGTCGAACCCTTTCTTGCCTTTTATCGCGTCGAGTCGTTTCTGCTCCGCAATTTTCTTCAACATGTCCGGACCCTTCATTATTTCTGCATGAACAGACTTAATACCGAGCAGTTTTTCTGTTTGCTCGATGATCTCTTTATGCGATTTCGCTCCTTTTGTCAGCTTTTTGAAGTCTTCCTGCTTCTCTTTCTCCATCTTGATGCGCTCTTCCTCTTCTGCGTCTGAATCCGCATCGGAATCATCGTTGATGCTAAAGCCTCCTCCGCTTGACAACAGCATCGCCTTTTTCTGACGCTTACGTAACGCAGCGGTGGCTCTCATTGCTTCGTCTTTGATGTTAATGATTCTGTTATCGTCCTCTTCGTCCTCTTCTTCATCGCTTACGACTTCGTCGTCCCGCGTCAAACCGAAACCGAATTTTTGGGTTGTTTTCTTGCGTATCGGTGCCGGCAGAGATATTCCACCGGCAATTTCTATGCGCTCTGATTTGTCTTTATTTCGCAACGCAACGCTTTTCAACAAGACGTCTCTTGACTTCCTTTTCTTGCCTTTCTGCTTACTTCTATTCTCCGTTTCTTCTCCATCCCGTACTCCGTCACCGTGAGCCGCGATGGAATGGTACGTGGGGAAAAGATTTTGTCTGTTACTTACTAGCTCTGCGTGGATGCGATCCGCAGCTTCCCTGGCTGCTTGTGCGTGGACTTCATTATCCTCATCATCGTTATCCTCATCGGAAGATGACATCATCATAGTCTTCATCATGCCTCCCGCTTTTTTCTTTTTTCTCTTCTTCATTTTTTCATCCGTGTGCGTCTCTTTCGTTTCCGCCGGTGTTGCTCTTTCTTGTTCTGCTTCATCGATGCTACTATTCTGCGCGTCTTTGTTGCTCTCGTCCTTTTCTTTTTCTTTCAACAGCATAGACGCTTCGTGTTCTCTACGGAAGAGTTCGCCCGCAGAAGGAGCGGCATTCACGGGAGAGCCTCTTTCTACGGCGCTTTTGATAATATCCGCTATGACGTGGCTGAACTTTGCCACGAGCGACGACTCACCTCGCGCCGTCGATACTACATCGCGCGCCGTTTTCGGTTGCTCTGATGCTAAACGAAGCATTAAAAAGCGAGGCATTACAAATCCTACGCTCTCATCATTCGCTCGCGCGCATTCGTCTCTCCACTTGAATAACGCTTCCATGGAGGCTTGCGCAACGGGCGATTTCAAAATTTCTTGTGAAAGCTGTGCTTGTTGCGCAGACCGAGATAGGGTATTCCCGTGTCCAGTGTTGCTATTCCCACCTCCAGCAACACTACCACCACTCGCATTAGCAGATTTCATCAGATCCTCGTGATAGGACAAGTCCGTAATCACTTGCGGCTCGTACGTCAATAGGCACACGTCTCGGGATTTCAGAAATACCGATTGGATGCATTCAACGCCACCTTTAGCATAGAGTTCCTGTTTTAATCGATCGTACACGTATAGTAAAGAGTGCGTATCGCTGCGCGCGTAATTTATCATTTCCCGACTCAAAGGCCTGAGACGCCAGTCTGCGAGTTGATACTTTTTTTCCGCCTTTATCCCACAATACTGTTTTAGAAGATACGCCAATCCGAAAGAAGGAAGCTCTAAAATGCGCGCGGCTTGTCCGGTATCAAACATATTTACCACGTATATGCCGAAATCTCTTTGAAGCCATATCATGTCCGAGTTTGCGCCGTGAAATACCTTCAACTTTTCTTCGTTTTCGAAGTGACGTCCAAGCGCAGGGCCAATCAAGTGACGGAGACTTAAAGCGTCCACGACAAAGTCTTTTTCGCGCGTTGATATTTGAATCAGACACGTAAAACCTCTGTAAGTTCGATACGAGTGATGCTCTAAATCAACTGCAAAGATTGATGCCTTTTCGAGCACTTCTTCGAGTTCCTCTAAACCTTTTTCGTTATCGACGAACGTGGCTGGATTCTCCTCATTCATAGGGGTTGGTAAAATCGGATCTGAACATTTCAGTTCCCAAAATTTTGCAGTCGCTTCGTCGACAGCGTCGTTATTCTTAGCATCCGTGTAATCCTCGATCGAATTAAATTTGAACGAATCGAGCAAAACGGAAGCTAATGGATGTTTCGACGTCGCCGAGGTGGAAGCTTTCTCTTTACCTCGAGGCGGAGGAAGTACAAATTTCAAGTCTGTTTCCGTGCGGTTATCAACGACGTCTTTGAATGCCTCTTGAGGACGAGAAACTGATGAACCGCCGCCGCGAAACGATGTCGTCGCCGCTGCCGAGTTATAATTGTTCTTTTTCCCACCCATCGATGCATCATTCTGTGTGCCCTTGGAGAGCTTTTCGTTCGCCGCCGTCACGTCTCCGCGTGCCTGCATGATGTGTTCGTCTATTTTATCGCACTGTTCGTCATTTTTAGCGACCAGAGTTTCAAACACGCGCTCGGTGCGAGCATCATCGTCATCATTATTTTCATCGTCGTTATTATTTTTCAGTTGTCCTTTCGCCGGAGCGAGATACTTTTCGCGTATCAAAGTTTCCGCGCGTTTGGCTACGGCGTCCAGCTCTTTTTCCATTGCTATTTTCGCGAAGATGAAATCCCCTCGGGAAGGGTATTTCACCTCATCCATCGACGACGACAGAAACGACGCTTTGCCGAGGATGGCTTTGTCGCCGCTCATTTTATTACTCGCGCGTGAACACTCTGTGAATTGCTACTCGTTTCCGCCCGCAGCATTTGGACGCCTTTTTTTTTGTTGTTGTTGTTGCGTGTTTGTGTTGTTTGTTGATGTCTACTTTTTTTCTATGTGTTGTGTGTTTTCGAGAGCGAAGAAAAAGAAGATTACCCCCACGATTTGAGAAGAACGGCACAAACGCATACACACTTACACACGCACGCGCGTGCAAAAAAGAAGCGCCCACATCAGGAGAGCGCGCAATACGATTGACAGGATATATTCTACACATTAGATCGTAGGATCTCTTTTTATCCGCGTCTGTATCGTCGTCGTCGTCAAAGATGTTGATGATAAACACATCCTCCTCCTCCTCCTCCTTCCTCTTCCTCATCGTTTGCGCTTTCACCATCCTCGCGGACACGTTTAGTAGCTCCGTCCTTCGAGTAACAGCGCTCGACGTGGAAGGATGTTTGACGTACAGATGGCAACCGAGAGAAAAACCTGGCTTTCACGTCTCCAACTCGTCTATTCAACGAACGCCAAAGCCACCACTCGGGTGCGAAAAATTACGAAAGTATAAGGACGAGGTGGATATTGGATACGTCGTCGTCGATCCGCTGCACGATCCGCACGAGTTTGCCTCTGAGTTAAAAGCAATAGTTGGAGGAAACGACGAGAAAGTAATGAACGAAAAAGAAGTTATAGTGATTATTGAAGACGAAGCGCCGGGAAAACCTTCAGGTGGCGGGCTTTTACATTCGCTCGGGGAAAAGGCGCACGACGAGAAAAGACACCAGGAGATTTGGACGAATACTCTCAAAGGCGATAATCATTATCTCGTGTACAGTTCGTCCGTTCTTGGACGCGCGAGAAGTTGGAACAGAGGAGCTACCATGGCACACGCTGCGAAATACGTAGTTTTAGCCACGGGTCATTCACTCCATGCGGCGACGCCAGAGTGGGTCGCCAACGCCGTCGCCTTGATGGAGGAACGTAAAAGTATGGTGTTAGTTGGGGGAAGAGCGTATGGAAAGTTAATGGCGTCGTCGACAAAGAAAACTTCCGGTAGCAGCTGGTTTGGTCGCAAACGACGCGCACTTCTCGGAGAGATGGACGACGAGGAGGACGACGTCGATGAAGGAGTATCTGGAAGAGGCGGCGTGAGCAGCATGGAACGATTGGGCGCCACGTTCACCCCCGGTTTATCCTCGGATGCACCCGTCGTCGTGCGAAGGCAAGCGTTTGTGAATCTCGGGCGATTTGCTCGAACCGTATGTCCGAAGAAAGGTGCGTGTCAAGGGAACGTCGTGGAGGAGCTCGCGGCCAGAGCGTGGCTCGCCGGTTACGAAACCGCGCTGTTGCCCACGGACAAAGATACAAAGGAAGAAGTATCGTGCGACGAGAGTTTAACCAACGATGTTTTATCCTCCGAAGATGTAGATACAATCTCGAGGCGCGTCAAAGGTGCCCCAAGCGTTGATGGGAATGATTTACCCGTTGTTCCGTTCCAGAGCGGCGAAGACGGAGATGTAACGGCGGATTTGTGGTTCGATTACGCACCCATACAAGGAAAGTGTAGACCGTTAGCGGAACCTGAAGATGAATGGACGGTTGAAAATTGTAAGGAGATTGACGACGCCGACGCCGCTTTGATGATTCAGTATTATAAAAGACCGAAGAATATAAAAGAAATTATCAAAGGCATTCGATTAGTTCCGGAAAAAGTCGAAGTGATTGTCATCAACGATTCAGAGTCGGACCACTGGGTATGGCGCAAGCAACTCGACAAGCCTGGTGACTTTCTGATATACATGCACAACAATCACGAGATTCGTGCGTATAACCGCGCGTCGCTTTTTGCAAATTCGAATATGCTCGTCACCTTACAAGATGACGACGTCCCCACGGGTACGAAGTGGTTAACGCAAGCGTTGACGCTATTTGAAAATCATCCCAAACTCACGTTTTTGAGCGGATACCGTGCACGAGGAGGCTTTCCGGGTGGAAACTACGGCGAAGGGCGCGGTAAGATCCCAACCTCGGACAAAAAAGCAAACGTACCTTTTATGTTTGCCTATAAATTAGTCGCTGGACCTTTGTTTTATCGAAGAGATGTGTTCATGCAAACTGGGATGTTTATGCTTTTATTTTCCTGCGCAGGAGATCCAGGTATTCACTTTGAGTACGAGTACTCGTTGCGCACGTGGTATTACGAGTATCAGGCTGGTTTGTATACTTGTAATTTCAAGCATCACGTGGGCGATTGGAAAAGTTCGGGAACGCGTGCGAGTAAAGAGAAAGAAGCGCGAAGACGATTAGTAGGGGTGAGAAACTCGCAGAACGTGAGGTTCATGTATAAAGGATTAGCTGGTGGGGGTAGAGAAGGCAAGCTGCTCGTGCGAGCCGGGGCTGTTCAAAAGATATTTGCGAGCGGCAAGCCGACGAATGTGGTCATTTAGGATTTTTTAAAATACACGTGCACTATTTACGGCCCAATGACATCTTCCCAAAGATGGACCAAGGAACGCCCCTATCGCCGTCGCTCTCGTCGTATATCCCTAAGTCTTCCTTTTGGTTCATGTTTCTTAAAAGATTCTCTCCCGTGATGACTTTTGTAGTGGACACGATGAAATCGACGCCGACATCGCTCGATTTTGACATTTGCCGTAAACACGCAATTTCAGCGCTCGTGACGCCGCCGATGAAACACACCATGACGACTGGTTTCTTCTTATACCCAGAAATATCTAAGGAGGATGATTTCGTATTATCCTTGGCTAAACTAATTTTTTTTGACAGCGAGTGGTAATTCGCAGATGTTTGCACCGCGCCTCCGTACTCGTTCAAGGACTGTCCGAGTTCGAACAAGTCGCCGCCGCGCAAGTGCTTGAGCGTCTCTTCGTGATGTTTCCATGAGCCGCGAATGGCGCTTTGAACTACGCGTATCGATAACGGCGCATATCCTGAGGATGAGTACGCGAATGTAATATCGCTCGACGATTCTTCCGAGACTGAATCGACGACGAGTTTCAGCGGTTTCTTCACATTTTGATAGGCTAAACGATTCGGATTATCCGCCGATGACTCTTTGCCGTAAAATAATCCGGCGTTTTCCAAAACGATTGAGTTCAAAATCCCGACGGCACCGTACGCGTGCATTACGTCTGTTCGAATCGAGTCAAACTTCTTCTCCGGAAGACCACCGTAGGTCTGCGAAGCCAGGCATGCAAGTTTCATAGCCATTTCCCAAGACTCACCTCTATATATCATCTCTTCTATTTCACTAATCACAGGATCAATCGGTCCACCTTCGATGCAGTGTCTTTCCATCTCCAGCTTTTGTCTGAAGAAATACGATTTTGATTTATCCAATAACGTCTTCGCTAGCGTCGAGTGTAAATCTAAGCCTGCGCCACCGATGTTGCCTTTCAACTTTCGAACGAAATCTCCTATTTCGCTCACGTTTTGATCCTCTACTTTGCCTTCCTTCAAAGCTTGATAATGAGCTTGCATTTCCGTCGAGCGGTCACGCAAGACACCACACGCTTTCCCAAAATTCAAATCGCGGATTTCTTTGAATAAAACATCGTTCGAGGATAATCGAGACTTGATGACCTTCGTCCGAGGTTTGCCATCTTCTCCTTCTCCTTCTTCGTCTTCCGAGCTGGCGTACTCTTCCCGCTCTTCACCCGATCTAACTTTGATAGTAACGACGCCATTTTTTATTCCTAGAATTTCATCCGTCAAGCCTTCGTACGTGAGCTGCGTGCAAAAAGGTGTGATGGGGTCAACTTCTCTGTCAAGCAAAACAATCGCGTCAACTAAACTTTCTCCAGCCTCTTCGCCCGGTTCGATCATATCTATTTCTCCTTCTACGATGGCTTCCCTTCTCAACCGCAACATAATCTCCGAAACGTCCTTCGCTAATCGCCCTTTGCCTTTGACGAGCGGTACTAAGCCTATGACATCGCGCTGAAGTTTGTGCAAAGCAGACGCGACGTAATACGCTGGCATATTGTGTCCTTCGCACGCGATTTCTCGAAACGCGCTTTCGTATTCTAAAGTCAAAACGTCTGGTTCGAGCGGGATAAAATTTATGTCGCACTGCCGTAACTTCACGAGGTCCAGAATGCCTAAATTTTCTAAGAATTTCATGCAGAGTGAAGTGACGCGTGGTACCATGCAGACCGTCATCGTCGGTAACGGTGCCACGTCCGGGTGATCGTCGATGTCTGCATATTGGTCGTTCGTTGTTTGCTCTTCTTCTCTGACTTGTTTAATCAACTGTCGTCGAGCATCTCTCAAGGACAAAACGTGTTCAGCAATCGTTTTCATCATCTCATACCGCGGTCTACAGAAGAACAGGACGTCGTCTACGCTCGCATCGAGCTCTCCTCCTGACTCTAAGTAATACAATTGATCGACGCCATGTTGTTTTAAAGTTGACGTTTGGATGCACTGATTGAGAACGCCTGAGATTTTCCTGTCCAGAATTAACGACTTCTTTTTCCCTTTGAGTTTATTCACGACTTTCAATATGTTCCTCTTGTAAATCTCGCGCAACTTGGAGAAATCCACAGACGACCCGGTCTGAGTCAGATCGGTGAATGGATTTTGCGTCGACATGAGACGGTGTCACGCGCTAAAGAGAAAAGAAAAATGAAGCTCGTATGTAGTTCTTTTCAATGACGAGTTTATTTTGCAAAAGTACTCGTACGACTCGTACTTTTTTCGTCTGGTGAGAAAAGATGAAAGAGTTTGGGCTTCTTTTTCCCACATAAAACAATACCTATTATACACGAAGAAAGGATGACGGATAATAGCGAGCGCAGTTGAGATGGCGTCTGCCAATTCAGACGAAGAGCGCGTAATGGAAGAGCTGTTGCCACCTCTCGAGATATCGGAAACTTTCGTCGAAGAAGAAGATACTTTTGCAAAACAAAAAGCGCATGGACACGGAGTAGAGAGTTCGTTTCTCGATTTCTCGTTAAAGAGTCCCTTCGAAAAGCTCGTTTCCTCGATTGAATATGCCATGAACGGGTGGCTATTCGCATCAAATAACGAAGAACTTTTTCGAGACGAATCTTTTAAACGCCCCAGTGAATTTGGAGGAATACACTTGGCGTCCGTATCGAAAGCCATCGAACACAAACTGCATTTCAGGAGAGATTCGTACAAGCTCTCGTTGCACTTTGATTGGCGAAAGAAGACTTTGGTGCGTTTACGGGATACTTCGAAGAACGTAGACGACACGAGAAGGAATTTACAAAGATGGTTCAGATGTGACGCGTTCTTTGTTATTGAGCCCATGAGCTATAGCAAAAGGTTTATCGACAACGACGAGGCGGCTACGTTACGAAGCGCTGCTTCTGTGGCGATGCATAACTTGAATGTTTATCTCCCGGTTTTCACGCCTATCGATCGATCTTCGAATAGAAATTCAATCGTCGGTGCGTCCTTCTCAACAGAAAATGGGGCAGCGTGTTTTTATGAGTCAGATTCAATGATTGGTTTTTCCGGCGAGAATGCATTCTGTGCGCTTTCGAGCGGCGAGACGAGTAAGTCTGTTTTTTCGATTGCTCGTCGGAAATTGAAGCAACGCACCGCTGTTGCTCGAACGACGGTGTGCTATCGCATAGGTATGGACGGTTCGAGTTGTTCGATCGATGACGCTGTGTCAGGTTTACTCGAGGAAGTTTTGGATGAAGACGATTTAGAGCGCGATAATAGCATTGAAGTATCTCCAACTTCCTCTTCTTCCTCTTGGGATGACGACCAAGGTTGGTCGCAGTGGGTAACTTTACCGAACCCGTTTCATAGCATTGAACTGGATTGCTTCTTTGAGCGCGATGTCGATCTAAAAAAATGCATCGCGGATGGAAAACTTGTCGAAGATGGCGTGGAAAAAGCAAGCATCTACACGATACGTTCAATACCTCCTAATGACGGTGTTCTTCTCGGAGGTATAGCAGCTTTATCGGGAAATCCACCCACAGATATCTCCGAAACATCGCGCAATCGACAGCTACATGGTTTTAGTCTAGCGGAACTATTGCACATAAGCTCGAGTGAAATATTCGTGAATCGAGGCGAAAATTCCGCCAACATTTATTCCGCCGCGAGCGCAAGTGAAATCGCTTCTGACGAGTGGTGGATAGATAGACTAGGTGCACACCCACCACACGCACCGCCCGAGGCGCTCATGGACGACGTGTTGCTAGATTTATTTCAAGATTTTAGCAGCGATTGTCACGGGAACGATGGGATTGCGTGCATTCCTAAAACAACGCAAGAGTATAATTCTCTTCTCTCGAGAGTGGCCTTACACGCTCTAAAGCTAAAAAACTCGCGAGCAATTGCAGAGTTATGGAACAAGTTTACGAAAGAGTTACGGTACAAATATTGGGAACGCGGCGTACCTTTACCGAGAATGTCGAAGCGCGAACCAAATGAGATCGAAGTTGATCATTCTGCTTGCCTTTTGGAGCAACAGCTGCAGCTATTGAACGCTTGCATATATCGCCGTCTTCGTCAGAACGAAGGATTTGAGGCGACGAGTGCACAAACTGGATCTAATTTGAAAGACAAACGTAATCTGCTGAAACTTAAGAGAAGAGACTTCGGTATTGTGAATGAAAGAGAAAAGAATAAAAGCGAAAGCGTCTGGAAAGCTGACGATGATTTAGATTTGAATGCTCTTTTAAACGGTGATATGCCGCTCACCTCTGTGACCACCGTGAGCACGTCGGAAAAAGCAGAGGATGCGTTTGAAGACGCGAGCGACGCCGTGCTTATTTCTCCGCATGAAGAAGAAATTGTCGAACCTGAAACGCAGCTTCATCCAATATATACGGAGGAAAGTTTACACGCACTAGTAGGAGACGGCGGTGGAGATGACGCGAAAAGAAGGAACGCGCGTTTAGCTGTATCATACGAGATGCTCATCTCGGATATGAGTGCTTTTAAAGCTGCGAACCCAAGAGCAAATTTCGTTGATTTTGTGCGTTGGCATTCGCCGCGCGATTTCGTGGAAGGAGAAGTATCCGAGCGCATGTCCAAACCAGGAAATATGTGGGAAACATCATTTAAAGAAGCACAACCTATTGCTGCGTGCGATCAAAAGCTCTTGTTTGATCCGATTACAGAAGGCGAGCGCGTTTTGCATTTGTTAGAGACGGCCAAGTTCGATACGATATTGCGATATTTGTGTGCGCTTGGTGCCAATGGGGCATTTTATATCTACGCGAAATCGTGCATCGACAACTTACGGTGCGCGGAATTGATCCATTCGTTCTTAGAGGAAAAACTACAAAGATGTAGAGATGTTTGCGCATCTGTGTTTCGCGACGTAAAAAAAGCGACGAGGGAAGATTTCGCTCAAGCTGCCTACGAAATACAACTTATCGAGAGGTCGGCGAGTCGCGCGGCATCTTTGCGAAAACATATAGGCGAAAAAAGCGAGTTAGACTTTATCGTCGAACGTCTCTTTATCGATTCGATACAGCGTGAGTACGAGAGCGAAAATACAAGAGCAAACAAAGAGGAGGGGGACGACGACGCGGCGTTCAACGCTGTCGTCGGCGCTTATGTTCTATCGAACGAGAAAGAACAGTGTTTAGTAGTAGATAATATAGCCTCGCAGAAAAAGTTAGCCTGCGAATACGAAGTCCAGAGCGGTAAGAGCAGACTTCACGTTAGCGCGTCCGCTCGTTTCACGCGTGTCAGCGCGATTTCGTTGTGAATAAGTAATCATCTTTTTGACCTTTCTGAGCTGAAACTGAACACCTAACATAAATTTACAGCGTCCATGTCTCCATCGCTCTTTGCATTTTTTGGATCAAACGACACCATTTATGGATCGGTACGGATGCTATTGATGTCAAGTATGCTTTGGTTTGAGTGAAAACGGCGCACATTCGAAGAAAATGGATGTTGTTTACCCCCTTCACGCTTAGGGTGTTGTCATAGTTTACAATTTCTATCTATACATCATCTCTATCTACGCGCGTGTTCTACTTAGTAGCGCGAGCATATCGTTTACACTCAAACAAGAACGCTGCGTTGGTCACTCGAATGGCGTCCACGGATTTTTTCGCCTCTTCTCCACTCGCGCTCGTTTTCTCGCACGCGTCCGTATATTTGACGAGCAAAGAACTCAACGTGCGCTGCAAAATATCCATGCCGCGATTATAGTTGGAAAAGAGCGACACTATTTCGCTATTTATTTTTGTAATTTGTTGTTTCCATTGTTCCGAGAAAGCTTTCAAAATCTGTATCGATTGTTCCACCGCGGCGTCCGGCGAAGACTTCCCAAACTCTAATTTTTCAATTTGGAGCAACGCGTCGCCAAAATGGGCTTCTAATTCAATTTGGACGAACGCATCTGTTTCTATGATCAGCTGCTCGTCAAAGAATCCGAGTTCGTGCTCTAAATTTTCATCTGCGCTCAAAATCTGATGGATCAAATCGTAGTTATTCAACAAAAAACACGAACGACGTTTCGGCGTGGTGAATCGCTCCGCAAGTTTGACCAGTAAATCGTACTGCGCCATTCGCAAACGCTCCAAGTTATTTCGCAACTGGTTATCGCCACCCTCTAACTTTGATAAAACTGTCATGGATGCCGTAAACTCTGCGTACCTTTGAGTGACATAATGTGCGGAAACATCATCGACAAACAATTTCGTTTGATTTTTTGCATTCTCGCAAGCCGAAACTACAGATTTAATGTGCGCATCGAAGACCATCTTGAACTTGGGCCACAGCATGATGTTGACCTTGTCTAGGTGCGAATCCAAAGATGGAATTCTTCTTTTTTGCATCAATTTCTGGTGGCCACGATTAATCAATATAGCCAGCGCTAATCCAATGGCGTCAAAATTTGTATTGATTCCACTTTGCACGTATTCATCCATCGCTTGTAGCGGTTGCGCAAACACGTCCCGAAAGATTTGTGAGTCGCCTTTCCAAAAGTCTATGCAAAACAAGTACTCAAATGTCGCCATGTCGACTAACAATTTTTGAGAACTTCGAAAGATTGCTTCCCAGTGAAGTTTAGAGCCCGAACTCGAGTGCGCTATGATTGGCGCAGCCGTTTCAATGTTCGCGAGAATATTTGCGCGCTTTCCCAAGGAGAAGTTTGTGTGCGCGACTTTCCCGTCTTTGCTCGTCGATACCGTGCCAGCAATACCGCTTGCCTGTCCGAGAGAAGATAAAAAGTGGCCATTTGCGCCTTTACCGGTATTGGCGTTATTAGAAGACGTCGATGCAGATAACAACGTAGCAGAAGAAGAAGAGGCGGAAGAAGCCGACGCGTCCACGTCGCCGATGTATTGACCGTTCCTGTTCCTTGAACCGGGACCCGATTCGATTTTGAGAACGCTAAGCGCGGAAATGTAGTTTTGCAACGCCGCCTTCAACACTTTACCCATAGTTTCCACGTATAAAGCTCTGATTTCTCGAAAAATATCCGCGCCATGCACTTGCAGGAAATCCAAGAGAGGTTTGTACTTTTTCAAGACGTTTGTTTGCAACAATTGAATGTTTGTTTTTGGCTTTCTCAATGAATGAAACTTCTGGATGAAAAAGTCGCGAATTTTCTGGATAGCTTTGATTCGTAATCGCTCGAGTTCGGATTCAATGTCCGCAAACGCCGCATACGTCGCATCTTGGCCACCTCTTCTTTTCACGTCTCTCTTGAATATGAGTTTCTCTGAAAGCGCTTTACAGACGTGTATGTATTCGGTACCGTCGCCAACTTCCGTGGACAGAACTTTTGCGATTAAATCAGGCGATATCGTCAGCTGCTCCACGTACTCCCCGAGTGCTAGTTCTGTCTCTTTGCACTCCATTAACCTTTGCGTGACGTGACTGGATGAGCTTTGCAAGTTTGAAATTTCGCCGCTGATTTTGCCTAAATTCGTTTGGAAGTTTGATAAAACGTTCTCAATGTGCGCGAGCGTTTCGTCGCAGTTTTGAATCTTCTCCTGCAAAAGCACCAGATTATCGCACTCTTTCGCGTGATCTTTGATGGATTCGCTCTCGAGCTTGTGCAATCGATCGTTCGCAATCGATGCTTTCTCGTTGAGTTCCTCCAAAGAGGCACACTCCAACACGTTCTTTACGATTTCATGTCCGCTGTATTTCGTGATTAAATCAGAAATCTCCTCGGGAGAGAGGACGTCTCCTCTGTCCTCTTCGACGATCTGGACGTTCTGCCCTCTTCCGTCGCCTTCTCCGCCACCGCGTGAATGATGACTCATTTTTCAGTAACTCGTAAAAAAAGCGTCTATGTGGATGTATCTATAACTATTATACGAGTGTGCTGAGTGTTTGTGTGACGGACGGAAAAATGTCGATTTTTACAAGTACGAGTAGTATAGAAAGAGTCAAAAAAAGAGGAGGAGAGGTCGAGAGGACGAGCTCGATGTTTGAAAAAACGCTGATGGAAATCAATAAAACATGTAAAACTTTTTAAATCAAATCGGCTACATTCACGGGCATTTCGTCAATTTGCGTCGAGTAAAACTGCTCGATATCTCTAAGTGCCTGCGTGTCTTCCGCTTTCAAGAACGTAATCGCCACGCCTTTCCTGCCGTATCTCCCGGAACGACCAATTCTGTGGATGTAGTTTTCTCGGTTGTTTGGCAAATCGTAGTTTATGACCAAAGAGACTTGTTGGACGTCGATACCTCTGGCCCAAACGTCTGTGGTGATCAACACTCTCGTCGTTCCACCTCTAAACTCCGCCATGATGGCTTCTCTCTCCTTTTGCGGCATGTCGCCGTGCATAGACGACACCGTAAAATTATTCTGTCGCATCTTTTCCGTCAACCAATCTACTTTTTTCTTCGTGTTTACAAATATAACCGCCTGCGTGATGGTTAAAGTATCGTACAAATCGCACAGCGTATCAAATTTCCATTCC
>Ga0255756_1004372_pt1 | contig 13780 bp, 17 predicted proteins | sample 011ome_20_FD_179956 | JGI IMG/M metagenome (GOLD analysis project Ga0255756, IMG submission 179956) | Coastal salt marsh microbial communities from the Groves Creek Marsh, Skidaway Island, Georgia - 011509CT metaG (version 2) | ecosystem: Environmental > Aquatic > Marine > Intertidal zone > Salt...
TCACGCCGACTGGTCCGATTTTTTTGGGGGAGGAGATTCGGAGTCACCATTTTTCCGAGGACTGGACTTGGATGAAGAAACATGGTCGAGGAACCCACTACCCTTCAGCGACGGGGATAAAGTAAGTCGTTCTATTTTAGGATTCGAGGGAGAAGAAACCGCACTGGCATCAATTCACTACTGGAACAACATGTTCCTTGACGGCGCTTCAGGACCAGCTGATGGGGAAATAAATACTATCGAGCTCTTATCGCCTCCTGTATTGAAACTCAACAACGAGACAGTGCCTGATGTTCAAGTGAAACCGGTACTGACCAGAGCCGCTCAGCTTTTCTCGCAAGAGGCTCAATAGATGAGAAGTCAAGATGGTCACGAAAGAGTGTGACCTCAGGGTAGAGAAACTATCACCTTAGACGTCTATCCGATGAAGGCGCTACAACAACATAAGGAGTAGGCACATGGAAATTTTAATTCTTCTATTCATAGTCATGATTTTTAGAGGAACGTGTATGACCCACTATCAGAGAATGGTGAGGCGACAGGAAAAAGAAGCGCAAAAAAATTATTTACGTGACATAAAGCACAGGCGGGCATGGATCGTTCAAAAATGAAACGGATTTTGATCAGACTAAAAAAACAGTCCCAGCGGTTTTTGATATACCTATTGCGTTCTTAGTGGTCGTCTGCATCAGGCTTTCTTCCTGATAGTTGATTGGGAAAAATTAATCGCGAAGTTGAGGAATAGGTGATGAAGAAAAAATTTGTAGCTGACGAAAAAATAATTCAAAGCAAAGAGTTTCAAAAAGTATCAAGTTTTCTATCAGAAAAATCTTTCAACGGTTTCACCAAGGAACACCTTTTTATCAAGCGATTTATCAAAAAAGCTTGGGGGCAGGATATCGCGGCGCTTTCCAATATGTCTGAAGCATTGGAAAACTTATGGCGTCGTGAACTAATTGATCGGAATACTGCTGCACTACAAATTCAAGCCATTACACGGATGGCACTGCACAAGTCAGTGCGCCCGTACAGAGCATCTGTTTATCAAACAGAAAAACTTGGTAACTACGGGTACTACTTAGAACACCTCAACCTAATTCTCAACTGTTACCAAACCATTAACGGAGACGGCTATCTAACTTTAAATGAGCGAATTACACTGCACCTCAAGGACCAATCAGAGAAACAAAATAATCTACACGCTCCTCTGCTTCCCCATGTTCGCATGCGCTGGTCGGCTGATCAGGCGCTTATAATCAACTCGATTCGTGGATTCGATAGAAACAACGGCACTACTCACCACAATGACTTAGCAGATGCCTGGGTCTCCACAATGCATAGCGACTATCGCCACTCAACTGGGTTATTCCAAACAGAAGTCATGAATTGCAAAAGTTATTCAAAAGAACCCCGTGGGTGCGCCCTCGCATATTTGATCTACTACATGCACGACTTTGCGCCTGAGCCAGCAAAGTCCCAGTGGGATCTCTTCAAGAGACATATGAAGGTCACCAAACTGGGCCTGTCTGGATTTCGAGAATACTTACCCGAATATCAAGGTCGATGGACGCCAGACTCGGGTCCGATTATTGCTGGATTAGGAGTTGCTGCTTCTGGATTGGCGTTAAAAACTGCGGCAAAACTAAACGATCGAAGCACTTACGAGAGTTTGGCGCGGGTCGCGAACCCTTTGCTATCCATTTGTCACGCTACAGATAGAATTCCTTTTCTCAACATTGTCGGCAAATTAGGTAGTGATCTACTAGCGTCTTCGATTCGGCTGGCGGCTATGTCTATTACGAATGAGACTGACGAGCTAAAACTATCGCGCCCATCCGCCAGCGCCTACTAATCAGGTTTTTGATCGTACCGATCTTCATAAGATTTGAGCGGTTCTTTGCCAAGGCTGATCCTTTTCTTCGTATATCTCAAGGCTTGCCAGTTATATGCGATAACTAGCAAAGGGAACCCCAACCCCCAACCGAGCATTGGGAGAATTCCGATATAGGGCTCAGTAAAAACGAGAGGTACAAGAACCACTGCCCACACCACCTTTAGCTTTGTTACTTTTTTCATCAAGTTTTACTCACTCTCCCTATCGGACGACTGTAGACTTTTAATTGCCGCAAAACAATTTTGAGCATTCCAAATATTGTATGCCTTAAAAAACGTAACTCACTCTCAATCAGCCTCGAAAAGCAAAAAGCCACCATCCATTTCCGGCATAGCAGCACCCCACCCCGGGGGCACGCAGGAGTCAGCCCCACCCCCTACCTAGATTCGGCAGAAAGACAAGCCCAAAGAAAACGCGACAGGCCTTTAATATGCTACTTTTAACCCCTCTTTGAATGGCAATTGTCTTTGGCTTTTACCCGTTTTGAGCGTCAAAACTAAAACATCAAAGATCAAACGAATTCAATCACATAACTAACCACCGCTTCGATAAGCGCGATCTTATTTTGCTTAGGAGAGATACTCTATACGATCTTCAAATAGACCTCAGTCCTCTCTCGAAAAGTACGATCAACCGCCTCTGCCCCGTTTAAACGCCAATGGTCGATCAAAATCTGAAGGATTGCGTCGCTCAGGGTGTGCTTACTACCTCGCGGGGCGCTAGGATGCGAGCGAAGAGTTTGAGTTGGTTGGCCTCAGCATTTTGAAAGTGTTTGCAGATAACAATCAACGCGGCGCCCAACTCCGTTGCCTGCCAAAACTGACTGGTTATCTCAGCAGCATCATACTGACCCGGCTGCGCCGTCATCGCTTCGATATAAAATGCCTTCAAGTCGTCCGTTGCTGGCTTGAGCCAATCAATAGTTTGCGGCAGATTGGCAGTGTCCAAGAGCGATGCCAACTGCTTTAAATTCTCCTCCAGCGGCTCGGGCGCGATGCCCACCAGAGTCCGGCCTTTTCTTCTGCGAAGGGACAATTGATACCAAGGTTGCAGTAAATTGAATTCAGCAAGCAAGCGAGCCTCCCAAGCGCCCTTCCCCGGCTGCTTTGGGGGAAAGGAGACGGGACAAACTTGCAGGACTTCTTGATCAGTGCGTGGCACATCGAGCGGAAAATCCTCTAGTACCGGGCCTTCAGGTCTGCTTAACAATTCAAGTCCATGATGAATAACCTGGTTCTGAAAACTCGCATCCCCTGCCTTCCCTAACGGACGACCAAGGGGAAATGGCACCCACAATGCGCGAGGGGGCTGCATACTTTCTGTATTCTCCCGCACGAGACTAATTCCAGTAGTCATAATCCCTCCTCGCTCAAGGAAGTAACTCAGCGCGCCAACGGCGAGCGTGCAGTTGGGTCAGACTGGAGTCAAGAAAACGGCATCAACCTCATCTTGTTTGAGCAAACCAACGACCTGCTCTGCCCCCTGCTCATAGGCAGCGGGCGGCAGGCCGGCGCCCATAAAACTGAAGTGGACAGCCGCAAGGCTGCCCACCTTCCCTTGCTGCTCAAGCTCTTTAAAACGATCGAGAGGAAATACAACATTGACGTCTTCAGCAAAACCCGTGCGATCAAAATTAACCGAGCTGTGCGACATCACTAGATTGCCGGCATCTTCTTCATTATCGATGGGCCTGAAAGTCGCATCGGCGAAGGCAAACGCAGGGTCATCACGATAGTGGAGCCCTGCCGTAGTGATGAGGGCGACCCGCATATCCTTAAGCGGCTTTTGAGCCGTCACCCAAACAGGCGGCCCTAATGGAGGCAGACTCTTCGCAAGCAGGTGCTCGCGCTCATAGTCTGGGAGATCGCTTAATCTAACCATTACTACCACTCCGCCAATTGTTAAATAAAATGATACTTTTACATCCGTTTTTTTGTGGCCACAATCGTGCCATCGTTCTCCAAAAATAGCTAAAAATTAGCTACGAAGGGCCGGCCATCCTACCCAGAGTCTATTTTCGGCATACCAGCACCCCACCCCTAGGGTATCCCGCGTCACCAGATGGGACTCCTGCCATTGGCATGTATTACCTTTGCAGACGACTGGCGCAGGTATAGAGCTGCCTCGCGCATCACTGCGCGTCTCAGGCAATTGCGGACGAGTCGTTAACCACCCTTCTCTAGCGGGCTCCTTGGCCGGCAGTGGTACGATCATTGCAAAAGCTAGGCTCCTTGATGGCAACTACTAGAAGATTTCTTAATCGTTTATTTTGGATCGTTTTGGCGGCTTGGGCGATCAACTTTTTTATCATCGAATCCGAAACAGCCAGCGAGATCCTAGGCCCCCTACTTGTATTAGTTTCTGCCTGCTCACTGGTCATTTCAATCTTTTGGAAAGCGCCTAAGGACAATCCATTTGAAATCATGACGCAAAGTATAAACAGATTGAAAGTGAACAACCCAACTTGAAGACGTGGAACACGACCTTTGATGGCAGAGAGATAAAGGTCACAAACTGGCATTCCCTAAAAAATTCGGTTGGGGGCTGCGCTCTTCTTATTAACGGGAAAATGAAAGCGCAATCTCAGGCCTTGGTGACTAAACCCAAGGAGCCCGCACTCGAGACGGGTAAAGATGATGGCAGTGGGCTGCACGTGCAAGTGTTCTTTGTCGGTCTATTTACCATCAAAACTGCAATCGCGATCAACGGGGCATTTGTCCTAAGAGAGGAACTTTCATTGCTAGATCGTCTTGCTCGTGGAAACTTCCCTGAATCACAGGATCCATCCTAAAAACGAATAAGCAGCCAGAGACAAAACGGCCAGGTTGTATGCTTACGTTGAAGCTAAGCCTCCGCCCGTTAGCAACTATGGCTCACGCGCATCGGGGTTTCTTGAGGCGGGCAAGATACTCAGCACTGTTAATGCAAGGTAACTACAAGCGGTCATCGAGCAGAACCTCTTATCAAGCGGTTCTGCCCTAGTTCCCTCTTTAGTTTGGTGAGCGCACTGACTGCCATGCGAATATCGTGCGACCTGAGCACTCGATAAGATCGTCATAAGGATCTGGTTCACCCGTCATGTTGGCAATCGAGCGGTCGATATTCTGGCCAAGACTTTGCATGGAATCGACTCCTGAAACCAAATAAAAGTCACCTTCCATCTGAGGGGATACACCTGCCATTGGCCACCAGCGCATTGTCATGCCCGTGTTTCCAATAGATGCCTGCCTGGCTACAAACTTAGCATCAGCAGCAAGCATTTTTTGCATAGAAGCTCCCTCTTTTAACGTGCAAGACTCGAAACCAATATAGCCGCTCTGCGGGCCATCAGCAGCGGGTCGCCTTACCATCTGACCTGCGAACATTGAATGGCTATCGTTGCTGCAAATTTCATCAAACTCTGCTGCCAGCTTTGACCCCTTCGCGACCCATTGATCTTGAACACTACCCATAGCCTCAAAATTTGGGGCCATGTTGACCCAGAAGACGTCACTAGACACTGCACTTCTGTCGGCAAGATATGGCGTCAATACCGCAGCAAAACCCGCTTCGGGAATTTCTTTACTCGTCCATTTATTCCATTTTTTTGCGGTCGCGAGCATTTCGGCCAACCCATTGGCCTCAGTATAGCTACATGCATAAGTCTCTATTGGGAAAAAAGCTGGCGGCATATGGTCGTCAGCCGTAGCAAAAAAGGTGCCGCTCAAAAATAATAAAACACTAAAAACTCGAACAACTCTCATGTCAAACTCTCCTTTTATCGGCGATAAATTCTCCCCCCTACTCTAGATCGATTTTAATCGTCATCAAGGTTAGTTCGATTTTGGTTACAGCTTTTTTTACTGCAGGAATCGTAGGGATATTCACTATAATGTTTAGACGGGTTGCCATTTGCGGACAGGCTACCACCGAGTTTCGGCGACGTGATATTACGCTCACAACCGAAACAATTAACCAGCATGCCAGGACCTGCACCCATTCAGCCTGATGGACGCCAAGAGCGATCATTAAATTAGAAGCCATCAGTGATAAAAAGGTCATCCTGATGGCGCTGCTTTGGACTACCCCTTGCCCCTCAGCAGCACTACCAAAAGATTACAGCCTTAATTGCGGTGAGCAATCTACCCAGCCATGTATTGACAGAAAACTACAACCCAGCATCAACGACGAACATGCAATAACATTCGGTGTTAGTCGGAAAAAACTCTATTAAGGGGAAAGCTGTAGGGTACGAATGATAAGCCTGCTAGGGATACGAGCCTTGCAACGCCTGAGCGGAGAATTGCGAACAAGGCTTTGTGAGCATCCATTCTCCAACTAAACAACCCCCCTTTTTTGTACCCCGTCTTACAAACAAAGACAGCAGCCTTAACTAGGTATCGCTTTGGCATCCGTTTGGCGCTTGGGAAACCAGGATTTCTAACTACCGTTCACCCATGAAAGCTGCGCCGCTGTTAGCACATCAATCCGATCGTCCAATCCAAAATCGAACTATCGTGGGCAAAGCACACGTGCTGCGCCAAGATAAGCTCTAGGGTAAGCGCGACCAACCTGAAGCACATAGGGGTTGTGCCCAAAAGAACACCAAACAATTAACCTACAGGGAATATCTCATGATTAAAAAAATAATGACGACGGGTTGGCTTGCGCTTGCGTTGAGCACCAGCCCCATGGCAAGTGCTGACGATCTAATGATGGTACCGGGTGAGATGCGTGGATGTAAATTGGCAGAGGGCGCGTCCATGAATGATTTGAACACGGCGATGTCAACCGTCGTCAATTGGTTAAAAGAAGACGAGCATGGCTATGAATTATGGTCGGCAACGCCCCACTTCAAGCCAAACGAGGGTTACGACTTCGATATGCTATGGATGGGTTTCTGGACCAATCACGCAGAGCAAATGCGTGGCCTGCAAGCCTTTTATACAACAAAGAAAGGCCAGGAAATCGGTCAGACGCTCAACAGCGTGCTCGACTGCACTAGCATGCGCCACTTCAACTCAGTGCGTGTTCGTAGCGAATCAGGAGAAGAAACAAGACAACAAGGTTTCGGTTTTATGTTTGATTGCGCTCTTGAGGCAAACAAGGGACCGCAAGATGTTGCTGAGGTTTTTCAAAAATGGAATCGTTATTTAGACAAGGAAAATATTGATCATGGTGTCTCTGCGATCTTTCCAAGCTCAGGGGCGACAGAGGAAGCCACTGGAACTTTTAAGTTTCTTTGGGGTGGCGATTTTGCTGATGTTGGCGAGACGTTGAGCTTTCTCACGAAACCAGAAGCAAATGCCACCTGGTTCGATATCACTGAGTCAACCTATAGCTGCGATACCTTTGATCGAGGCTATTTCTTTCAACGGTATCACTAAGTTGGGAAGCATCTGTGGCCGGGAGCTCGCGCTCTCGCGCCTCAGAGGAGTAGCCTAGCTAGGGTGAACATACGAAGACAGAAATATTAATAGGCCGAAAGCTTTTTCATTAAAAACCATCGAAGTCTGTAACAAGGCTGGGCTTGTAGTTGGGCGTAAATACCTCAACCATACGCAATTCCATAGCACCCGCGTTGTAAATCCTTACTTTCGTGTTTTTCGGGATAAAGAACCCGTCATCCGAATCAATCTTCAAAGTCTCATTTTCAAAGTCTAAACCCAAGGTGCCGCTAAGAACGATTCCTCGAATATCGAATCCGATCGACCTTACAGGTTCTGTCCAGCCAGCTGGGGCGATCAATTGATAAATGCCCAATTCATCATTCGGTGAGTAATCGAGCATCGTACGCTCAACATTGTCTTGAATCTTCAGCACTTCTGGCACGACGTACTTATCAATTTTGTAAGCCGGACTGGTTGCGACGTCATTTTCATTGATGTCAATTGAGATGACGCATCCTGTTAAAAACGCCACAAGTAGCCCTATCGAGATCAGCAGCCTCACCATCTGGTTATGCCTCCTAAATCGTCCAATTTCCCCTTGATTATAAATCGTTAGCGCTATTGCCTGTACGGTGTCTTTGAGACTTCACGGACCCGAAAGCAGATATCTATTTGGTCAGGTATAGCCTTTCCGGCAAGCGGTCGCTGTAATTTTTTAAAGTGCCATTGGCATCTTTACCCCCATTTTGCCCATACTTTTTAAGGGTTCCATGAGGATTATAAAAAGCATTGAGAAGGCAAATGTAAAGCTTCGCACAATCCTTTAAAACGGACCGTTCAGCGAAAGCCATACGTTATCATGAAGCCGGCTAGGCCAGAATTTAACCGCCAGTGATCACAGATCACAGATCTTGAGCTATGTCAGTCAAATTCAGGGCTTAGCCTGCTGATGTATCCGCATACCTATAGAACGATATGACACCCCTCCCCTTTGATATCGGCGTGCTTAGACGGTTTTAAACATTTTAAAGACCCTCAAAGTGTCAACGAGTCGCTCGCAACTCACTTTTTGATCTAAGCCTCAACAGCCTCAGGCGTAACACCCAAGGTACAAAGAATGTCTTGCCAGCAGTATTGCTTGTGCGATGCCGCAAGGGAAATCGCTTGAGGTACTAGCCTGTCGCACTATTCGTCGTTAAAGGGGGAGCTCATTCCAATTCGACCATTCTCGAACCAATATTGACAATGATTGCTTGGACCAGATAAAAAAAAGTACTGGAACAACTAGGAGCCCTCATGAAAACCACAAGCTCAATCATTGCCGTCTTTGTCGCCACACTTCTGACCACAATCCCGTTGCACGCCGCACAGGTATGGGACTTGTACAACTTCAAAGTCAAAGCGGAAAACGTCGCTCAGGTCGTTAATGCATTTAACCGGCTTCAAGAAAGTGAGGTCGGTAAAAATCGGATGGCATCCGTTCATCTGCAGGCTTCGATCTTTGGTGGCACAAATGGTACAACTCATTCAATCGTGGCTATTTATCCGAGCCGGGCCGAATTTGAACGCGCCAGTCAAAGTTTGGCGGGAACTCCCGAATGGCGGGCATTCCAACGGGCAATGTCCAAACACACGGAAGCCGTCGGTAATTCTGCCATGCAAACCATTACAGGCTGGGGAACCGTGTCAAACGAAGACGTCGTCTGGGAAGCTATCCGCGTCAATGTGACAGACCCCGCGGGCGTGGTTAAAGCTTTTGACACGATGATGGGCAGTAACGAAGCACAAGCTTTCCCTGGGGAAATTTGGTTGTCCGCTGTCGACTATGGCAACGAAAGCCAAGGCGGCGTGGCCACCCACGTAATAACGGTCGGCTATGAGTCAATGGCCGAGATGGAGGCTTGGAATGATGGTTTCATGCAGACCAAAGCGTGGGAAAAATTTCAGAAGAGCATTCAGAGCAAAATGACCCTCATCAATCGTGAGTTGGTTCGATTTGTCTCGGTTTACGACCATCAGATCAGCCTCGAAGACCTCGATCAATGATCAGCCAGTTTGTTAACTTATAAGGAAAAGCTTATGAAAACCTCACTCAAACTCATAACCCTCGCGCTACTGCTGAATTGGGCGCCACTGCAAGCCGATCACCACGCTGCGCCCACGCAAGCAGTCGCGATGGAATCGGCGATCTGTCAGCTGAATTCCGGCCAGTCGATGGATGACTTTAATGGTGCCATCGAGACTTTTAAAACGTGGGCAAAAAATAATGACTACAATACGTTAATGACGGTGAATACGCCCTTATACATCGGCGGCGGCACCGACATTGACATCCTGATGCTCGAATTCACTAGCTACGAAAACATGGGGACAGGCTGGGATAAGATCGGTCAGACCGGCGCCGAGATGCTGGCAGCGGTGGATGCAGCTGCATCTTGTCAGCGGGCGCTTGCACATTACTTTCCGTTCCACGCCGCTGATAGCATTGCCGAAGATGATGACCGTGTTCTGGTGGTCAATTGGTGCACCCGTCACGACGGCGTGAGTTGGGACGACCTAAATGCTGTGCACCGGTCATGGGAGTTCGATGACATGACCGGTTATGCGGGCATGATTGTCCCGGCACTTGGCATCAGAGATGGTGACTACCCAGGAGAATTTGGTCACCTGCGCGTTTACAAAGACGCGGCCACCCTACTCGCGGTGCAAAATCAAATCGCCAACGAAGGAGGCTGGCGACCGAGGGAAGATTACTTTGACAACTACGCTGATTGCGCCGGCTCAAATGCCTATCTGCAGTCTGTGGTCACGAGTCCAAACTAGCCCCTTATAACGGTTAATAACAATAAAGCACCATTTGGTAGCGATAATTGTATGTTGCTCTTGAAGAGGCAGCCAGGCGGCTGCCTTTTTCATGCTGAAGCGAACGAACCTGCTGGCGGACTAACTGATAGGTTGTCATCAAACCCAGACAAGTTGTTTATGGGTAACATCATCCCAGCAATACAAAATATCGAGAAGACCGTAAAGTTCTATTTTAATCGGTCCCTTTATATGCGAAACGCCATTGAACTATTCAGTACAGAAGATCTGTCTCGGATCATTGAGATGGCCTGGGAAGACCGTACCCCGTTTGAAGCCATTGAAACAAACTTTGGGACGAACGAAGGTACTGTCATTCAGATCATGCGTTCCCAATTGAACCCCAGCGCCTTTAGATCTTGGCGCAAAAGAGTTAGCCGTCGAAAAACCAAACACCTCCATCTTCGCGCAAAGGGGGTCAGTCGAGGCTACTGCGCCACCCAGTACAAGCACCGATAACTCCTCATCATCTGCCTCGCGTTAGGGCAGTCCAAGTCAATGCATTTTTTATATAAACGAACAAACAGATATAGAATCTCGGGGTGCGACTCGCTGGAATACTAATGCTGGTTCCCGAGGTCGCTATTGGGTTTTCTACATAGTATGTGCTTGAAGGTGGTCAACTAACAGCGATGTCAGGCGCTCAGGGGCCCCTCAAAGAATCGGCTGATGCACGTCTTCTCTCTCTTCAAAACCATCATGTCCTATTACTTGATTTTCGTTCAACTCGGGCGATATCGACGAGATGTTCGCTGACTCAGGTAGCCAGTACACTAGGGGCGGCTCGGCTCAACGCTTGCGAATAGCATCCACCATTCCTTCCTCACCAATAAAGTCCACAATTTTATCGACACCGAGACCCTGTTTCATATTGGTAAAGACGAAGGGGCGATCGACCCGCTGTGCCCGGGCATCTCGATCCATAACATCAAGATCAGCCTCGACATGCGGCGCCAAGTCAATTTTATTGATAATCAAAAGGTCAGACTTGGTGATGCCTGGTCCGCCCTTTCTTGGAATTTTGTCTCCAGCGGAGACATCGATCACATAAAGGGTAAGATCAGACAACTCTGGACTAAAAGTTGCTGCCAAGTTATCACCGCCGCTTTCAATCATGATGAGGTCGAGGTCGGGAAATTTTTGATTCAATTCGTCAACGGCGAGTAGATTCATGCTCGCATCCTCTCTAATTGCCGTGTGGGGGCATCCCCCTGTCTCAACGCCAACGATACGATCTGGGGATAAGGCCTGATTGCGCAACAAAAAATCAGCGTCTTCTCTCGTGTAGATATCATTGGTGATGACCGCAACGCTTGCGCTGCGCCTAAGTGCTAAACACAACTGCTTTACAAGTGCTGTCTTTCCCGATCCCACGGGACCGCCAATACCGACTCGAAGCGCGGGTTTTTTCATCGTACTCGTTCCTTAAGATAAAAATAATCGATTCTGCTGATATTCATGTTGACTCGAAAGCACCGCTAGACCCGGCAAAGACGGCCCCCATTGATCTTCCGTAAAAGGCGGAATCGCGGTTTTGCCGATCACCTCAAACATATGGTTCATCACTCGATGGACTTGGCGTTGCCCCATGGGCAACAATTTTGCTGAGGCTAGGCATGCATTCTCTAACCAACTAAACGCGAAGGCCTGAACCATAGAGGGCTCCTCGATATGCCACATAATCGCTGCCCTCGCCCACTGGCTTACCAGAGACTGCGGCCCATTTAAGCCACCCTCCTGCGACTGAGGTGCATCCTCATCAAGGATTTTCTTAAGCGCAGCACCTAGTCTTTGATCCTCCAGCCACAACTCTTTGGATTCCCGACTGGCAAGCATCAATGCATTTAGGTGCGCTATCTTCATGTCATCACCATCCAACCAGGCGCCATAAAGACGCTTTAATATCGGCAGCTCAGTTTTACTAAGGCCCCCACGATATACGCCCTCAAGCCATGCGCAGACGCTGTCTTCATCTGAGATCAGTCCTTGTTGATTCGCACTTTCGATACCTTGCGAGTGCGCAAAACTACCGATCGGTAGCGCATTACTGGCTAGACGCAGGAGTCTAATGTTCATGATGCGCGTGTTTATAGGCGCCGTCTAAAGGCTGAAAGGGCGCCTCGACCCGGGTAGGTGTCAACCCTAACTGACGGACCATGTCATCGATGACGTGATCACTTTCATAGCGGAGCGCCGTTGATTCCACTTCCAGCGGGAGATGCCGGTTACCTAAATGATAAGCTAGCGGCAATAGCGCCGACGCTTCCGCGCGAACCTCCGACAGAGACTGTGGCCGTGCGACCACCCGAACTCGACGTCCAGTCTCATCAATTAAAATCATGCCATGTCGAAGCACCGTGCCTCTAGGCAAGCAAACCTCAAGTATTTCATCTTGCGAATCCGTCGCTCTGAACCGGCTTTTCTTACGCTGATCGTAGTCAAGCGCAACTTCGGGAAGGGTCTCATCGCTCGGACCGAGGTCAAATCGAAAACAGGAATTAATCATCTGGTTTTTCTCAAAATAAGCTGTATCGCTGAGCCATCGGCAGCACAGCCATAGGTTCACAGGTCAGGATCTCGCCATTCGCTCGAACGACGTACGTCTCAGGGTCAACCTCGATCTCAGGCAACCAATCGTTGTGCACCATGTCGGACTTTCGGACCCTGCGACAGCCTGAGACTGGGCTCAAGGACTTACCGATCCGAAGCTGTTCAAGCATCCCGTTCTCGATCGAGAGACCGGAAACAAAGAGCAATGAGTTCTGACTTGGCCCGCCGCCATAAGCGCCGAACATCGGTCGATAATGCACAGGCTGGGGCGTTGGGATAGAAGCGTTGGGATCACCCATGGGAGCGGCTGCGATCATGCCACCCTTGATGATCATAGCGGGTTTTACCCCAAAGAACTCTGGCCGCCAGAGCACCAGATCTGCAAGTTTGTTCGGTTCTATCGAACCGACCTCGTGGCTAATGCCATGGGTGATCGCTGGATTTATCGTGTATTTAGCAACATACCGTTTCGCGCGAGCGTTATCATGGGATTCCCCGGACCAAAGCAGACCTCGCTGAACGCGCATTTTATGTGCTGTTTGCCAGGTTCTGATGATGACCTCGCCCACTCTACCCATCGCCTGAGAATCAGATGCGATCATCGAAAAGGCGCCTAAATCATGGAGGATATCCTCTGCTGCAATGGTTTCCTTGCGAATACGAGAGTCGGCAAACGCCACATCCTCTGGAATATTAGGATCTAGGTGATGACAGACCATCAACATATCCAAGTGTTCATCAACGGTGTTGACGGTATAAGGCCGGGTCGGGTTTGTTGAAGAAGGCAGGACATTGGCATAGCCACACGCTTTAATAATATCAGGCGCGTGCCCTCCGCCGGCACCCTCGGTGTGGTAGGTATGAATCGCACGCCCCTTAAAGGCCGCTAATGTATCCTCAACGAAGCCAGATTCATTCAGCGTGTCCGTGTGGATCGCGACCTGAATATCAAACCGGTCGGCCACACTAAGACAATTATCTATGGCGGCTGGCGTTGTGCCCCAATCCTCGTGCAACTTCAGCCCCATCACTCCCGCTGCGACTTGTTCATCAAGAGCATCAGGCAAGCTGGCGTTTCCTTTACCCAACAACCCTATATTCATTG
>Ga0255756_1004382_pt1 | contig 13769 bp, 10 predicted proteins | sample 011ome_20_FD_179956 | JGI IMG/M metagenome (GOLD analysis project Ga0255756, IMG submission 179956) | Coastal salt marsh microbial communities from the Groves Creek Marsh, Skidaway Island, Georgia - 011509CT metaG (version 2) | ecosystem: Environmental > Aquatic > Marine > Intertidal zone > Salt...
CGGATGGCGCGTGCGCGAACGTCGCGACGTCGCGTCGTCGTCGTCGTCGTCGTCGTCGGCGGCGGCGGCGGCGGCGGCGGCGGCGGCGGCGCCGAACACGCCCGCGAGCTTCCTCAGCGCGAGCTTCCTTCGCTCCGCGACGGTCGTCTCGTCCATGGCGCGCGTCGTCGGCGGCGGCGGCGCGGTTCGACTTTAGGTGCCGACCGTCCTGTCGCTGTCGCTGTCGTTGTTATTTTTTTTGCAGGGTTTTCTTCAGGTTTTCTTTCGCTGACGCAACCGTGACGCAATTCAGTTCGTCGTCCCCGCTCGCGCTGCATTCGTCGCCGCGCGACGCATGTTCTCGAACGCGCTCCGCCCCCCCGCCCTACTTCTCCGCTCCCCACGCGTCGTCAGCGGTGCGCGCCGCGTCGCCCCGCTCTCGCCGCGAGCCGTCGCGACGAGGCCGACGGAGGATCCCTCCAAGGAGAAGCAGGAGCGAATGGCGAGCGACTGGAATCGCGCGAGCGGCGAGGGCTTGTGCACGGTGCGAGAGGTCATCTCGTTCTGGTTCGACGAGCGCGCGTGCTTCGAAGACGGCGCCGCGCACCTCCTCTGGGACGCGTCGTGGATGAACGGCAAGGCGCGGACGCAGTGGTACGCGGGCACCAGCGCGGACGCGAGCTGCGCTAAGTTCGCGGCGACGATCGAGGCCACCGCGAGAGGCGACCTGAACGCGCACGAGGATTGGCTGAAGTGGCCGCACGGACCGATGGCGAAGATAATCCTGTGGGACCAGATCGCGCGGAACTGCTTCCGCGGGACCGCGAAGGCGTTCGAGTTCGACGACAAGGCCTTAGAGCTCGCGCGGACGATGGCGCGCGACGACGACCTCGTGGAGAAGCTCCCGCCCGCGTACGTGCACTTCGTGTGCTCGCCGTTCACGCACAGCGAACGCATCGAAGATCACGACCTCGGCTTTCACGTGTACGAAGGGCTGGCGAAGCGGTGCCCAGAGGTGGCGGGGTTCGCGGAGGGGGCGATGAAGTCGCACCGGGACGTGATCGCGAGGTTCGGGCGGTACCCGCACAGGAACGCGAAGCAGGGGAGGGAGAGCACCGCGGAAGAGCTCGCGTGGTTAGCCTCGGACGAAGTTCCGGGGTGGGCGAAGAGCCAGTAGAAATTTTCGCCGATGACGTCTGTATAACTTACGACCCGTCCGTTCGCGCTACCGAAACGTCGCGGACCTGTCGCCCGAGCGCGGGTGCGCCTTCGACTTCTTCGCGGGCTTGAACGCCTCAACGAGCTCGACGCGGCCTTTCTTCTTCTCGCCGCGACCGCCGCGACCGCCGCGACCGCCGCCGCCGCCGCCGCCGCCGCCGCGACCGCCGTCGCCGCGACCGCCGCCGCCTCTCCCGCCGCCGCCGCCGCGTCGCTTCCCCTTCCCCGAGCTCGCGCCCAGCGCCGCGAACGACGACCCTCCCGGGAGCACCGCGGCGGCCGCGGCGGCGAAGTCGAACCCGCCGGCGCCGACGTCCATGAGCGCCTTCTCGTCGTCCTCATCCACGCCCGCGGACGCGCGGCGCGTCCTCCCTCTGCGTTCCGAATCCGACGCGTCCTCGTCCGAGTCGTCCGAGTCGTCGAACCCTCGCATCGCGGCGCGCCGTCGATCCGCGAGCGCGCCGCGCGCTTCCTCCGCGAGCGCTTTAACCACCGCCTCGCGCTCCGCCTCGTCGCGCTCCGCCTTTCGCTTCGCGCCCGCGCCAACGCGCAACGGCGCGGGGGCCTCGTACCCGCCGGGCAGCTCGACGACGCGTTCGTCTCTTCGTCTCTGAGGGCCGTTCCATACAAAGCGATGGCGGGGTGGAGTTCAAAGGCGTCAGATGGAGTTGAAAGGCGTCGAGGTCGGGGATTGAAAGCGATGGGTGGGCGGAGAGATGCGCGGGACAAAGTCCTTAAGGATCGGCGTTCACCACGCCGACGCGGTCGTATGGGGACCAGTGTATAGAACGCGCCTGAGTCGTTCGCGTCTCGTTCGCCTCCCTCTTCGCGTCCTTCATCCCAGCCTGTAGCTCCGCGGTCGTGGGCGCGGGATGCGCGGGCGGCGTGGTCGCGTCCTCCGCCACCGCGGCCGCGGCGTCGACCGGCGGCGTCCAGGACTGGAACAGCGCGGCGAGCGGCACCTTTCCTCTGCGCAACGCGGCGTGGACTTTTTCGGCGGAGGCGGAGGCGGAGGCGGAGGCGGAGGCAAAGGCGGCGCCGCCCCCGCCGTCGACGCCGCCGCAACGCATCATCCGCGCGAACGCGCCTCCTCCAGATTTCGGCTTCTCAGCGGCGACGGGCGCGAGCGACGTCGACGGTTCCGGGACGACGCCGCGAGCCGGGACGACGCCGCGAGCGTCCGCTGGACCCGCGACCGCGCCGCCCGACCGCATCATCGACGCCATCCCGCCGCCGCCGCGTCTCGGCGCCTCCGCCGCCGCGACGACCGGCGGCGGCGGCGTCCGCGTCGCGACCGCCGCGTCCTCCTCCTCGTCCGCGCACGGCACGAGCGGCGGCGCGCCGTTCGCGACGGCGGCCCGCACCAACCCGACGATCGCCTCCGCGCGCGCCGCGACGAGCGGCGCGTCGCCGCGCGTCAGCGCGAACAGCGCGCGCGTCGTCCCCGGCGACGCGCGCGCGATCCGCAGCAAGAGCGACCTGGACGCCACGTACGCCACGCTCTCGTCCGACGCGCGCGCGGTGGCATCTCTCCACGCGTGCAAAGCCGAATACGCCGCGAGCTGCGCGGGCTCCAAGTTTCGCTCCTCCGCGGGGTACCTATTGTACTCGTCCCTCCACGCGGAGGGCCCGCGCCGCGGGGGTTTGTACAGCGTCAGGCACACGTCGCGGCTGCGGTCCAGCGCCTCGCGAAGGCAATCGCGCGGCGGTGACCCCGAAGGGTCCGCCGTCGAACCCGCCGCTGAACCTAAACCCGCCGCCGCTTTCGCTTTCGCTTTCAATCCCTCGGTCAGCGCGCGCAACTCCTGCTTCATGCGGTCGTGGACGTACAGCAAGTGGTGCGTGTCCCCGCGCGCGTACTCGAGCATCTCCCGCGAGAGCGGCCGTCGGCGCCAGTCCGCGAGCTGGTACCGCTTGTCCGCGTCGACGTCGCAGAAGTGTTTCAGCGCGTACGCTGAGGGTCGAGGGTCCGTACGAAGCGACGAATGTCGGGGTGGAGTCGAAAGGCGTCAGAAGCGGAGTCGTGAGGCGTCGAAAGCGGGGATCGAATGAAACCGAGGCGTGGGCGGAGAGAGACGCCGGGAGAGAAAATCCTCAAGGAACGGCGTTCACCACGCCGACGCGGTCGTACGGGGACCGGCGTCTGTCAGATAGAACGCGCCTAACCCCTTCGAAGGGAGCTCCAACACCCGCGCCGCCTGTCCGGTGTCGAACATGTTCACGACGTAGATGCCAAAGTCTCGCTGCAGCCACTGGACGTCCATGTCCGCGCCGTGCATGACCTTCTGCTTCGTCGCGTCCTCGAAGTGCCGCGCGAGGTGCGCGCGCATCTTCGATCGGAGCGCGAGCGCGTCTACGACGAAGTCTCTCTCTCGCGTGGACACCTGGATCACGCACGTGAACCCTCGGAAGCTCCGGTACGAGTGGTGCTCCAGGTCCACCGCGAACTCCGCGACGCCGTCCAAGTGCGACGCGAGGTCCGCGAGCGCCGCTTCGGTGTCGACGTAGGTAAAGGTCGCGGGCAGAGACGGGTCTCCCGTCGGCGGCGGCGGCGCCGTCGCCGTCTCCGGCGCGGCGGCGTGCGACGGATGCGCGTCGTACGTCAAGCCGTCCAGCGCCTCGCGTAACGGATGCACCCCGGGCGTTGGAACGTACGCGCTCGGGTCCGCGTGGCCGTGAGGGCACGGCGGCGCGAAAGGTCCGTCGGCGTTGTCTGCCGGGACGTCGAAGTCGTCCTGCGGCCGCCGCGCGGCGGCGTCGTCGGAAAATCCCAATCCCCCTCGATCCCTCCCTCGCCCGCCGCCGCCGCCGTCGCGTCGTCCCGCGCCGACGCGCGAGGACGACGCGTCGCCGCCGCGCGCCGCGCGCGCGCCGCCCACGACGTCTCCCGCGCGCGCGTGGACGTCCAGGAGGCGGTCCACCGCGTCGAGGTGGTCGTCCAGGACGCCGACGACGCCGACGTAGAACGCGTCGTCCTCGTCCGTCGCCGCGACGCCGTCGGGTCGCGTCGCCGCGTCGCGCGCGGCGTCGACGCCGAGCCGCGCGAGGATCTCGCCGACGGACGCGCGCGCGCGCTCGATCCTCCGCGCGAACTCTCTGAAGTTGTTGCAGTAGAAGTGCTCTGAAGGAAGATCGCGGGGCGGGGCGGGAGCGCGGACGTCGGCGGAAGCGGAAGGGCGGGCGACGGCGGCGGAAGCGGAAGGGCAGGGCGGGCGGCGGCGGGGAGAGGAGACGCGACGATCGATCGGGTGCCGATGTCGCGGAGGATGGGCGAGGACGACGGACGACGCGACGCGCCTCCTCTGAGCGGCAACTCCGTGGACTTCGCGTCGCCGACCGCCTTCGAGAGCGGCCCTCTCGACGCGGCGAAGACCTCGAGCGCCGCCTCGCGGGGCGTCGACGGCGACATCGGAGCCGCCGCGGCGGAGCGCGCGGAGCTCCGAGACCGCCCGCGGTGCGCGCGGCGGACTGAAGTGATGAGCTTCGACTCTCGAATCGTGCCGTTGACGCTTGTGCCAGATTTCGAACTGGGCGCTTCGCGCGTCGCGCACACCCGCGGGCGCGTCCTCACGCCCGCGCGCGAGCGACTTCTCGTCGTCGCGCACCTCCATCGCGCGCGCAGCGAAGGGAATCGCGCTCGCGTCGCGACCGACGCGACCCGCGCCGTCGTCGCGTCGATCGCTCGCGCTCGTCGACCGATCCCGTCGGGACGTCGTCCGTCCGACGTTCGCATCATTCGCGACGACCTACTAGCTAGAGAGGCGCCGTCGTCGTCGTCGTCGCCGTCGTCGTCGTCGCCGTCGTCGCCGCCGCCGCCGCCATGGGGTCCGGCGGCGGAGATTCCGCGGCGTACCAGTACATGTTCTACGTCCTCCTCAGCGTGAACATCGTCATGGGCGCGTGGTTCGCGCTGAAGTGGTACTACGTCAAGAAGTACGAGGGCAGGATGGCGACGGAGGCGCCCGATCTCGCGCCGACGCCGTCGCAGCCGCGGGGACAGCCGCGCGCGCCGCCGACGCGGCCGCCGGACGGCGCGCCGCTCAACTACGCGAACTGGAAGGGCGGGCTCCCGGACCGCGACCGCGCGGCGATCGAGCGGCACCGCAAGGACGCGTTCTCGCTCCTGGACGCGCTCGGTCTGGGCAAGGGCAAGGGGTCGAGCGTGTTTCCGGCGTTGCCGCCGGTGGCGGCGCCGACCTCGCCGCTGCCGCCGGTGGACATCGAAGCCCCCGCTCCGGTGTCGCCGCTCGCGCCGATAGCGCCGATAGCGCCGCCGCCGCAGCAGCAGCAGCAAGAAACGCATGACGCGCGACCGTTACCTCCGCCGAACGGCGCGTACGGGTTGGACGTCGAGGCGGGCGTCCTCGGCCCGAGGAGAGACGCGGAGTACGGACTCGACGCGGACGTAGGAGCAATTAGTCGCGACGCCGACGGATACGGGCTCGACGCGCAGGTCGCGCCGGCGCCGCGTCGCGTCTCTTTCGGCGGCGCGACCGTCGCGGAGGTGCCGCCGAGAGGCGCGGCGCCCGGGGGAGGATTGGCGTCGTTGGCGGCGCCGCGGGAAGACGCGCCGTCGCCGCCGCCGTCGCCGCCGCGGTCGCCGGAGCGAAGAACGCCGACCGGGGGCGCCGCGGGGGCCGCGCCGCTGGGGCGCGCGGCGGGGGCGGGCGGCGGCGCGCCGAGGGCGGGGGGGCGAGGGTTGGCGTCGTTGGGCACCGTGCCGTATTAGAGCGCGCGGCGTCTTCGTTTGTGCCGCCACCGTAGTGTGCGTTTTTATCAGGTTTTTATGCGCTGAGTCACCTTCTTTGTCAGACATTCGCATTCCGTCGCGCGCGCTCGCGTCCTCCGCGCCGGCGCGCACGGCGTGGCACGCGCGCGGCGATCGCGCCCGAGCACGACTGAGAGCTCATGGACGAGCGCGCGGCGACGCCGCCGTCCGCCGAAGGTGAGACGCGCGCGAAGCGTTCTCGATCGCCCGAACGCGGATAACGATATTTATCATCACGCCCGTCATCACGTCGGACGCGGGCGCTCACGTCGCTCCCTAACTCGCTTCCGCAGCAGACTCGCAGATGACGTCGCGCAAGCCGAATCGCGGAAGTAAAGTCGCGCCCGGGAACGAGTCCGCGGGCGGAGACGAAACCGAGACCAAAGCCAAGCCCGAGGACGGCACGCGCGCGAAGCAGGAGCGCTCGCTGAGGCTGAAACAAAGGATCGACCGAGCGAAACTCCGATTCTGCCTCTGGCTGACGCTGGTGTTCCTCTTCTGGTCCGTGTACGTCGAATACCGCGTACACGAGGAGCTGAAAAGCGACGGTTGCCTCGGAAAAATTAACGAGTTAACCTGCCCCGCGCTCGCGGAGTACGCCACGGTGCAAGATGAGATGTGCGAGCACAATCACAAGATGAAGGCGGTGTCCACGAGCGGGTACGTGCTCGCGGTGACGCTGTTGCTTCAATTAGCGCTGTTGACCGCGTCGATCGATCTGCAGCACGCGGCGGAGATCCACGAGACCCCGGACGAGCTCCAGAAGAGAAGCGCGAAGCTTCCGATGGACGCGTGGATCGCGTTGTTATCCCCGCAAGTCGCCGTGCTCGTGACGCAATGGAAGCACGTCGACTTCAGCGGTGGATTTGGATCTTTCGTCGCGACCACGGGCATTTTCGCCGTGGCGATCCTCGGGATCGTCCTCGGACGCGTTTCCCTGCGGAAAGTTCGGCGAAACCTGCACGAAGCGCACGGGCCGATGGCGTCGCGTTGCGTGAAGCACCACCTCATCAAGCCGAACCTCGCGGTACTCGCCGTGGAGTTGTACTGCGTCGTGCACGTGTTCATCGCGCTGGACTTTCTAGGGGACGATCGATACCGATGGATTCAATCCGTGGACGCGAACCCGCGGACGTGTTACTCGTACTATTACAAATCCGGGCTATTCCAAGGCAGCATGTTCGTGTGCTTTCACGTGACGTTGACGCTGCTCGTGTACTTTTATCTCGCCGCGTCTGGCGCGATACACGTAGCGTCGACGGCGAAGAGCTCCGGCGGCGAAGGCGAAGGCGAAAGCGAAAGCGAAAGCGGGGATAAATCTAAATACATCGGAGCCGCGATGGTGATCGGTAAGCAAATGGCGCAGCTCGCGTTCATGGTCGTCACCGGGTTGACGATCGGGTATTTCAGCGCGTTGCACACGGAGACGATATTCAGCAACGTCGAGTGTGCGTTTTACGCTTTTTTATTCGTCACGTTATGGGTCTTCGTCATCGCTGGCATCATGCTCATCCGGAGTAACGACGCCGCCGTGAAAATGAGGAACCTTCTTCCTCAGACGAACAAGAAGTATCACGTGTTTTTATCGCACATGCAAAACAAAGGGCAGATGCAATGCGAAATCATCGATAAAGAGCTGAGAGAGCGCGGGGTCATCTCGTGGAGGGACCAAAACCAGAAAATGGGCAAACTAGACCAAGAAGCGATGGCGCAGGGCATCAAGGATAGCATCGCGTATCTCCTATTCTTCGCAAAAGGTACTTTACGGGAATCGTGGATGGTGCGATTCGAATTGAAAACAGCATTGCGTCTGAATAAGCCCGTCATCGTCTTGTTTGAGACAAAACAAGAATTTGGCGGACACGGCGACCCGAGCGTGTTCATCACGGAGACCAAAGAGGTCTGGAACGGCTCGCATCCTCTCCCTGGCCCTGATCCACTCGGGGCGGACGGTAAAGATATCTCTAAATACTTGTGGAGCCCAAACGCGTTCGCGATGCGAAGGCAAGCGCAAGAGGCGGAAGTGCTTTACAACAACTTGGCTGAAAGAATCGCTGAGCTCGGCGAAGCGGTGCGAGACGGAGGTGAGAATTGGCCTGAAATGCTCAGGAGGAATCAGAGCCAGGACCTTCGAGAAGGTACCTACCGAACAGAAGGTAGTTTTTAACAATTCTCAAATCTGATCGACGCGGAGTTCTCACCGCGCGCGGCGGCGGCGGCGAGGCACCCCGCGCGTCCGCGGGGCGCCACCCGCGCGCCGCGTCCGTCCAAGCCCGCGCTTCGTCGTCGGCGTCGTCGTCGTCGTCGTCGCGAGGGGACGCGAACGCCGTCGTCACACAGATCGATTCGTCGCCCCCCCCGACGTGAGAGGAAGCATCATGTCCGTCGCGCACGCGACGGACCTGTCCACCTCCGTCCTCGACCTCGAGTACGTCCGCGCGAACGCCGCGCGCGCCATCGCGCGCGCGCTCAAGTCGGTGCGCGGCCGCAAGGCGCTCGTCCTCGACCCGCTCCTCCTGACGCCGCTGCAGCGGCTGTGCAACCTGACGCGGCTGACGCGCGAGTGCGACGTCGATCGGACGTATTCGCTCGAGGGCGGGACCGTGGAGACGCGATGCGCGGAGATCGTCTTCGTCGTCAGGCCGAGAGTCGCGCTCATGAAGACGCTCGCGGAGGTGGTGCGCGCGGTCCGAGAGGACGCGGAGCGCGCGAGGAGGGCGCACGCGCGGAAGCACGCGGCGCGGGACCTCGCGGGGAACCTGCACGCGGTGGGCGCGAACCTCCTCGAGTCCTTGACGTCGTTGTCCAAGACGACCGCGGACGTCGTCTCGTCGTCGGGGTCGGGGTCGGGCGCTTCGAACGTCCCGCCGCCGCCGGCGACGCCGTCGTTCACGGTGTTCTTTCTTCCGTGCGAGACGGAGAAGTGCCTGGAGACGCTCGAGCGCGCGTTCGTGCTCAACTACCTCCGCGTCGGGGCGATACCGTGGACGCGCGCGATACCGCTCGAACGCGACGTGATTCTCGTCGACGGCGGCGGGGACGAGCGCTGGCGGTCGGGCGACGGCGGTCCGGGTCCCTCCTCGGACGACTCGAGCGGTGATGGCGCGGGCGCGGGCTCGAGTGGTGGGAGCGGCGGGGGCGGCGCGGGCGGGTCCTCGGCGGACGCGGCGAACGGGGAGGGTATAACCGCCGTCGCGAGGGCGTTACACGACCTTCAGAGAGTCTTCGGGACGGCGCCCATCGTGAAAGGGAAAGGACGCCGCGCGGCGAAGGTATCCGAGGCGATGGAGCGGTTGCGGAGGGAAGCGCACGAGAAGGAGACCGCCGCGGAGGACGGCGACGGGATGTACGAGGACGGCGAGGAAGAAGGCGACGACGCCGCGACGGATGATATCAAAGAAGTAACGGACGGTCCGCGGCCGTTACCCGGCGGGTACCTCACCCCGGTGAACCCGCGCGTGGACGTCGTCGTCCTCCTCGACCGCGACGTCGACGCGGTGACGCCGCTGTGCACGCAGCTCACGTACGAAGGCCTCATCGACGAGATCATCGGGATCGAGAACGACGTCGCGGTGATCCCCGCGGAGGAAGACGAAACGTCGACCGTCGCGGAGGAAGACGGAACGCCGCCCGTCGCCAGACCGGAGGTTCGCGCGCGGCTCAACAGCAACGACGCGTTGTTTCGCGAGCTCCGCGACGTCAACTTCGGCCGCGCGTGCGATCTCTTGAAGATGAAATCCTCCTCCATGCGCGACGACTATCGCGTCATAAAAGAAGGCGAGATCGAGACGCAGGAGGTGAAAGCCATCGGCGGGTTCGTGCGCGCGATCAAGGGCAACATTCACGGCGTCGGCCTCGACCTGCACACGACCATCGCGAAGCACTTGCTGGACTCCACGCGCGGCGCCGACGAGCACGAACGACGATTCATGTCCAGCCTCGAGATCGAGCGTATGTGCGTGGAGGGCAAGTCCGCGGACGCGTGCGTGGATAAGCTCGAGGAGATGATCGCGGCGAAGGAGAACGTGCGCCGCGTCGTCAGGCTTCTGGCGTTGATCTCCCTGTGCCACGGCGGCGTCGCCAAGGAGAGGGTGGACGCGTTGAAAAAAGCGATGTTTCAGTCGTACGGCGCCGCGGTGCTCATGCTGCTCCTCGCGCTCGAGCAGCGCGGGTACCTGCGACGGAAAGAGGACTGGCACGCCGCGAATAAGAAGTCGAAGGAGAGCGGCCACGGCGGACTCGGCGGGTTAACGCTCACGCGGCGAGCGTTTAAACTCGTCGCCGACGACGTCGACGTCGCGTCGCCGAAGGACGTGTCGTTCGCGTATTCGCACAGCGGGTACGCGCCGCTGTCCGTGCGCGTGTGCGAGCGCGCCGTCGACGGGCCGTGGAACACTGGAGGCGCGGCGGAGGCTGCGCTGAGAGAGCTCCCCGGGCCGGCGTTCGAGTACGCGCAAGGGTACGACGACGACGGCGCGCCCGCGGTCAAGGCGGCGAATTACGCAGGGTTCGAAAAGAAACGCGCGAGGGCGATCGAGCGCCAGGTCGCGGAGAGCGGCGGCGATGGCGATGGCGACGCCGCGCGCCGCGGCCAAGGCGGCGACGACACGCAGGGCGCGAGGGTCCCCGGCGCGTGGAGGGACCGACGCCCGGTCGTCCTCGTCGTCTTCCTCGGCGGCATCACGCGCGCCGAGGTGAGCTGCCTTCGGTTCGCGTCCGACTCGGTCGCGATGCGGCGCGGCGTGGACTTCGTCGTCGCGGCGACGAAGATCACGTCGGGGTGGGGCGTCGTGAGCGAGTTCATCGCGCCGGACGACGCGAACTTCGAGAGGATGCGCAGCCTGAAGGAGGAGAACGAGGCACGCGCCGGTTAGGAATGCGTAGTATATAATCGTTTTATCAGACTCAGTCGTTATCAGGTGATGAGGTATTTCTCCTGTTGACTTCCTTCCGCTTCCGTTCGAACGCCCACGCCGCCGTCGCGTCACTCCCGACCGCGCGGTCATGGCGGGCTCGCTGATGGGGGAGTCCTCGGACGAGCCTCCCGCGCGAGGCGACGGCGACGAATCCGACGACGACGGCGTCGACGACGACGATCTCGATAACAAACTCATCGACGGCGTCTTCGCGTTACGTCTGGCCGATGAAGCGCACGCGAAGAAGACGCGCGCGCGCGAGGCCAAGGCGCTGTTCTGGCACGACGTCTACGTTTTCTGGACGACGGCGTTGATCGCGGTGCCGGCGCTCGTGACCGTGTTCGCGCTCGCGATCGGCGCGGCGGCCGCGGAAGCCGAGGGCTGGTCGTTCGAGAATGGCTATCTCTACGTCTTCTCGATGCTCTTGGACATGCCGATCTCGCTCTCGGACGAGAATCCGGAGACGAAAGGCGGGAAGGCGACGGACATCGTCGCCGCGTCGTGGGCGTGGGCGCTCCTCGGCGCGTTCATCGCTCTCGTGGGAAACTTGAACAGCATCAAACGTCTCGCCGCCGCCGTGGAAGGATTCCGCGTCGTCTGGGAGAAGTTTTTTTTGTGTCTGTGTCGCGTCGACCGGGACGCGGACGACGGGATGGAGGATCTGAACGCGGAGGAGTCGGCGAACATCGCGCGCGTGGACGAGCTCGTGGAGTCTGTGGACGCGCTCGTGAAGAAGCGCGCCGCGGCGGACGCGGCGTTCGTGGCGGCGGTGCGGAGGAAGGCGCGTTTTAATCTCCCGGCGGCGGCGCGAGACGCGCGCGCGCGACGGGAGAAGAGAAAGGACCGACGCGAGCTGTCCGCGGACGTCTTCACGCTCGTCGCGGGCGTGTTCTTCGTCGTCCCGTTGTTAGCCTTGGGGTTTTCGTGGGCCCTCGGCGCCGTGTTTGCGGAGATTGAAGGGTGGCGGACCAAGATCGGTTTCTATTACGTCTTGTCACAAGTGTTCTCCCGAAAAAATGTGTACAGGACAGGGCCAACGACAGAGCTCCCGACTGGTGGCCTCTATTATCTAAGACCGACGACGACGGACGGGAAGATATTCGGCGTGTTCATCGCGCTCCTCGCGTGGTCTCTGATCGGAACCTTCGTCGGTATCATCGTGAACCTGAACGTGATCTCGCGCTTCGTGCGCTGGCTCGAGAGCGGCGGGAACCGTTGGCGGCGACTGTTCAAGGTGAAGACGCCGCTCGAAGACTTCGAAGGCGACGCCTCGCGCGAGGACGACGTCGCGATGCGCGACGCCGCGCGAACGCTCGGGGAGATACACGCGGAGATGACGTCCGCGCGCGCGGAGCTCCTGGGGTTGATAGCCGCCGCGGGTATGCCGAAGAACAAGGCGTGACTCCACGACTATCGGGTCCGCCGTAGGCGTAGGTTGAGCTTTAGTTGATTGAATGAATGATCCTTTCGGTTTCGTCAACCTCCCCGCCGCTAGATGCTATCTCTGACTAGTTGTAGTGTGTATTCCTAGGGACGGCGGCGTCAGACGATGATGTGGTCTTCCTCCTCCGCCGCGGCGAACCCCCGCTCCCGCGCCTGCTGCTCCTTGTACTTCCGCGTCAGGTGTTTATTCTCCATTCGCCCCGGGCACGTGTTGGGATGCTTCGGCATCGCGCTCTCCAGGCCTTTCCTCGGCCGCGGCGGTATGATCCCCGCCTGGCCGAGCAGCCGCGCGACCGTGTCCGACGGCTGCGCGCCCACGGACAGCCAGTATCTGCGAGAGCGGGGAGGGAGGGGGTCGGAGGTCAGCGTCGACGAACGGAGGAACGCGCGACGACGCGACGATAACCCTAGACCGCGAGCGAGCGACGACGGGACGGTTCGACGGCGCGCGCGGGCGGGGTGCGCACTTTATGCGCTCGATCTTCAGCGACAGGTGCTTGTTCCCGTCCAGCTCTGCGCGGGGAGACGAACGAGGGGGACGCCGTCAGCGACGTCGATGGGGACGCGATGGGGGACGAGAGCGGTGCGATGGTGGAGGAGGTTCGTTCGCCGCGCTCGCGCACCGGGCAACGGATCGTAGTGCCCGACGATCTCGAGGTGCTTCCCGTCCCTCGGCGCGCGCGCGTCCGCGACGTGGATGCGGTAGAACGGCATGTTCCGGTGCCCGCGGCGCGCGAGGCGGATGCGGACGACCATGGCGACCGGTCGCGACGCGGGGCGGGGCGGCGCGTTGTGGCCGCGTCGCGTCGAGCGAAAACGCGCACAGCTTGCACTCTGCTGCACGAAAACAAACGTCGTCCTCGCCGAGGCGGTTTTTCGAACCACTGCCCCGGCGCGCGGGCACGCGCCCCGCCGCCGCGAGGCCATGGACGATCGACCGCTCAAGCGAGTGCGGAGCTGGAAGATCATCTACGATGAAGCCTTGAGACTCGCCGTCGACGATCCTCCGTCGGAGCTCGAACGCACGAGGAAGGAACTGGAAGCCACGAGAGCGAAGCTGGCGAGGACGGAGGCGACGCTCAAGACGACGGAGGCGACGCTCGCTCTGAAGACGAAGGTGGTGGACTCGTTCCTTCGACCTCAGCCGTCGCGTTCGACGTCGACGGCAACGTCGCGTGCGTCGTGCTGTCGCACGTCTCGGACGTCAAGACCCGGCTCGCGCTCGCGCAGGTTGGGAAAGTCTGGCGCCGCGCGTCGAAGGAAGCCGCGTCGCTGCCCGCGTCTCTCGACTTCAGCCGCTGCAGTGGCTCGATGTATATGAAGGAAATGCACGTGCTAGACATCAATGGTCTGGACAAGCTCCCCGAGGCGCGTTTCATGAGCCTTCTGCGTGATGACATGGGCTCCCGCGATACATACCAGTATTTACTCGGACGGTACCACGG
>Ga0255756_1004390_pt1 | contig 13745 bp, 9 predicted proteins | sample 011ome_20_FD_179956 | JGI IMG/M metagenome (GOLD analysis project Ga0255756, IMG submission 179956) | Coastal salt marsh microbial communities from the Groves Creek Marsh, Skidaway Island, Georgia - 011509CT metaG (version 2) | ecosystem: Environmental > Aquatic > Marine > Intertidal zone > Salt...
AGCAGTGCCCTGGGTAGGCAAGGAGTCGCCGTTGGGGTTCTCAAGAAAATCAACACGTCCGCCAGGAATAACAGCTGAAGGCATGCCGCGTCGCTCTCCGATCTCTGCGCCAAAGACTTCCACATACCATTGCCTCAGTTCCCCGGTGTCGGCCGGTGAGAGATGCGTATGATGAAACATAATGGGTAAGTCCTGCTCAGCATCCAGAGCCAGTTCGATACGTACACCATCTGGCAGGTCGGCGATAATCTGTCCCTCGCCATCGTCCATAAAAAAGCTTGCACCAACCGCTTCGAGTTTGGCCTTGTAGAGGCTGTAATCATTGATGGTAAAGCCAATATGATTCGCCGTGGTATTGACTGAAACTGCAGAGGGCTGACCTTCCCGTAACAGGATGAACATGCCTGGAAACATCAGTGCCTGGAGTCGTCCTGAAGTACGTTCGACCCCTCCGAGCAACTTCCATATTTCCCGATGTTTGGCGACGTTGGGGACGACCAGATGCGTATGCCCGGAGCTCACTCCGCTTGTGTTTGGTGCAGGCAACTGAGCATTGGCAGTCATACCGCTGAGAAACAGAAACAAACTGGTCAGAAATAATATTTTTGTTTTTAGATTGAGCATTATCTGTCTCCGCAATGGTGCATTTAACTTTTGCTTTTCAATTCTTTTCGTCGTGCATGCAGCACTGGTTCAGTGTAACCATTGGGCTGTTCCATGCCTTTGAAAACAAGGTCGCAGGCGGCCTGAAAAGCGACACCGTCATAATCCGGCTCCATGTTTTGATAAGTAGGATCACTGGCATTTTGTTCATCGACAATTTTAGCCATACGTTTCATGGACTCCATGACCTGCTCTTCAGAACAGATGCCATGGCACAACCAGTTGGCTATGTGCTGGCTGGAAATGCGACACGTGGCGCGGTCTTCCATCAAGCCAACGTTATTGATGTCGGGGACTTTGGAGCAACCAACGCCATGATCAATCCAGCGTACCACGTAACCCAGTATTCCCTGTGCATTGTTGTCAACCTCATTTTGAATAGCTTCAGCAGACAGATTGTTTTCAGTCATTAAAGGAATAGTAAGAATATCATCGACACTGGCGGGTGAACGGGAAGCAAGGCGTCTTTGGGTTACGGTTACATTAATCTGATGGTAATGAATGGCATGCAGGGTTGCAGCTGTAGGGGAGGGAACCCAGGCGCAGTTTGCACCGACATTGGGATGGGCGACTTTCTGATTCATCATATCTGCCATCATGTCAGGTTTTGCCCACATGCCCTTGCCAATTTGTGCTTTACCGATAAAGCCACACTGGATACCGATATCGACATTGGAGTTTTCATAAGCGCCAATCCAGGGTTGTCCCTTCACGGCATCTTTGGGCAAGAAAGGGCCTGCATGCATACTTGTGTGAATCTCGTCACCGGTTCGATCAAGAAAGCCGGTATTAATAAAGAAGATCCGCTCCCTAACCGCCCTGATACATTCTTTCAGATTAACACTGGTGCGACGTTCTTCATCCATTACGCCAACCTTGATGGTATTGCGTTTAATATCCAGAGCATCTTCAACTGCATTAAACAAATCGTTGGTAAATGCAGCTTCTTCCGGACCATGCATTTTGGGTTTGACGATATAGATATTGCCATTTCGACTATTTCGGTAGGGGCTGTTTCGCAGCAGGTCATGCTTGCTACAGAGAGTTGTAACCATGGCATCAAGAATGCCTTCAGGGACTTCGTTTCCATCCTGATCCAACACCGCATCTGTAGTCATCAGGTGACCAACATTGCGAACCAGCAGCAGGCTGCGACCCTGCATGGAAACTGTTTCACCACTGGTGCCTTTGTAAAAGCGATCCTGATTCAGCATGCGGGTAAGCGGTTTGCCACCTTTATCAAAGGTTTCCTGCAAAGTGCCATGCATCAGTCCAAGCCAGTTGCGGTAAACAGCAACCTTGTCATTGCCGTCAACAGCCGCCACTGAGTCTTCGCAATCCTGGATAGTTGTCATGGCTGATTCCATGACGATGTCCTTGATGTCGGCATGGTGTTGTTTGCCAATCTGGCTGTCGCTGTCTATCTGCACTTCAATGTGCAGGCCATGATTCACAAACAACAGCGCTTCCGGAGCTTCGGAAAAACCCTGCCAGCCTACCAGTTTGTCCTGGTTGGTCAGCTGGGTAATTTTGCCATCATTGAGTTCTACCTGAAGGACGATGTGGCCATCCTGGTTGACGAGTCGGTATTCGCGCACCTGTGAATGACGGCCACTTTCAAGAGGAATTGCCTGATCGAGGAATTCATCGGCCCAGTCAATTACCGCCTGTCCCCTGATCTCGTCATAGCCTTTCGCTTCGTTGCCAGTAAATGGAATGACATCGGTACCATAGAGGGCATTATACAGACTGCCCCAGCGGGCATTGGCGGCATTCAAGGCATAGCGTGCATTCATCACCGGGACCACCAGTTGTGGGCCAGCAACGATTGATATCTCAAAATCTGAATTCCAGGTGCTTATCTGAAAATCCTCACCTTCTGGAACCAGATAGCCTATATCCAGCAGAAACTGTTTGTACTCGTCACGATGGGCCTGGTAATAAGCCATATCATGCGCTTTATGCCAGTCGTCAATCTGAGCCTGCAGTTTATCTCTTTTATTCAGTAAGGCCTTGTTTCTTGGACCAAATTCAGCAATCAAGGCAGCCAGGGAATCCCAGAACTGATCCGCTGTAATACCTGAGCCGGGAGTCGCTTCTTTCTCAATGAAATCATAGAGCACCCGGGATATTTGCAGGTTATTGGCTGAAATATTGTTAGACATTTATACCTCTGTTTGGAATTTCTGGTCATTGCGCTGCTCACGTCGCTGCGTGATCTGATCTGATCTGATCAGGGCAGAAAATCTGCTATGAAAGGCGCAAGATTGTATTGTGATTACAGGGAAAACGAAACCCTGTTCGTTTTCCTGCTATTTGTATCCCTCAGAGGTGGGAGAAAAGCATTAATATCGAAAAAAAAGTCAGGTATACTGGGCGATTCCTTGAGGGGAAAGGAATTATTATAATAATTTTAATACCCATTTATTTTCTACTTATTATCTTATCCCAGGGTCATCTTTAGGAGGATCTATGAAGAAGTTACTAGGCGCCATCACGGTTGGTCTGTTTATTATCAGCAGCAGTGTAATGGCACAGGCACCCATGGCGGGTGAGCGCACATATCCGGATGGATATATTACAGGCAAGGTGACCAGCGAAGACGGACCGGAAGCGGGAGTCTGGGTCATTGCAGAAACCAAAGAAACCAATACCCCCTATATTAAAATCGTCGTTACTGATGATGATGGTAACTATGTATTGCCACAGCTGCCTGAAGCAACATTCAACGTTTGGGTCAGGGGATATGGACTGGCAGATTCTGAGTCTGTAGAAGGCCGCCCTGGTGACAGAGATCTCGACCTGACCGCAGTGGTAGCAAGTACTCCGGCTGAAGCTGCAGAAGTTTATCCTGCTGATTACTGGGTTTCCCTGATGGAGTTTCCTGGCGATGATGTGCTGACAGCAGAAGGTGAAGCCAGACAAGGCTTTGCACCGGCAATCAACAGCCAGAAGCGCATGATGCATGAATTTAAAAGCGATTGCGGTTTTTGCCACCAGATAGGCAACCAGATTACTCGCTCTCTGGGTCATATGGATGCTCTCGGTTTTGATTCTTCCGAAGAAGCATGGATATACCGAACCCAGACTGGCGTTCGCGGCGGCTCCATGTTCGGTAACTTCGCCCAGTTTGGCCTGCCAGGCATGTCCTCCATGATGGCTGACTGGACTGACCGTATTGCGGCCGGCGCATTACCTCCAGCGCCACCACGTCCTGAAGGCATCGAGCGTAATATTGTCGTCACCTTGCGTGACATTGGTGGTGATACTGATTTCATGCATGATGAAATCACCACTGACAAAAATAATCCTACAGTCAATGCCTATGGGCCGACCTATGCTGTTTCTTCCGGTCATGGTCTTTTGTCTATTGTTGATCCGATCACCAATGACGCCTACGACGTGGTGATTCCAACTCGGGAAGATCCCCGTGAAGTTAATTCACGTTTCCCGCCACCGGGACAACCATCAAATTTCTGGGGTTATGAGCACTTGTGGGGTCCTGAGAATCCTTCAGATCCACATAATGCCATGTTGGGCCCTGATGCCCGCGTATGGATTACCTCCAAGGTTCGCAACAACCAGCCGGATTTTTGTGCTCGTGATTCAGGTAACAAGTTTTCTGAATACTACCCACGTAGCTTCAGCAATCGCCAGGCTTCTGTTTATGATCCGGCAACAGGTGAGTTTGACCTGATTGATACCTGTTTCGCTACGCATCACCTGCAGTTCGGAACAGACCCTGACGATACCCTGTACTTCAATGAACTGCTGGGTCCTGTTTTTGGTTGGGTAAACACCCGTGTGTTTGACCTGACCCATGACGAAGAAGCTGCTCAGGGCTGGTGTCCTCAGATTATTGATACCAATGGCGATGGCGTGATAACTCGTCCATGGAATGCCTGGGGTGAAGAAGTTGATCCTAATCTCGACACTGAAATTCAGGCCAATATGTATACGGTGATACCTGATCCCAATGATACTGATGTTGTCTGGGGTGCCAATGAAAACAGTGCTCTGCATCCTTATGGCTCAATCATCAGGCTGGATAAAGGGTCAAACCCTCCTGAAACCTGTATTTCTGAAGTCTACGCAATTCCTGACCCCGGCTTTGATCCGCGCGGAATGGATATCGATAGCGAAGGTAATCCATGGGTCGCTCTTGCGGGCAGTTCCCACTGGGCTCACTTTGATCGCAATGCATGCCCTGTATTAAATGGAGCGGGTACCCAAATGGGTACTCATTGTGAGGCTGGCTGGACGCTTTATGAGACACCAGGCCCTAAAATTGGCAACACAGATGTGCCTGCCGATTTCCATTATTTCGGCTGGGTAGATCAGCATGACATTACCGGATTGGGCAAGGATACCCCGATCATAAATGGTTCATGGTCTGATTCCCTGATTGCCCTTGATCCTGAAAGTGGCGACTGGACTTATATGCGAGTGCCTTACCCACTGGGTTTCTACAGCAGGGGTCTGGATGCCCGTGTTGACGATCCTGATCTGGGCTGGAAAGGTCGCAGTATCTGGGCCAACTACGGTACTCACCTGATCTGGCACACAGAGGGTGGTAAAGGAACGACAGGCAAGATGGTTCAGTTCCAGATAAGGGACACACCTCTGGATTACTAAGAGGAATTGTTTTGACAAAAAAGGGTCGCAATAGCGATCCTTTTTTTTTGACGTTTTTTTGATGTGAATTTACTGAATATATTCGTAGCTCAGACGAATATTTTTCACACCACTCATGCGGCTGATGGCATTGGCGACGTCATCACCTTCATTGCGGGTCACTTGCCCCAGTAAATGCACGACGCCGTTATGAATCACCGTAATGGTGGCAGGTGACATGGTGGGTATGGTCTCAATAATCTGATCGAGAATAGCCTGGTCATTTGCCTCAAAACTGGAATCCAGGCTGTCCACAATTTCCAGCTCATTAATCAGGCGCCGAATGTTGTCGCTGGCAAAGGCCGTGGTCAGTGATGCCTGCTGCTTCTGTTCCTGACTAAGGGCCTGACCAGCAAGCATGACATAGCCATTCACACTGACCACCAGTATATCGGCACTCTCAAGCAATGCGTCAGCTTCTATTGCCCGGTTTAGCCGGCTGGTGATTTCTGCATCATTGATTGTCGAGTCTTCCGGAGTCTGCTGTGCCTGACCCGGGGGGATATAAAGGCAGGTGGCGAGTAGAAATGATGAAAGGATTCTCATGGTTTAGCCTCTTGTTAACTCAAAACGATCGCGAATAGTCGAATACCAGTTGCCGGCCAGGCGGCCAACAGGGTCCAGTTTGGCAATATCTACATAACCATCGTTATAGATGGAGTCATCAATATTGATGAATTTGATTTCTCCCAAAATGAGGTTTCCTGCTCCTTCCTGATGACCAAAGCTGACAATCTGGTTGAGGGTGCATTCGAATACCAGCAAGGCATCTTTCACATAGGGCGCATTGATATTCCGGGCTTGTGCGGGTTCAAGTCCGGCATAGTCAAACTCGTCTTCGTCAGGCTCCAGCAAAGCAGCAGACTTGCTTGCTTGCTGTACCAGCTTGTGACTCACAGTACTGAGGGTAAAACACTCGGTGTCGATAATGTTTTGTAAAGTATCCTTGTTACTACCATCCAGTCTGGGAATAGCTGAAAAGCCGACGATTGGCGGGGTAGAGCTGAAAGCATTGTAAAAGGAGAAGGGCGCCAGATTGTTGATGCCATCTTTACTGCGGGTGCCGGCCCAGGCAATAGGTCTTGGCGCAACGCCGCCGATAAGAAACTTGTACATTTCCTTGTTACTAAGGGTTGAGGTGTCTATATACATAATGATGTCTTGCCTGTTAATGGCGCAGAGCGGTTTATTGCCCTGTGCTGATTAGGTGATTTTAATATTTAAAGAATGTCGAGGATCAAATGTTCTGCAAATTTTGCACACATAAAGCACCAATTTCAGGCATGCTGGCAAACCTTGCACCGTTTTGTAACACTATTTACGGCGCTGGCGCCAAATCAGGCCAACTGCGTCCATTATGGAGCGGAATCAATCTTGCAGTGAATAGCTGAATGAGAATAATGAAAACAACAATGATTGAATGCGCTGAAACTCTAACTCCCTCATACCAACAGGCAATATAGTTTTTTCAGGGTCAAAATAAAAGATGAAGCTGGAATATATCGTTGTCTCAGACCTTGATGGTACCTTGCTGGATCACCACACTTATGCGTGGAATGCTGCGCAGCAGGCGTTGGACCTGCTTAAATCAAGGCATATCCCCTTGATTCTTTGCAGCAGTAAAACAGCCGCTGAAATGCTGCCCTTAAGGAAAGCATTAGATATTCAGGACCCTTTCATTGCAGAAAATGGCGCAGCAATTTATTTACCCGCTGCGGAACCAGATGAAAATAATTATGAGCGGATTGAGTTTGGTATGAATCGTGCTGATATTCTGTCTATTCTGGCGACATTAAAACGCTCTGATGAGGGTAGAAAGTTTTGTTTTACCGGTTTCAGTGACATGTCGGTGTCTGATCTGATGGAGGCAACCGGTCTGGATGAAGAGAGTGCTGGAAAAGCCATGCAAAGAGAGTTTGGCGAACCGCTGCAATGGCAGGACACAGAAAAACATTTAAAGCAGTTTCAGAAAATCCTGAACAGGCTCGGACTGGATACTTTACAGGGAGGGCGCTTCCTTCATGTTTCCGCCGGATGTGACAAGGGCAAGGCGGTCAGCTGGCTGAAAAATTATTATCGTGAAAAAACCGGCTTGTCTTACCAGGTGATCGCATTGGGTGACAGTGAAAATGATATTTCCATGCTTGAGCTTGCTGACATTGCAGTGCTGATCAAATCGCCGGTAAAAGCATTTCCGGCACTAAGCCATAAACATGTTTTACACACAACTGGCTCTGGCCCCGTTGGCTGGAATGAAGCTTTACTTGAATTATTAAATCAATAACAAGGGACACAATAATGGGAGACTTTCATCAAAGCGGTGTCATCACCACCTTGCATAATCTTGGTAACAGGCCAGTGGAAGCATTGGAGGCCGAGCTTGTGGAGTTTGCCAAAACCCGGCCTATGGCGCTGATTCTGCCTTGCCTGTATTCGGAACTGGAAGGGCCGGCAATGGATAATATCGTTGCCGAACTTGCCAAGGTTCCCTATCTGTCCCAGATAGTCATTGGTCTTGATCGTGCTGATGAGTCCCAGTACAAAAAAGCCCTGGAGTTTTTCAAGGTATTGCCGCAAGAGCACGTCGTGTTGTGGAATGATGGGCCCCGACTGAAAGCGCTGGACAGTGAATTATCCAAGTTGGGACTTGAACCCAAGCAGATGGGTAAAGGGCGTAACGTCTGGTATTGCATGGGGTATTTACTAAACCAGGGCAAGGCCGAAGCGATTGCTCTGCATGATTGCGATATTGTTACCTACAGCCGTGACATGCTTGCCAAGCTTATTTACCCGGTCGCCAACCCGGCCTTCAACTATGAATTCTGCAAGGGCTACTACGCCCGAGTGGCCAATGGCACGATCAATGGCCGGGTTTGCCGGTTGCTGGTCACGCCCTTGCTCAGAGCCTTGAAAAAAATTATTGGTGCGCATGATTACCTGGAATATATGGACAGCTACCGTTATCCGCTTGCCGGTGAGTTTTCCATGCGTGCAGATGTGCTGCAAGGCATTCGTATTCCAAGTGACTGGGGCCTGGAAATCGGTGTGCTTTCCGAAACCTATCGTAACTATTCAAACAACCATCTGTGCCAGGTAGATATTGCTGATATCTATGACCACAAACACCAGGATGTATCCTATGATGATGAAACTGGTGGTCTGTCACGCATGTCCATTGATATTAGTAAGGCGATCTTTCGCAAGCTTGCCACCACCGGCGTTGTCCTTTCACTGGAAACGTTTCGTACTCTGAAAGCCACCTATTATCGTCTGGCACTGGACATGGTCGATTCTTATCACAGTGATGCCATGATCAATGGTTTGAATCTGGATATACATAACGAAGAGAAAGCCGTAGAACTGTTTGCCGAAAATATTATGAAAGCAGGGCATCACTTTCTTGAAAATCCTCAGGAAACGCCCTTTATTCCAAGCTGGACGCGGGTAAAAAGTGCTTTACCTGAACTGGGTAATAATTTTGTGGCTGCGGTTGAGCAGGATTTAAAGCAGTACGATTAATATCCCAGGCAGATTGTTTGTGCAGTCACTGGCAAGACTCAATGTAATACAGGCAGTAACAAAAAGTTTATGACTAAATCCAGCAAAGCAGCAGAACAAGGGGCCGACCCGAAAAAGAGGCGCCAACAAGAGCTACAGCAAAGAGTGCTCGGCCATCTGTCACTAATTTATCCTGATGGAGATGCAGTAAAACTTACTGAGCAGTTACTCAAAAAAATGGGCCTTGATGTTGCTTGTGAAAAACCCCGCTGGCACAAGAATAACTGGAACGAAGAAGATGTGGCTGTCATTACCTATGCCAATTCCTTGCTCAAGGAAAACGAGAGGCCGCTTGTTACGCTTAGCCGTTTTCTCGACAAGCATCTAAAGCAGACAATCTCCTGGGTCCATATATTGCCATTTTTCCCTTTCAGCTCTGACGATGGCTTTGCGGTAATTGATTACACCCAGGTAAATGAAAGTTATGGCGACTGGGGGCATATAGGCAGGATATCCAGAAAATTCAGTTTAATGTCTGATCTGGTAATCAACCATTGTTCAGCAATGGGACGCTGGTTTGAGCAACTAAAAATGAACAAGCGCCCGGGAAAGGATTACTTTCTCGCGGTGGATCAGCGCTATGATGTGTCCAATGTGGTTCGTCCCAGAACCACTCCAATCCTCAGGGAAGTGCAGACTCTTGATGGAATCAAGCATATCTGGTGCACCTTCAGTCATGATCAGCCTGATCTGAATTTCAGAAACCCTGCCGTTCTGCTGGAGATGGTAAAGATAATCCGTCTTTATCTGGAAAGGGGGGTAAAGATTTTCCGTCTGGATGCAGTGGCATTTCTTTGGAAAGAAGAAGGCAGCAGTTGTCTCAATCTTAACCAGACTCATGAAATTGTTCGACTGATCAGGACACTGGTTGAATACCATAGCCCCGGGGCAATTATCATTACTGAAACGAATATTCCCAACGTGGAAAATATTTCCTATTTTGGCAATGCTAATGAAGCGCACCTGGTTTATAACTTTTCCCTTCCACCACTATTATTAAACACCCTGGTAACCGGAAATTGTCATGCCCTGAAAAGCTGGATGATGAGTATGCCGCCGGCTCAAAAAGGTACCACCTTCTTTAATTTTATTGCCTCCCATGACGGCATTGGACTGCGTCCACTGGAAGGGCTTATCGATGAAGAAGATTTGGGTCACCTGATGGGCCTGATGGAAAATAATGGTGGTCGGGTGTCATGGCGTACCCTTGAAAGTGGCGAGGCGAAGCCTTATGAAATTAATATAAGCTTGTTCGATGCTCTCAAGGGCACACTGGATAATCCTGAAGACGGCATGCAGGAAGCCAGATTTATCAGCGTGCATGCCATTATGCTGGCGGTTGAAGGGGTCCCGGCATTTTACATTCACAGTCTGCTTGGCACCGAAAATGATTATGAAAAATTTAGTCATACCAATAATAATCGGGCACTTAATCGCCATAACTGGGATGTAAATGAGCTGGAATCGCGACTGCACGATGATACCCATCACAGGCGGATTTTTAATGAGCTGAAACGCTTGATACACATTCGCAAACAGCAAAAGGCTTTTCATCCCAATGCCATTATGTTCACCCTGCATATTGGTGACGAAGTGTTTGCCTTCTGGCGTCAGAGTCTGAAGCGGGATCAGAGTATTTTCTGCTTGAATAACATTAGCTGCCAATCCAGAGAAGTCCTGTTGAGTTCACTGAATCTGGTGATTACAGAGCGCTGGATAGACCTGGTTAGTGGTAAAGAACTGGAGCAGGGTCAAACCAGCCTTGTGCTGGCGCCTTATCAAACGATCTGGCTAACCAATAAATTTTAAACTATTTCCCTTTCCCCTTTCCCATTACCCTTGTCGCACGTTAGCAAAACCAGTTTATTACGTGCTGATTTTGCATATCTTTTCTCTGGTTGACGATATCAGGACTGGTGTGTACATTATTGGATGATTGTTTAGGAAAAAAAGCATACGAAGCGCATGAAGATACATGGGCATGATGCAAAAAAGTAAATAACATCAATATGTTGCAGGGTAGGGGGATTTAATTTTGCGTATCGCATCTGTTAAGACTCGAGTATTGTTTTTTGTCGTTTCAGTAGTCTTAATTTCACAAGCAAATTCTGCATATTCTCAAAGCACTCGAAATGATCGTCAGCGCTTAGGCATGATTGAAGAGTACTGCCTCGGTTGTCATAATTTTGAAGACTATGCTGGTAGTCTCGATCTTGAAACCCTGCTTGTTGATGATATTTCGCAAAATGCCGAACACTGGGAAAAAGCCATTCGAAAAATGAGAGCAGGCATGATGCCTCCTCCAGGTCAGGATCGGCCAAATGAGAGAAATTATCTGGCGTTAACGCAATGGCTGGAGAATAAAATAGACAGTGTTGCGGAGCTTAACCCTGGCACCAAGACCCTGCATCGACTTAATCAGAGCGAATATGCCAATGTCATTGAGGAATTGACCGGCATTAGCATTGACCCCTCGCTCTATTTGCCTGCGGATTCTTCTGCCCGCGGCTTTGACAATCAGGCAGGCTCATTAACTATATCTCCTACATTGTTGGAGGCTTATACCAAAGCAGCTGCGCAGATTGCCAGAATGGCAGTGGGGTTCTGGAGCTCGCCAAATGAAATGACCTATATCGTGGAAGCGGATAATTCCCAGAACATGCAGTTGGAAGGAATGCCCTTAAATACCCGTGGCGGTATAGCGGCTGAACATAATTTTCCTGCAGATGGTGACTACAGTTTTTCCATGCAGAATTTCGGTATGGGGAGCTTCATCCCCGGAGAAAAGCTGGAACTGAGTATAGATGGCGAGCGCGTCCACCTGTTTGAATATACCGGAGTCGGTGTGTTCTCAGGTATGGGTGGCGGTCAGGACGGTTCGCTGGATGTGACAGTTCCGGTCAAGGCAGGCACACGTTTAGTGGGCGCTACATTTTTGGCGACCAATTACCGTCCGGATATTGGTCTGATTCAGCAATATGACCGAAAGTCGGTAGAGAACGATCCTATACCACAAGTTCATAATCATCCGGCCATCGGTATGATGAAAGTACAGGGCCCTTTTAACGCACAACGTCCTGAGAACTCGGTAAGCCAGGAAAAAATCTTTATCTGTTCCCCGGCCAATGCGGACGAGGAACCAGAGTGTGCTACCCGTATCATCTCAAAACTTGCCAAGCAGGCTTTTCGACGCCCTGTCACTGCAGAAGATATAAGCCCCATGATGACTTTTTATGCGCAGGGTCGCAGTGGTGGCAGTTTCGAGGATGGCATCGAGCTTGCCCTGCGTCGACTCTTAGCTGATCCCGAGTTTCTGGTCAGACGGGAGCATGAGCCCGCCGAATTAAATGATGGGGATGTCTATCCAATCACTGATCTTGAACTTGCCTCCCGGCTTTCATTTTTTCTTTGGAGCAGTATCCCGGATGAAACACTGATTGATCTTGCTGCGAGCGGTCGCCTTAGTGAGCCAGAGATTCTTGAAGAGCAGGTATTTCGTATGCTGGATGATCCCAGAGCAGATGCTTTGGTAGAAAATTTCGGCCAGCAATGGTTTTACCTGAGAAATTTGCCCACTACTGCACCTGACGGTATTTTCTATCCGGACTGGGATGCCGAACTGCGACACAGTTTCAAGGAGGAAACAGAGCTGTTGTTTGAAAGTATTATGCGAGAGGATCGCAGCATTCTTACTCTGCTTGATGCAGATTACACTTTTATCAACGAAAGGCTGGCCAAGCATTATGGAATGCCTAACGTTTATGGAGCACATTTTCGTCGTGTGGACCTTGGTGAGGAATTTGATTATCGCCGGGGTATTTTGGGGCAGGGCAGTTTCCTGGCACTGACCTGGGCAGAAAATTTCCGTACTTCACCGGTGAAACGCGGAGTCTGGGTTTTGGAAAATTTGTTAGGTACACCACCACCTGCGCCACCTGCCAATGTCCCGGCCTTGGAAGAAACCGGTGAAGAGCAGATAACAACCTTGCGCGATCAGCTTACTTTGCATCGTGAGAATGAACCCTGTGCAACCTGTCATGCAATTATGGATGGTATTGGTTTCGCCCTGGAGAATTTCGATGCTGATGGCAAGTACCGAACTCATGCTGGTCATCCCCGACAATTTGGCGGTATATCGACACCGATTGATTCAGCAGTTGTACTTTGGGATGGGACGCCGGTAAATGGACCCGTTGGTTTGCGAGAAGTGCTGCTTAAGTATTCTCCCCAGTTTGTGCGTTTTGCTGTAGAAAAACTGATGACTTATGGGGTCGGCAGGGGCGTTGAATATTCTGATATGCCTGCAGTCAGAAAAATAGTGAATGATGCAGAAAGAGATAATTATCGTTTTTCATCGCTGGTTTTGGGTGTAGTCAATAGTCCCCAATTTCAGATGCGTATGAAAGTCAGTGAAAATATTGAGGAGCTGGCAGCTTATTAAAAGCAGCAGCCATATTCCACTCATATTCCGCTAAGGAGCTCATGTATGAAATTTATTACCAAAAAATCCCTGCCTCGCAGAACTTTCCTGAAATCGGCCGGTGTTACTGTGGGACTTCCGTTTCTTGACGCGATGTTGCCTGCCATGACGCCAATGGCAAAGGCTGCATCTGCTGCACCTGCAAGACGTTTTGTGGGTGTTTGGCATCCCCACGGTGTTGCTCCCGGATACTGGAGTCCTACTTCAGCAGGTTCAGATTTTGACTTTTCCTATATCACCAAGCCACTGGAAAACCTGCGTGAATATGTCACCTTGATCAGTGGTCTGGATATACCGGAATGTTTTTCTACAGAAGAGGAGCCGGGCGGAAACCATGCCAGGGGAGCAGCGATATTTTCCGGTGCCCGTC